>Ga0163154_10002299_pt1 | contig 28178 bp, 46 predicted proteins | sample OliLakLV19MP9P1_FD_148649 | JGI IMG/M metagenome (GOLD analysis project Ga0163154, IMG submission 148649) | Freshwater microbial mat bacterial communities from Lake Vanda, McMurdo Dry Valleys, Antarctica - Oligotrophic Lake LV.19.MP9.P1 | ecosystem: Environmental > Aquatic > Freshwater > Lake >... | reverse complement strand
CCACTTCCCAGAATACGTCCGTTACTTTTTCCGTGAAGAGCTCCCAATTTTCTTGCCTAATCGCTTCAGCGTAAACTGCTAATAGTTCCGAAGCGTGTTCTTTTGCTTTTTTCATTTTTTATTTTTTATTGCGTCTTTCAGCATCGCGTGCGTGAAATACACCCCGAAAGCGCCTTTAAGCTGATTGCACAAAACCCGCAAAACGGTAGAGGGGTTTTTATTTTTGTTGGGTCGCACCAAAACACCGCCATCCACTTCTTCCGTCTGCCAATATTCGGGAAGGGCTGCAAGCTCGACACAAATTGCGGCTGTGCTAACGCGCAAGTTTTCGACTTTTACGAACAGGTCGCCGCCGTAGTCGCCCGTAACGGTAATGCTCATAGTCGGATATATAACACCGTCCCCCCGTTCAGGCGTGTACGTCTGGAGGTGGATGACCTGATCCACCTCCAGTGCGGTGGCATAAGCGGCTTTGGGTGAGTCCACAAAACGCGCTTGCGCCGCACCGATAATCGCAGAGGCCATTATGGCGAATAGCGAAATTACGAAAACAATAAATTTGTTTTTCATTTTCTTAAAAGTTTGATTTTTCTAAATGTTTAAGGTTTGCAATTATGGCGCGATTTTGCCGGATTAGTAGCTGCGATCCCGGGCGCGAATAACCCGCCAAAATAGCCGCGTCTTTAATGCAGACATCTTTTGCAACGAGCGCGCAAAAAACGCTTTGCTTTATCGTTAAGTTGCACCTTTGCAACTCCGGCCAACCCGGGTGGGGCTCTATATCGTTTTGCCTACGCAACACGAAGCTTTCGCTCAGCTTGCCCATAAAAAGCGCTATTTGTTCGTTTTTGAGTAGCGTCTCTCCGGTCATGCCTGGGGGCAGCCGGATTTTTGCGTGCTTGGCCGCTTCTGCTGCGCTGTAGCCCACTTTCTCCAATATGCAGAACGCGTGCTGTTGCAGCGGCAAATAACGCGTCAGGGTCGTCGCAGAATCGGCAACCTGCCGGTGCGCGGTTCCCCTCGACTGCTTTAAAAGCTGCTTACCAAAATACTCCCAGCTTTTTCCGTATGGCCGATCGTGGTATGCGTATTTGGCCGAAAGGTCTATCGGCATACCGAAGGTGAAGTATGCATCGCAGAAGAGGGTTAATGGATTTCTGTTCATGCGCGAAATTTAATAAGGTTTTCAATACCGACCTAATTATTAGACGATTATTTTAAAAAAAACAAGAAAACAAGAAAACAGGATTTCCTATGCAGTCTTAACTACTTATGTTACTTTCTGTACTATACCCTATAATACAAAAAGTAACAAAAGTAGTTAGGGTCTCTATAGAAATCCTGTATTCCTGTTTTCCTGTTTTTTTTTTTTGGGTTTTATCCCTAATAGGACAAAATGTTCGCTTTTTGCCCTTAAAATAGGACAGAAAGTAACAAAAGTTTTTTGAGTTGCCCCAAAACGGCTTTTCTTTGTTTCTCATTTTAAGGGCAAAACGACCTATTTGGCCAAAACCCTAAAATTATGTTACATTCTGTACTATGCCTTTTGAATTATGTTACATTCTGTCCTATTAGTACAATAACTAACATAATTTAAGAGGCATGTAACAAAAACTAACATATTTAGTAAAGCGTTAACCAAACCGTCCGTTTTGCGAATTAGTTTTAACGGTTTGTCGCTCCACTTTAATTAGGCGAAACAGATTTGCATAAACATAATTTCGATTATTAATCCTTTTCGGTGTAACGCTATTCCAAGCAGCGCGCGGTCGTAGAAGTCCTCGATCCCGCTGCCCGCCGTCCGAAGCCGTACTCGGAGAATACGAACAGACAAACAGGATGCCCACATATCCAACGACAGGCACGATAGGAGGTTTTTCCGTTCGCCGGGGTCGGCATATTTGCCGGTATCGGGAACGTTCAGATTCCCAAAATGAACGCCGGATGAAATCCAAACGGCGGCTCTTAAAAGGTTTTGCATATAGCTTGTTTTTGTGGTGGAAGCGCCACCTGCGCTAAGTGGTGTGTTAGCGGAAATAAAATTATCCAGCCACCGCACTAAATAAGTATAGGTTTTTAGAAGTTTCTGCATTTGCACAAGTACATTTACCCAACTTAACGTTTCCGCTTTCCCTCATTTCTACCTTATCGCCCCTTAGTGCATATTTTCGCATATCTTTCAACCAATCTTTTTCGGTGTAACATTCAGGCTCGCAACAAGCAGCGAATATCTGTCCGCAACATTTGTATTTAATAACTTGTATCATTGACTTTCAATTTATATTTAAAGGAAACATCGAACACACAGCCTAAGGTCTTCTCTATCACTACCCGCATCCTCATCTCGTAGGAGGTGGGGTTTGCAACACTTTCGACATAACAATATATTTTTATCTTCGGGGGGCTTTTCACGAGGGTCATGTTTAGATCCGATAAGGCTTATTAAGTCAGCCCTTGCATCGTCGATATTATAATCATTATTTAATATGTCGCGGAGCCTTTCCGTTGTGTAATCGCCCCAACAAGCATCTAAATCCGCGACAGAAAAACGGCGGCCACTAACAGCACCTACCCCCAAGGCGAGGTTTTGTGCTTCTTCAGAATTATTTTCCATTTTTCAATTTTAATTTAGTGGTGGAAGCGCCACCCGCGCAAAGTGTGTGGTTATGTGCAAGTTTTAAAAAAGAAAAAATCCCTCCGCACATTTTTTTAATAAATTTTCTTATTTTAAAATAAAGAGGTTTGCGCTTGTTCATTTTTTAATCTGTTTAGTCCTTTAACATAATATTCAGTTACTAATTCGCACCCTATTAAATCATATTTTTCTCTGTGGCAAGCAATCGCAATAGAGGCACTTCCTATGTGAGTATCTAAAATTAAATCCCCTTCCTTTGCGTACTTTTTCAAAAGCCATTGATAAAGCTGTATGGGCTTTTCGGTAGGGTGTATTCGTTGTTGTTTGTTTGACATATTTTGCTGAAGCATTCCTGCCCATTTCCATTTGAATTTTCGCACCGCAGTTTTAAAACTTGTCCACGCTAATTCACAGTCAGCAAAATCAGTTTCTCCATTATCTTTGTCCCAAACAATCCAGCAACTTGTATTGTATGGTATCTTTTCAATAAAGTGATTTGCACCCCAAATGATTTGATTTTTGCTTACTCTAAACAACTCATCAAAGTATTCTTTGTTCGGTGCTTGTTTGTCCCAATCGTATTTAGTGTAATCAATTTTCCTTGCCACACCGCCTCCCTTACCTTGCGATTGATTGTTTATATCAATTCCATACGGTGGGTCAACAATAGCCAAATCAAAGTGATTGTCGGGGTATTGTTTCAGCAACTCCATACAATCTATATTATAAAGATTAATTTCAGCCATTTTATTGTTGTTTTTAAAGTTTTTAGTGGTGGAAGCGCCACCTGCGCAAAGTGGTGTGTTATGTGCAATTGCTAAGAACCTGCTTCCAATTCACTTTTTCGCCACAAAAAGGGCAGTAACTAAAGCGGCTTAAATAGCCTTTTCTACCGTCCACAATTTGACTTTTACTTTGCGGTTCGCCATTCAGCAACCCATATTTTTTAAAAGTCGGTTGGATATTTACAATAGCTTGCACTTCAAAATCGATATTGGATTTGGAGACTTGTTCTCCGCTTAAAAATCCTATCAAGCAATCGCAATTGTTTATCGGTGATTGTTTTTTGTCCATACGGCATTAAGTTTTAGTGGTGGAAGCGCCACCTGCGCAAAGTGGGGTGTTAGCGGGCATTGCTACATTCCGCAATCAAAGATGTTATCAATCAAAACCCTTTCTACTTCATTGTCGAAGTCAATAAATTTAATAACTTCTCCTATGCATCCGTCTAAACACATCACATCTTTTTCGTTTATTGCCATTACTCTTCTTGTCGATTTACCCTCTTGGTAAAGGTCGAAAATCATTCCTTTTTTCATTTCGTTGCAAATTTACTTTTGTGGTGGAAGCGCCACCTGCGCAAAGTGGTGTGTTAGCGGCAACCCTAATACAACTTACCGTGTTTATGAGGACGACTTGCGTTATATCTCATTTTGGCTTTAATGTGACTTTCAATATCAATCCCCTTAAAAGCACATAGGTCAAAAACTCTTATAACAACATCTGCTAATTCATCTTCAAATGTGTCTTTTACAAATTCAGTAAAAACATCTTTAAATTTTTCATCTGAATTTTCATCGGCTAACCCTTTTAATTTTATTTCCGAAATATTGGAGTAATAATTCTTTCTGTCTGCCTCTAATGCTTCGGAAACTTCCGAATGTATCAGACAAAGCATTTCGCCAATGTTTTTTTCACCATCAAAAAATCCTTTTGATTTGGCGTTTTCGTGAATTTCTGTCGCTAATTGGTTTAACATATTCTTTTTATTTAATTGTTAATTAATCATTCCGAAAGAAGTGCCTCCGATAACCGAACGCAAATCTACAAATTAGCTGCAAGGCTGGTGAAGCGGACAAGCAGCGGTTTTACATTTAATTTTTAGCAAGCTATTGTTAGTTCGGTTGCTCTTACGAACACCGCAATATTGAAACACCTTACTATTGCATTGGTGTTTTTGGCGGTGTTCACAGGTGTTACAAGTAAGCCCCGCAGCTAACTTTGCGTCAGGCAGGGCGAATAGCTCAGCTTGAACATTTGTGGTTATATCCTCTTTCATCTTTCAAATTTACTTTTGTGGTGGAAGCGCCACCTACGCAAAGTGGGGTGTTAGGTGCAAAGCTACGAGTTAGCGGCTGCCCTAAATTGACAGTTAATAACCTCAAAATTTGCACCGAGCTCGACAAGTTGATCGGGTTGAATATCGCTTTGGCAAACCAGTACAAATTGCGGATTGATTGAAAAGGGTTCTTTCATTTTCTTGTTTACTACTACAATAGGATTTAAAAACAATTGAACTTGGGCAAGGTCGGAAAGATCATCGACCACTATCAACTTTGTTTTCTCTGTGCATTCAGAAAAAAGAAACTTGTCGTTCATCGCGCCCTGAAACGGAAGAAATACCACTTCATCTATTTGAAACTGACTTGCAATTTCTTTTGCTTTTGTCGTTTTGCCGCTACCTTGGCGGCCAGTAATTAAAATTGATTTTTTCATTTTTATTTATTATATTTTGAGCTTCTAAAAGCGGAGAAGCCCGAACCGCTAATCTATAATTGACTTCGTAGCTTTTGTTCGTGTTATTTCTTCTACGGGGTTCTCCTTATCTAATTTAATCCCTGTTTTACAATCCTGGCAGGTGGTTATCGATATTCCGAATAGGTTTCTTGTTTGCAGGATGTTCCACTTTCCGCAAGCAGGGCAATCCCAAACAAAACACGAGGCAAAAGCTCTTCGCTTTCCCGAGTGAACCAATTTACGAGGGAACACTACCGCTAACGGCACATTTGCAATAGGCGGGGTTTCTTGGTTTAATGCTGTTTCATTTTCCATATAAAATTCTGTGTTAAATTTAAATACGTTTAGTTCACTTCCACAGCCAATCATCCCCTTGCGCGGCGGCGATTGCCTCTATTTCAGCTTCTGAAAAGGGTACTACGCCAATATTTTGATTACGTAAAATGTGTTTTAATGCATTCCTTAGATGCGTTTCTGACATGTCATCCACGTCAATTTTACACCCATTTTTCTGTGTCCAATAAATTTTTTCGGGGTTCATTTTAGTCTTCGTTATCTTCGTTAATAATATTTTTAACTCTTTCCGGGGTTACGCCGTATCTAAGGGCAATATCGGCATGCGGGTATTTCTGTTCCCCCAATTGTTTTATGCTAAATACCTCCGATTCGTTTAAGAGTTTTCCCGGCTCGGTTGTGTATTTACACCAATTATACCCCGCTTTATCGGCGGACTTTTTCGCCTTTAGCAACGCTCCGAGGCGCTTTTCTGCTGCATCGTGCTTTTCACTTTCGCAACCTTCGAGCGTTACGTAGTCGGCAAAGGCTGTGCGGATTTCGGCCACCGCGAGTTTTTTTGCCCGTTCAATTTGGGCTATAAAAAATTTCAAATCTGCGACGCTTGCTAAAAGTTTTTTCTCGAAAGCTTTTAGGGCTTTTCGCCGTATTACGACGCTATTTGCTGACGCAATGGGGTCATAGCCCCAATGGAACTCTACGTGGCCATTTGCATCGATATCGCAGAATTTTATTCCACTGGTTTGAGTTCTCCCGCCAAAATCCAGGAATGTTGCGCCCCGGGGCGTGGTCTTAACGATATACGCTCCCACTGTTTCTGCAAGATCGAAAAGTAAAGCCCTATGTTTGGGGTTTTCTCTAAGCAGGGTTTTAAGTAATCGCTCTTTCATACTTTTTTGTTTTAAACAGGAAAAAAGTAGCCGCACCCGACGGCACGACTACTGAAAGAATCCTAATTCCAACTTAATCTTCTGTATTCCAGTTAAGCGGGAACCCCGCCTCTACCCACGCCTCCAGAAGGGCTTTTTCGTTCAGGCGCCATTCGACTGAGACGTGGGTCACCGCGCCGTCTGTATCGTCGCGGCGGATAACCGCTTGCAAGTGGTAGAAGGGCTTTAGCCCCCAGGGTAGCACCCTAACCACAACTTCGTTCGTTTCCAGGAAATGTTCCGTCATTTCGGCGGTTTCTTCGGATACCCGGACGCGGGCATCCCGGACTTGCACGGGGTAAATATTGCCCTGAATTAACCCCAAGTCCAGCTTGGGACACTCGGTCTCGGCGCGGATTTGCTCGACCCACGCGCGGCCTACGGTCTCGGAAGTTGTGCCGCTAAGTTCGCGGTTATCCGGCTCGTTAAACTTTACAGAATAATACATATTTTTGTTGTTTTAAATTGTGAAAAGAAATTCCTTGCCCGGTTGCCAGCCGGGGTCGGTACAATTAATCTTGTTCTGGTGTGTATTTCACACCCCGAGGGATTTACAACCCACGATAACTCCGTTTGCATCCCGCACGATTTCTGCGGGAACAAGTAAATCCTTCCGTTCGGGTAGAGCCTGCTGCACCATTTGCGACACTATGTAAAATGTGCCGGCTTCAAAATCCGGCAGTCCTTCCGGGTCGCCAAATTCAGTTTTAGAGGTGGGGGTTCCGTCGGGCAGGTTATTCCCCCGAATTGTTATTACTGCAAGCCGGATTTGACCCTCGGTTTTCGGGTACGTTCTAATAAGTGCACCATTTTCGTCCACGACATTTACATCGTGCGGTGTTTTGTTGACTACCATGATTTTGTTGTTTTATAAAGTGAAAAGAAATTCCATCCCCGGTTGCCAGCCGGGGTCGGTACAATTAAGCTTCGTCTTCGGGTTCCCAATCTAAGGGGTAGCCCGCTTCGGCCTGGGCGTCCCGAAAGGCTTCTTTGCTCAGAAGAATTTCGCCGATGGCATTAATTATTTTGCCGATAATACACATGTTTTTGTTTTTAGAAAGGTGAAAAGAAATTCCTTGCCCGGTTTTTTAGGCCGGGTGCGGTTCAATTAAGCTTGATCTTGTTCGTGTTTGTGTATTTTTCCGTCGTTGTCGTACATAAACAGCTTGCCGTCCGAGTCCCAAAGGCTGTCCAAATCGCCCGCGTTTATGCGGTTCTGAAAATCGGCGGATAATTCGGTAATTTCCACGCACCGGATAATCGTTTCCGGATCTAAGTATACTGGAATAAGATTTTCTTGCTTCATTTTTTTGTTTTTTAGAAAGGTGAAAAGAAATTCCATCCCCGGCGTGTTAGGCCGGGTTCGGTACGATTAAGTTTAAATAAACAAGTTGAGAACCTCGGTCAAGTCCATTTTTACCAGGTGCGGGGACTCCGCATTCACCCGGAAGTAGGTGCGATTTGTCGCTTTATTGGAATAGGTGTTCTCGGAAACTTCCAGGATGTCACCTTCCGACACCTTGTGCAATTTGGTGCCGCGCTGGTTCGCGTTAAGGAAATCGCGCACAAAATTGTATTTCGGGTCTTTCCCGGTCAACCGGGCGAGGTGTGCTTTATTGCTTGTGTTGAATTTCGATTCCAACACTAAACCTTTTTCGGTGTTTTCGATTTCGAGTACCATGTTTTTTTGTTTTGTCGTACCATCTTTAGTACCCTACAAAGATACACTCTTTTTTATTACTTGTCAAGTCTTTTCTTACTTTATTTTTAAAAAATAACATAAAGCTATAAAAGTAATGCCGAAAGGGGCTATTTTAGATGGGTAAGCGTGGGGTCTTTCAGCTTTTTTATAACCAGGCGCGCCTCGGCGAGGTCGGCGGCGTTCTTTTCTTGGAGCATTGCTTGCACGGCTTTGCAGGAAAATGCGTGTGCCAGCAGGACGTGCAGGGCTTCGGTTTGGGTGGCGCGGCGATTAAAGCTGTTTTTTGGCATGGCATCCTGAAACCATTTTAGGCAGTCCAGCATTTTTGCCGATACTGCGAGGTTAACCGGTTTTAATTTTGTATCGTCGGTAAACATTTTCAAATAATCTTCCATAAAATCTTTTTTTGTGGCTACCACTGTGGCGCCGGGTGTAACTAAAAAAAAGGGACAGCTTTAACTGCTGCCCCCCAACTCTCACACAATCTAAAAAATTACTTTTAAAACTACGATTATGGCCAGCACGGCACCGCAGATTAGCAATAATATAGCAAAGAACTTAGTTCTCCGCTGCGCCCGCAGGCGTGCGCCCGCTTCGGGATCGTCCGAATGTTCATACCTTGTTGGTTCGTGCATTTTTTGTGTTTTAGGGGCTTTCGCCCGGTAAAAAAATTTTATTAAGCCCCGATGCTTTCCCGCCAAAGCTACGAGTTATATGAAATTGTGGTTTAGGACTCGAACCTAACTATGGCAGCCCTTCAATAATTAGGCTTCCTGTTTATTATCTCTGCACCTGCTGAGAATAAACCACAACTATCATATAACATTGTGTATTTCAAACGCCGAGGCTTTCCCGCCAAAGTTCCAGTCTTTTTTCGATAATCTGGATTAGCAGCTCGTCCAATTCAAGGTTTTTGTCGGGTGTAAGCGCTCCACGCGCAAGCAGCGACACGCGGAGGGCTTCGAGCTCGTTTTCTAATTTGGTCAGGGCGGCAACATTGTCTGCCCAACTTCCCAAAACGGTTTCTTCGTGTTCGTGTTCCATAAAAATTTTTTTAATGATGAAGTTACTGAGCGATGCTTTCCCGCAAAAGGGCGAGTTTTTCTCTGATTACTCGGATTACGAGTTCATCGACGATACTCTGTTTGTCGGGTGTAAGCGCTTGCAACAACAACATACCTGGTATGCCAATATCATGGGCGTGCCAGGTTGTACGCTCCTGCAACAACTTGCTGAGGTCTTCGAGAGCGGTTTCGATTTTGTCCAAGGCGGCAATTTGCTTTCCTAAAACGTCCAGGGCGACGGGCGACGCGGCGGCACTAAAAGTGGCGTAGGACGCGGCAAAAAAGGCGCCAAGTTGCTTTTCTAAACCGGCAAAATTAGTTGCTTCGTGTTCGGATTCCATAAATCTTTTTTTTAATGATGAAGTTACTGAGCGAAGCTTTCCCGTCCCAGTTCCCGCCAAAGGGCGAGTTTTTTTTCAAGCACCAGGATTAGCTGTTCGTTAAAGGCGCGGTTTTTTCCGGGTGTAAGCGCATTCACCTTCCGCAGCGACGCGCGGAGGGCTTCGACATCGTTTTGGACGCGGGTCAGGTCGGCAATTTGCTTTCCTAAAACGGCCAAACGGTTTTGTTCGGGTTCGTGTTCCATAACGTTTTTTTGTTAAAAAATTTTTACTTAGCGATTCTTTCCTCCCAAATTTCCGCCCTTCCTTTCAGAACCTCTTTTAAAAGTTCGTTTAGTGCCAGGGCTTGGGCATCAATTCCGTTTTGGATTCTGTCCAGTTGGGCAGATTTCTTTGTCCATACCGCAATTCGGTCTTGTTCGGATTCCATACCGTTTTTTTGTTTTAAATTGTGAAAATGATCTACCCACCTGCGCAAAGCGGGGTGTTAGGTGCAAGGCTATGACTCGATTTCAAAACTAAAGTAATATACCTCATCAACAAAAGAATTTACACTTTCGGTTGCTGTAATATATGCTCTATATTCTAAAGTCCCATGAACAGTTATTTTATGCTCATCGTTTTTCATAGTTACTCTATGTTTGTATATTCCGGAAAAAGTTAGTGGTAATTCACCATACTTTTTTATAAATTCTTTTTCTTCCATTTCGTTTCAAATTAATTTTAGTGCTGATAAACCGCCCAGCACATAACAGCGGTTTTAATAAATTGGCGGTTCAGTGGTTAATTGAACCATTGTCCTTCGTATCAAGTTCTGTGGGTGTATAAAGTTTTCGGCTTCGTAATCGCCAACTTCTTAAACCCGCAAAACGTTATGCGACATACTCCGCGACTAACTCGCGCCCCGTAAAATCCTGCCTGTTACATGCATCTTCTAAAACCGCCGTTGGGCAGTTTTTGCAGAGCGTTTCAACTTTTGCCATATCTCTATGGCATAAGTCTGACCAGAGAATGTACAAATTACTGCCCCGGATTGATTTTGCTTCCTTTAGCTTGTCAATAATAGCTACATTTTCGGGTTCCATAAGTAGCTTTAAAAAAGCCAGGGCGCCTAAATTACCTTGCGCCCATTGCACGAGTTTATTCATTTTTTTGTTGTTTAGAAAGGTGAAAATGATCTACCCACCTGCGCAAAGCGGGGTGTTATAAGCAATCCTAAACGACACCGAACAATTTCTCGTAGCACATCTTAATTACGCGTGCATCCCATAGCGCATTATGTTTTGGCATTTCGGCATAGATTTCACCGCAACCAAATTTTTCTCGGCTTACATCCGGGTTGATACCTATCATTTCAAATACGGTGCAAATATCAAAGGGTATGTAATAAACATTTTTAGGGCTATTAAAAGCACCGCCAAATAAATCATTAAACAATACCCAGTCATAAGCCAAGCAATCACTCCACATTACCACTTCTTCAAATTGTTTTAACCAGGCTTCAAGTATTAATCCCGTTTCATATTTAGTGCCTTTGTAAAGCCAATCATTACCCACACAACCTGCTGCCTTCAGCCCGTGCTTTTCACGGTCTAAATGTAGTTTGGTCAATACATTTTCTTCAATCCAAGTATCTACTTGCAACCTATTGTAGTCGGTTAATTCAGCATAAAATGTTTTACCACATTCTGAAATTGCACCTATGGAAATAAGTGTTGTGCCCTGATGAAGTCCGGTGAACTCCGTGTCGAAGAAAATTTTTGTTTTTGACATTTTGTTTTATTTTTAGACTGGTGAAAAGAAATTCCAGCCCCGGTTGCCAGCCGGGTTCGGTACAATTAAGTTTACATAAAGGAGCGGGTAACCTCCGCATAATTAATTTTTACGAGTTGCGGCATGTCCGCCTGCACCCTATAATATGTGTGGTTGGTCGATTCCCCCGACCAGTGGGTTTCCGAAACCTCAAATAGGTCGCCGGGCTCAACCGGGTGAAACTTTGTGCCTTGATTTGTTCCGTTTAGGAACTCCCGTGTAAAATTGTAATTACGGTCTTTTCCGGTTAACCGGACAAGCTGGGCGCTATCGCTTGTTTGGAATCGAGATTCCAATACACGCACTTTTGCTATAATTTTGATTTCGAGTACCATGTTTTTTTGTTTTTTAGAAAGGTGAAAAGAAATTCCATCCCCGGTTGCCAGCCGGGTTCGGTACAATTAAATTTCTTGAAATCTTATTGAGGCCAACGACCCGCCATTGAGCTTCGCCATTACGATGTATTCTACCTTCCGACCCGCCAAACCGGGGAAAATGCGTGTGCCAGCCGGTACAGGTATTTTCACGTGGCTACCAGAACCACTGCTGCCGTATTTTTTTAGGCTCTCAGTAGAGACTAAGGCCGTCTTCCATCCAGGCGTCAGGGCGATGACCTGATCCTTAATTTTTGAAATTAAAATAGTGGATTTTGTGCTTGCCCATAAATTCATTGCAGCGTCAAGATTTTGAGTAGGATTCATTTTTTTGTTTTTTTGTCGTACCATCTTTAGTACCCCACAAAGATACGGTACTTTTTATTACTTGTCAAGTCTTTTCTTACTTTTTTTTATTTTTCTAACATTTTTCGCTGAAAAGCACTTCGTAGCCCTGTGCTACTAACCCCCAAATCCATAAATCTAAATACTTTATGCGTCCGTCGGCGCGAAATGCTCGGACGGACAATACGGAACCGTCTGGTTTTCGTATTGTTATGCACATCGGCTTCTCTAAAGCGGGTTTGTCGTCGCCGGCTTCGCGCACATGCACTACTTTATAGCCTTTTTGCGCTTGCTCTAATGCCCACTCTGCTAACTGCTCTCGAAGCAATTCATACACGTGTTTAGACGCAATCAGCTGCCCGTTCGCGTCGAATATATTTACCCGCATTTTTTTTAGTTAGTAGCTATTAATCCGGAGGTGAATATACTAAATTTTTCGAGTCAAATTCCGTTAGTTTGTACTGCTTAATAACCGCTTTTAGCAGTTTTGCGTAATTTTTATCGGTGGCGTAGCCTTTTTCCTGCAAGCAGTCGCAAAAAGCGTTTGCGGTTAAACCTGTACAGGCTACATAGCGCGGCTTTTGCAGCACTTTAGCGCGATGGGTGAATGATTCGGCAGCATTTTTGTAACGCCTAAACATCCCTTCTTTTGCTTTAATGCAGTGTCCGCTTGCGCATCCGCGATTGAAACACTTAACGCCAAAATGGTTATTTGCTTTTTGCGCTAAGCGGCTGCTACCTGCTGCGCTTTCTATTTTCGCTTGTGCGAGCGTGACTGACGCGGGTATGCCTGTTTGCCGTTCTGCCGATTGCGCGGCGGCGTAATGTTGTCGAAAATAGGCTACGTCGCGTTTATTAGCGGCGTTTTTTGGCCGGTAGGACTCAAAAACGTAATAATAACTTGTTAGCGGTTCGGCTAAACAGTCGTTCGGCATTAGCGGTTTCGGCGAACCGTAAAAATGTACGAAGAGTAAAAAAAAGATTGACATAAAATTCATTTTCGTTACAAAAAAAGCCTGCTACAAAAGTGCAGCAGGCTCTACCAATCAACTTACAATCTAAACAATCTAAGCTAAACAATTACCGCTGCGGCTGCGGCTTCGTGAGCCAATTTTTCGGCGGCGCTTTTCAGCGTCGCGATTTTTATTGCGAGGCGGGCTATTTTCCCGTTAAGTATCATCAGTTTTTTTGCGGTTTCGGGCTTTGCTTTTTCCGCTTCTGCGAGCGCGGAGGCCATTTCGGTTAAGGCTTTGTTAGCTACTAAAAAGGTAGTTAACGCTTTGTGCAGATATTTTGGTTTCGGGTTTTCGACAAACCCGCCGCTGTTCGGGTTAACTTCCCGAAATCGGTACATTGCTTGCAACCGTTTCCGGTCTATAATTATCGAAATCAGCAGGGCGAAAACCGCCCCCCCGTTTCGGGTTTGTATCGGGTACACTTTCCCCACCTTCGCCGCGCTTTCAGCCGCTAACTGTTCGAGGCTCTCCAGTGTTGGCCGCACTTTTTTAGCGGCTTTGCCCGCTTCGCGGGCTTGCAATCGCGCCGTTTTTGCGTTTTCACGTGCGGTTTTTGCGGCATCGTGTGCGGTTTTTGCGGCATCTCGTGCGGCGATTGCGTGGGCTTGCAAGCCGTTTACGTCCGCCGTTGCCTGCGTTTCCGAAACGCGCAAGATAGCCTCGTTTCGGTGGGCTACAACCGCTTCGCACGCTCTGGAGACTACGCCGGTAGATAAGACTTTAATGGCTTCGGATAACAGCAAAGTGCTGTAATCTTTTACCGTACCCGCACTAAGTTTGTGCAGGCTGGCATCGTCCAAAAATTCTTTGTCGACCCACGCTATTACACGTGCGTAGAAATCCGGTGCGGACTCCCCGGGGACGGCGTGTAACCTGTCGCCGTTTTTAGTTACCGCGCACCGGTAAGCAAAGTCATCTTGATAGTAAATAAATACATTCATACCTTTTTTGTGTTTAATGTGTGGCTGCAAATGTACGGCAACCAGTGTCGTTTTTGCAAGCGAAAAACGTACTTTAACATTTCTTTAACACTTCTAACAACGTGAACAGCGCGTTTACCTGTTTTGCTTTGTTTGCGTCTATCGAGTGTTTTAAACCGCATATCAGTTTAAGTATTTTTCGACGCGGGCTTTAACCGCATTAATTAAAGCGTTTTGCGTTTCGCCCTTGTCGGCTAAAGCTGCAACGATATTTTCGTCTAACGTATTAATAACAATTAAACGATTTATTACTACTACCCCGGTTTGCCCTTGTCGGTCTAAACGCGCATTAACTTGCTGGTACAATTCGAGCGACCACGTAAGCGAAAACCATAAAATCGTGTTACCTCCGGCCTGTAAATTTAGCCCGTGGCCGCCGCTTGCGGGGTGCATAAGCAAAACTTCTATTTCACCGTTATTCCAGTCCTGTATATCTTTTTCCGTTTTTAATTCTCGAACGTTATAGTCTTTTAAATGCTTAATTAATCGGTCTCTATCGTGCTTAAATGTCCACGCAATTAAAACCGGTTTTCCGCTCGCCTGTTCGACTATTTGCCGTGCTTCGTCTAATTTTAAAGTGTGTATTTCGTGTACGTTCTTATCTTCGTCGTAGACCGCGCCGTTGGAAAATTGCAGCAATTTTGTGGTTAGCGCAGCCGCGTTAGTTGCAGAAACTATACCCGCTTCTTCGCCGTCACCTCCGAATATTTCTAAAACTTGTTCTCTTTCGAAGTCTAAATAGGCCGTACGTAATTGCGGCGTAAATTCTAAATATATATCGTTAACTATTCTGCCGGGTAAATCTAATAAATCCTCCGCTTTCATGCTTATACAAATATCGCCTATTTTTCTATGTATTTCTTTTTCTGCGTTTTTCCTTAAATTATAATTATATATAATTGCGCCATTACGTGCCCCCGCGTTAAAATAGTTTTCTCGGTATTCGCCTATAAACTTACCTAAACGCGCGCCCCTATCGAGTAAATATAGCTGCGTCCATAAGTCTATTAACCCGTTTGGCGCCGGAGTACCCGTTAAAATTAAAACCCGCTTAAAACACGGCTGTATAGCTTTAAGGCTCTTAAACCGTACCGAATTGGGGTTTTTAAAACTGCTGCTTTCGTCTATTATTAACATATCGAAAGGGATGCGCGTACCGCCATAAAGCCCTATTAACCACGACAAATTATCGCGCGAAATTAAATAAATATCGGCTTTAGCGGCTAATGCGTTTTTCCGCTGTTTTTCCGTTCCGATAACACGGCAAAGTATTAAATTTTTAAGGTGCGCCCATTTAGCCGTCTCGGTCTTCCAAACGCTCTCCACCACCCTTTTAGGCGCGACAAGTAAGATTTTATTTACCTCGAAATCTTCGTACATTAATATATTAACCGCTGTTAAAGTAGTAACGGTTTTCCCTAAACCCATGTCTAAAAATAAGCCTGCATATTTATTGTTTAAAATATGCGAAACGCCAGTTAATTGGTATTTATGTAAATCGTTTTTATTTAACATTTTTTGCGTCTTCTGTGTTATCAATCACTAAAACGTTGAAACCCAACTTTTTAAGGCGTTGGTGTACCCACAATTGCCTCGGCGTAGGAACTTTACCTGGCGCCTTAACTTCGACAAAAATAGCCCGCCCTCCCGGCAATAAACAAAGCCTATCGGGTATGCCGGCAAAATGAAGCGCCACCAATTTAATAGTAAAACCCCCTGCGGCTTTTACCGCGTTTATTAATGCCGTTTCTACTGTTTTTTCGCGCATCACCATTTAATTTTTTCGGACGTAATATTTTTGTACGCCGTATAGCGGGAATTTTTTAGGGCTTTTCGCAATTCGCCATCCGGGCAATTGCCGCATAATTTCGTGTAGCTCCCCGGTGTGGTATCGATGCATAGCCTCTTTTTCCCGGTTTAGGCATTCGCACCAAATCTGTGCAACGCAAACCTCCTCGCGCCGTTCCGTCGGTTTTTGCGTTATTTCTTCTACATCGTTAATATACGCCCGGCGTTCGTAAATGCCCATACTCGCCCAATTTTCCGGTAGTTCGAGCGCTAAATATTCTTCTATAATTCCCTGCTTTTCGTCTAATACTGTGTGGTCGGTTTGTTCGCGATTTGCTATTTCCGCCGCTAAATCGGACAAAAATAACGTTTCACCTTCGGCAAATAGTGCCGCCGCTTCCGCCCAAAAATTGTCTATTTCGGTGTCTTTTATTTCGTGTATATTTTTAACCGCTTTTTCGGGGTATATATCTACAGGAATAAATCGCCGGTTTCCCGTCGGGTCGGTTAAAAATATATCTTTATTCGTTGTCGCAAAAAATACGCATTGCCGTTTAAATGTTTCCGATGCACGCATATACGCCGGCCTGAAAATATCTTCCTGCTTGCTCAGGTAGTGTTTTATCATTTCGATCTCGGCCTTTTTAAGCGCGGATAATTCGGCAATTTCAATCAGCCACGCGCCCTGTAACTGCTCGAAAGACTGGTTACCCTGAACCGTTATAAAGCTGTCCGACGACCACCCACGGCCTAATTTTTTAATAAATGTACTCTTACCCGTGCCCTGTTCGCCGACCAGCGTTAAGACGTAGTCGTATTTTATACCCGGCACAAATACCCGCGCAACGGCTGCAATTAAATGCTTTCTAATAGCTTCCCTGTGGTACGCATTATCTGTCGCGCCAAAATATTCTATTAATATTTCATCTATACGCGGGACGCCATCCCACGTAAGGGATTTTAAATATTTTCTTATAGGGTGGAATTTATTTTTTTCCAGCTCTAAAGCTAAACTATCGTCTATTTTCATAGGCGAATTAATCCCATAAATACTTTCGATATAATTTCTTATGCCGCTATAATCTACGTTTAAAAAAGGCTCGGATTCTTTTATTTTCCGCCACGGGACTGAACTAACTAAATATCTTTTTCCGTCAAATTCGTTGTGTTTAAAACGCTGCTTTAGATGTTCGTCGTTAGCAAATATTAAATTTAGATTTGTCGAACTGCTTAAATATTTCCCTTTTCCGTCTATTTCTAATTTTGTAGCCCAACTAAAGTCTTCATTTTCATGGTCTTCCTCCGGGTCGGCAAAATCGTAATTTGCAGACGCCATATTTTCCTGCGCTATTAATTGTTTAACGCGGGTATCTTCTCTAATTAAATCCTCCATAGCGCGGCTACTTTTAGCGGCATTGTCTTCGCCGTCTAAATGCCCAAATTTATGGATCCTAACTAAATCGTAGGCGTTGCATAATTGGCCGCCGCAGGGGTCAGTTCCGTGGTGCGAATAGGCGAATGTATCGTCCTCGTAAATTTTCAAACCCGACGCGGTCGACCCCTGCACATACGTATAACAGCCGTTAGCCGCTTCCGAATAAATATCCGAAAGGTATTTTTCTATCGCCCCCGTGATGCTATATGCCCTGCAAAATAGACCAATAAGACCCTTTTTTTCTGTCGGGTTTTGCTGTTTTGCTGTGGCGTCTTTTATTCGCGCTACCTCTTTACTCGACGACGGCCAAAGGGAGGTGTCGCGCCAATCTGAATACTGTGCTAAATAATAATCCGCGTCTATAAATTCACCTTCCTGCGACTTAAAATAATATTCTGCGTCTAAAGAAGTAGAAGGCCAAAACATTAATTGATTAGTCTCGAAAGTGGTATTATCGAATAACTCTATGTTTAACATGCCCGCAATAAGCCGCATTATTGCTACATATTCGTCTGGTTGAACGTCTCGCGATAAAGGTAATATTAACCTGTATCGCGGGTTTTTTTCGCTGTGTGAATGCGACGAATGTAAAACCGCCGCATTATTAAAAAATAACGTAAAGTCGTCCCAAAATTCTAAGTTTGCGAAATCTAAGTCTAAGGTTAACATAGACCTACTAACTACATTCCCTATTTTGCGTCTACCATTAAGCAAATACCCTGCTACGTATCCCCCAACGTCTTTAATTTTCCCTTTATCCGCTTTGGACGCGTTGCAATAAGCTTTAAAAGTTTCGTTGGTTTTAACCGGGGTTGAAAGCCGCGTTACAAATTCCTGCCAGGTTGTGTTTTTATTTTGCCATACCACCGAATCTACCTTTAATCCAGTTGCAATGTTTAACGTTTTACCCTTCATTTTCAGTCTTTTTTGTAAAAAGAAGTTAAATACCCTTCGGCGGTTAATATCAAACCCGGTGCCCACGGCAACGGTGCCGACATTAATTTTATCATTTTTTCGAGCCGGGTTTCGGCGTTTTTAATTGGTATTTGTGCTGCTATTTCGTCGTGTACATGTAGCGCAATATCAAAGCCGTTTTCGTCTAAACGGTGCATAGCAGCAACAAGCGCATCGCGGGCTATTGCCTGTACAATATTTTCTACTAATTTACCCCCATAAGTATCTATTAAACCCCATTTCTTTTTGTCGTCTAAACCTTTGTAATAAATATTGTACTTAATAATTTCGTGTATAATTTGCGGCTGGACGTAATAAAGTTCGCGGCCTGACGGTAGCGTAATAATTAAATGTTTATCGTCGCAATAAAAACTAACTAATTTACTTTTTAATTCCGTTTTCGCGCATAAACTTATAGCGCTAATAACGCAACTCTCCACTTCCGCCCATAGCGCCACTATGGCTGGGTTGGTTTTGCGCCACAACTTTACTATTTTTTGCATTTCGGGTTTCGATAAAAATCTATCCGCACCCATTTTGCACAACGCACCTACAGCGCCTTGAAAACCTAATGCCAACTCCGCCACTTTGCCCTGCTGCCTTAATTGTTTGTCTACTTTTTCTATCGGTACGTTAAACATCGCCGCAGCTGAGGCTTCGTAAATTTTACCGTGTGTAGCGAAAACTTTTAGCCGCCATTGTTCGCCCGCCAACCACGCAATAACGCGGGCTTCTATGGCGGCAAAATCTACTACGGCTAAAGTAGTTTCAGCTTCGCAAATAAATGCAGTACGAATAAGCTGCGAAAGTGTGTCGGGAATATTATCGTAAAGTAGTGCAGTTAAAGCGTAGTCGCCGCGTTTAATTACGCCCCGTATTGCGTCTAAATACTTTAAATACATTCGCGGTAAATTATGCAGTTGCACGCCGCGACCGGCAAAACGCCCCGTCCGATTTGCACCGTAATATTGGAAAAGCCCTCTAACGTAATTATCGTTTTCGCGATAATTAAGCATAGCGATATATTTTCTTATGCTTGTTTTAGCCAATCGCAAACGCAATTCTAAAACCTTTTTAACATCCCCGGTTACAGTCGGTAGTAGATTAATTACCGATTCTTTCGTTAAGCTATTAATGGTTTCCTCCGAATTAGCATTTATCCAGTCTACCAACTGTACCGGGCTGTTAACGTTTTTTAAACCTGTTATGCATTCTAATTTACTAATTATATCTATACGGCTTTCCTTGTCTACTTTAATAGCGCCTTCGGCTAATTTAATGTCTACCAAAACGCCCCTGTCATTTATTTTTTGGTCTAAAACATAGGTTTTTAATTCACTTTTCGGAAACATTAAATACGCTATTTTATTGTAAATAGCGGTTTCCGTTATAACATCTTGAATGCAATAATTTTTAAACTGCTGCCATTTCTCTAAATCGTCCTCTGCCCTGTTTCGTGTTCGGGATTCGTAGTGAAATAGGGCAGGCTTTTCACCCGTTTTTTCCGACCTCAGGGGGCAACAAAAATAACTAATAAGTCTTCCGCCGCCGGGGTCTTTTTGCTTATCCGCCGAAAGTCCTAACGCCATTCCGCAGGCGGCTAAACCAAACGGAAACCCGAAAAACGCCGCAGTAACCATAGTACAGCGCCACTGCTCCGCCGGCACATCGAAGCCAGACGCCCGCAGGCAGACGCGCTCAAACGCCGCATTATACGCCCATTTTTCGACGTTTTTGTTTTTTAAAGCGGCCACCACGGCGGTGGGTAACTTTTCGCCGCGCGCTAAATCTACTATTTTAACCTCGCCGCTATTAAAACAATATGCAAATAAAAGTATTTCGAAATCCGGCGAAGCTGCATATTTATATACCCCCGACGTTAATAAATTAACGCTGCTAAAAGTTTCTATATCTATGTGTAGACGCTGCATATTCGGAAAGTTCGGAAAGTTTGAAAAATCAGGCTAACCGGTGCTTTTAGCTTTCCGGTTAGCCCGTTAATAAAAGAACAAAAAAACTTTTTAAAACGGCATGTCAATGTCGTCGGCATCGGCAGCTTCATCCTCCTCTTCATCCGCAAAATCGTCTTCGGCGCTGCTTCCGCCGCTAAGCCTTTCGCCGTCTGCGAGTTTCTGCACGTTGTTAAGCCCCGCAGCAATGCCTTTATTTCCCGACACGTTAAAAGCATAAAAATTCAGGGAAACGCGGCCATAACAACCACTGTAAAATTCCGCTGCCGACAGGGGTTCGCGGTCTGCACCAACAACCCCGGGTTTGTTATTCGTGGTGCAGTTAATAAAATAACTGTCTATATATGCCGCGTCGTCCGGGCGGTCTTTGTCCCCGTCGCGCAGCGGGTTTTTCCAGGTCATGTCCGCCGTCTTTTTCCCGAACTTTCCCTCCGCTACCCCTTTTTCAAAGGCCGCTTTAATCGCCGCGCGGAGTTCTTTTAGGTGGGAGGTTGCCGTTTTAGGGATAATAATACAAACCGAGTATTTTTTTTGTTGCCCCTCTTCCATCGCGTGCGCTTCGAAAAGGTGTGGGAATGAAAATCTAACCCTTTTAGTTACTAACATTTGTGTTAATTTAAGTGATTTAAAATTCGTTTTCTTCTTCGGCAAAGTCCAACTTTGCTTGTTCTGCGCCCCATGCGGGGCTTTTATTCGATTCGAGTACGAGGGCAAGCCCCCCTGTGGGTTTTACAACGTGCGGGCTTAGTTGCGCGTCGTAAAAGTCTTTAGTTACTGTATCGCATACATCGCCAATTCCTTTTAATTTAAGGTACAGTTCTTCGGCTATATTAGCCTCTTTTAACGCCTTAATAACTGCCGCTTCATCTCCCCACTTTCGCCGCGCGGGTTTTTGAATTAATTTATACCCAGGCCACTTTCGCCCTGTTAGCGCTTCGTTGCGCATGTACTCCGAAACGCTTTTTAGCCATTCCGCTAAAAGTGGCGCGGCCTCGAAGGCTTGTACTATTTCCGCCTCCGATAGTGTTTCGGGTTTAGCGAAATCTAATGCCGCTGCAGCGTTAGCGTATTCCGCAAAAGCCCGGCAGGTAGGTTTAGCGCGGCAAAATTTGCAGTGTGTACCGGCTACCGTTTCGCCTTCGCCCAATATTGCTTTTTGCGCTAAAGGTTTAACAGTATTTTCCGCCCAATGGTACAATTCTTCCGTGCTCAGCGTAAATTCGGAAATCGAATTTAAACGCGGTTGCACAATAATTACCGTAACGTTTTGTATGTCGTAAAATAGACTGTAATGCTCTAAAGCCCCTAAACCGTACAACATCAATTGGCTATTATTTTCCGCCGATACTGCGACGCCAACGCCATATTTTAAATCGATTATAATTAGCGTATTGTCGCTAATTATAACGGCGTCGCCCGTCCCAAAACCTTCCGGAACGAACCGCGAAAAGTCTAAACGCGCTTCAATTTCCAGTTTTGCCCCGGTGTTTCCCCCCGCGATTTGTAAACGCTCCAGCACATAATCGGTAAATTTTGCAACCTCCCCCGGCATTTGCTGCGTGTACAATTCATCTTGCTCCAGGCGCGTTATTTCGGCTTCGTAGCGGCTTTTAGTTATCTGGTTTAGGTGGTAGCGCAATGCAATTTCCGCGAATTTATGCGCTAACGTACCCTCTTCCGCATAACTGCTACTGCTGTCTCCGAACGGTTTTTCCAACCGGGGGGAGGGGGTGCAATTTAGCCATTTCCCCGACCCCGACGCGCTTAAATATGCATGCGCAGCGGGATTTTTGCGGGTTTTCGCCATTACTTTAAAGCATTTATGCAGTCCTGCAAAAAGGTGTAAAATTCGCCGTAAAATTCGGGTTTCAAAGCCGCCACGTTTTCCGCGCCGAAGGCTTTAATTTCTCTGCGGATGTGGGTACGATCTACACCGGCGTCCACGGCTTCGGTAATTTTTCCCCGCAGCTCCTCGGCGGTGCAGGCGCTTTCAGCAGGCGTATTTTGTTCGGGCGCATTAGCCGTAGGCGGTTTAATCGCCCGTTTTGCGCTGGGCTTCTTCTCGTTTTCGATAGCCGTAGTTTGGCTGTCAGCTTCGCCAATTACCGCCAGCAACCTGTTAAACGCGCTAACGTGTTCCGGGTTGTTTGCGTCCAATTTTAAGAAAACTTTGAATTTACTCATGTGTTATTTTATTAAGCGTTAAAAAATATTCTTGAAGCGTAATACTTTCCGGGGATAATAGTAACGTGTGGAAAAGCGTATTTTTGTGGAATATACGCGTCGTTAAATTAACCGTATTAAGCTCCGCAAAATATTCGCCGTTTTGAAAATTAAGTACATGCCCTTTAGAAGGTTTAGTCATCCAATTTGGCGAATACAGTGCGTTAACGTCAACTCCGATAAATTCCGCGAGTCGCGCTATTTGGTTAGCGTCTAAAACGTACGCACCTTTTAACGCTCTATTTAGCGCTTTTCGCGGATGCAGATTGCCGGGAAACAGTAGTATTGCTATTTCCGCTGCTTGTAAATCGTACTGCTTAAATACTCCCTTTAAATCGAAATTCATCGTCTGCGGTTTTTGTGTCGCAAACGTAATACGGGTATTTTAAAAAGCCAAATTTTTTTACCTTTTTATAGAAAAATATTTTTTAAGCCTTTGTGAAGTTTACCCCCTGTTTGTTTTTTGTATACTGTTTAAGGAACACGTAAAAGGCTTTTTCGGCGTCAGCCAGCGCCCTATGCGCCCGCTTATTGTGCGCTACTTTGTACTTTACACAAAGGGCATGCAAATCCCTAAGACCCTTGCCACCGTTCATAATTTCAAACTGGCAGGTATCCCAAACCACATAAAACGGAGGATTTTTGCGCCAATCTACGCCGCCATTAAACACTAAAAAAGGTATGTCGAAATGACGTATATTTTGCCCAACTATTATTATTTTTGCGGCATCCTCTTTAACAAAATTCTCGAACTCTTTTAACGCTTCGCATAAAGGTTTTGCGCCTTCTAACGTTAAAGTTTCTTTATCTATACCTGTTAACGCTGTTATGTTTTCCGGTATGTCCTCCACCAAAACTAAGCAACTAAAACGTCGTTGCTCTTCGGTTTTCGGGAAATATGCAACGGCGCCAAACTCTAAAATTTGGTGTTTTTCTTTGCTAAATCCGGTTGTTTCTAAGTCAATCGCAACTATTTTTTCGTATTTCATTACTTCGGTGTTAAACGGTAAAACATTGTTACAGCGTGCGTTTTTTGCAAAACTCCGTAACTATACTGAAAAGCTACACCTTTTTTTGTTGTGTGCAACACACTACCGTTAAAATCTAAACTTTTGTCTCCTGAATAGCTCGCACCGCCGCCAACATAAAAGCCCGATTTATATACCGTGTTTGTAATCGTTCGTTCGGTAATAACCTCTTTAGTAAAAGTGTTGTTTATAATTCTCGGTTGTTTTAATAAATACCAAATGCGTATAGAATCCAACGCATTTTTAGCGTATGCTGAAAAACCTATTATAATTGCAGAATCTTCCGACGTTTCCGTATAAACTAATTGTGTGCTACTGTCGGCTAAATATACTGTATCGGGTTTTTGGGCTGTTTTATTTGTAGGTAATTGTACTATTTCTTTTTGCCAAACAGTGTCACGTTTTACGGTTAAAACGGTATCGGTTTTAATTACGGTTTCCGTTTTAACGGTAACGCCGTTACGGTTGCAGCTTTTTTGTGTAAGCCAACCCAAAATAAATGCCCCCAAAATAAGTATTATCTGTTTCATAATTACGAATTAAAAAGGGCGCTAAAACAGTTACATCTTAGCGCCCACCACTTAAACACAAAGTTTCCGAATAACGAAATTTTACCTGTATACCCGTATTTCTACTAAAGTATTTACCGGTAAAATGCCGTTTGCCAAAGTGCCTGAATCAAACGACCTTAATTGCACTACGTTAAGGTCTGCAACGGCGGCCTTTGCGGTTACCTCCGCCGTCGTTCCAGGCAAAAGTATGTTAACAAACGTCTTGTTTGCCGACAGTTTATCGCCCGTAAAGGTAATAGTATACAGCCCTGCGCTAACGTAAGCAATTACCGCAGTACCTAATTCACTTACGCCTAAAACCGTACCGGCGGGCGCTGTGGTACTGGCCTGCGCCGCTAAACGAACAGTGTAAGTCTTGTACGCTTTTTCGGTAACGAGCCGCAGCGCGTTCCGGTTTTCGCTATCTTTAACGATACACAATTGCACCAGCGCTTCAAACGATCGCGCGCTTTGGGAGTTTGCGCCCGGTATCAGCCCGCCTACGTTTTCTATTTCCGAAACCCTTAACGCCATACCGCTGTCAGTCGCCGATTTAACAATAAGCGACTTCAACGCCGCGATAATTTTACTCGATAATTCCATAATTTACGCGTTTTTTGAGTTATGCCATCGGGTTTGTAATACGCGCAGGTGTTACCCCTTCCCACGTTGCGACGCCGTCGAAAAATTGCAATTCCTGCTTGTTTTCCGGAATTACCAAATCCAGCGTTATTGTACAATATACGCCGTCATCCCCGCCAAACAAGTATTTACCTCCCGTAAACCACAAAGCGTAAACGCGCCCCGGGTTTGCTTCTACAAACTGCAAAAACGCAAAATTTACCGCGTCGGTTTCGTCCACCCTGAACGGCAAAGTATGTTTTTTCGGCGTTTGCAACGTCCGCCCCTGCGAAAATTCGATTTCCGTGCTTTCCGGCTTCGGCTTGCTGCCGATCGTGTGCAACTTCCGAATTATCGTAAGGTCGGCAAGTGTAGCATTATTTACCCGGAGCGTCCATTCGTTTAAATCGGCGACATCGGTGAACGGCTGGTTAGGGTAGCCAATAAAAATTTCAGGCACCTGACCAAAAGTGGTATTTGGTGTGCAAAAATCCGCACTAACTGCGGGTAAATTTGTCTGAATGCAATCCTGTATAGGCATAGCTTTATTATTTTTACAAAGTTAAAAAATACATTTAAGAGACTAAAAAACACTGTGTTTTAATATCGCAGTATCGAAACCTCCATATCCTTCGGCGCCGGCTTATTACCGCCAAAATACAAACCGATGGGGCGAATAGGCCAGCCTTTCATTTCGGTATTTACGCTGTATAGGCTGCCGTTTTTTCGCGTAAAATCTACAAACCAATGTACACCGGGTTTGTAAATTCTAACTTCTATTTCTTCGTTAAAATCCACAATTACCGGTTCAAAATTTTCGGTTTCGGCATAATGCGCTTTGCCCTTTTCGTGCCAATACGCAGATAATTCCATTTTTCGTATTTCCGGTGCATAACGCCATGCCCACATGACGGAATTTTTCAGGTTACTGAAAAGCGAGAAACTAAAACCCCCGCCTTTGTTCCAATCCTTTTGGTCTCCGTCCGATAAATAATAGGCGCAATTATCCGAAAATTTTACTTTAAAATTCACTTCTTTACTCCACAGCGCAACGAGGTAAAAACTATCTGTTGGTTTAAAATCGTGGCTACCCCTTTTAACAGAATACGTTTTTGCGGCGCTAAGACGATTTTTATTTGCTTTGCACATTAGCGAGTTTTTTTACGTTGTAAAGCAACATTTTTTTTATCGTTTAAATACAGGTCGTCGCCCTCCAGGTACATTTCTATGGCCTTACTTTCGCCCAATTTCAGGGTAATTTTCCGCGCGTTATCTGCTAAAACCGATACTTTCCCTTCGCCGCTTTTGTCGGTAATAAATTGCCCGTTTTCATCCAGGGATAAATTATCTTTTTTGTCGTTAACAATTAAATCCCAATTACCTGCTAATTTTTTAAGTTCTTCGGTATACAGGCTGTCCAATATTTCCGGCACTTGTACGGCAATTAAGGCGACAGAATCCGCTAATAGCTTAGTTTTTAGTTGCGTAAATTGTCGCTCTAAAGCGGCAAAATCCGAAAGCTGCTTTTTATTCCGCGCAACCTGAATATTTTTCAGGTTTTCCGGCGTCACCCCCGGCACAAAATAACCTGCAATTAAATCGAAATTACCGTCGGGCAATTCTTTGTAAATAATTGTGTCGCATGTTAATACATCCTGCGCAGTAGCAGCAGCGAGTAAAAGCGAAAACGAAAAAAGAAAAAATAAACGTTTCATAAAATTATTTTTATGGTCTTTTAAATGTAAGCGTTATAAACAGCCGGGTTACTATTCCCCGGTTAGTATTTTATTACAGAAGCCCTAAAAGTTCCACTTGCAGGATCAATAGCAGATCCTGTGGAATTGTAAGCTTCTATACTTATTGTATTTGTTGCAGATACCCACGGTTGACCAAAAATTAAGCCAGTAGATTTACTGCCATTATCTATGCCAACCAGAACGACATCTCCAATCGCAGCGCCAGTTACCGTAATTGTTAAAGTTTCGGTAGCTAAAGAAGCTATACTACCGAAATTCAATACCCCGGTTCCAGTTAAAGTTTTACTTAAAATATGCCGAGTACTTGAGCTTGTTACAAAATAATTAGTGCCGTCAAATTCAAGTGCACCATTTATAGGTGTGGTTAAGTTTGTGCCAGGAGCAAGTTGTACTGGAGCAACCAGTGTAGTTCCAGCGGCTAAAGTTAACCTTGCTGTTGGTGTAATGCCAAGACCTACTAATCCACTTTTATCAACTATCATGTGTTGATTGTAAGAATCCCCACCATTTCCAACTTCAAGAATATTAAGGGTTTGGGTTCTAAGACTTGTACCAGAAGCAACCAATGGTGCGGAACTAACAGTAAACACAGTTGTAGAAGATACAGCTGTTACTGTACGGTAACTTATGTTAGCTCCGGTAGTTCCCATAAGCGCAATACCTTGCCCAACAGCAATATTGGCATTTGGGGTAGTTATAGTTATTACTGCGCCAGCCGCAGTCCAAGCATTTGATGTAATTGTTGGTAGACCTTGTACTCTTAATTGTGCAGTTCCTCCGGTAAGATGTATCAAAGCTGTTCCAGAAGATGTAAAACCTGTTTCTCCAATACTACTTCCCCTCCCAAATATCCAAGTATCTGCACCGCCAGAAACAATATTACTTCCAAGAACTCCTGAATTGGCATGAGAGGCTATAACATAGTTTCCTAAAGCTAAAATTCCTCCACTTGTTAGGACTTCACTTCCGATAGCAATACCGGCTGAACTCAATGTACTGCTTGTACCTATTAGAATCCCAGAAGCAGCACTAAAAGTATTATATGCTCCAACCATAAGTTTTGCAGTTCCAACACCAGCGCCCGTTTGTAAATTGATTAAATCACCTATTGCTCCTGTAGCACCTACTGTACCTCTAACAAAAAAATTAGAAGAAGCTCGGCTTATTCCAGTAAGAGGTGAAAACCCAATTTCTCCAAAAATAGTAGAAGTACCGGCTGGTGCACCAGTTTTCCAACCGTCTGCTTGATATAATACAATGGGCGGTACTTGATTTACCGCTAATGTAGCAGCCGTGGTGTTTAAAAGGTGGAGGCTTCTGGCTTGGTTAAAAGCCGCTCCTATGTCATCCATTCTAAGAGTAAGCTTGCCGTTTATATCTACCGTTGTGCCGCTTTGTGTGCCGTCCGACGTGGCGGAAATTATGTTGTCTAAATACGTCCCGCCGTTTATCGCCGCCCCTAAACCCCACCGCCCCGAGGGGTTAGCCGTACCCTGCACCGGCGTAACGTCTGCCCGAAAAGCGACTGACTGACTTGCCGCTGTACCGGAAGTTTTCCAGCCCCGCGCATCCCAAGTTATAGGCGGAGAAATCTGTTGCGCGCCGGAGGCGGCATCCGTTGTGTTTTGCAGCAATAAGCCGCTTGCGGTGGTCTGCGTTGTACCTAAACTGTTAGTTAGTATATGTAGACGCGCCAGCGGAGTAGCTAAGCCTACCCCTACTCTTGCGTTTGCGTTATCGAAATTAAATAGCGAATTAGTACTTAATGTGTTCGCATCCGTAAAAAATGGAACGCGAGTATTTACGCCCACGCCGTCTACGTATCCTGCGTTTTGTAGCGCC
>Ga0163154_10002297_pt1 | contig 28194 bp, 45 predicted proteins | sample OliLakLV19MP9P1_FD_148649 | JGI IMG/M metagenome (GOLD analysis project Ga0163154, IMG submission 148649) | Freshwater microbial mat bacterial communities from Lake Vanda, McMurdo Dry Valleys, Antarctica - Oligotrophic Lake LV.19.MP9.P1 | ecosystem: Environmental > Aquatic > Freshwater > Lake >... | reverse complement strand
CTCCCGATGCCACCCGCAAATCCCTGGCCCGCAACGCCCGTGCCGCCGATGCCCGATTGATTTCCCCCACCGCCTGAGCCGCCGGCATTACCACTAACCGAAGCCGCCGCAGTGAGCGCACCCGCGCCACCACCCGTGGACGTGATGGTGTCAAACACTGAGTTCGCACCGTCGCTCGCCGACGCACCACCCGCACCAACGGTGACAGTGTAGGAGCCCGTGGTGTATATCGCGCCCGGGGTAGTATGTATTAAGCCCCCTGCACCACCACCACCGGAGCCGCCGCCTGCTTGGTCACCACCACCACCACCGCCTGCGACCACTAAGGACTGGACGTTAGAGGGTGGTAGTGGGGCACCTGCGGTGCGTCTTATAGTAATAAAGTTTGTAGCAGCGCTGCCTTTAAAGTCTTTTACAGTAATCTTAAAATTAGCAGCGGGAGCAGGAAGCTGCAGAGCAATAGCTCCACCGCTTGTATCAACATTCAACACACGACCATTATCGTCAGACACTACTGTGTAGTTACTGGTAATGACACCGCCAGGCGATACACTTGAAATACCACCACTAGTAGCAGACCAATCACTCCAGGTACCGTTCTCGTACTTACGGAACTTACCGAGCGTAGAATCGTAATAAGTATCCCCATTAACCGGGTTACTTGGAGAACTTGATAGGGAGGCGTATGTAACGCCTCTGCTGATGATGAAAGAATTATCTGCCATTTTATTTAACCGTTATGCGTAAGCGGCCATACCTCGTTGTGCTAAGAAGGCGTCTGCCATGTCACTAGCTGCTTGAGCAGTGATAGGGTTGCGATCAATGTCTAGTTGAGTTGCTTCAATCCTAGCTGCAAGCTCTGCCCTGGTAAGTTTGTGAACTGAACCGGGTACGTGGCGCTGGGAGTCGTCAACAGAGACCCCTACCATTTCATTATTTACAACAAAATAGCCGCCGTCTTGAACAAATACGGGAATTGTCCCGTCACCATCTAACAAATATCTGATTACGTGTTTCATAATTATAAGCCTCCATGAGAGTTTGAGCAGCCTGATACAGCGTTTCTAGCTACAGTTAAATTGCCAAAATTTGTAGCGTTGCTAAGTGTAGCTATAGCGACAAAGTCAATTGACGTAACTCCAGTGCCGGCGGCGAGCCCAGTAGACCCGCCAGCGATAACACCTCTAAGAGAGGAAGAGCAAGCTGCAGGAAAGTATCTGGTTACAGTTAAATCGCCAAAATCAATAGCATTGCCAGTTGTAGCAATGGTAATATAGTCGATAGTATTGACAGGGCCGTTGCCGCCAGAAAATAAACCTCTTGTAGCATTTGAACAGCCGGCAAGACCAAATCTGGCTACAGTAAGGTCGCCAAAGTCAATAGCATTGCCCGTCGTAGCTATGGTAACGTAATCAATGGAATCGGCGATACCGCCGCCGCGAACACCGCGAGTTGGAGAGGCCAGGCCGGCAGCGTAGTACATGCCGAAGATTGTCAAATCGCCAAAGTCAATAGCATTGCCCGTCGTAGCAATGGTAACGTAATCAATAATATTATAGTCAACGCTGCCCGCGCCGCCGCCCATAAACAATGCTCTTGTAGAGCTTGAACAGCCGGCAAGACCAAATCTGGCTACAGTAAGGTCACCAAAGTCAATAGCATTGCCCGTCGTAGCTATGGTAACGTAATCGATTTCGTTTAATGCCCCGCTGGGGTTGCCACCGCCGCCAAAAACGGCTCTGGTAGAGGAGGCACCAGCGCCGATCTGCCAGCGGGCAACGGTAAGATTGCCAAAGTTTGTAGCGTTGGCAGCCGTAGCAATGTCAACATAATCAATTGTATTTACATTGACGCTACTAGTATTCTGGCCCCCCATAAATATGCCTCTGCCGGCTGTCTCGGGAGCTAGGCCGTCAAAGGAAGCTACGCGGAACCAGTTAGTGCCATCACTCACAAGGCTATAAGCGCGGAAGTTGATTTTAATCTGATCGTCAGAGCTTGTATTGCTAATCAACTCAGAACCGTTACGTCTAATCGTAATAAAGTTTGTAGCGGCGTTGCCCGTGTAATCCTTGATTGTTAACTTAAAGCCTGCACTGGGAGCCGGAAGTTGGATGGCAATAGAAATACTAGAAGTATTAACATTCAACACGCGGCCATTATCTAGAGCTACCACTGTATAGTCAGCGGTAATTACAGAGCCGGGGGCAATACTTGCAAGCCCTCCGCCCGTACCAGTCCAATCAGACCAGGAGCCGCTTTCATATTTACGGAACCTGTTTAGTGTGGAATCGTAGTAAGTATCTCCGTTAACGGGATTGCTAGGCGCACTTGCTAAGTTCGCGTAGGCTATACCTCTGTCGATTTTGAAAAGATTATCTGCCATAATAAATTAAGCGCGAAGACGTTTAACGTCGGCTCTCATAGTTTTGTTGTTAGTTGTAGTAGTATAGAGCACATTGATGTTAGCCCCGTTGACAACACCACTCCAAGACACGCCTACGTCTCCAGTTTGAGCGGAAACGTCAACAACGGATACAAGCGTACCGTTTGTAGCAACGCGAAGAGTGCCTACGCGAACAGCGTTGGTAGTGGCTTCTTTGATCTTGTAGGAGATTTCAAGACCTTCAAAGGAAGCGTGAGCAAAAGTAAGACCTGCAAGCACTGTGTCTGTTTGAGAAGCCGTAAGAGTCAGCGCATCAAGGTATTGCTCTTCAATGAAATTAGAAGAAGCGCCACTCTCAGACCTACGAGCAAGCGTAGCTTTAACGTCGCTATTGCCTGTGCCGTGAGCCGTTAAGACAACACTGCCGTTATTGCTAACGGTTTGTAAGTTAAGGTCAGGTGCGCCAGCATCGCCGTGCTTAATAGCATGGACCCAGGCGTCTTTCCATTCAATTGCATCGCTGCCAAGATCATCGATGTTATTTGCATCGGAAACTAGGGACGTATTGATTGCAACAGAAGCAAGGTTATCAAGGGCAATAGAAGCTCTACCGGCAACTTGAGCCTGAATAGTACTTGTAACTCCAGATAAGTAGCCAAGTTCCGTAGCAGTAACGGCGGAGGCGCTGATAACACCGGAGCCGTCAGACTCCAGTGCGCGGCTGGCAGTAAGTGCTGCAAGTTTGCTAAGAGCGATAGCAGCAGCGCTATTAACGTCGGCATTAACAATACTGCCTGTTAGTGTTAGCTTAGAATAAACAATTCCAGCGGCGGCTTTAATGTCTGCGTTTTCGATGTTGGTAATCGTATTGGCATCGGCATCAAGGGTCTTATTTGTAAGAGTGGCTGTGTGAGCTTCTGTAACAAGAGGGCTGTTGCTTGTGCCGTCGTGATAGCGAGCCTTGCCGTCTGAACTAAGGACTTCGACGTCGCCTTGTTCATTGGATTGAGTGCTTGCTTTGGGCCGAATCGATACGCCCTGAAAGAATTTTCTAAAATTTATCATATTTCCCTTTTAATTGCTTTCACTCAAAGATGTTAAGATTGTAATACTGCTTTTGCTAAGAATTTCATTAGGCCGCTGTAGTTTGCGCCGGCTTGGTTATTGCTTGTATAGCTTATAGTACCGTTGTCGTCAATTGTAATGTCAACAAGAGAGTCGCTTACGCTATCTCTCTGTAGTGTCCACTTTTCCCCAATAGTTGCCGTGGTGTCGTACAAAACGGTGATTGACCCGGCTTCTTTCAATGTGCTAAGATCTGTGGTTCTATAGATGCTGTATGTAATATCGGCTGCTCTTACTGCTGCTGTGTCAAAAGTAAGACCTACAATAGGAGCAGGTGCGGCTTGATTATTAGCTAGTACAAATCCCGTCTGAGGAATGTCGCCTTCGCCAATAAGCGCACTGAAGGCATTACCCAACGCCAAAAGATAATCATAAAGCTCTTCGCCCCAAGGAGGAGTGCTTTGATTCTTAGGTATTTGGTAGACTGTGCCTGACAGTGTGATTTCTGTGAAATCTGCCATACTATTACTTGTTGTTTTCTAAAAAAAATTAAACTATTTCGCCACTATGGCTTAAATATGTGCTTGCCGCTGGCGGGAGGGACGCACTGCAAATGTACCCAATTGGTATGCTTGCCAATTGTACTTTTGGGGTCCTCAAGGTATAGGCCGTGAAGTTTTAGAAGATCTAGGCGCGCTAAGATGCTGCAAGCCAAGGATTGGGACTTATCGTCCATAATATCGATGGCAAGCCCCTTCATGTGGTTAGATCGCTTGGAAGCGTTTTGAGTCGAATTATTGATAGTGGCGGGTCTCCAACCGCTTGATACTACGGTTCTATTTTTGACACCCAGGTCCATTAGAAAGGCGTTGACGATCGTACATAGCTTTAATAGGTTAGCTTGTATTTCGGGGGTATACTCAGAGGCAAAGGCCTTTTCCCGGCCCATGGTAAGATCAGATAAGCGGAGGAGACTAAATGGGGTATTCATTTGCGGCAGGACACGTTTCAAGGATAGTAGTGTTAGTTTCTAAGATTTCGGTTTCATAGGCTTTATCGCCGTATACTAGCTGGCCGTTAAAGGCTTCATAGAAAGGCTCTGCCATAGTAATAGGCAATATGTGCATCAAATCGAATATAAGCTGGGCGACCGACGGAGGGTCGCTGTAGTTAGTCTGTACTGATACCTGCACGCGCTCTTCATGGCATGTAATTTGCGCCATTATGGACAGGTCGGCATGTTCCCGGACAAAGAGAGTACTGCCGTCAAAGTAGTCTAATACGTAACCTTCAAGTCGCGAAACGATTGTCTTAAGATGTATATTCTTTTCCACGAGAGGCCCCGTAAGTAAAAGGATCGGGAGGAGCCAACCATAGCTCCTCCCTTTCCGACATACTAGTTATTAGCTAGGGATGTTGTAGCCTTGGATAAGAACGTTCTTACCAGGGGTGGGCGTGAAGATTGCTACGTCACACCAAGCGCGCATTTCATATGCAGCAGCGTTTTCCACATCGCGGAAGAATTCGCCTTCAGCGCCAGGGCGCTTGAAGGTGATATCGGACGAACCGATACGCACGAAGTCTTTCAAGTTGAGGAGGAAGCAATCGCCTTGCTTGATGTAAATGCTAGGCATCACTTCAATGGCGCCAGAGCTAGCGAAGAACTTAAGGCTACGGAAGCCGTTCTCAGCTTTTTGGCTGTCATAGGAGTAATCGTATTTACGCAATGCAGCTTCGTCAGACACTAGAACCGAGAAGATCCTAGGGTTGAGCAAGCAAACTACATCGTTATCAAGACCTTTTTCGATTGCGCGACTGATTGCAAGCTCAAGTTTCTCAAGAGAGATATCGCCGCTTGTGACAACGGTGTTACCTTTCCAGAGGGAGTATTGAGCAGCATCAATGCCGAACAAGGTGCCGGTATTGGTGATGATTTTTGCAATGCCAGGAAACTCATTGCCGTATGCCGTCCTAAAATAAGGGACGTCAGTAGCAACTACGCCAGCAGGAACAGCATCAAGAAAAACTTGACGGGTGTCCATGTCGACGCGAGTTACGTTAGCATTACCACGAAGTGCGCCAGCAGCGCTGCGGATTTCGATAGGCATCTTTTCAGAGCCTGCCCAAATACCAGCAGCCCAACTTGCAGGCGAGATCGTTACATTGTCCACGTCAACGACGGAGACAGAAGCAAGACCCATTTGGCCGTAGAGGGTTTCAATCTCAAGGCGCTTGTGCATTGATTGTAGCATGTTAGCAACTAGGTACTTGGTCGCTTCTTCAAACGCGCCGGCACTATTCTTAGAGCGGCTAGCAGAAGTATAACCAAGGTTACTGCGCATTACCCGAGGGTTACCAGGGACTTGTGCGTTTTTAATTTGACCAGCAACTGCGGGTTCAAGGTTAAACGCGTCGTCGTCGGGACCGCCGTAGGTGATGCCATGTTCAGCGCCCAAAATTACAGGCTGATTGTATCTGTTACCGATTTGCTTTTCTTTCGGTACGAAAGGGATCATCTTGTACAGCTTTACGCCGTCAGGAATTAGCCTTTCCAACTTGTTTGCATAAACTTCTTTAAACAAACCATTTAGAGTCATTAACGTATTTGATTGTGCCATTTTTTATTTTCCTTAATTAACTGAGTTCAGAGAGTAGGCATTCGAGAGTTACTTCGTATACCAAGGTATTAGCAGAGAGATTGCCACCAGTGTCGGTAATCGTCAAAGCAACGTTACCGGAAGCGGTAACGCCAGAAGAAGCTGCGCCCCTACGAGTAGTGGTTACACTACCAGGAGTTGCAGAGAGTTCTAGTGCGCTTACGGTAGAGACGCGTACTACGTCGCGACCGAAAAGAGCCTTAGCGTCTACAAGCACGCCCATGATTGAATTGCCAGCATTGTTATTTTCGATAGTACCGAAAGTAGCGCCAGCATCTACTGCAGTGACGTCATCGTGGCCTTCAGTATGAAGGAGGATGGCGTCGGGAGCATCGGATGCGTGACGAACTAGGGACGCAGTAGCATTACCTACTGCTGTAACGCGGAATACTACACGCTTGCTACGAAGCATGAGGCTTTGGCCGCCGGAGGATTGAGATAGAAACATTTTGTTTCACCTTATGTTATATTGTTAATATTTACTTACACATTGTGTAACTCATTACACGTTTATAGACTACCTGTCTATCTGCAGTCGGATATCGTAGGAAAATCTCCTCAGAGAAATATACAAGGCCTAGTACAGACTTTTAGGGTCAAACTCCACGCAAGAAATCAGAAATCTTTAGGTTTTTTTCTTTTTTCTCACTCTGCTTGGGCTTCATACCGTCGCCTGTCGCAGTAACTTTTGAGGGAACAGATTCACTGGCTTGTTTAAGAGCTTGTACTTGCTTCTTACGGAAGCCTTTGATACGATCTTGTCCCACTAATTCTTCAATTGTCTCATCGGGAGATGCTTTGAGATAATCGCGCATTTCCTTGATGTAATCTTGTTTTACCATTTCGGCTAGTTCGTCTACGCCAAGAATAGACTCGCGGTCCGCAGCAAGGTACATATGCTGAGCCATTTTATGAACCATAGCAGGAGTTTGAGGCACTCCTGATTTACTTAGGGCTTGCATAATGGTCTGTTCATAGCCCTGCTCAGCTTTGTCGCGCATAAGAGTCATTTCTGTATCTTTGCGAGTCTCTTCGTCCGCTTGTTGTTTTTTCTTGATGGCTTCAAGTTCAATACGAGCGGCAGCAAGTTCGCGTTGCTCAGGGGTCATTTCTGACTCAGCAATCTTCTTTTTCAAAAAGTCTACTGCCCAAGCTTCAGGATCTTTACCGAAGCGTTGAAGAATGAGTTCCGGATTGTCTTGAATTAGGTCAAGAAACTGGTCAACTTTTTTCTCGTAGTCAGACTTCTCTTGCATACGGCGCTGGGCGGATTTACTGAGTTGTAGGTTCTTCTTAAGATACTCAACAGCTTCCGGGTTATCTTCAATAGAAAAGGGAAGTTCTTCTTCGATGTCTTCGCCATCAAGGCGCAGTTTAATCTTATTAAGACGAACAACTTCTTTTTTAATTGCTTCAACTTTAGCGGGAGTAATAGTTTCTGGGGAAGCTTCAACTGTAGTTGCAACTTCGTGTTCTTGTGTTTCTGCTGAGACCGCTTCGCTGGGAGCGCTGCTTTCGTTATTTTCCATGATGTCCTAATGGGATAGTTATAAAGTAAAGTGTCCCGAAGGATGGCTTTACTGTTTAACGTCTACGATATGTAGATATTATTGCTGACCTTGTTGAACGCGCAGTAGCGCGGCTTTTAAAGCAGCAGTTCTTTTTTGAGCTTCTTCTTCTTGAAGCTGCTCAGGAGTCTTGTTAGCTTGCGCTAGCGAGCTAGCCAAGTCTTCAGATACGGGCATAGCAGCTTGAGCGGCGCTGGCGGCTAGGCTGTCTTTAAGTTTAGACATGCGGGGAGCTTCTTCGTAGCCAGACGCGCTGGGGCCGGCACCTTCGCGAAAGCCGAATGAAGCGTCTACGCTACGTTGAGTAGGGTCATTTTGATAGTCGGGACGTTTTGGGGCCTGTTTAGCAGCGGCACCGCGACCAGACATAGCTTGTTCTGCTAGGCGGCGAGCGCCTTCTTTAAGAGCTTCCATACCGCTTTGGTTAACGCCCTTGTCCCATTTTTCCGCATCGCCATGTTTACCAATGCGGTTTTTATCTTTAGCCATTATTGACCCTTATTCATCATTAATTGCAATAATGCCAACTTCTTCATGTCGTCATCTTGCTTGTCGTGCTCTGGAGACATTGCGTCGCCTTCTTGTACAGCAGCGCGTTCTTCTTGGCCTTGCACCATATTAGAAGGTTCGCCTGGCATAGCATTTTGTGTTTCTCTTTGGCCAGCCAATAAGCTTAATAGTTCGGTAAGTCTTGATCTTTGCATTAGTTTGATCCCATTTTGTTTTTAAGGGTTTTAAATTTCTTAACGTACTTAGAGTCGCTTCTAGTCTCAGGAGAAACTTCTTTCATACCAGTAAAACCGCTGTTCCACCCATAAGCGGCTTTATCGGGGTCTCCTTGAGACTCTTTCAACATAATATCGCTAATTATTTCTGCGGCCTGATCGTCAAGCACGGGATTTTCAGTCAAAGCCTTTGTCATTTCGTCGTTGCCGAGGCCTCTTGCTTCTGACAGTTCTTGAGGCAATACATAGTTTCTATTGCGAGCGCGATTATAGAATTCGCCTAAGGTGCCGGGAACAATGCCGTAAGCACCACCCGCACGTTGGCCTTTATTAACGCCCTTTTTAATAACCTCGTGGTTCTTATTCTTACCGCCGCTACTTTCAATATCGGAGATAATTTTTAAAAAGCGCTTTTTGTCCATTAGTTTGAACCTGGCATTTGACTAGCAAGTACAGGAGAGTTTTTAAACTCACCGGGAGGGCTAGGAACTTTAGGAAGATTAACTGCGCCGTCTAGGCCGGGACCAGTCACGCTTGAAATTTCGCCCGTTTGCATTTGTGCCACATCGGCTGCGCCTTGAGGATTTTGCTGAGACTGGTCCATAGGAGCAGCGTCGGGAGCTTCGCCTTGCGGAGGCATGTCAGGTTGTAGAGGAACTTGGCCTAGAGCTTGTAGCAATTGAGGATCAACAGTCTTCAATAGATTGTAGTGTTCCATGATATGCTCAGTTACCCGCGTTACTAGAACGTCGTCGTGACGCAATTCAGGGTCGTCTAGGATGTTACTATGGCCGACAATATGTTGCATGTGCTGGTCTGTGCCTAGAGCCCTAACAGGCTCGTCGTTAATCAAACGTTCATTTTCCCTACGGACAAGCTGGGCTGCTTTTTGTAAATCTTCCGTACCAGACTCTAGGTTGCCTGTGTTGACAATAGTCAAATACTGGCTAGGGTCTTTGATGGCGCCGTATTGTAGAAGATCGCTAGCCATTTGAACTTTGCCGCTAGTAGTCTTAGAAAGGGGGTTGGCAACTTCCACAGTTACGCGGGAGACGTCAGAAAGATCGTCTTTAGAGAATTCTTTAACTTCTGAGCGATTGGTAATGCCCGAAAGAATAGTAATGGTGCGATCCGTTACAGCAAAATCTTGCAGCATCTTGATTAACATAGAACCGCAATTTTCAACCATCTTAATGTACTGATGTTGTAAATTTGAAGAGAATTGAAGAGCTAGGGATTGTACAAGGGCAAGAGCCGTACCAGAACGCATCTCGCTGGTAGTGTTGCCACGAGCTACGCTATTAACACCGGAGATGGTTTCCATTTCCTTGATGAGGCGATCTAGGAACCCGTACACTTCTTGAGGCGTCTTAGTGAGGTTCAAGGCTTCCGGTTTACCTAGGGCGTAGTTACACTTAATTACGTTTAGGCCGCCGGCAAGCTGACTTACCGTAATATCTTGACCTTCGGGCATTAGCACGTTTTGAACGGCAAAGGCAGCGTTGTTAGTCGCAATACTAGAATAAGTAGAGTTGATCATTTCCTGAATAGGAAGAAGATCAAACATAGGGGTGTACCCGTAAGGAGTGCCTAGCACTTCAGCCGGAACAACGCGCACCACAGGTAATTCCCTATAGGGCATAGCGCCGTCAAATAGAACGACGTCTTCAGCCAAGAACAAGAGATACCTGCCTTCAGGAAGGGCCTCCGACCTACGGTGATAGAACTCGTATACGGGTACATCGTCGGTCTCTTCGGAAACAAACCCTGAAGACCAACGAAACATAAATTGATCCGACTTAGTCTTAAGCATCTTAATTTTATCCGCAAGAGCCGGATACTTAGCTGCTAGATCAAACTTATTCTTAAAGGTTCTGCAAATTAACCAATCATGTGCATTGTCTTCTTTGTACGTGTCGAATACGACATCGAAAGGAGACAGGTTTGTAAACTTAACGTCGCCTTCACGCAGAGGCTTTGAGGTATCTTCTTTTTCTATAGGCTCGCCGTCTTCCCCAATGACTGGGTTACCTTCGTCGTCTGTAATTGGAAGAGTTTCGTAGTCGTAGATCTCGCCTGCACCGGAGTCCCACTCCAACTTGATATAGCCTGCGCCTAAAACAATTGCCATTTCAACGGCGCGTTTAATGCGGGTCTCAAGATCTTTCTCGCGATTGTAGTAGTCCAAAATGCCATTGGCAAGTTGCGTTTGTACAAGAGACTTATAGTCCGTGTTTACGGCGCGAGCAAGCATAGCAGGTCGTGAGCTAGTCGTCATTACCAAAAGATGCTGGGCAATGTTGCGATAATGGTTTACAGGAAAGTTTACAAGCTCGCCCTGTTCGCCGCCAAATGAAATAGAATGCGAATAAACAATGCTTTCGTAGTAAGAGCCGTGATACGCTCTATAAGAAGCACTCAATTTTTCCAGCCAGCCATTAGAATACTGGAAGGTATAATAAGATTCCGCCTTCACCAATACAATAGAGGCAACGTCTTTAGCATCTTTAGCGGCGAAGTATTTGTTATCTGATTGTGACATATTCTATATACTACTTGTTTTTATTCAAAAAATTCTGAAGTTAAATGGTCTTTTTGATCTTGAACATGCGCTGTAGGTGCCCGGCTAGTCCGGCCTCTTTTTGCTTTTGTTTCTGCCAATAGTTGCCAGGGTCGGTTATATCATAGCCTCCTGGGTAGGGGCTCTTAGACCAGACAACGTTTCTCATCAAGTAAACAAAGGCCATGGCGGCGTCATAGTGGCCGCCTTGGGGGGACTTAGCTAGATCGCGACGGCTTTGGGACTTATTCCACGCGGCGTTCTTCAAATGGCTTATAAGGTGCTTACAGCGCGGGTTAATAATGACCTTTTCAGAGTTCAAAAAGATGCGGGCTGTGTTGATGGCGGCTTCGCGATCATCCTTAGCCGTGGGGATAAACATCAGGTTATGTAGCTTGTATAAGTCGTTGATAACAATAGGGTTTGTATCGGACACCCTGAGATAAGGGCTCTTTACTTCTCCGGTGCCGTCTACAGCTAGCAGGGCGCCCTCTTTAGTCTTTATGCCCTCGGCAAGAGCCGTTGTGGTCATTCGATTGATGATTAGCTCGTCCTCTACAATGAACTTGGCAGCTTTAAAGTCTAAATATCCAAATAAAACAGCGGAATAGTCCACAAATCCTATGTCCAGTGCTACATAGTAGTCAAAGTAGGCCGGACGACGCCATTCTTTTACAATACGGGACTCCAAGTCGGCGCTAAATTCGGGAAATACGGCAGTATCCGTATTCATGATGATTTCAGCTAAGTATTCTCGTCTAAACTCGGGGTCCTTCATCTTACCGGGATAGCTATCAATAGTACTGGTTACATCCGCCGTTGTAAGCATGTCGTTTTCGAAGATGGTCTTCTTGATGAGGGTGCCTTCAAACTCGGCTTTTTTAATGAAGTCAATAAAGTCGTGGTCGGCGTTTTTGGGGGGCGTACTGGAAAGAATGATCTTGCCGCGAGTAGTCAGCGTTGTGGGCATAAGCACAGAACGTACAGTATAGGCTAGGTCTTCGCAAAAGCCTGCTTCGTCTACGATGCAAAGGTTGGAATAAGCGCCGCGCAAGTTCTCAGCCCGTCCGTTGTCACTGCCGGCTAGATGAATTTCGCTGCCGTTCTTAAAGCGGTACTTAAACTCACTTACAATGAAATCGGGGCGAAGGTCTTCGGGGCAATCCTCAAAGATTTCCCGAAAGATAGGGATTAGGATCTGCTTAAGCATCTTAGCCGTAGGACATAAGAACTTAACCATGCTATTTTCTTTTTTAAGGCAGGTCTCGGCAGCAATAATAGAAAGGGTATAGGACTTGCCAATACGACGACTGCAGAGCCAGGTTACAATCTTCTGCTCTGAGTTGTGGTAAAGGTCATACATTTGCTTTTGGACGGGTTTAAGCTTCCAATGAAGGATGCCTTTACGCCAAAGCTTACTGACCGCTTGGTTCTTTGTTATCTTGCTCATTAACAATTCCTAAAAGAGTCAGTTCGTCTTCTTCAATAGTTTTTATTGGACGTTTTTCTTCTTGCTTTGCTCTTTTAATAGCGAGAAGGTTTTTATTCATGATGTCGAAGATTTTTGCTTCTTCTAGCGTTAGATGGCGAGATTTGCTAACGTTCTCAAACTTACGAATTTCCATCTCACATGTAAGCTGCTCCGGAGGGATAAGCTCAAAGGCGTTAGAAGAAAGGAGCGTTCTAAGATGCGCTAGTTCTTGCTCTTGTTCTTGCAGCTTCTTTATTGAGACTTGCAAACGCAGAAAAATATCTCTAGTATAGTCTTTTAGTTCTACAATAGACTTGAATTTTCCAAAAAGCTCTTTGACGTCCAGGACATTGTCGTCAGACATACTTAAAACTTAAATTTCAAGGACTCGGATTTTTTGATAGAACCGAGGTTCATAGAGCTAAGTTGATCTTTTAAAGATTGAACTTGCGCTGCAAAATATTGCTTGGACATCTCAAGGTCTTTTGCAAGTTCTTCCCGAGAAGCTTGTAATTCTTTGCGAAGGGCAGGGGCATTGTGCGAATCGAGGTAGAGAGACAAGCCTTGATAAGCAGCCAAAGACGCCACAATAAGGGCGTCATGTATGGAAGGGGGCACAACGCCGCATTTTAATACATAGGCAAAGAGAAGGCCTGAAGGCAAATACTTATTCATATTCCGTCCAAGGGGTTTAGATAGGAGCGGGTTATTGGAGTTAGCGTGAAGGACTAGTTTTCAACTCAAGGTTGAATATTATTACTTAATTCCCATTGCCATGTCTCAATGACTTATTAATACTTGTTTATTTGAAAATAATCTTGAAGTTTGATACACTGATATTATGGATTTATTCATGCTTTCTGCGCTCTTAAACATGCCTGCCGACTATCGACCGGCGCTAGATAACCTACAAAGAGGTTATATGCAGTATTCAGGAATAAGTAGTAATATTGCAGCGTTCGGCGACAAAGTTAAACGGATCAACAAGCCGTTGACAAATTCTACACTACTCTGTTATCTTGGATATAGGCTAGCCACAAACAAACAGATTAGCTTCAGAGTACCCCTTACCCCAACCTTAAGTGCAGGAGTTACTGGTGGAAAAAAAGATACTTTTCTTAATTTTGTATTGCGCTATTAGCGCTGCCGGCTGCGGCGTAAAGATAAAAACGGACCCTATTAAAGTGGATAAGATTGTAGTGGAGCATCGCATTATACTGGACACAGACGCGCTGTATAAAGCTTATAAAGCCGAATGTCTGACCGCCGCTGTAGATCCCGCAAATACGACGGCTGTAAATAAGTGTGCAGACGACAAGATAAACGCATTTCTGATTAAATATACGAGCATGGGATAATGAACTGTTGTATGGAGAATTTTGTTGAAAAAATCTAAAGTTGACCCGCTATTTCGCAACCTTTTTGAGACCGCCAACGGCACGCAGACTATTAACCCCTACGAGATCGGCACCAGCGCCGAGGGAAAGCCTGAGCTTGTGCCCAATAAGCAAATACTCGCTGCTAACGGCAAACCTGTTCTAGTGGCTATGAATAGAGCAGCAAGGCGCGCAGCTAAGTCCAGAACATTTCTAAAAAGGAACGGCTATGAAACTCCCAATTGAGCTTAAACTAGAAATTCTACAACACTATACAGACGAAGACGGCATGGTAACTATTGACCGCGACCCCACTAAATGGTCTTCGGGCAACGGCCTGCTGCATACTGGCCTTGCTAGAGTGCTTTATAAACATGTAGGCATTGACAACAATCTTGACGGCATTACTTTTAGAAATACCGTTGCGGCTTGTGAAGTGTCTCCAGGACTCTACAATAGAAACCCTAAGCGTTCTTATCAAAATGGCCATGATGACTATACAGGCGTTGTTTCCGGCAGCGTTGCTACAGAGAGCGACTTTCAGAACGACGTTGTAACGCACGGCGTAAAGAACCTAGGGACATACAACGATGACGGGAAATTTAAACCTCAAGATTTTCTTTTCCGTCAATTCTGGCACACGTTCTTTTGGTTTATTGCCACTAAGAGGTTTTATACCCTACCTCTGGTTCCGATTCTTTTGGCTAAGCTATTTATTGTGCGCTCTACGGGCTATTCAATCTTACATACGTACATGATGCTGCAAACAATTGCGTTTCTTTACCCTAGGCTGAACCGCCTAATTCAAGCTAAGATTAAGAGGCTCGGATTAGTTGCAGCAGGCACTGAGTATTTTAAAGTGGTGGAGCATCCAGTGGTACAATTACTTAAAAAGGTAAGTTCATGATTTCTATTATTTTTGCAACTCTTGTTATAGTAGCTTTTTTTATTGGTAGGGTCCACGGCGTAGCGCAGACGTCCGTTGTTATTTCACGCGCAGCATTTGAAACGTTTAAAAGCGACAAAGAGGCGTTTATCCAGTTTTCCGCTGAAGTGTGTTCTCATATGAGCGCTGTGGATCAAGTAGTTTTTGTGACTATCTTTGAAAAACAGTTAAACACTCTTGATATAAAGAGTTTTAAATGAAATTGGCCGCTATTATTTGTTTAAAGTGCAATGACATGCTTTACTTGCGTACAGAGTACGATACCCGTCAGTGCGAGTGCAAGCACACTACTCTTGCTATGGCTAAGGGCGAGTTTAAGGTTTCGTGCAAAGATTTTAGTCGCGCTACTATTATGCTTCCCTATAATAAGAAGCAGTTGTACGAAGACTACAATGAAGAACGCGACCGTCTTGGGGTTATCCGTAAGCCATTCTCAACCGATAAGAAGTTTCATGAAGTTCTTATTAAAACCACCAAAAGCTTAATAGAGTACAACAAGAAGATTAATCACGTAGCAATACTAGACTTGTTTGAACACCAACTTTCCCGATTGGAGCAGAGCCATGCAAGACTTCACAGCAAAAGTAAATAGTCTGGTCATTGAAAAATTCTTCGCTAACATGAACCTATCGCCTTCCGCGCATAATTTTACGGAAGACGGCAGTTTGGCCTTGGGCATTATTGAAGAGCTTAAGCGTCGCGAAGGTGCTATCTTTATTATACACGCCAACGGAGATACGAACGGTCTTGTTTGGATTGTCGGCAACAAACCAAAGACTATGGTTATGGCTTCTATGACGGAAGGGCGGCTGCCCGAAGACGATAGTTTTGCCGCTGCAGCGCCTACATTTGCCTTGGCTGCAAGCCTTGCTGCACTAAAAAGCATTAACGTTAATCCAAAGGATAATTGAGGTATTATGGGAGCCGACGGACATATCGACATTTATGATCTGGATAAATTGAAGTGTAAATTCGGGCATGAAAAAGCTGCCTGCTTTGTAGACTATTTTACAAGTAGTCAGTTCTATACTCAAATCCTGGAGGGCAGGAATTACATAAGCAAGTATTACGGCGACAATATATACTGTGACGATGCCTACGACACAATTCAGAACTGCTACGACCCCATCAAGGACGCATTTCGCGAAAAATCACCTAGTTATGATGTATTCTATGCTGAATGCTTTATGGAGTTGTCCAAAGATACCAGAAAAACATACGCTGAAATGGCGACTTATCTGGACAATGACTGCCGACTTACCTCTTGGGAGGTTTGGACGTGAAAATCACTAAAGCAAAAATTAAGAAGATCTCGCTATGTCCCGACTGGTACCGTTGGTATCTTGCATACGGCTCTTCTGATCTACTTCAGACCCTGCTTGATGCTAATAAAGTTAGCTCCTTTTGGGCGCCTTGGGTATACACTAGATTAATGACTTTAAAACAACGTCGGCAGTTTGCAATTTACGCTGCCAAAGAAGTACTGCATCTTTTTGAGGAAGCACACCCGGATGATAGAAGGCACAGGCTTGCTATCAAAGCAACTAGGCGAGCATTAAAATCAAATACTAAAGCCAACAGAAAAGCCGCCCTCGATGCTGCCCACGCCGCTAACTATACAGCTACGGCTTGCTATAAAGGTTTTACTAGTCACGCTGCTAGTACTGCTATTGTTTATGCCGGATATGCTGTTGGCTGTCCTGCTAATGCTAGGACTTGTGCTGCTAGTGCGGCTGATTTTGCTACTCTGGCTTCTGGGAAAGAAGCTCAGGAAAAGCTGATTAGGAAAGCCGTTAAATTTATGGAGAAAAAATGAAAATTACTAAAGAAGAAATCAAAAAGCTGAAGCCTTGTTCCGATGGCTATAAATGGTTTATTGAGCATGGTTCCTCCGACTTGACTAAAACCCTATTAGCTGTTAACAAAGTTAAACCAGATTGGGCGTCATGGCTATACACTAGACTCATGACTCCAAAACAACAAAAACAATTTGCAATCTATGCTGCTGAGCAAGTCTTGCATATTTTCGAAGAAAAATATCCTGATGACGATAGGCCTAGGCTTGCCATTGTTGCGGCTAAAATCGCATTAGAGTCAAATACTCAGGCTAATCGTGAGGCTGCTCGGCGTGCTGCTTATGCTGCTTATAATGCTACTTACGATGCTGTTGCTGCTTCCAATGCTGTTGCCGCTGCTGATGCTGCTTATGGCGCCGGTGCTGCTTATGCTGCTGGCGCCGGTGCTGCTGATGCTGCTGGTGCTTATGGTGCTTATGCCGCTGCTATTGCTGCTTATGCTAATGCTGCTAATGCTGCTGGTGCTGCTGGCACCGCAATGCGGGAAAAGCTGATTAGGAAAGCTGTAAAGATACTACAATAAACTTGCTTTAATAGTCTGTCCTTGATATTATATTTTAAAGGAGCGAATGTGGGAAAAAATAACAGAGAAGTAGAACTAAAACTCCGCGTAGACGGCGCTAACTATGAAGAGAGTCTGCGCGCCCTTGAGACTTGCGTCAACTACAAGTATTCCAAGAATGGGCGCTCCAAGGACCTATATTGGAGGGCCTTTAATAAGAAGACGGCGGACTTTGTCCGTCTGCGCTTTCACTCCTCTAACTGGGGCGAAGTTACGGTCAAGCACCAAGACCGCAAGACGACTCTAAATCGCGTAGAAATAGACTTGTCTGTCTTAAATCCTACCCAGGCTCGGCTGCTCCTGGAGCGCCTGCTAGGCCCCGCTGTAGGACAGATTGAAAAAAAGTACTGCGTGCTGTCCTTTAGCGATAACAACAATGTCAGCATCTACCACATCCCAGAACACAACGCAACTTTTATTGAAATTGAAATGACTACAAAGCGCGCTGTGGACAGAGTGTACAAGAAGCTAGCTAAGAGCTTTCCTTTTAAGCTCACTAAGATAAACTCCAGCCTTTTCTCTCTTTACGTGGACGTATGAAAAGTAAGACAATCTCCACTTGCACGTACTGCGGAATAAACGTAGACGAATACCGCTTTAGTTGTAAGCACTGCGGGAATAATAATATGAGTAGACGCAATGTGGCAATTGTGGATCATTACCCGCCTCAAGAGGTCAAGGTTGTCTTAGAGCCGATCCCTGAAGCAAAGCTCCTCTATCGCTGGGAAGAGTTTCTAGAAAAGACCAAGTCTCCCAACACTTACTACACACTCATCTACGTAACGGAAGATGCTGTTAAAAGGGAGCACAAGTTTAACTTCGCAGGCAGCATCTCTTTTGTTATGACGGGCTATGAAGCCTTTAATTTTCTATTGAGCATTGTTCCGTCTGAGATTTATATAGAAACCGGCTGTAATCGCTTTGACGAGATTAAGGATTTGGCGTCCCAGTACATGGCTAATAATGGAGTAATTCATGTTGTCTACCCCTGAAGATAAAATTGTTGCTTATTTAATGAATCATATGGAAGATGTACAAGACTATGTTAATAATAATGATGCTGTTCCTGACTTTGTTCTTTTTGACGTTGTGGTTCGTCGTATAGAAGAATCTACCGGATGCAATTATGTTGACATTCTCACACATTTCGACCAAACTAGATTTAACAAACTATTTATGATCGGAGATAGCAATGTCCAAAATTGAATACTACCATCAGCCCGCTCTTACTACGGTTGCCGTTGAAGTTCCTGCTGATCACCTCCTATATGGCTACTTGACCGCGTGGCTTCGGGCAGGAAAAGATAAACCGAAGCTGCTGCTCAAAGTGGGCGTGTCTAAATGTAATCCACGAGACACCTTTTCAAAAGCCGAAGGTCGGCGTGTTTCGTCGTCGAACATGTTTACACGAGATATGGAACTGACGGCATTTAACTTTACCGACGGGCAGGGCGTTCTTACTTTTACTGACGCGGGTTTGGAACTAGACCTTCTTTATCGCGGTAACGACAAGCGAGCATTTTTTATCTATGCCCATATTACTACTTAGTCTAGTTATGGGTTGCAGTGACCCCATTCTTAAAAACAATACAAACGAGCCCTGGACAATTAACGACAGGCAAATGATCAAGAAAGCTAAGACGCGTTGCGGAGAACTTTACTTTGATGCGCCCTGTCTTAAGTTGTTTACAAAGATAGAATTTCAAGTCTATCGCGCTATATGTGGAGCACGCTAATGGAATGGTTAGTCTCGGACGATAAGATCCTCGGTATTAAAGCAATGCAGCATCGCATTACCAAAGAACTGTGCCTATTCGGCAAGTACGGAGAAGTGTGGGTTGACGGCAATCATTATAAAGTGCTTGCTCGGGGGAAGATTAAAACAAAAGTGGCACAACTATTGCAACATCGTTCTAGTATTGGCACGCTTGAATGTGAACTCATGCTCCCCTTTACAGAAGCTGAAGCCGCTGCTATATTAGAAGTTGTAGGTATTTTTAAAACGCTAAGCGCGCAAGAAAGGGTAGCCAATGAGGGCAATGAAGATAAAAAAGGTTTGGCTAAAAGATCCGATCACACTTCTCACTAAGACTGGGCGCGTGGACATTGTTGCAATGCAGTGTCATCCTGAGCAGCTATACATTTCAGCTAAAGATGCAACCACGTTAAAGCTCAATATAAAGCGCCTGCTTCGTAAACAAAATCCGTACAGCAGTAAAGTAAAGCTTCATATGTTCGCTTGTACACAGTGGTTGAATTACGGACCAAACGAAAGTCTTTCAGACGCCATTAAGCCCGGCTACGTAATGATTAAGGATTGATATGAATAGAACTATTATTCTGCTATCTGGCTGGAAACGCAGTGGTAAAGATACCGCCGCTGCCTACTTTGAAGAGCAGGGGTACAAGAAGCTATCCTTTGCAAGTTCTCTCAAGGACTCGGTGGCTAAGACCTACAACATCCCCAGAGAAGACCTAGACGATCAGAATAAGAAAGAGGCACCGCTTTCGCACCTCCCCGCTATTATTAAAGATGATACTAGCAAGTTCTTTGCCAAATACTTTGAGAAAGAACTTCGCAGTGAAGAGGGCGTAGCCCCCAAGTTTACGGAAGTGCGTGCAGGCCAGTTGGTAGACGGCTATTCTCTTCGCCCGCTATACTTTACCCCTAGAGCCCTTATGATCTTTGAGGGGGCCATTAGGCGCTTTGTGCAGCCTAACTACTGGGTCTATAACGCTACGGATAAGATGGGTCCAATGGACAACATTGTTATCAGTGACTGGCGCTTTAAGAACGAATACGAAGCGCTGCAGAGAACTATAGGCGCAGGCGACCGCTTGCTTACCGTGCGTATCAATCGTTTTGAAACTAATCCGTCATCGGACCCGTCTGAAAACGACCTTAACACTTTTAACTTTGACTACGTTATTGAAAACACCGGAAGCCTCCTTGATCTACAAATAGCCCTCAATAAAGAGCTTGTAGAAAACTAGAAGCTGTCTGCTGGCGGTGCCTTGTGCCTATTCTGTTTATTCTGCTCCAGGAAGCATGGGGGGCAGCGTTTGCCATTCCAGCGCTTGCCTAGGCTGTTTACGTAGATCCAGCGACCGTCCTTGGCGGTCTTTAAGAACCGCCAATCCTGCTCAATGTTACAAACCCCACATAGCTTCTTACGGGTAATATATTTCTCTTCCATAACTGTCTCCTTTCAAGTAGACTGGTAAATATACTTGTTTAATCAAGAATTTTTTTGGAGAAATTATGTTTAGTCTAGTAGATGCGCTGCGGGGTTGTGCAGAGCAAATTTATCCGTGGGACATGCGGACTTACGGACTCTGGCTAAGATTAATGCGGTCGGATGGTCTTCTGTTTGTACTGGTCGTGCACTTGAGGAAGTTATGTTCAGTCTAACTAGTGCTATGTTTCGAACAATATCTAATTTTCCTATCCCTGATGACATTGCCAACGAGCTTTGGGATGCATTATTACCTGTTAGACGTGCTAGGTACGCAATATGGAATATATATGTTTAATCTAATGAGTATGCTGTGGGTTCTACAAGTCGACCAGAGGTCGAACACGCATGTTAGATTAAAACTCCACGGCGCATTTGGTCACGAGCCGTCTTGTCGAGATATAATGGCCAAGCACTTGGAGAGATTATGTTCCAATTAATGTGGGGTCTGTGGGGGCGCGTTATAGTGCTGCCGATGAGTGTGGAGTCTTCTGATATTCGCCACGAGATTGTGGGGAAAATAACTCATCGCGCACCTCACCAATATGTAATATACGGGCATTTACTTAAATGTTCACTATAATTGATACGCTGTGGGTTCGCGCAGAGCACGTGTATCGGAAGCGTGTAGTCTTCGGTGCTTTATCCTGGGAACCAATAAGTCCTACGAGGAATTGTCTAAATATAATGAGTGACTATCTGAAGGGTGTATGTTCAGGATAATGGGTACGCTGTGGGTTCGCGCAGAGCGCGCTCGTCCGTGGGGCGAACCGACTTCTTCTATTAGGACCGAACTCTGGATAAGATTAAAGCAGTCGAATAGTCTTATGTATGTAATGGCAAGTACTTGGAGCAAAAATGTTTCAACTAATAGATAACCTAGAACAGCAGGTATACCAAGCCGTGCCAAGGGGACTACCCCTCTGTATTAGAAAAAAACTTTGGGGTGAGGGCGGCGAGATAGATTTTATGTTTATGGAAATAAAGTGGGCTATGCATGATAAACTTGAGAGATGAACTACACTATAAAATTCCTAGCATCTTAGCGATCGATTTTTTGAAGTCGGATATAACAAAGGTGTGGATATTATTTTATAAGTCTCACGAGCCCTTGTTGGCCCTGGAGCACTATTTGGAACATTTTTGTACTCTGACCTAATTGTTAATCTTCCCAGAACGGGACAATATACCACATGTTTGATATAATGCAAATACTGCTCATTGAAATTTGCACTGGCAACGACATCCGTTTAACCGAGTGGCGAGCTATACCTTTAAACTCATTAAACGGGGTTGTTAATTGTAGAGAGGGCCTATATCATGTTTTGTATACAAATAACACTATATAATACTCTTTTCGAACAGTGCTATGGCTACACTTACGAAGCCGGGAAGAAATACCAGCCCCGAGAGTCGTTAGAGTCGCTGGAGGCCTTAATGGATGAGCTAGGGCTAAAACTGCATACGACTGTAGGAGTACTATATGTTTGAATTGCAATTTAAGCTTTACACAGAGAGCTTTAAAAAGTACGCTTGTATGTATAAGAGCTACGTAATCATAGAAGTCTTGAACAATATTCGCTCCACTCTTAAGAGAGCCTTGAAACGAAAATAAGTGTTTTTACTCCAAAGTAACCTACATGCTATCCTATCTTCACATCGGCAAGAAAGAAGATTTCTTAAGACTGCGTTATATAAGAAGGCGTTGATGCTTATTGTACAAAACATAAGGAAAGCAATATATGTTTAGACTGCAAGACAGGTTGTGGTATTTCGCCGACGTTTTCGCATACGAGCATTGGTCTAACTACCCAGGCGCTCTTACTCAAGCGCTTAGTATTGAACCTGGACGTGCTCTTCTACGCCAAATCAAGAGGACACTGTGTGTTTAAGCTGCAGAGTAAATTGCTTGACGCAGTATCTTTGTATTGTTCTAAAGACCGCATATATAATTACAATATAGTTATAACCAGCCCGCCACACAGTACGAGCGTCAACCTCGAACCTGCAGCATTTTATAATACGACTCTAATATGGCTTACATACAAAGTTAGGGAGGCATTATGTTTAACCTACTATACCAACTAAAGCTTACAGCCTTTGAGACAGGCCATCGCAATTATGGACCGAGCCATGTTAAATCGCTCATACCGCTTATACTTGCAGTTAATGACGCCATAGATGTTTAAGCTAGATCGAGCACTGTATCTAGCACTATGCCGACAAAGCGGTCATACTTTTTATAATGCCATCAATTTGTATGTAATGTTGGATGTAAGAGATGCAATTAGAGGAGCAATACGTGTTTAACCTACATCAAACACTATTTCGAGCGCTATACGTACAACGCGGTCATCCGACTGACGCCGTCTATATTGATGCAATGGCGGGAATAATAGACGCAGTTAGTGGAGCAATACGTGTTTAACCTAGATCAAGAACTATTTCGAGCGCTATACTTTCAGAGCGGTCATCTTTCTGACGACCTCCTTATTAAGGCGCTGGCGGGAGTGATACTTGCAGTTAAGGAAGCCCTCTATGTTTAACCTAGATCAAGAACTATATCAGGCACTATACCGAAAAAGCGGTCGTCCTTTTTATAACGTCTTCGATATTAACGCGCCGTTGCAGATAATAATACAAGAAGTTAGAAGAGCAATGCGTGTTTAAGCTACAATGGGTACTGTATAGTACAGCATATCAACAAAACAATTTTACTTCTCGCCCCTTCCTTATTCCAGCACTAGCAAGGCTTGTATTTTCCATTAGCGGGTCAGTATATGTTTAAGCTACAAGCGATACTATATGAAAAAGCAGCCAACCGGACAGGACACTTCTACTGGCATTGGCCAGAGCCGGACTATTACATTCTTCCATCGCTACGAAAGCTTATATATGCCATTGGTGGGTCAGTACATGTTTAGGGTGCAAGCGATACTATATGAAATAGCAGCCGATCGGACAGACCACCTCTACTGGCACTGGCCAGAGCCGGACTATTACCTTCTTCCAGTGCTACGAGCGCTTCTATATACCATTAGTGGAACACTGCGTGTTTAGGCTGCAACATGTGCTGTATGGAAAAGTAGTCGCCGGGACGGGCTACTACTGGCCAGGTCTACCGTTGGACTATTGCCCTCTTCGATCGCTACGCGGGCTTCTACTTGCCGTTAATGGAGCACAGCATGTTTAATCTACAACTCGCTACAGCGAGTATCGCATTTAAACAAGTGGAAAATATACTTAAGAGCCCCACTTATAATTTTGAACCCTCGGTTAAACCTGTATACAGACTGATACTAGCAGTTAGAGGAGCTATAGATGTTTAGGCTAAATCATAAACTGCATCGTGCAGCAGTAGACCAGTTAGGTTGGGCTTCCTGGTGGTGGCCGGGGAGCACGCTACGAGCGCTTGTATATACCATTAGTGGAACACTGCGTGTTTAGGATAAATCATGTGCTGTATTGGGCAGCAGTAGGACAGGCAGGTAAGAGCTTCTGGTATTGGGAAAACTCGCTACTAGAGCTTATACTTACCGTTAAAGGAGCACTGCGTGTTTAGGCTGCAAGAGACCCTATATCATATAGCACTAATACAGAAAGGCCCTCTCCGCAAACCTTTAGGCATATCAGCGCTCTGGGCTCCAATAAATGCAGTTATGCTTTTAGTGTCGGCAGGGGATAAAATATACTACCCTGATTTCCAATACTTACAAATGGATGATTGCCTTAGTTTCGACGCAATCGAGTAAAGCCATAGGTAGGTATCAATAACTGCTATAATCGATTCTAGGGCGAGTAAGTGGGCAGTATACCGAGAGAAGTTCTGACAGCCCTTGTTTCCTCCTACGACCCTCTTCCCCCGATCCGGTTCACATCGCAGGGGGGGGGGTTGCAAGAAGCGTGCCGGCATGGATCTTGCATCCCCTTGCACGAAGCGTGCCAGGCCTACATGGCATGGAGCTTGCAGGGTTGCAAGGATCATACCACATCATAGCTGGCTACAGGGGGTTGGGCGGAACGCCCAATTCCCCTTTCCACGATATATAGAGAGCCGGTGCTGAGGTGTCTATGGCGTTGACGATCGACTAAGTCTTAGACAGACCTTCTAGGAATTAGCCAATGGTTTCACGGTAGCAGTTTGGCATGCCGCCTGCAGTACTAGTATGCATGAACATCATCAACGTAGCTTTTAATCTCGCCGCCCTTGCAACCCTGCTCGGAATTCTAAGTCTAGTCGTCAACGCTGTTCGTTGCCACCGCCACCGTATTAATCACGATTGGAGTTCTCTCATGAACAAGTTAACTGATCCGAATTTCGAAGTTGACGGAAACCTCGATGCGATTTGGGAGCGTCCCAGATTGCTACTTGATTTTGAAGACGACTTCTTTTTCGAAGACTCCGACGAAGACGAAGACGAGTGAGCAATTGTCTGTTATAGTCAATTATAAAATAGGAGTTACTTATGAAACCTTATTCTGTATTGGATCTCGGAAAACGCGAAGTAGTTATCAATGGCCACACTGAAATAGCGACGTTGGAAGCACGCCTTTACCATGACGATGCTTTTACTATTGACTGGGAGTGTGAGCCCGGTGAAAAGGAAAAACTAGAAGATAAAATCAACTCAGGCGAATTGACTCCTACCTTTATCGAAGTCGTCGCAACATCGCCCACATGCGAAGAAGGCGGCGGCTTGCTAAGAGGCTGTTTAGTGTCGGACGAAACGGACGCGCGTAACACACTATTAGAGAACGACATGATAAACACCGCCCTAGACTCTTTGGTGAGCGACACAATTGCCCGTGCCGCTGAACTTGAGCGCTTCACTAGACCGGCATAACGAAAATAGTGCTTGAACGTACCTGATCAATTTGGTATTATATATATCGAGGATTTACCTATGAGTCGCGAAAAACTTGCTTATACCAAAGCCGCTGGTGTCGAGAAAGACGCCCGGGCAGCGCTTGAGCAGCGGCGGGACAATGTGACGCCTGAGACATTTGCTACACTGCTCGACTTTTACGCCTATGCTATTGAAGATAGAATTGACGCATGGGCGGATTTAACCCGCCATATCGAGATTGCATGATCACTTTAATTATCGTTCTGGTGGTGCTATACTTTATTTATAGTTTTATCTTAGAGTTGTCTTAGTGTGTTTAACTTAGGCCTCAGGCTCAGGGCAAGCTTATTCAATCGCCGTAACGTGAATTATAAAATACGCTCAAAGCTGATAGGTTCTTTGTACTTCTTTAACCTATATAATGTCACGTTTAACCTATATAATGTCACGCGGGTGATAATACGTGTTTAACTTAGGCTTGAGCCTCAGATGTATTTTATTTAGGCGTAGTGATATAGATTATAAAATGCGCTCAAAACTAATAGCTTCTTTGTACTCCTTTGATCTATATAATGTCACGCGGAGAATAATACGTGTTTAACTTAAGCTTTGGGCTCAGGGCAATCTTATTTAGCCGCGATGATGTGGATAATAGAATGCGCTCAAAGCTTGCAGGTTTTTTGTACATCACTCACTTGCGCACCGCCGCGAAGAGCGTAACATATGTTTAGGCTTCAATCTAAGATCCATAGTGGCTTAACAAAGCAATACCAGGTTCCGATTAAGGGAGTGGAAGGCGAGACCAGCTTCAAGTGGGAATTTGTTTATAACATAGTATTCGAAGTATTGTGGGATATAAGGGACGCTTGCCGTCAGAAGTTACGCCGTGTTTAGTCTACAAGGTACTTTATACAATTCTATAATGCATATATATAATGCAGATGATGACCCGTTGCACGACGATTCGTTCTTCGACGCCCTTTCCGGCTGGTGTTTTTCACTATTGACTTGTAGCGTATATAATGCTATGCACGATGAAGAATAACTATGTTTAATTTGCAGTTCTCACTAAGACAACGACTTTACAATGGTACTATACGCTCTGAAACAATGACGATGGCGGGGAGGGACATGCTGTTGCAAGAGTTATGCCACGATTATTATTTTATTTCAACGCTTGCGTATTTGTGCATGAAAGATTTTTTTAGCAGCTTGGTAAATTAGCTTAGGGGAGAAAGTGTATAAAAGCCGAGGAAAACCCCATAACTCTCCATCTTCTTTACAGCCTATTTGTACTACAACACAGCGGCTTTGGGAGCTAATATAGAATACATGCGGGTCATGCTCACTTATTGTTCGCCTGGAATAGTTGGGAAAGTACAAAGACCGCATTCCCCAAAAAACTACATAACTATCCTAATACATCCCCTAAACTTTCGTTTAGAGTGTCGAGGGATTATAACTCCCAACTCCCGATTATGGGAGTGATCACTTAGTTGAGCCTATGAATGCTCAAGTGATGTATATTCTACGTTGTTCCATATTCCTGTTGGCCATCTTCGGCTAACTACAGAGCGGTCTCGACGTTAGGCTATACAGCCCACTATACCCGTTTTTGTGTCATGTTGGATTGTTGCTGCAGTAGTTTCCCTGATTTCTCAGGTTATCCTACCTATCTTGTTACCGATGCAACAGCATGACTCATGTCTGTATAATGATCCCCCTGCGCCACGTTACATTAGGCTGTAACTACTTAGCAGGGATTTAGGCGTTGCTCTGGGTCTTCCAGAACCAACAGTACCTCAGGTACCATAATTAACTTGTTTTTTGTATGAAAAAACTGAAGTTAACTCTATCTTAGCTCAATTCTGCTGAGGTGTCTATGGCGTTGACGATTGTCTAAGTCTTGGTCACTGCCGCCAAGATTTAGTTAATGATTTCAAGGGACGTGTTTGGCATGCTCCCTGCAGTACTAGTAGACATGCACGACATCCCCACTGGTACCGACGAAGGAGATACGGAATGAGCACGAAAATAATCTGGCCCGACATCGACCACGCTGAATTGGCCCCGCTATTCGAGCGCTACCCTGGGCAATCAAACGCGCAGGACGCCGCCCTTGAGATTGATCCAAGCCGGGGGGTGGTGTCGTTTCAAGTCGATGGCGCTATTGGAGGGGGTGCCTCCCCTGAAGTTTGGCATAGCCGCGTTCTGCGCTACAGTGTTTCGAACCGCGTAACTGTTACTGGGCTGCGCGCTATTGCCGCGTGCCCCATTGTTAACAAACTACTGCTCAGGATATGCGCCGGGCATTCGGTCGATTGGGACGGCTCTAATCATTCCGGTGAGCTGACAGAAGACGCGTCTGATGCGTCGTCTGATCTCACTGATATTCTCAGTGAGAACATGTGGACCAACGCAGACACGTCTGAGCATTTATGCGACGTGTGGGAAATCGGGGATTGGATGAACGGCGAGAGTGACGGCGACGCGGTTACGATACGCGCCTATGCCCGCTCCCAGAACGTGCATTTGGATGGAAACATTGACAAATATTTGGAATCCGCACGGGAGGACCAAGAGTGAAAAGAATTGATAAAAAAACAAACCGCCAGCGCTTCATAATCATAGATTGGGCCGGCAATGTCTGTTTTCAGGCGTTGGGAGACTTCCCCACACATGAAGACGCTGAAGAGGCTTTGAGTGCGCAACTAGTGGATAACTACGAAACTGATCGCGAAGAATACGAGATAGCGCAAGCGTAAACACTTGCGGGCGTTAAACGGGCCGGCATAGCAGCTATTATCAAACTAGCGGCAAGTCTTGCGAAATTCGTGGCTTAATCAATGGAGAATATTGTGGAAAATAATATTGAAAATCTTAAGGAAATATCTCGACAAGCTCTTATAGGGCGATATGACCAATTTTTGGACGATTTA
>Ga0163154_10002295_pt1 | contig 28213 bp, 20 predicted proteins | sample OliLakLV19MP9P1_FD_148649 | JGI IMG/M metagenome (GOLD analysis project Ga0163154, IMG submission 148649) | Freshwater microbial mat bacterial communities from Lake Vanda, McMurdo Dry Valleys, Antarctica - Oligotrophic Lake LV.19.MP9.P1 | ecosystem: Environmental > Aquatic > Freshwater > Lake >... | reverse complement strand
GACCTCGGCTTCACGAATGCGGCGATCCCGAGCGCCGCGGCTTTCAACGGTGACCAGACGCTGCTGCCCTTCTGGGACGACGTCAACACCGTTGGCGGGACCGTCGGGAACATCTACTGGCGCGAGGTTGGCAACACGCTCGTGGTCCAGTGGGAGAACGTGGGCTTCTTCGGTTCGCCACTGACCGAGCGCGCGACGTTCCAGATGCAGGTCCACGGGACGGGCAACATCGCGGCGCAGTTCCTCTACGACGACGTCACCGGTGTCCGCGCGGCGCGGGGCGCTTCGGCCACGATCGGCTACCAAGGTGGTGCGGTGGGCGGCAATGGTCCGTGGAGCTTCGGCACGGCCAGCGTCGGCAACGGCACCGTCCTCTCGCTCGTCCAAGCGGGTCGTAAGGTCGGCGCGAACTACTGCAACGCAAACCCGAACTCGACCGGCCGGATAGGCGAGCTCGTCCTCACCGGCACGCCGTCGGTGGGAGCGAACGACCTGCGCTTGAACGCGTATCGCTTGCCGAACAACGCGTTCGGCTACTTCATCGCGTCGACGACGACCGGCTTCGTCCCGAACGCCGGTGGCGGCATGGGCAACATCTGCCTCGGTGGCAACATCGGCCGCGGCGTCGGTAGTGGTGTCCTCAATACGGGCAACTCGGGTTCGTTCAGCACCCTGGTGAACCTCAACTCGATCCCGCAGCCGAGTGGGCCGGTCGCCGGGATGCCGGGTGACACCTGGAACTTCCAGGCCTGGCACCGCGACTCCGTGGGCGGCATCGCGACGTCGAACCTGACCGTCGCGGTCCAGGTCCAGCTGCAGCCCTGAGGCCGAGGCGCGGTCACCGCGATCGCGCCCCCTTTCGACGCCCCCCCGCCAGTACGGGCTGTGCGGGATGAGGCCGGATCGCCGGCCTCATCCGGGGGGGCTCCCATTGATTGGAGCGCTCTCGTCTGGCCCACGGCCCCACACGGCCGGTCGGCACGCTCACATGTCGAGGTCGCCCTTGCGATTGCCATTCGACTTCTCGAACTTCCACTGTTCGAGGTCGTAGCTCGTGACGGGCGCCGCGAGGATGACGAGCAGCAGCAAGGCAAGGACGAAGCCGCCGACGAGCACCAGCGGGCTCCACCACGGGATGAAGCCCCCGCCGCCGAGCTTCGACTTCAGCTCGTGCCAGGTCTGGATGGGGACGGGCACGAAGAGCACCTTGACCACCCACGCGGAGATGGTCACGAAGTAGATCGCCCAGTAGTTCTTGACGAATCGTCCGCGGATCGCGACCAAGGCGCTCATCTTGAAGCGCGGGCGGAAGAGGTCCTCGGCGACGAGCTTGCCCCAGTCGTTCCCGAGGCCTCCGAAGTCGCGCTTCAGGATCGGGCCGTAAAAGTGCTCCTCGATCATGCGTACGCGCGCACGCCACACGTCCGCGTAGCGGAAGCGCCGCGCCTCGATGATCAGGAAGAACGTAATCATCGCGATCGCGCCGAGCAGCACCCAGTGTTTGTGGTCGCTCTCACCGAACGAGTAGGCGACGAGGCCAGCGGTCGTCAGAACAGCGAGGTTCGTCGTGTGGTCGAGGCGCAGCCGCCACTGGTTCGCACGGTGCAGCTCGCCTCGATAGAGGTGCACCATCGCCGCGATGTACTCCTGCCGGGTCAACGGCGCGGCGGCGAAGTCGGGCCCGTGTGGCACTGCCGGCCCGTGTGGCGCTGCCGGCCCGTGTGGCGCTGCCGGCGCGTGCGGCGCTGCCGGCGCGTGCGGGGCCGCCAGGCCGTGCGGAGTCGCTGCGGAATGTGGCGCGAGGTACGGCGGTCCAGGGTCCTGGGGTGTGAGGTCCTGGGGTCCGAAATCGGGCTCGAACGTCGGCGACATCTGCGCAGGTTGGTCAATCGCTCGCGCGACTGCAACCCGCGGTGCTCCATCGTTGGCAGGCCGGCATATGATCGCCGACAGGCACCCTCCCCACTTCTCAGCGACCTGAAATGCTGCACTCGCTCGTCTTCGTCGCATCCATCGCCGCACCACCGTTGACGTGGAGCGCGCCCCTCGCGCCTCCGATCCAGCAGGCGCCTATCCAGGACGCGGCGGCGCTCCGCGCGCCTGCGGGCCGGTGGGCGGGCCGGCTCGAGCAGGCGAAGCTCGACATCGAGGTCGAGCTCGCCTGGGACGGCGAGCAGCTCGTCGGAACGATCGACATCCCGGCGCAGGGGCTCGAACGCGGCCGTCTCGTCGACTGCGCGCTCGACGGCGACCGTGTGCGTATGCGGATCGATGGCGTGCCGGGTGAACCGACCTTCGACGGCGCGCTCGACGACTCCGCCGGCCGGATCGCGGGGAAATTCACGCAGGGCGGCGCCAAGCTCGATTTCAGCCTGTCGCGAGTGGCGCCGCCGGGCGAGCGCGCCGCGCTCATCCTGGCCGGCTTCGACGAATGGGTGGCGAAGCAGCTGAAGGGCCTGCGGGTCCCGGGCCTCGCCGCGGCCGTCGTCTGGCAGGGCGAGGTCGTGCTCGCGCGCGGCTACGGACTCGCCGACGCGTCGACGCAGGCGCCCGTGACCGCGGACACGCTCTTCGGCATCGGCTCGACGACGAAGGCCTTCACGACCTTCGCGCTCGCACAGGCTGTCGAAGAGGGGTCGCTCGACTGGGACGAGCCCGTGCGCAAGTGGTTGCCCGGGCTCCAGCTCGAGGACGACGTCGCGGAGCTTCAGCTCACGCTGCGCGACATGTGCTCGCACCGCTCGGGGCTGCCGCGTCATGACCTCTTGTGGTACGCCAATCCGGGCCTGGCGCGCGAGGAACTCGTCGAGCGCCTCGCGCACCTCGAGCCGACGGCAGGCTTCCGCGAGCAGTGGCAGTACAACAACCTGATGTTCGCGGCGGCCGGCGTGGCGTTGCACCGCGCGACGGGCGTCACCTGGGAGGAGCGCGTAAGGGCGCGTATCCTCGTGCCGCTCGGCATGACGCGCACGACGTTCGGCCTCAGCGAGACGCTCGCCGCGAGCGACCACGCCATGCCGCACGACCGCGTGAAGGGCAAGGACGTCGTCATCCCGTTCCGCGACATCACGCAGATCGGCCCGGCGGGCTCGATCCACTCCAGCGCGAACGACATGGCGCGCTGGCTGGCCGTGCTGCTCGGGCGCGGCGAGGCACACGGCCAGCGGCTGCTCGGCGTCGGGCGCTACATGGAGCTCGTCACGCCGATCTCCGTCGTAGGCGCGCCAGGATCGCCTACCGCGTACGGCCTGGGCTGGATGCTCGACGCAGTTGAAGGGCACACCCGTGTGCACCACGGTGGCGGCATTGACGGGTTCACGACACAGGTCGAGCTCTATCCCGACGATCGGCTCGGGATCTTCGTGGTGACGAACCGCGCCAGCGTGTTGACGAGCCTCGCGGCGACGCAGCTCGCCGAGCGTTTCCTCGAGCTCGAGGTGTCCGACACCGCGGAGCTCGCAGCGACGCAGGTCGACGCGGCCGAGGAGATCGGCGCCAACATGCGCAAGGCGCGCGAGTCCGAGCGAATCAAGGACGCGCCGCACGCTCGACCGCTCGATGCGTACGCAGCAAGTTATCGCCACGCGGGTTACGGCGACCTCGACGTGACCTTCGGCGGCACAGGCGAGACCGGCGCGCTCAGCGCGCGGTACGGGACGTTCGAGTTGCCGCTGGAGCACTGGCACTTCGAGACCTTCCGCTGTGGCAAGTCCGAGACGTCGAGCGCGGCTGAAGGGCTCTTGATGCAGTTCCGCGACGACCTCGCTGGTTTCGTCGCCGCCATCGAAGTGCAGTTCGAGGCCAGCGCGAAGCCGATCCGCTTCGAGCGCTTGGCCGACGCGTCGCTCTGCGACGTGGCGCTGCTCGAGCGCATGGTCGGCGACTACTCGCTGATGGGCCAAGCGATCCGCGTGACCCGCGCCGGCTCGACCCTGACTGCCTACATCACCGGCCAACCCGCGCTCGAGCTCGAGCCCGCGACGCACGGGCGCTTCAAGCTCGATGTCGGAGACGGCTTCTGGGTGCGTTTCGAGCTGCCGGAGACCGGGCCGGCGGGGGCGCTGGTGATCACACAGCCCAACGGCACCTTCCGCGCAGAACGGTTGAGCGGCGGATGACGCGAGCGTCCGTCTCGAAATGAGTCGGACTTCTCACGGTGTGCGCGGCGCCGGGCCGCATGATCCGTCTCACATGCGACCAACGCGGGCTTGGGCCGGGCCGGCCAGAGCCGAGCGCCACCGCAGGGTCAGGGTCTCATGTACCCTCAAGTGTACGACCATTGGCTCGGTCGTTCCCGGCGCTCCGACCGGAGCAGGTTCCACCGACCGAGCACGCCCTCCTTCCCTCCCTTCGAGGCGATTCACATGCAACCGTGTTTCAACCGTTCCCTCCTGGTCGCCACCGCCGGCACGCTCGCCGCGACGTCGGCGTCGGCCCAGGTCCTGATCACCGACAACTTCGAGGTCAATTCCTCGGCTAACTACACCGTCGTCGACGACGGGACGCCTGACGGGACGCAGACGTTCGCGTTCGACTACGTCGCGGCGGGCATCCCGCTTGCACCGCGCTCGACGGCCGGCGATCGGGCCGGGCTTCGGCTGACCGCCAACGACGTGACGGGCTCGGCCGACGCGTGGACCCTCTTCCACAACACGGCCGTCACCGCAAATCGCTACACGTTGACGGTCGACGTGTTCATGAATTTCATCAACGGCGGGACGACGACCGAGCACGCACACATCGGGGTCGGCGGCGACGGCACGACGTTCAACCAGCTGTTCACCCCGATCTCGGGCTCCGGCGCCTTCATCGCTTTCACCGGCGACGGCGGCTCGGGCTCGGACTATCGCTGGTTCCGCTCGGCGCTGAACACCCCTGTCGGGGAGACGGCGAATACCACCCTGCCGAACGACCACCCGAGCTACCTCGGGAACGGCAGCAACAACGTCAACCCGTTCTTCCAGTCGCTCTTCCCGTCCCCCCCTGCGACGATCGCCGGCTCCCCAGGGAACATCTGGACGACCGTAGTGATCGACGTCGACCAGGTCGCCGGCGTGATCTCGTTCTACTTCGACGGGACGTTGACCTTCCAGGGCAACTTCGCCAACCGCTTCGACGGTCTCGTCAGCCTCGGCCACGCCGATGTCTTCGCGTCGCTCTCCGGCGCGCTCAACGTGTTCGCGCTCTACGACAACCTCGTCGTCGAGGCCCCGACGGGGAGCCTGGGTACGAACTATTGCCCCCCGGTCCCGAACTCGACCGGCGTTGGCTCCGCCATAGCGGCCACCGGTAGCAATTCCGTCGCCGCCAACAACGTCACGCTCCTGGCGAGCCAGATGCCGAACAATGCGTTCGGCTACTTCCTCACCAGCCTGACGCAGGGTGTGATCATGAACCCGGGCGGGAGCCAAGGCAACCTGTGCCTGACCGGCGCGATCGGGCGTTACGTCGGCCCGGGCCAGATCAAGAACTCGGGCGCGACGGGCAGCTTCTCGCTCGCCATCGACCTGACGCAGACCCCGCAGCCGACGGGCTTCGTGTCGATCAGCGCGGGTCAGACGTGGAACTTCACGACCTGGCACCGCGACGCGATCGGCGGGGTCGCGACGTCGAACTTCACCGGCGGTCTCTCGATCGCATTCCAGTGAGTACCACACCGTCGCTGCGCGCCGATCGAGGGCATCGACCGGTCGGGCGCGGCGCACGGTAGGGTGCTACGAGGACAACTCGCGGGCCGCGGCAACACCGTGCTTCACTCGCCGCCCGCGAGCGTCACTCCAGCCTCACGCGCAGCCCCTCCGTGAGGCGGCCGCCGAGCGTGTCGCGGTAGATGCCCTGGAACGTCCACGTGGTCCCCGCGAGAGCGGGGAACGCGCCGCCGGGGCCGGGGCCGGGCAAACCCAGCAGGTTGACGCCCACGCGGATCACTCCGCTGGTGCTCGACTGGAAGGGGAGCCAACGCGCGGTCTGACCGCCGACGCCGAGCGCGGACGAGCCGACGGCCCCGAGGGGTGTGCATGCACCTTGGTCGCTCGCGCCGAACAGGATGACCGCGCTCGCGGGCAGGTCCCAGGCCTCGAGGATGACATCGTTGCGCGCGACGATACTGGAACCGAGGGCGCGCAGCTTGGCCCACGTACTGCGCGAGTTGATGCCGTTCGGCGTGCAGGTGGCGATCCCCGCGGTGCTGTGCAGCTCGAGCAGCGCAGGCAACGCGCTGGGCAGCAGCATCGCGCGCGCTTGCACGCGCCCGTCGAGGCTCGCGAGGATCGCGACGCGCGGCGGCGCCGAGTTCAGGTCGAGCGCCACGTCGAGTCCAAAGCGGTCGCCGCTGCGCGCGCTGCCGTCGACGAGCTCCGACACCTTGGACCAAGCACCGGAGAACGGGTTCGCGGTCCATACCTCGACCGCACCCTGGGCGCCGTTGGTGTGCGCGCGCCCAGGGACTGCGATCAGCGCGGTGCTGCCCCGCAACGCGATCGATGCACCGAATTGATCCCATACGCTCGAGTTCGGCGGCACGAAGCGCTGGACCTCGCTCCATGCGCCGGCGCTGCGACGGAACACGACGACGACGCCACGCGCGCCGAGGCCGATCGACTCGGAGCCCTGTGCGAGCAGGACATTGCCGGAGAGCGCGACTTCGCTGCCGAACGCCACGAGGCCCGGCACGACGAGCTCGGCCTCCTGCTGCCAAGCACCCGTCGTCGGGCTCTCGACGAACACGAACACGCCGCCCGAGCCGCCACGGCGCCACGGCGCGCCCAGCGCGAGGCGGGAGCCCTCGAACGCGAGCCGCTCGCCGAAGACAGCGAGGTCCCCGACCTCTTCCTGCACCGCGAGGCGGTCCTCGAGCACCCACCCGCCGCCGCTCGCGTCTGGCCCGTACACGAAGCCGCGCACGGCGATCGAGCCCTGCGCGCGGGAGAGGACCGCGAGGCGTGCGCCGTCGCTCTCCAGCACGCTCCCGAAGAGCGCACAGTCGGGTTCGGGCGGCAACAACGTGCGGCGTTCACCTTGCGGCAACAGCCCCGCGGCCCAACTGTCGATCCGCCCCTGCACGAAGCCCAGCGCGGCCTCTGGGTCCGCGACGACGACCCGTCCGGCGACGAGCGCAACGGTGGTCCCGAACGCGCGCGCGAGCCCGTCGCTCGGCGGCTCCAGGACGCCGCGCTCGCCGAGTTGCTGCGCGCCGACTTGCACGCCGAAGAGCTGCGCGTGATCGCCGCCGGCGGGGACGTTCGTCACCGTGCCGGACAGCACGAGGCCGCCGCCCGTCGCGACGGCGCCCCGGCTCTCGGGGAAACCGTACGGCACGACGTCGAGCGTCTGCCCGTCGCCGACGAAGCGCCCCTGTCCGGACGCGACCTCCGGCGCGAGGCACATGAAGAGGAGGATCGCGACGGAGGCTAACGTTGGGTTTGTAATGCGGAGCATCGTCGGTTGGCGGCTACGGAATGGGTCCGGTGATCGAGCCGGGTCCGGGGGGCAGGGCGGGACACAGGCCGACGCGCAAGCGGCGTGCCAGCGGGCAAGTCTCGAACCTCGGCGCGCGCTCGAACGACCGACCGGGCGCACGTGCGGTATCGCACGGCCCCGAGCGATCCTCGTGCGCGAGATTTCGCGGCTTGTGAGGCGCTCCGACCCCTTCGCCCGCATGGGGCTCTGGGGCTCACTGCGACCGACCCGAACGCGGTTAGGATCAGGGCCTTCGACATCGAACTCGTCACGCTCCATGCTCCACCTCTCCTTGCTCCCGGCGTTGTTCGCGCCGACCTTCACCCCCATCCTCGCTCCCACCGTCGAGGCCGCGCCGTGCGCCATACTCTGCGCCGCAGAGCTTTCGCGCGCGCTGCCCAACGAGGCCATCGGCGTCCTCCTCGTCGGCGAGCTCGACGCGCAACTGTTCGGCGACGACGCGGGTCAATGGGCGCGATTCCTACGCGATGAACGCTGGCTCGAAGTGTTCACCTCGCTGGCGGCGGTCGAGGGTGAGGTCGAAGGCGAGGGTGAGGGCAGCGAACCCGAAGAGGTGCTGCAAGCGCTGGACCTCGCACATTCGCTGCTGCGAGGCCTGCGTGGCGGCGCGTTCGCGGCCGTCGACGCTCGCGCGGACATCCGCGGCGTGATGCGCGTGGACGAGGGTTGGTTCGAGCGCGTCCGCGCGCGTGTCGGCGAAGTCGGCGGTGACCTGCAAGAGACCACTTGCCTCGGGCGACCAGCGGTCACCGGCGCCGCGAAGGACCAGGGCGGGACGTTCCTGCTCGTGCACGAAGGTTCGCACGCGTTCCTCGCCATCCAACCCGACGTCGCGCAAGCAACCGAGACCATCGGCGCGCTGATCGCCACGCTCGCGGCTGCGGGCGAGGACTCGAGCGAGCGCTGGTGGCTCGGCTCCGCTGCGCGCGTCGCGGACGCATCGATCGAGCTCTTCGTGGACATCGCAGCGGTGGAGCCCGACGAGAGCCTCGCAGAGATGACGGCCGCGCTCGGTGCACCGGGCGTGTTCTACTCAGCCATCGTCCTCGGCGCGGGCCGTGTGGCCGACATGCAGATGTCCGTGGACTTCGGCGGTGGGCCGGTGATGGAGGCCATCGCGAACTCACTCGTCCCAGCCGACGCTGCGCTCTTCTCGTACGTGCCCGACGGTTACACGGGCACGATCATCGGCCTCGACGTCCTCGGCGCGATCGAGGAAGGCCTCGCGTTCGCCGAGGAGAGCACACCCGGCGCCAGCACCGACTACGACCAGGGCCTCGAGGCGCTCGCCGGAATGTTGGGAGTCGACGTCGAGGAGGACCTTCTGGCGCACCTCACGGGGCAGATCCTCATGTTGCAGCCCGAGATGGACTTCGCATCCATCGCCGAGCTAGGTGAGGAGAGCGCGGCGCTGGAGGCGATGTTGCCGGTGTTCGGCCTCGGGATCGACGATGTCGACGCGGTCGTCGGTGTGATCGAGGCGCTCTTCGAGGCCGCCTCGGCGCAGGGCCTCGAAGCCGAGACCGCGGAGATCGCGGGGGGCTCACTCTGGACCTTCGACCCCGGGATGGGCATGACGATCGCCGTCGCCGCAGGCAGCGGCTTCCTCGCGATCGGCGCGGAGCAGGGTGTCGTCGACCTCCTGGCGCGGGCGGCGATGCCGAGCACAGAGCGCGCCTTCGAGAAAGACCTCGCAGCGCTGGCCAGCCAGCTCGACGGGTCCATCTTGAGCGTAGCCTCGATCGCATCGGCCATCGAGAGCTTGGCCTCGCTACAGGAGGGGTTGGAGGTCTTCAGCGACGATGACGAGGAAGACGCTGTCATGGCCGAGCTCCTCACCGAGATCGCCGCAATAGCAGGTGAGCACCTGTCGGGAGCCATGGGCGGCGAGCTGCTATTCACGTCGAAGCGCGTCAGCTATCGCATGGTGTCGCGCTGAGGAGCAGCGCACCATCACGGCCCGAGATGGCGCACGAAGTGCTGCACCGTCAGCTCGAGCGCGCGCTCGAGGTGCGCGTGCAGCGGCGGGCGCAACGGGTGCGTCGCGCCAAACGCGTGGCTGCCGCCCTCGACGCGCACGAGCGTCGCGCGCGGTAGCTGCACCATCAGCGCCTCGGCCGCGGCGAACGGCACCGCGTCGTCCGCCGTGCCGTGCACGACGAGCGTGGGGCACTCGACGCGCGCCGCGGCGGCGCGGATGTCGAGGCGCGGGTCGCGCTGCTCGACCTCGTCGAGGATTTCCAGCCCCAGCCGGTGGATCTGGCCCGTGCGGTAGTTCGGCACCGAGAGCTCGCCCGTCGCGCGCCAGTACTGTTTCGTGGCCTCGTCGAGGCGGTCGATGTCTTCGATCGAAGCCCACACCGCGAGCGCGTCCACTGGCTCGTGCGCGGCCGACAGCACCGCCATCCCACCGCCGCGGCTGTGGCCGAAGAGGCCGATCCGCGCGGGGTCGACGCCCGGCGCGCCGCCCTCGCGCACCCACCGCCGCACGAGCGCGAGGTCGCGCAGCTCCAGCGTGTGGGTGTTGCGCCTGAAACCTTCGTTGTCGTCGATGACGTCCCAGCGCGCGTGCGGGTCGTCGTGCCGCGCCGACACTCCGTTATGCGACGCGTTGTAGGCGACGGAGACGAAGCCCGCGCGCGCGAGGCGCTCCGCGAGCTCCGGGAAGAAGCCCCAGTCCATGAAGCCCTTGAAGCCGTGCACGAGCACGACAGCGGGCCGCATCGCGCCGCCCGCGCTCGGCGCGACGACTCGCACCTGTACCGGGCGGGGCGCTGCGTCCGCTTCGCCAGCGCCGGAGGCGACACCCGCCTCGCCGGACGGGGTCAGCGACGTCGAGTGCACACGGAGGTCGTCGGGAGCGTGGCTGGACTGCAAGGTCCCGAGAGTTTGCGGCATGGCGCTCGATCGCGCAGCGGGCAAGCTGCGCGCTACGCCGAGCCCGGGCCAAGGGCCGGCGGCGGTGCGTGCAACGCGACAAGGTCCGGGAAGGCGGCCTCGACCCTCGACCACGCGGGCAACGGGCCGCTGCCCGCGCAGAGCCAGCGCAGCTCGAACGCGGTCGCCAGCGCCTGCCCACGCGCGACGTTGGCCGCGATCACGAAGCACTCGTCGACCTCGCGCGCGATGGCGCGCGCGCGCCGGGCGAGGCCCAGCATCGCCGGCGGCGCGTAGCGGTGATCGCTCAGATCCTCGCCGAGCGCCAAGTGCGCTGCCGCCGGGTCCGCCGGTTGACCGCCGCGCCCCTCGATCCGCAGCACACCCAGCGCACCCGTCGGCGCGTGGCGCAGCGGCACGCGACGCCAATCGCTGGCAGCGTCGACGTGCGCGAGCGACCAGCCGATGCCGCGCAGCGCGTCGAGCGCACGCGGGTCCCACCACGAGGGGTGCCGGACCTCGAGCGCCAGCGGCAGGGGCTCCAGCGCGAGCGCGATGCGGCCGAGGCGCCGCACCTCGCTCGGCCCGTACAGGAGTTCGACGTCGAAACGCGCGAGCAGCGCGCCGAGGCGTTTCGTCCGCACGAGCGGACGGAGCGCCTCCTTGAACGCGGCGCCCTCGGTGTCCGGCGGCGACTTCGCCTCCAGCAACGTCGCGGGCACCTCGATCACGAGGCGACAGGGCGGCGTCGCGCGCGCGACGTGCGCGGTGTCCCCCGCGGCCCCTGTGCCGTCCGCGCTCACGAGCGCGCGTGTCCAGCGCTGCACCGTGCGCAGCGCGGGGCTCGCAAAACGTGTCGTGTCGACCTCCAAGCAGCCGAACGTCCGCGCCAGCAGCGCGAGGCGCCGCTCCTCGAGCGCCTCGGGCCACAGCGGCCCCCAGTCGGGGCGCGTCCAGCCCGACACGCCGACGTGCAGAGGATGCCCGTGGCCCGGCATGGCGCACGCCTCACCAGTCCACCGGCGCACCGAGCGCGTCGAAGGCCTCGCGCTCGGCCGCTTGCAGCGCCGCCTTGATTCGCTCGCCGACGCGCAAGAGCTCGTCGTCGCTCGCGTCGGAGGCGACCTGGATCGACTCGCCGTAGGCCACCGAGATGCGCGCGAAGGGCTTCGGGATCGTGAAGCGGTCCCATGACCTCGCGTACCACGCGCGGTCGACGCCGAGCCCCACGGGCAAGATCGGCAGTCCCGTCTCGCGCGCCAGGAACGCCGGCCCGCGGCTCACGGCATGGCGCGGACCGCGCGGACCGTCGGGCGTGATCGCGACGGTGACCGAGTCACGCAACGTGCCGAGCATCTCGCGCAGCGCGCGCGAGCCGGCCTTGTTCGTCGAGCCGCGCAGGGTCCCGTAGCCGAAGCGCTCGAGGAGATCGACGGCAAGCTGTCCGTCGCCCGACATCGACACCAGGACGCGCACATCGACGTCGCGGAACTGTGGCACCGCCACGAGCATGCGGCCGTGCCACAGGACGCCGATGCAGCTCTTGCCGCTGGCGAGGGATGCCACGCGGCGCTCGCCGTGCAACACCTGCTTGCGCCAGGTCAGCGCGAGGCACCGCACGAGCAGCGGCACGAGCAGCAACACGAGCGGCCGCGAGGCACGCCGGCGCCAGTGCCGGAACCTGCGCTGCCAGGGTTGGTTGCGCCGCGAGCGATCGGCGCGCTCGTACTCCCACTTCGGCCGCTGCTCGGCGTCGGGGGGCGGTTCCGGAGGCGGCGTGTCCACAGCGGGCAGGGTGAGGGACGAGCGGCGTGAAGCGCGCGGCGCGCGCGCAGAGCCTGCGCGAAACGCCGGAGGGAGCGGAGGCGACGGCCCCCGCTCCCTCCACTACGACGAGAGGGCCGGCGCGACGAGAGGGGTCGTCAGTCCTGGGCCAGGATATCGTCCCCGGCGCCGCCGTCGTCGACCCCGTTCGGACCGAGCGAGTACAGCGTGAAACTCGTTTGCGTCAGCTTGTACACGAGCGCGCGGCCCCAGCCATCGTTGGCGCTGGCGTGCCCGAGGGTGGCGAGGTCGGCCGGGTACTGGCCCTGGTCGAAGCGGTACACGGTCAGGTCGACCTTCAGCGCGAGCAGCGTGTCCTTGGTCGCGAGGAGTTCGGCGTCAGGGCCGGTGTACGGCACATCCGCCGGTTCGACGTTGTGGTCCATGACCTCGTAGTCCTCGACGATCGGCTCCTCGAACATCGAGTCGTCCGACATGGGCACGGCCGCGGAGCGGGTGGCAGCCGCGCCTCCGCCGCCGATCGCGGCGACGAGCGGGAGCTCGGGCCCAAACGACGAACGACCGTGCACGCGTACCACGCCGCCGTCGATGCGCTTCGAACGGCGGCTCGGCTGGAGGTGCTTGGTGATGACCTCCGCCTCCGGGAGGCTCGCGAGGTCGAACGGCAGCTCCGCGGCGAAGGCGCCGAGCAGCGGCGCAAGGCCCTTCACGCCCGAGTACAAGCGCCCGATGAAGTCCGCCCAGTCAGCGTAGCCGACCTCGGTCGTGCCCTTCGCGAACGCCGCGCCGGAGAAGGCGGGGTGCACCTCGAGCTGGCCGGCGAGCTTCTCGACGCGCCGGACCTCCTTCTTCGCGAGGTTCGGCGTCAAGATCAGGAACGCGCGGCCCTGTCCGATCGCGATCGTCGGCCGGAACATCGCTCTCGGGTTGAAGGGGAGGCCACCGATTCTACCCCCGTCGCTCTCGGCGTTCGTGAAGCTCAGGGTGTACAAGCGCACGCCCTTGTACTCCTCGCGCTTGAGCTGGAAGGCGTCCGCGGCCTGTGCCTCGAGCAGCGAGAACACGCCGTCCATGCCCTTCGTGAACGTGTCGAGGTCCGCGATGTCGAACGACAGCGTGAACGCCGGCGCGCTCATGAGCGAGGTGATTGGCGGCAGGCTGTACGCCAGCGCGTCGCCGAGTGGCGCGATGAGGTCGCGGTCGGGGCGGAACCCGAATTGCGACTCCAGCTCGACGAGCGAGGCCTCGCCGCCCTGCGACTCGACGAGGCTCGTGAAGAGCCGCATCAGCACGTTCTTGTCCATGCTGATCGCGCCCGCGACGATCGCATCGGGCATGACGAGCGCGAGGTCCTCCGGCGCGAGCGGCGTTGCGCCGAAGAGGCCCGCGAGCGGCGACGCGGCGGGCTTCGGATAGGTGCCCTCGGTCACGAACTGACCGCCGTCGATCCGTACGCGCCAGTCGCCCCCGCGGAGCAGCATTGAGGCGAGCGGGCCGAAGAGACCCTCGACGAGGTCGAGCGCGGGCAGGGCCATGGGCTCTTGCGCGAGGACCATGCGCTCAACGAAGGGCGTGATGTGCGCCTCGAACAGCACCGTGCCGCTCGCGGCCTCGAAGCCCTTGCGCGCGGCGGCGAGGACGGTCGCGCCGTTCGCAGCACCGCCACCCGCGGCCGCGGGTGCGCCGGAGAGGCGGGCGAGCGCGGTCGTTTCGGGCTCCGCGCCGGCGAGCAAGAAGATCCGTTTGCCGCCGGCGACGAGCCGCAGCGAGGCCGCGAACGGCCCGTTGTCACCGCGCAAGCTCAGGCGCTTCACTGCGCCCGCGCCAAAGGCGCCGCCGACGGCGGGCAGCTCCTCGACCACGAGCGCCAGGCCTTGTTCCGCGGACGCTTGCTCGAGGGCCGCGACCATCGCGGTGGCGCCCTCCTCGTCGTGGAACTCCAGCAGCGCGCGCAGCGTGAAGGACCCGGTCGCGAGCGCCTCGGGGTCCTCGGCGGTCTCGAGCTGCCCGAAGAACCCGGCGAGGTCGCCCCCGGGGACGCTCACGGAGAACGAAAAAGAGGCGAGGGCATCTGCGATGCGGTCGACCGGTGGGGCGCCGTTCGCAACGGCCTGACCCCACTGCTCGAGCGCGAGGTCGCGTGGATCGACGGGGCTCGGGGCTCCCATGATGCGACCGATCGCCTCGTGCAGGGCCTCGTCGGCGAGGATCCGGCCGTAGGCCGTCGTGCTGTACGCCTGCAGCGCGGCGCGCACGTCGTGGATCTGGAAGAGGACCGCGGCGTCGGCCGGGTGCAACGCGATGGGCTCCTGGACGACCGTGACGGCCGGGGCGCCGAGAAGCACGAGGGACGAGAGGATCATGGGCGAGGGTTCGGAGGCGCCGAGCTCCGTGGCCGCGGACCGGTCCGCGGACGGGCGCGACATCGATTCAGAGCTTCGCGAAGGCGCGGATCGCGCTCTCGCTCTGGAGAAGGAGCTTACGCAGCGCAGTGACGGACCTTTCGACATCGCCGCCGCTCCTGAGCGCCGCGAAGACGGCGTTCCAAGCCTGGGTCACCTCGACGCTCTTGCCGTCGACGCAGTACGCCACCAGGAGGCCGACCTCGTTGACGAGCTTGCCCATGTTCGCGTCGTCGGCGAGCAGCACGCAATCGAGGATCGTCCCGAGCGGATCGAGGCCGCCCTTGGTCTTGATGTTCTCCGCGGACCACTCGGGCGCCCAGCTCGGCTTGCCCCCCGGGCCGACCGAGGTGTCGATGAACCAGCGGCCCGTGTACGAGGCGACGCCCCAGTGGATCCACTCCGGTAGCTTGCGGTCGGTGATGCGATCCTGCGCGAAGCGCTGGTCAACCTCCTTCCGCTTGTCGGCGAGGACCACCTCGATGGCCTTGGTCGCCGGGTCGATGTGCTCCATGAACGACAGGCCGTACGCCATCCGGATGTCGTGGATCGCGAAGTTGTCCGCGTTCTCGACCGCCGGGTCCCAGAACGTCGCGCCCATGCCGCGGTACACACCGGCGTCGAAGTCGAACCAGAGATCCGTGAACGCAGCGCGCATCTGCGAGGAGAGCGCGCGCGGGTCGAGCAGTGGATGGTCGAAAAACGGGTCGCCGTCGCAGAACTTCAGGAACTGTTCCTGGTCGCGCGTCAGCACGAACGGGATCGGCAACTCGAGGTTGGTGCCCGTCGCCTTCGAAGTGTCGAGATACGCTTTATTGGCGATTTCGAGCGCGCGCAACGCAGTTGCGCGGTCGGCGAACGACCAAGCCGTGGCCTTGCCTTGCGGGATCACCCATGGCGCGCCCAGGTACGAGTGGAACTCGTTGGCCTCCGCGAGCGAGAGCCACTTGTCACCGCATTTCCAGAGCCCCTGCGCGACCTTCTCCTTGTCCGCGGGCGCGACCCAGACGAGGTCCTGCTGGACCCAGCCTTCGTCGAGCTTCTTCTGGACCTCCGGGTCGGTCCACCGGCCGAGGCGGTCCTTCACGAACCCGTTGCGAAGATAGGGCAGGTCCGCCGGCTCGACCCACGCGCCCTTCCACTCGACGAGGCCGAGCTCCTTGGCGCGCTTCTTCTTGTGCGCATCGAGCGCCTTCTCGGACTCGAACCACTGCTCCTCGAAGCGCAGGTGTCCAAGGGCCGCGCGCGCCTCGCCGTGCTCCGGGTCGACCTTGATGAGCTTCAGGAGCACGCGCTTCGCGTATTTCTCGCGCTTCTTGTCCTCCATGCTCCACCCATAGAGCTCCCACAGGAGCTTCGGGTCGTCGCCCGCGTCCTTCAGCTTGTCGTTGAATTCGTCCTGCACGGGCGCGAGCTCGCCAACGGTCGGCGACGGCGTCGCGGCCGGGTCGGGCGACCCGAGGGAGAGGGGCGTGAGGAGCAGGAGGAGGGTCACGGGGGCCATGGCTCGAGCGTGGGGTGGGGAATTGTCGTCGGTGAGGGCTTGCATCTATACTCCCCGGCCGTTCTCAGCGACTCGGCCGTCGGTACGACATCAGGGCCGGGACATTGGAGCGAGAGGCGCACGGGAGCGCCCCCCTCGGTGGGCGGGCACAACCGTATCCTTACACACTGACCGCCGCGGCACCCGTGGGCGGGGCGAACGAAGCTAGAACCAGCTATGGCGAAGCACAAGGCAGCCACCGAGATCACGATCGTCACCGAGGAGCGCTCGCCGCTCGCGCAGTTCGTCGATCGCTACAAGTTCCATTTCATCGCGGGCTCCCTCGTCCTCGCGGGCGGGATCCTCTTCATTCAATCGCGTGGCCACGCGGCCGTGGTCGAGGACCGCGCGCAGTGGGAGGGCCTCTACAAAGCGCTCGGTGGCACCGCGCAAGGCACGCTGCCGTCGGTGCAGGACCTCGACCCCGAGGCGCTGCAGCGCGCGGCGACCGACCTCGGCGGGAAGCCGGCCGGCGATTGGGCACGCTTCCTGGCCGCCTTCGGGCACGCCGAGAAGGGCTCGTTCGATGACGCCCGCGAGGTCGCGTTGCAGCTCAAGAACAGCGGCGACAAGCTGCTGACCAGCTTCGCACTGCCGGTCGGCAAGGACGGCAAGGAGGTCTCGCTCGCGGAGCACCTGAACGAAGCGATCAAGGCCACCGAGGCCTTCCGCACACAGAACGAGCGCCTGTTCTCGAACGAGGCGCCGCCCGCTGACGCGCCGGTCGCGATCATCGAGACCGCCCTCGGGAACATCGAGGTGGCGCTCTATCCCAACGTCGCCCCGAAGCACGTCGAGAACTTCACGAAGCTCGCGACCGAGGGCTTCTACAACGGCACCCGATTCCACCGCGTCATCAAGGGCTTCATGATCCAGGGCGGTGACCCGAACACGAAGGAGGGCGCGCCCGAGACGTGGGGTCAAGGGGGTCCGGGCTACAAGGTCGAGCGCGAGGTCAACTCGCTCGTGCACTTCCCCTTGTACCTGGCGGCCGCGAAGGTCGGTGGCGAGACCGAGAGTTCGGGGAGCCAGTTCTACATCACGACTGAAGCGCGTCACCAACTCGATGGCCAGCACGTGGTTTACGGCAAGGTGATCAGCGGCGAGAGCGTGGTCCGCGCGATCGAGTCCGGTGCCCCGGACCCGACCTCGAGCGAGCGCCCCCTCGACCCGGTCGTGGTGACGACGATTCGGATGCGCTGAACCCCAGAGCTGGGACGTCCTGCGTGCGCGCCACCCCCCTCGGCCGAGGGGGGTGGCGCGCGGGTTTTCCACAGTCAGCGGCCATGCCGAGATTAACATTGACAACCCGTAAGTTGGGCCCGGGAACTGGGCACCGCACCGTCGGAAGGCAGACTAGGCGGCAGTGACGCCGATCCGCGATAACGCCCGTGGGGGAGTTGATCACGGTTTTTCCACAACGGGCGTCGAATCGAATGCGGATGTTCCACGTGGAACAGTGCTGCATCAGGGAGGAGTCTCTCCCGAAGGGTGGCGACTGCACTGGCGGGCTTTCGACCTCTGACCGAGCATGTTCCACGTGGAACAAGTGGCGCATCACGGGGAGAGCCACCGCGCGGAGTGGCGACAGCACTCGCAGGCATTCGACCGCTGGCCGAGCATGTTCCACGTGGAACAGTCCGTCTTCAGCGGAGGAGATCCTCCAGTCGACGCTGAGCAACCAACCCCGAACGAGACCGCTCAACCCTGTTCCACGTGGAACATCCCTAGAGCAGGTCCTTCGGTCCGAGCAGCTCCGTGATGCGCTCGAGGTCTTCGCGACCGTTGAAGTGGACCACGATCCGGCCCCGGTACCCCTTCCCCTTCAGCAACTCGACCTTCGCGCCGAGGTGCTCGCGCATCCGGGCCTCCAGGGTGCCAACCCATGCCTCACGCAACCGCTGGGGTGCCTCGGGAGCCGGATTCTCGGCCTCGGTCGTGGTGCTGGGCACATTTGCAGCCTGGATGAGGCGTTCCGTGTCGCGCACCGAGAGCCCCTGTCGCACCACCTGCTCGAACGCCGCCCTCCGACCGACGGCGTCCCTGAGCCCGAGCAGCGCGCGCGCGTGCCCCATCGACAGCAGGCCCGCGGACACGCCATCCTGAACCTCCTTGGGCAACTCGAGGAGACGGACGAAATTGGCGATCGTGGACCGCTGCAGGCCCACCCGCGCCGCGATGGCCTCGTGATTGAGCCCGAAGTGCTCGTGCAGCATCAGGAACCCCTTTGCCTTCTCGATGGGATCCAGGTCTTGACGCTGGACGTTTTCGACGATCGCGAGCTCGAGGCTCTGCGCATCGTCGGCCACGCGGACGACCACCGGGATCGTCTGGAGTCCAGCGAGGCGCGCCGCGCGCCAACGGCGCTCGCCGGAGACGATCTCGTACTGTCCGGCGGCCGCCGGGCGTACCAGGATCGGCTGGAGCACCCCATGGGCCTCGATGCTCTGCTTGAGCTCCTCGAGGTGTTCACTGTCGAACACCTTTCGTGGTTGCCCAGGGTTCGGGCGAATCAATTTGAGCGGCAGCTCGTGCACCCCTTCGGACTTGCCACCCCCCCCCGCCGGGTTGGATTCCGTGCTGGTTTGTCCGAGCAATGATCCGAGGCCGCGCCCGAGTCGACGTTCCATGGTTGGTCCAGCGCACCCTGCTGCAACTCCCACCTGTTCCACGTGGAACAGCGCGGTTCGCCGGGGCCCCGAGAGACTAACTGGGAGACTGGGGTGGGGGACACCGGTGTCAAGGTGTTCCAATAAGGTTGCAGAGCTTACAGGCCTCCCAGAGACCCGTTCCGCTGGTTCATGACCGTTCGTACCCCATGACGCTCGTCGCGCTGGCCCGCTGGACGTTGCTCGAACACGCGCGACGTGCCGGCACGTGGGCAACCTTGGCGTTCCTGTGCGCGGCGTGGCCGACCGCATTGACCTTCGGCAGACTCGGCCTGACGACTCGCAATGGCCCTCTGTCGACCCATGCGTACGAAATTGCATTTCTGGCGATACTGCTCGGCGTCGCGGCCGGGATCGCGACGCTCGCGCGCGGAAGTTGGTTCCTCGAGCGCGCCGATCCACTGCGTCGCGTCGCGGCCGAGGCCGGCGCGCTCATCGGGAGCAGCGCCCTGCCGCTGACCGCAGCCCTGGTGCCAGCGCTGCTCCTGGCCCCAGACGCGAGCGGCGCGCAGTCGGGTGCCTTCGTCCTCGCGCTCCTGACTACGGTGCTGCATGTCGGCGCGATCGGCTTGCTCGCGTTGCGCCTACCGAGCCCGCCGGCCCTCCGGGCCTTGCTCGTCCCCGTTCTCGCCTGGATCCTTCCGGGCCTGGCGGGCGCCGTATCCGCCGGGCACCCGGGCAGCGCGGTGGGAACCAGCGCCCTGCTCGTACTCCACGTGTTCGATGCCGCGAGTCATGGACGACTCGGACTGGAACTCTGGCCCGATGCGGCTCACCGATTGAGTTCGTTCCTGCCGATCACCGCTCTCGTGGGTGTGTCGTGCCTCCTCGCCCTGCGCGCCCCGTCCGTCCATGCGCTACGCAATCCTCGGTGACATCCATGCCAACCTCGCGGCGTTGGAGGCGGTGCTCGGCGACCTGGCGGACCAGGCGGTCGACACCCTGCTCCAGGTAGGGGATGTCGTCGGCTACGGAGCGGCGCCACGTGAAACGATCGCCCTCGTGCGCGAGCGCTGTGCCGTCGTCGTGAAGGGCAACCATGACGCGGCCTGCCTCGACGAGCTGGACACCCGCCTCTTCAACCCGAACGCGCGCGCCGCTGTCGAGTACACGAAGGGCGTCTTGACAAAGGCCGACCGCGACTGGCTACGCGACTTGCCGCTGGTGGCCCACACCGACGATTGCTCGCTCGCGCACGGCACGTTCGCGCGGCCGGAGCGCTTCGATTACATCCAGAGCACCGAGGACGCGGACCCGTCCCTGGACGCGCTCCCCGGCCGAGTCTGTTTCCTCGGCCACACTCACGTGCCCGTCTCGATCATGCGCCTCGAGGACAACCCGGGCGAGACGTGCTACACGATCGATCGCGAGGTGGACCTGCGCCTCGCGCGCAAGGCGCTGATCAACGTAGGCAGCGTCGGCCAACCCCGCGACGAGGACCCACGCGCGTGTTACGCCATCTGGGACACGGCGACCGGGCGCATGGCGCTGCGTCGGGTGGCCTACGACATCGAGCGCGAGGCCAACCGCATCAAGCGTGCAAAGCTTCCGGCGATGCTCGCTGACCGCCTCTTCCTCGGGATCTAGGGCGCCTGTTCCAGGCAACGGCCGCCCGACCCCAAGACCACTACCGCTTGTAGTCTCGATGGCTGCACATACTATAGGTTGTATATATCCGCCCACGTGTACGGGCCGATCTCAGCGCCCACGGCGCAAGTAAGCGAGCTCCTCGGGCAGCGCGTCGAGCCCGCGCTCGCCGACGCCCGCCGCGAAGAGCCGCACGAGGTCCCCGAGCGGCCGCTCGTCCCCTCGGAACATCACCCGGCGCGCCTCCGGGTTGGAGCCCACCGCGACCATCAGCTCCAGGATCGACGCAGCGTTGCAGCGCCGCTCGTCGAGCAGCATCTCGACCGGCGTCCCGTGGTAGGTGACGACCCCGACGATCAACGCGCACGGCCGCGCATGCAGGTAGACGTCGTCGGCCAGCGCGATCTCGATCGAGCGGTGCCGCGTGTAGCTCGTCACGAGGCTCTCGGCGATCTCCCGCCCGGAGGCCATGTAGATCCGCGCCCAGACGAGCAGCTTCTCGAGCGTCACCTGCCGCACGAGGGCCCGCGAAACGAGCGTCTGGATGCGCGCGTCCGCCTGGTCCGTGCGAAAGCCTCGATCGTGCCGCTCGACGAAGTGAGTGAGCTGTGTCACCGCCTCGAGCAGGTGCAGCGTCGCAGAGGCATGCCCACGGAGCCGCGGCAGGCGCTCGTCGGTGGACTCATGGACCGTGTTCTTGATGGAGGTGTCGTAGGCCGACTGCAGGTTGTGCACTGTCGCCTCGAGCACACGCGCGTGCTCCTCGCGGCAGTGCTCCGCCAGGAAGCGCTCGCGCGCGTCCGCGTCGACAAAGCTGCGCAGACCGAGCTCATCGAGCATTTGCGCTGCCCGCAGGAACTTACTCGCGAGCTCAGCGATGCTCTGCTCCTCGGTCTCGAGGCGCTCGTGCCCGACGTTCTGGGGCAACCGGAAGCGGCGCACCGCCTCATCGGCGGGCGCGGAACCTTCCCCGGGTTGGAGCGTCGAGACCCCTAGCGCGTGGGCCTCCTCGAGGAGCGCGAGGAGCAGCGCCTCGAGCCGCCCGCGCACGAAGGAGTGCGCTGCGTCGACGTCCAGGAGCGCCGCGCGACGCTCGAGGCTCGGCAGGCGGTCGACGACGCCGTAACCCAAGAGGCGGCGCGAAAGGTGCTCGAGGCTGAGCCCCGCCAGCGCAAAGCCGCGGGCGCTTGCCACGAGCTCCGTGAACAGCGAGAACGTCCTGTTCCGACGCGCGCCGTGGTCGTCGAGCAACGACTCCACGAGGTCCGCCTCGTAGCTCAGCTCGAAGTAGCGACGCTTCGTCCAGGCTGCATCGGACGGCGCCGCTGCGAGGTTCAGGAACGACCGCGCCTTGAGCCCGAGGAGCCGCGCGAAGTCCTGTTCCGGAACGAGCTTGTCGAGTGAAGCCTCGGGCATGGGCGGCGAGCTGCGCAGCCTAACCTGAGACGCCCTCAAGAACGTGCCTGAGCGGCGTCGATCCTCGGCAGAGCGGACATGGGTTCGCGCGCTACCCGCCCTCCCGACCGTCCCTCTCGAACCGGAGCGATCCCATTTCCGCCGAACGCTGTCTCGAGACGTACCTCACGGAGATCAACGAGGTCCCGCTGCTCACCGCCGAGCAGGAGCGCGAGCTCGGTGCTCGGATCCAAGCCGGCGACCTCGCCGCGCGGGAACACCTGATCCGGGCGAACCTGCGTCTCGTGGTGTCGATCGCGAAGCTCTACAACGAGCGCGGCATGCCCCTGCAGGACCTGATCGCGGAGGGCAACATCGGCCTGATGAAGGCCGCCGAGAAGTTCGACCCCGGCGCCGGGTGCCGCTTCTCGACCTACGGCACCTGGTGGATCAAGCAGTCGATCCGCCGCGCGCTGACGAACACCGTCAAGTCCGTGCGCGTGCCGGGGTACATGTCGGAGATGGTCTCGAAATGGCGACAGGTGGCCAATGAGCTGCAGTACCGGCTCGGGCGCCTACCGGCCGTCGAAGAGGTCGCGCAGGAGCTCGAGATCCCGCGTGAGTCCTGGCCCCTTCTGAAGCGCACCATCGAGGCCAACGCCGCTGGCGAAGTCTCGCTCGACGTGCTCACACAGTCTCAGGACACCGTCGAGGACGAGCGCTTCGAGCTCCCCGAGGTGGTGCTGGAGCAAAGCGATCTGCTCCGCAAGCTCGAAGAGCTCCTGACCGCGATCGACGAGCGCGAGGCGACCATTCTGCGCCTGCGTTACGGCCTCGGCCCACGCGGCGGCGAGCAGATGACGCTGAAGGAGATCGGTAAGGTCGTGGGCCTCACGCGCGAGCGTGTGCGCCAGATCGAGCGGGAGGCGCTGCGCAAGCTCTACGAGGTCATGGACGGGGAGTGACAACCGGCCCGCGGCGGTGAGCCTCGCTCGCCGGGCGGGACCTGGATCCGGAAGCACGACCACGGCGCCCCCGGCAGAATGGGGGCTGTGCGGCCGTTCCTCGTCCTCGTTGTTCTCGCGTGCGCCCTCGGAGGCCTGGTGTGGGCGGTCCGCGAGACGGCGGTCGAACCCAGCAGGACGAGCTCGGGTGCGCCCCTGACTACACCGCCCCTCACCACACGGGTGGAGGAGCCGACAGTCGCCCCGGTCGCTGACGAGCCGTCCTTGGGCTCGACCCTCGCGGAGGGCGCGCCGCGGTACACGCCACGCGTGCTCGACGCCCCTCCGCCTCCGCCGTTGCGCGGGGACCCGGTGGCGCTCGCGGGCGACGTGTACCTCCAGCTCGAGGGGGGCGCGCTGTTGCCGGGCGTGAGCGGCCATGTGCGCCTGCGCCAGCTCGCGGGTGGCGTGGTCGAGGAGCTGGTCGTGCCTGTCGCGGCCGGGCGGTTCTCGAGCATCGTTCCCGATCGCTCGCTTCTGACGCTCATCGATGGCGAGCTCAATGGGGAAGAAGTGCGCTTCGCACAGCCGACGAAGCCGTTCGAGCCACGCCCGGGTCGCATGGCGCTGATCGGCCGGGCCCGGCCGAGCTACACACTGCGAGTAGTCGCCGCGGGCACGGGCGCGGACCTCACCGACGTGACGCTGCGCGAGGTCGACGGCCCCGGCGGCGCGCGCCTCGTGACCGGGCCTCGCACGGGCGCGGGCGAGGCGCGGCCGGGCCCACTGGCGCCGCTCCTGACCGGCGCGGTGTCGCCGCTGCGCGTGCCTTGGGTCGACACACGACGGCCCCTGTGGCTCGAGGTCTTCGCGCCGGGCTACGCGCCCGCGCGCGCGCTCGTCGATCCGCGCGCCACGGGCGCGCGGACATTCGAGCTGCTGCCGGCCGCGGGCACTCTGACGGTGCACGTCACAGGTCCTGGGCGCGGGCGTGTGGAGAGCCTCGTCTTACAGCGGTTGGAGGCCCCGGACCGACGTCCGATCGCCGCCCACTTCACCAGCACTCCTCAGGGCTCGGAGGCGCCCGACCCGCTCGTCTTCGAGGTGGAGGGACTGGCCGCGGCGCGGCACCTCGTGCGCGCGACGTTCCTCGACCGCGGACGCGCCGGCGGCACAGTACAGGACCTCGCCGCGGGCGAGGTCGACCTCCACGTCGGCGCCAGCGCGCGCCTCGACCTCTTCGTCCCTGGCCCGTGAGCGAGTCGACCCGCATCCCCCACACGCTGGCGACGGACGCGCCCGCGCCAGTCGCGTTGGGCACGCCGAGCCACGGCACGCCGCTCTATGTGCACTTGCCGTTCTGCGCGGCGAAGTGCCACTACTGCGACTTCTTCAGCGTTCCGCTCGAGCGTGGGGAGGCCTCCGGCAGCGCGTCGAGCCGTTGGGACGTCGACGGGATGATCGAGGCGATCCTCGCGGAAGCGCGCGTGCGCGCCCCGCGCGCGCCGAGGACGGTGTTCCTCGGCGGCGGCACCCCGTCGCTGCTCACGGTCGCGCAGCTCACGCGCCTCCTCGACGGCCTCGACGAGGTCACGGGCTGGCGCGCCAGCGCCACCGAAGTCAGCGCCGAGTGCAACCCCGAGAGCCTCGACCGCGACAAGGCGCGCGCGCTCCTCGACCTGGGCGTTCCGCGCCTCTCGATCGGCTTCCAGAGCCTCGACGACGCGACGCTGGCACTATTCGGGCGTGTGCATTCCGTCGCCGATTCGTTCGCCGCCTTCGACGCCGCGCGCGCGGCGGGTGTGCAGCACCTGAACGTCGACCTCATCTACGCGATCCCCGGGCAGGGCGCCGCGGACTGGGCGCGCGACCTCGCGCGCGTGCTGGCGCTCGGGCCGGAGCACCTCTCGGCGTACAACCTGACGTTCGAGGAGGACACACGCTTCAAGCGTTGGCTCGACCAGGGTCGCCTCGCGCGCGCGCCGGAGGAGGTCGAGCTCGAGATGCTCGCCGCCACGCGCGCGCTGACCGCGGGCGCGGGCCTCGCGGCGTACGAGGTCTCGAACCACGCGCGGCCCGGCGAGGAGTGCGCGCACAACGTCAACTACTGGCAGAACGGCGCCTACGTCGGGCTCGGGCCGGGCGCGGTGAGCAAGGTCGGATACGCGCGCTCAGGCAACCCACGCGCGATCGTGCCGTACCTTCGGCGTGTCGCCGCGACTGGTGTTGCGCTCGACTGGCGCGAAGAGCTCTCGCCGCTGGCGCGGCTCGGCGAGACGTGGTGGCTCGGCCTACGCCTCGCGGCCGGGGTCGCGCCCCTGGACGCGCGACGGGTCGCAGGGGTCGACGCGGCGTGTGCTACAGGAGACCCTGCGGTGACCATCGCTGACGAGCACGCGGCCTTGGGCCTGCTCGAGGTCGTGGACGGGCGGTATCGCTTGACGGCCACCGGGTTGCCCGTGGCCGATGCCGTCGCGCGGCGCTTCCTGGAGCGGCTGGGCGACTGATCCAGCGCCCAGTTTTCCAGCTGGTGCAGAGCTACCATCAGCGCTCGCGCGCCATGACCGAGACCCATGAGACCGGACCCTCGCCCGTCGCGACGGGCGCGCCGCGCTTCGCCGATAAGGGGCGCAAGGAGCCCAAGCCGAAGAAGAGCAAGAACTTCTTCGTGCGCGGCCTGATCGTGCTGCTACCGACGGTCCTCACGATCTTTGTTTTCGCGACGGTGCTCAACTTCGTGAACACGTACCTGACGACGCCGATCAACAACTCGCTCTTGACGCTGCTCGACAGCAACGGGCTCGGTTGGAGGGTGCTCGGCGTGATGGAGGTCGAGCCATTCGCGCGTCCCTACCTCGCGGTCGAGGAGCTGCCCCTTGCGCTGCAGGAGCGCCTCGGGCCGAACGAGGAGCTCGGGGATCTCGGTTCCGCCGCGGCCGAGGCCGCGATCCAGTCCCACCGGGAGTCGAAGCTGACCTTCATCCGCAAATTCGACGCGCTGGCGATCGACCGCGAGCAACTGCGCGGCGCGATCCCTCTGCCGCGCTGGATAGGCCTCGTGATCGCTGGCGCGGTCGTGCTGGGCCTCGGTTATCTCGCGAGCGGCTTCATCGGACGGACGGCGATCAACTCGTTCGACAAGATGCTCCACCGCGTCCCGATCGTTAGGTCGGTCTATCCGTACACGAAGCAGCTCGTCGATTTCTTCCTCTCGGAGAGAGAGCTCGAGTTCGACACGGTGGTGGCCGCGCCCTACCCGAGCGACGGCGTGTATGCCATCGGATTCGTGACCGGCGGCGGCCTCAAGTCGGTGCACGAAGCGCTCGGGGGGGAGTACGTCTCGGTGTTCGTCCCGACGTCGCCGATGCCGATGACGGGCTTCACGGTGTTCCTCGAGGCGAAGAAGCTGATCCCGCTCGACATCACCGTGGACGAGGCCGTCCGAATCGTGGTGTCAGTCGGCGTGTTGATCCCCGTCCGCGAGCAGGTCACGACCCTCGACGAGACGCACGAGCGTCGCGCTGCTCTCGGGCTCGAAATCAAGGCGGCGCTCGCCAAGCGCAGCGGGACGCCGGCATGATGCAGCACTTTGCGGATCGACTCGCGGCCGCCGTAGGGGTCAAACAGAACGCGTGCCTCGTGGGCCTCGACCCCCACCTCGCCAGCATTCCGCGCGAGTTCGCGGCCGTGCACGACCCGGACGCGACACGCGCGGAGCGCGCCGCGGCGATCGGCGATTTCCTCGTCGAAGTGATCGAGGTCACCGCCGCGCGCGCACCCGCCGTCAAGCCACAATCGGCGTTCTTCGAGGCCTTTGGGGCCGACGGCGCGGTGCAGTGGGAGCGTGTCGTCGCGGCGGCGCACGACGCGGGCCTGCTCGTCATCGGCGACGTGAAGCGCGGCGACATCGGCTCGACCGCGGCTGCCTACGCCGAGGCCTTCCTGACCGGTGTCGCAGGCACCGATCCGCGCACGCTGTGCGACGCGGTCACCCTGAACCCGTACCTCGGCACCGACTCGATCCAGCCGTTCCTCGACGTGTGCAAGTCGCACGGCACGGGTGTCTACGTGCTCGTGCGCACGTCGAATCCGTCCAGCCGCGAGCTGCAGGCCGAGGGCTCGCCCATGCTCGCCGACCGGGTCGCCGCCCTCGTCGACCGCTGGGGCGCGGGGCTCATGGGCAGCGCGGGCTTCTCCAGCGTCGGCGCCGTGATCGGCGCGACGCACCCACGCGAGCTCGCCCGTTATCGCGCGCTGTTGCCGCGCACGCCCTTCCTGATCCCGGGTTATGGCGCGCAAGGTGGCGCCGCGGCCGACGTCGCCGCCGGCTTCAGTGTCGTGCGGAAGGGCGCCGCCGGCGCGCTCGGAGGCGCGCTCGTGAACTCCTCGCGCGGCATCTTGTACGCCTACCGCGAGCGCCCGGGTGTCGCGTGGCGAGACGCGACCCGCGCCGCGTTGGATGAGATGGCAGCCGCGATCGGCGAGGCGGCGCAGGTCGCGTGGCCATGAGGTGCCGTCCGTGAAAACGCAAATCGCTCACCTCCCGCTCGATGTACTGGGCCTCACGCCGCTGACACGCGCAGCGCTCGCCGAGGGGCCGCGCTTCGCGCCGTTGCCGATCGCGCGCAAGCTCGCGGAGGTCCCGCGTCCGGCCGAACGCTTCAGCCTGGGCGACCGCGCGGTGCTCGTCCAACACCTGCGGCGCGGGCTCGAGGGCGCGCTGGGCGAGGAGCTGCCTCCGCGCGTCGACACCTCGCTCCGCGCGCTGGAGCGCGAGGGCACGTTCGCGGTCGTCACGGGCCAACAACCGGGCTTCCTGACGAGCCCTCTGTACAGCCTCTACAAGGCGCTGCAGGCGTGCCGTATCGCGATGGAGCTCGCGCGCGCGTGGGGCGTGCCGGTCGTACCGGTGTTCTGGAATCACGCGGACGACCACGACGTCGCCGAGGTGCACCACGCGTGGCAGCTCAACCGCAACAACGACCTGCAGAAGGTGGCGTTGCCCGGCATGGCGTCGGGGCGGATGCCGATCGGCGACCTCGCGCTGTCGGAGGAGGTGCACCGCCTGTCGGCGTTGCGCGCGCAGTTGCGCCAGATCGTCGAGGAGCACCCTGGCGCCGAGCACGCGCTCGACCTCTTCCTGCCACGCGACGGCGAATCGCTGGCGCGTGCACTGACACGCGCGTTCACCGCGTTGCTCGGAGAGCACGCCCTGATCGTCGTCGAGCCGAGCTGGATTCGGCCTTTGTTGTCGGGCGAGCTGGGGCGCATCGTGTCGCGCGGGGTCGTCGAGCCGCTGCGCAGAGGAGAGGCGACGCTCGCAGCGCGCGGCCTCCCCGTGACGATCCCCGTGCTCGGGTCAATCGCGGGCGTTGGGGCCGCGAACGACTTCGACGATCCGGAGGTCGGATCGCTGGCGAGCGACGACGCGACGGAGAGCGACACGCGCCAGCGTTCGACGGCAGCGGCGCTCGTCTTCCGCCACGACGCCGCGCGCGGCCGGGTCGCGTTGCGCGCCGGCGGCGAGGGCTT
>Ga0163154_10002294_pt1 | contig 28214 bp, 41 predicted proteins | sample OliLakLV19MP9P1_FD_148649 | JGI IMG/M metagenome (GOLD analysis project Ga0163154, IMG submission 148649) | Freshwater microbial mat bacterial communities from Lake Vanda, McMurdo Dry Valleys, Antarctica - Oligotrophic Lake LV.19.MP9.P1 | ecosystem: Environmental > Aquatic > Freshwater > Lake >... | reverse complement strand
GCATTGATATCCTCATACGGATAGTTATCGTCGCATGTCTCCACACTTTCGATAACGCATTCCGTAGCAGTATGGGGGCATCCGTCGGTGTCGCACATGGTTGTCTTAGTTAGCATATTCCCTCTTTCCAGAAACACCTAAGCCCGGTGAACCATGCATGGCTCACCGGGCTAGAGTGTCACTCGAAACCTAGGTTTGAAGCATCGCCCAAACCCATGCGAGTAACTCTCGCACGGTCCGGGGCGGTACTACCCAAACCATTAGGCCGTAGCGCCGTTGACAGCGGCGCGCTTGCCCTTGCCCTTTGGTGCATCCTCACCATCGGCCGGCGGATTGCTCGCGGCCATGGCCGCTTCCTTCGCTTCCTTCGCGGCAGTCACGAGCGCTTTTTTGAACGCGCCCGCAACCTGGTCCCAATTGTCCTCGGTAATCTCCTTACCGATGGGGAACTTGAGGTGCTTGAACAGAGAGGTGAGAAGCTCCACACCCTCGATATCCTTGTCGGAGATCGTGAGGTGGCCAGCGCGCTTGAGCGCGATGAGGAAACGAGCCATCCGAGGCACGTAGACATTGCATGCATTGTTCGTCCAGGCTTTCGGCCCTTTCTCCAATGCGGGTTCCTCGACAACATCGCCCGCAGGGGTGACGCGCTTCGTTGCGACAAGGTACGCAAGCGCCTTGTCAGGCATATCGGTATCGTCCGCCATATCGACCATGGCCTGCACCGTGGGGCGCTGAGCCTGGTCCTTTCGCCACGCTTCCAGCACCGAGCATGACGCCTCAGAACCGCCCGCCCATCCCTGCGGGAGCATCGCCTTGCTCATCGCCTCGCCGATGCGCCGCGCACGGCTCACGTAGGACTGAGCGCGATTGACCTTGATTGCAAGTTCCTCATCCGTGTAGGACGGATTCAGAGCGATGAGTCGGAGTACACCGGCAATCAAGTCTTGAGTCGAGATATCGTCGCGTTGGACGTTCTCAGTCAGTGTTTCCTCGAATGCCTCTGCATCGCTGCGATAGGACTTGACGAACGCACGGACCTTAGGGTCATGCGTTTTGAGAGAATCGACTTGTGCCTGAGTCAAGGCACCTTTCTTGGGGTCAACCAGTGCGGCGCGATACTCGCCGCCACCTTGCGCCAGTGTCGACATAATGAGAACGCGACCGAAACCGCTGACCGTGAGGTACAGATAGTTTTTGGTCGGCCCCTGCTTTCCGTAGTTCGGATTGTGCCGGACCACGATGGGGTCGCGCTGCCCCATGTGGGGAGCGCCGACGCCTCCCGCCTTGAGAGCGGAGCGCGCTACGTCGAATAGGTTGTTGACCCATCCACGCTTGTTTTCGTCCTTGACGTTATCGGGGTCCGTAGCGTCACCCGTGAACATGGTTCGCGAGTTGAGCTCGGGTCCAGCGTATATGGTACCGACCGACAACGTTTGTACGTTGTCGATTGAGGTATCAGATGCGCCGTTACCGTTCGTTTTCGGAGCAGTCTTCGCAGTAGCCATGATGTTTAGCCTCTTTCGTTTCGTATTCAAACCTAGGTTTGGAGCAGTATGCTCAAAACCCACTGTAGAGAACAAGCATACACCAAGTCCCATCGTTTGTCAAGTTTTCGTAAAAAACGTTACTCCTCAATCGGAGGAGCAGGTAATGTAGGTACCTCACGCAACTCTGCTAGCAAGTCCTCCGCGAGGATGATTGCCAAGCATGTATCGATATCATCCGCCGTCATTGCCGAATCCTTCTAGCCACCACTTACGCGCGGCATCCCGCGCAGCGTCAAGCGACGCGGGCGGGTTTCCGAGCGTAACCACGTCAATCTCGTCCCATGCATCTGAATCCACGGGGTCAACGCGCCACACTTGCAGCGTAGCACTTTGATTCCACGTGATAACCGCACGCTCCGATACGTCGGACCATACGATAATACGCTCATTCATTGAGAGCACTTCAAAGACGTTCACGCGTTCACCGCGTGGTAACACTGATTAGACTTCCGCAACTTCCCCAAGCGCACAAGTGTGCCCATGAAGCTCTCGAATTGGTCGAGATTCATGGCACCCATCATGTGTACGTAGAGGTGACCGCCCGGAACCCCCATGGGACCGGCCGCTCCACACAATTCGATAACCGTATCCGCAAGCTCACGAATCGCCTGCAACTGCTTCTCTGTAGACATATTGTTCCCTCTTTCAAACCTAGGTTTGACCGATGGGACTTGGTGTAGGCTTGTCTCATTGCCCTTGCGAAGTGTGCCGTAAGGTACGCGGTAATGTAGTATGTCAATCATCTAGCCGATTGAATAACCCGACAACCGACGGTCATTGAAGGGATGCCGCTTGCGCGACCCCTTGCGGTTTTACCCGTCCCCATTCTTGGACGTACATTGCTGTACGTCTACGCTAGGCAAGCGTTGTCTACGCTTTTCACTCGTTACCGCGCACCTTACGGCACGCTTCGCATTGTATCCTTGATACCTCGCGAGCATGCGACGCCTCGCGGTCCCTTACGAGGGTACCGCGTCGCCGTGAAGCCCCAATGTAGGGCCGCTCGCGTTATCATAACGCTATCCACTTTGCCAAGGTCGCATGGCCCCGTTGTGTGCGGGACAGATGCATATGGCCTATCTTTGCTACTTGCGTAGCTTCCAACGTTGGGTTCCCGGATTACGAGGAGCCCCAATAGCGCGGGTTACGCGCTAACCGTTCTAACAACGGCACATGGCATGAATGAGACTAGAGAGTCAGCCGCGAACGCCTATGAGGGTCGCTGGCGAGAAAGAGACGGCGCGAGGCGCACATGGGGCGTCTAGCGTACACCGCGCAAGGTAACTTGCGCGTGGCGACGGTGGTTAGCTTCTCTGCCGTTCCACCGTCGCACTAGGGGTCTAAGCAGCCGCCGTGCCACGGCCCAAACCTAGGTTTGAACGGCCTTTTCCGCTGTAGGGTCGTGTAACCGCGAAAAGTTTTGCGCTACACTTCCCCGGCAAAGGTGGGTTTTAGCGGAGAAAGTGCCGCGTAAACTTTTTCCCGCGCCGCGAAACACCTTACGCGCCGTCCCTCCTCTAGTAGCGCGCCCGCAAAGTGGCACGGGACTTGCACTCCTCGCGCGTCTCTCTTCGCGCGCGAGGAGACTTACACGTCGGTGGAACACTCCTTCAACCACTAGACGTTTCGACGTTTCGACTGTTGGACGTTCAAACCTAAGTTTGACCGTCTAGTGCTGCCGTAATCACGCCCTGTTTCCTAACTATGATCTTCGCCATTCGAGCAGAGATAGACTTGTTCAATACGAGGTATTGCACGAGCACTGCCCAGCGTTGACCGATGCGATGCGCTCTATCCGCAGCTTGCGCCATCTTGCCCGGTACCGGGTCTATCTCTGCAAAGATTACGTGCGACGAAGCCGTAAGCGTGATTCCGGTTCCTGCGGCGAGAATTGAACCGATGAATAACCGGCAATTGGGGTCGTTCTGGAATCTATGAACAGCCGCACCACGGTCGGCCACATGAGTAGCTCCGGTAACGACAACGGTGTCAACGCCAGTCTCGACGAATGCATATCGAAGTTTCTCGATAACATCAGCATGGTGCGCAAACAGTATAATCTTATCAGACGCATCTAAAGCATCCTCCACGAATCGGATTACGTTGTCAGCCATAGACAGGGCTTGCTCGTGTCGACGGCGGGAGAAGTCAGCGAAGGCTACCTTGTCGGCTGTCAACTTGGCAATCACTTCGTGGTAATTACCTTCGTTCAAGTGCGGTAGAATATGGTCATCGTCAACGCCCTTACTAGGCAATACGATAACCTGATGAATCTTCGCTGGCAGTTGTTCGAGTACGTCTTTCTTCAATCGGCGAACCATGCACGTCTTACGCAAACGCGCTTGCAGCTTGTCGAGGTTCGATGCGCCTGAGAAGTCCCATGCACTACGACCACGCCTACCGAAGCTCGTTTTTTTCAGAGCGCAATACTCCTTAGCGAATCGCCAGAAGGCTACGCCTTGACCGGGATGAGTCTTCTTTTGCTCGACGGTCAGGACGCCCAAACCTAGGTTTGGATTATCCCACTTCTCAGGACATACCATCTGGAGAATCGGCCAAAGCTCAATCGGGTTATTCTCGATAGGAGTCCCTGTTAGCATCAGAACGCGCTTAGCTCGTTTGGAGAGAGCTAGCACGTTCTGAGAACGTTGGCTGTCAGGGTTCTTTACATAGTGCGCTTCGTCGACAATCAGAATGTCGAATTCTCCTGGGTCACGTAGAATGTGCTCGGCTTGGTGATACGTGATTACCTGGACTAGCTGACCAGGAATCGGCATTAGCCATTCGTCAAGCTCGTTACGCCAATTGAGACAGAGCCCAGCCGGCGCAATGATGAGAACGCGCTCAGCCGTTGGACTAGCGTTGATTACGCCGATTGCTTGTACGGTTTTGCCTAGTCCCATCTCATCGGCAATGAGAGTGCCGCGAGCGCCTAGGCAAAACCGAATACCTCTTAGCTGGTACGGCAGATACTCTTTTCCTGGCGGCGCTGGAATCTGCCATGCGTGGTCTCCAGTACCGCTCATCGGATTGGTCATTCTTGCGGCAGAGTGTTGGTGAATGCGATTAGGACACGTCGAGCGCAGCTAAACGTACAAGTATCAGCGACCTTGGTGAAGTCGCCGTACTTCGTATACGTCACTCGAAGAATTACCGGAATGATATCAGCTTGTTCAATCTGCTTATTGCAAACGTCGCAAACGGTAGTTGCTACAATCGTGGTTGCCATTCTTCCCTCTTTCTTTCGTATCTCGAAGTATGCTCTTGCCTCGTCAGGACGAGCAGCCGTGAGACACGCAGCGCTGCAAAACTTGATTCCATCTAACGATTCGATGTGGCAGACCAGGCGGGTCAACGGTTCTTTGCAGGCAGCGCAGTAAGGTTGCTCATTGTCCATGTTCAAACCTAGGTTTGGAGATTCTCGTCGCTTTCGTATTCAGTCAAGTCGCCGTCCGGCTGCTCCATCAACTCCTCTTTAGCAGCCCGCAATTCCATTGCCTCCTTCGTGTGCATCATCACGGCTCGGTCATAGGGTTGACTTTTTTGGGTATTGGGAATGGTACGAAGCTCAAGCGACACACCGTCTTCATACACACGATCTCTCTTCGGCATAGGATTGAAGGAAAGTTCAACTTTCCGGGATATCCATTGTCCGTAAGCAGGACGGCTACCCTTCCCAGCCGCCCGCTTGTATCTGGTTCCGTTACGAGAAACAGATATCGATGTTTTGCCGCCGCAAAAACGTGAAACGTTAGCAACCGTCGCGGTACCCTTGACACCGTTTGTCTCCCAGGCGTCGATAATCTTACGCCAACTCTCAAGTACCACGCCTCGACCAACGCCTCTAGCTCGGATACTAGCAATCTCGTCTTCGGTTGGGTTGAGAGGGAAGTAGATTCCCGGTCGCGCAATGAACATTCCCTTGTCACTAGGCTTATGCTCCCAGCCGCCTAACGGCTTAGATATCATCTGAATCGTACCGTCTTTTTTCTTATCAGCGACGAGACCGCCAGTCCCGGTAGGTAGTGGAGCAGGCGGCTTTAGAATCTCTCGTGTCAGGATGCCATCGGTGGCGACCATGAGCAGATTACTCATGTCCTTGTGCATGCCCATCATGTGTAGAATCTGAGCACGGCAACCCGAGGTAATCATTCCTGCCCATATCCATGAGTTGAATATGGCGTTACCGACGGACTGAGCTAGCTTGCCGTAGCAGCTATTCATTCCTAGTTTGATAACAATTCCAGGCCCTTCTTTGCCAATTCGGAGACGAAGATTATAGTATTCAGGGATTTGTCCAAAGGGTTTACAATCACAATTACAGCTGTAGACCCATGCCTCCTGGAATTGAACATGGGGAAAGATACGTTCTCCCGCAAGATACTCATCAAGCCAGATCCATCCTCCTCCCGACTCAATAGGGAAACAGATGGAACCGTCACGGGTACGGAATGGGAACGGACCCCATGCTTCACATCCAAACTTAGGTTTGGGACCCAAGGTGTACCGGATGAGCGCTCCTGCTTGCGATTGAGCTTTCTCAAGGTCCTTGCGTTTTGTCGTATGTGTCCAACTGCCATGCTCCAAACAAGGGAGAAAGGCGAGTTGGTAGACGTACGCTGAACTGATATCCCACCCCTGTAGAGGTTCGTGTAGCGCGCCAATGACTGAGTTTTCAAAGCGTCCTCCGAAGAATGCCGATGCTACTCCTTCTGCCATTGCTGGCGGAGTAGGCGCTAGCTTATCCTTGATACCCATTGCCGTAAGCATTGCAGCGCCGCTTGAACCTGCACCGTAGAACGCCCGCAGCACTAGACCGGCGTTCTTATGCGCATCAACAAGTCTATGCGCTAATTCTGCGATACACTGGGTCTCTTCTAGACAGTACGCCTGTACATCAGCAGGTTTTTCCTTGTCGAAGTCGGCGCGCTTGTCTTTCATGTGCGCCATACGCTTCCACAATTCTTCGTTACCTACTTTCCAATCTTTGATAGCGTTTACGAACTTCGCTTGAAAGAACTTGAAAAGGTCCCATACAACGATCCGTTTTTTGCCACTTTGAACTACGAACTTCGTACCCTGGAGATTGAGTCTGTAAACACGCTGGTTTCTACCTACCCATATAACAGGATACGGCCCGCTTTTTGCGCCTTCGCCGGTACGTTTACGATGCGGTAATTCAGGACGGAATAGGTCGTAAAGAGACTTGTTATCCAAGTCCGTCAACATCTTCGTAATGTCATAGTTGAACGAATACGAAAATATCTTGGTTTGACTAACAGGTAATTCCAAGAGCATATCGAGGCATTGTTCAGTGGTTAGCCGTTCCATTCCAGGTTGAGGAGTGACTATCCATTGCCTATCGCCGTTTTCGGTACTTGCGGCGAGTAGAACGTAGTTATGTTCCTTTCTTCCTTGACCCTCACCGTCAATTCCGATGTAAACGACTTTTTCTGCGTAGGTCAATTGACCAGTACGTTCACGAACTTTACGAATTCGATGTTGGTTCGCTGGTAGACCGCACTTCTCACAAGGGTCATATTGCGCTTTGTGTTCGATGCGATGTAGTCGGCGCGGAAGTCCGCAACCCCGCTTAGTACATGGGTCGCCGCTCGGTACGTGTTCCCCTCTTATCTGCGTCATTCGAGCTCATCCAGATCGTTACTGATTACTGCGCCACCGTCGAACTTCGGCATACGAGCGATATGCGCTTCAGCAGCCTTGCGGGATTCGTCGATAGGATCACGGCCCTTCATGTAGTCAGCTACCAGTTTACGGACAGCGTGGATATCTTCGGCTTGCCAAAGCGCTTTACCCTTGCGCTGCGCTTTCTGGCTTCTAGCTGTCAGCACGTTTTTGGCAAGGTTCAAGTCATACACACCTGATTGCCCCCATCGGATAGCTACATAGGTATTGGTCACAAGCTCGACGTGAAAGGTCTTCCGTTCCTTGTTGAATAGGTGGATTAGAACGATTGAGAAGAGGTCTTTAGCCATGATGTTCAAACCTAGGTTTGGAGTTATTCGATTGCGTCTTGCTTGAGCTTATCGCTCAACTTCACTTCGGTTTTCTTGAGCTTTTTAGGCTCAAACCGTTTTACCAATCCGGTTTCCATGAGCACTCTTTCAGCCTCCTCTACGGTTGGAGCGAAAACTTCGATATCTCCTTTACTACGTGTGTACACCCATTCGTAGATGAGTTTCGGGTCTGTTACAACGTGAATAGGTCCGGTGTGAATGATGAGCTTGTGCGGACAGCCTGCAATCATCATCGAGAACGGCTGTCTGTCTTCCGGGTACTTCGCCCGCATCTCGAATGATGCGATACCCATGCAAACACCGGAGTTGTAATCGTACAGCCAACCGTTGACACGCTCTGCTACCGGAACACCGACCTTGAACTGTTCAGCCATGATTCCCTCTTTCGATAAACGGCCACTTCAATAACTGCCCGTTGCTTATCCGTACACGGATGAAAGCTGCACGAGCGCTAACCCAAAGCCAACACCACTCAGGTTGCATCCCTCTTATCCAAACCTAGGTTTGAGACTTCTTCGGCGGTTCGGTAGCAGTAGTTTCTATCGGTTCTTCCCAACCCCGATAATCTACCCGCTTCCACTCGTGAGGTCCGAACGCTTGCATGAGAACAGAGCGAAAGTCGTCTACCTTTTTCCAAACAGTGATTGCTCCAGACGGCTCGATTGTGAGCACGTCACACTCAATCTCGAATCCGATATCTTCTCTAGGACCAGGAGCGCCGCCAGCGAAGCTGACTGACTCTTGTGTACCAGTCACAATCATGTACTTATTCGGCATCACGGACTCCAAAACAGGGTGTAAACTTCTTTGACGGGGAGATCGTAGAATTCGGCCATGTCTCGCGCCAATTCATCGAACGTCGCCTTGCTACGGTTACGAGCCTTGAGCAGCGCAGCGCGGAGCCGGTCGGCTTCAGCCACGTTACGAAGGCGGCATGGGTGTACGGCAATCGTTCCGTCTCCATGCAGGAATTCGGGATTACGCGTGTCGACGAAACCGTGAGTCAACATCTCTTCGGCTAAGCGTCGCTCCGCTTCTTCTTTCTCGGCATTAGCCTTAGTAAGCTGCTGCTTCAACTGCGCTCTCGTCAACCGTTCAAACTTAGGTTTGGACTTCGGAGGCTTCTTACCCTTGACGATAGCGACATTCTCAAGGATATGATGCGTCGCGGTTAGCTCTTTCTTACGCCGCGTATCCCATCCTTTCTTCGCTCTTTCGACGTAGAATCGAGTTTTTTCGAGCGGAGTCATGCGTGAGAACGGTTTTTTGAGCGGTTTTGACATGGTGCTCCAGAAACTTGACAATCACACGTATATGCGCTAGTCTTATATGTGGGTCGTAGCCATGATCCCGAAAACCCGGCCGGACTGCCTTTCCCCCTCTTAGGCAGCTTCGGTCGGGTTTTTGCTTGTTCACGGCACAAAACTGCCGGCTAATCGGTTTCCCAACTAGCCGGCAGAATGTGCCGTGTACTAAGAGCGCTTATGCAGCGCTAGATGCTACGACAGAGAATAGAGGTCGAATCGCAGCGATTGCTGTATCTAACGCCTCTACCGCTTGCCGGACTTGTCCTTGGTCGAAAGACTGGTCCAGCATGATTGCCTTGCGAAGACGCTTGAGAGAAGCGAGGTCTCTGGCAAACGCCTTTGCAGAGCGTTTTATGATGGGCCGTCCGGGTTGCATGGATTCACTTTCCCAAACCTAGGTTTGGAACGTCCTACTCTTCGAGAGCAGGACGCTCCTCGCCGCCTTCGAGAAGACGCTTCCACTCGCTCATCTTCGAGTCGAGTAGCGCCTTGTGCTCCGGTGAGCATCGAACGCGGAACTTCCAGACCTTGCGGCCCTCCGTCTTCGTTGCTACCTTCTTCAGCGCGTCGACACGAATCGGGATATCGATTCCTGCCTTTTTCTGGAGCCAGAGCTGAAAGTCGAATTCGTCCGACAGCGAATGGTAGACGCTCATCGTGAACGTCTCACCCTTCTTCACCGGAGCCTCTTCGCCCGTCGGCCCTTCCTCTGCGTTGTCGTTGTTCGGTCCCGTCCGGCATTCCATGTCCTTGTACGCCTTGAACAGGTACCGAACGAAGTCCGGGTTTCGGTCGTCTCTCGCAATGACTTGACCGAAGCACCAGTCTCCGACGGTCGGAGTCCAGTACGGGGAGAACCCTACCTGGCGCTCTTGCCAATCGTCGAAGTTCGGAAGGTCGTCCTTGACTGCTGCCTTCGCTCCCGGTGCCCTGTTCGTCGCATTCTTCGGAGTCGTCGTGTTAGCCATGGTTATGATATCCTCAAACTTAGGTTTCAAACCGTTGAGTCGCAAAACGCTTCTCAACTTCAAGATATAGCATACCACACTTCCTTACGTTTGTCAAGTTTTTGCATAATCACCAAAAGAGGGAACCCAATGACGACCAAACCTAAGTTTGGAAAGGGACGGAAGGAACAGAACACCTGTCAACGCTGTCAATATAAGTTTCCGTTGAGCAGGACTCAGTGTCCGTCGTGCGGTTACTGGAACATTGAGCAGGCATTCGATACGTCCAAAGACGGAACCGTGCTTCTATCGGACGCTGAAGTTGTACCTGTCAAGCGCTTGGTTACTGGACCTTGGGACCCCTGTTGGGGAGCCGAAGTAGAAACCGACGGCGAGCACGTACATGGAATCGTGCAGTCGAGCGTTACGCTATTAGGCGGTGCACCGGGCGCTGGTAAGAGCACGCTATCACTCCAACTTGCAGACAGCATTGCGGGGCTAACTGGTAAAGAGGTGCTGTATATCTCAGCGGAAGAGGCTAACGCTCAGATACGCTCACGAGCGGACAGACTCAAGTTGAAGAACACGCGCCTTATCCGTCTTCGTCCTATCGGAGCAGGCGGTGATATCGGTGATATCATGACGCACCGTAAGCCTGTCGCAATCATTGCGGATTCGCTCCCCAAGATATGCCCCGACATGGCTGATGCCGTAATCTTCGCTGAGCGAATCAAGGACTACACAATAGCCTTGAATGCTCCGGCAATCATTATCGACCACGTTACGAAAGAGGAGGAATTCGCAGGTCTACAGGCGCTCCAGCACGCCGTGGATACGACACTCCTGTTCACGGTATACCCGGATGAGGTACGTGAGTTGCGTACAGTAAAGAATCGCAACGGGCCTTCAGGCATACGCACGCACTTCACGATGGAAGAAGCCGGTTTACAGGTATTCAGCTTGGACGCTGACGACGAAGACGAAGACGGCGATGACGACGAGTAACTCCAAACCTAGGTTTGAGAATGCCTATAAGACGCCGTACGAGCCGCGTATTTATAGATTGCTACTGCGCTTACGTGAGCACGGTGGTTGGATTGTATCGGAGGGAAGTTGTACTCCTGAAGTAATCGCATTAGCCAAAGTTACAGATAGATACACCTTGGATTCAGATGGATACGGTTTCGTATACATTGCGCCGAATCCTCAAACCTAGGTTTGAACATGCGTATTAGAAGTCCAGATACGTCAGCCAATCCTGATGCTGATGCTATTACCCGTGTCCCATGTCCAGGATGCGGGAAAGGTATGCTTCTACCTGACCGTGCTAAGAAGATAAAAGAGGCATTATAAAGGACGATCCTGACCCTGAATTGATATCAACATCTATTCCACCTCCAAAGCAGAATACTTGACAACAGTACACATGTGTGCTACGCTTATATGTACAAGGTGAGGTTCGGGGTCTTTCAGACGGCCCAAACCTAAGTTTGAACAACCCGGAGAATCATCATGAGCCTTCTCGTTCCGTCCACAATGCCTACTCTCGAAACTCTTATGAAGTCGGGCGCACTGCCCAACTCGCAGAAAACGAGCATTCTTGCTGCGTATCAGCGTATGCTCGACAACGGTACTCTCGCCAAGTCGAAGGCGGCGGGTATCTCTCTCGCTGAAGGCGTCCCGGTCGTCGGCGCTGCTGGTATGGTCGGCGCTGCTCTCGGCGCTGCTCATTGCATGCTGCCCGGTGGTCTCGATGTGAAGATTCCGGGCACCAAGCATACCGTCCCGCTGGACGGTATCGGCGCGGTTCTCGGTCTCTTCGGTGGTGCCGGAGCTGCATACGATGGTATGCCTGGTATCGGCCGCGTCATTCAGGGCGGAGCCGCTACGTGCATGGGTATCTATTCGTTCCGAAAGGTCCACGACCTTCTCACGGATATGAAAGCCCGCAAGTCCGGCGCTACTCCTGGCGGCGGCGCATCGGTCGCCGGTCTCCAGAAGATCGGCAAGTCTTCTTTCGCTGGCGAAGGGGACTTCGGCGCGGAAGGTGGATGGGCTCCCGGTAGCAACGTCCCGCAGCGTTCGTGGAATCCGTTTGGTTCCGAAGGCGACTTCGGCGAAGACCCCATCGTCAAAGCGGCCCGTAACCTGTAATCTTCAAACCTAGGTTTGAAAGAAAGAACGTAACCACAATGCCCCTTCCTATTGCAGTCCCCATCGTCGGTGTCGGCCTCGTGCTCGGTGCAGTCGGTCTCCGCATCGCTTCGGTCATGAAGACCAAGAATGCTCCGCCGCCCATCGCTCCTGTCCCTCCTACCGCTCCGCCGCAAGCTGGCGTCGCAACCGTTCCGCCTGCTCCTGCGGCTGCAACGGCAGTTCTGCCGCCAGTCACGACCAACCCCGACGGTTCACCGCATACGCCCGGAACACCGTTCATCTTCGCTTCAAACGCTGATGCGAAAGCAGCAGTCGAAGAAGCGAACCGCCTCGGCATCAGCGCTCACGAGCTGATTCTCCGCCAGCAAGGCTCATTGCCTACCAGCGGAAGCGGTCCGACTCCTGCCGCTGCCGGCAAGCGTGGCGTCGTGACTACGAATGACCCTGCCCCCTCTGGCGATCTCATCATTCGTACTGCGCCGAACCAGACGGCTCCGCAGATTCCCGGAGGCGGTGCGGATAAGGGAGGAATCGTTACCATCATCCGTGATGTCGATTCCGTCTGGACGGAGATCGACTGGCCCGGTGGCCGTCGCCCTGCCGGTCGCGGTTTCGCGAAGAAGCAGTTTATCAAGCTCATCTGATATGCCGCTGTACTTCGTTATCGGTGCTGTTGCCATTGTTGTTGGCGGCATCGCTCTACACTTCAAAGCAGCAAAAACGCGAGTACCTCTAGGCACTCTCAATGTCGGCGATAAGATAATCGTCGATAGCAAACTAGGCGGATTCGACCATGGCGGACATGGCGAATTCGTTTTTCAGCTAACGTCAGTTACCGCGCCGCCGTCTACTCAAAGCTTGATTCCTCAAGCCTTCGGTAGTACGCTTCGCGGTATCTCTATTGACCCTCGATTGCCAATGTCGCCGCTAGGCATTGGACCTAATCCGATTCCGATTGCTCTCAAAGCGATTGTGAGTCGGGCTAAGTAGCACTTAGCAGCCACATGGCTGCAAGCGGTTTCAAACCTAGGTTTGGAGTCGTGACTAACAGACGGGGCAATCCCGCCCCAATTGAAGGAAACGTGAAACATGCGACCGAACAGCAAGACTCTCGCTCTCCGTGACCCCGCCATGGCCGCTCTCGTCGGTGCCCTCGCCGTCGCTGGCTCCGACTTCGGTGTCGAGTTTGGTGACGACTACGGCATCGAATTCGGCGCCGAGGGTATGAGCGACGCCGCGAAGGCCCGCGCCTTCGATGCGTCTCGTACCAACCAGCGCGAGCTCATTCTGGAGCCGAACCGCGGTTCCAGCGCGAAGGTTCAGCGGTATGCCTTCGGCATGCAGCAGGAAGTTACGCTCTCTACGGCAGAGGCTCTGGACATGGACGGTAACCCCGACACGCACATCCGTCCGCAGCGGGTCACGTGCAATGCGCCGGTTCCCGGCTTCGCTCGTCTCTCGGCCATCAAGGTCGCGAACGTCGGCGTCATCGTCGGCGGTGAGGTCGACGCGTTCGACTTCGCGGCCAACGGTCAGGACCAGCAGCTCGATGTGCCGACGCTTTCGCCGGCCAACAAGGTTCGCGTCACCGGTAACTACTCGGGTCTTCTCCCGAGCGGCGGCTACGTGACCGCGACCCCGTTCATCTTCATCGTGTCCTTCAAGGGACCGGCGAAGATGGTTGCGTGACACGAAGTCCAAACCTAGGTTTGGACACGCTGAGTCGGCTCATAGTGTGATAGCCGCTGATAGAGTTTCACGAGTATAGGAAAGGCTGTCCTTGTTATGCAGATCACCTTCAGTCTGCCGCATGTGTTCTACCCTGGGTCTAACCGGGACGAGGATGCTGATGCACTCAGGGACAGCCTTGACTATCTCATTCGCTTGAATCTTAGTTTCCTTCGACACACCGCAGTTGCACCGCTCTATCAAAGCGGTGTCCGTTACGGACGTACGACGATATGGGACACAATCCCAGCGCTGTACAAGCGTGGTTATGGCGATTGTAAGAGCCTCACTGCCGCTCTCGTCGCTCAGTACCGCATAGCCCGCATCGATTGCGCTCCAGTGTTCCGCTGGGTACGTCGCAACGATGGCAGCGGCTCAACCGACTATCATATCCTCGTCCAAGTAGCTCCGAGTAAACAGAACCCGGACGGCTTCGAGGATCCTAGCAAGGTGCTAGGAATGGGTAAGAACGAAAACGCTCCTATCAAACGCTAAAGAGGAATATCATGCCGCTCCCGCTTCTCCCTATTGCAATCGCTGCTCTTGCTGCTGGAGCCTATACCGCCAAGTCCAAGCGTGAGAAAGCGGCGGTTTCTCCTCAAACCATGGCGGAGCGCGCTGTCATCTATGAAACAGCATTGAATCACTGCAAGGATTCAGACAAGCTGCGACAGATGGCAACCGTCTTTCGTGACCAAGGGCACGTAGCGGAAGCGGATATGCTCATCAAGCGTGCTTTACTTCGTGAGGCTCCGCCTGAGGTTCAGGCAGCCCGCAAAGAGGCATTCAAAAAGGGGTTGTCTTCTACCGACCCTGCGGCTGTTCGTGCTCTTGCAAACGCTTTCGACGGACAAGGCGCTACCGGCGCTGCTGGCGAATTGAGAGAGCATGCGCGCGCTCTCGAAGTCAGCTCGCTAGTTCCTGCTGATTCTACTACTCAAGCCGAAGAGTCGGCAGAAGCGGTGCATTGATGAATACGAGAATGCCGTCGCGCCGTGTGGTTATTCCAGCTCCGGCTCCTGCTCCGGTCGCAAGAACGTCAGTGTACAGCCAAGTTGCGAGTCCGTATGCAGCGGCGCGCATTCCGGCTGTTTCTGCGTTCGTGCAGGCGCCTACTCAGCGCGTTACCATCCCGTCCGTTGTTCAACCTGCTAGGGTTCCTGCAATCGCTCTTGGAACTGCCTATGCACAAGTCAATTCCCCGGTTGCAGCAGTGTCCAAACCTAGGTTTGACCCTGCATCGCAGTACGCAGTCAATTCTTCTCCTATCGCTGCTGCAATCTCCAAACCTAGGTTTGACCAAGGTTCCGCTACGATGGGTCCTGTACCAGCACTTGCTGCCCCGGTGGACCGTGGCATTCCCGCCCCTGCTACCACAATTCCCGGCGTTCCGCGCCCAGCTGAAAGTCCTTACTCGGACAATACCAGTTGGGAAGAATTCAAAGACCCTGATGCTCCCCGGTCTTTGGTCGAGCAGGACAGGGATGACCAGTTGGTCAAGTCTGCTAATCCTACGCTGACTCCCAAGGTGGAGCTACCGAAGATCGTTCATGCTTCGTGGTTCGATAAGCTGCTAAAGATGTTCGGGCTGTCTCGCAAAGCAGTCCAGGGCGCTCAGATGGCCGGCGAAGCTGCCGACATGGCAGGCATGACTCAGACTGAAGCGGCGCATACGCTAGTACGTCGCTCTCGAAACGGTGACCAGAATGCAATGGCGATTATCGCCCTGGTACGTGACAACGCTAAGGCTGGTAACCTTCAAGCGATTCTTACTGCCAAGATCATGAAACAGTACATCGATACTCACCCCGTGACTATCGATACACTCGACATGGGTTACGACGATATGGTTCCTACTCCGACCGCTCCAGCTACAGACAATACGAAAGCGACTGCTATCAAGCTCGCTCAGGGACCGAAGCTCGACGCGTCACGCGTATCGAGCTTTTTGCATGCTGCGGGATTCGGAGCAGAAGAGGTAGCGTCATTCAAGCACGGTTATGCAGGTAGACCGATGCGCAATCCCGACCCACGTATCCAACGTGCAAACAAGTTCGGTGCTGTCGTGAGCCATGCTCACAAGCTCCAGGCTATTCAAGCTGGCGGCGCCGTATCAAAGTTCGACCCAATGATTGGGTGGGAATTGGGGGAGGACGAATGAGTATCTCAAACCTAGGTTTGAGTTTGTGTATGACCCTGGCATTAGTGCTGGGCTGTACATCAAACGTTTATGAGCTAAAGGAGAATCCGATGAGCCGCAATGAGGAAGGTCTCGACGACAACTATTCAGGTAAACCGAGAACTTCTTGGTCTACAAGCGGCAAGTTGGAAGCATTCCGCTCAAACAAACGTGTTTCGCTGCAAGCGCAGTTTGCAGAGGATGATGTCTATACGGTGTCCTACTCGATGGTAGCTCCGACACCACGCAATGCGACTGTCAAAGCAGTTGCGCTCATCTCGTGGAGTATTGCTGGCAACAGCTTTACTCGGAAAGTGAGTATCGGTAGCGGCGGGTCTATCTCAGCGCCCGCTTCGGCTGTCTCAGTAATTGCTACTGACGATTCAGGTGAGAATCAGGCTTTCGCAGCACTTCCCTATGATGTGTCGCTATTCGTCGCTAAGGGAGTCCGAGCGGATAGGTCGGTACCTCCAACGCTAACGGCAGGTGTACAACCAGTCTTAGCAAACAACTTCATCAATGTCCCTGTTCCACAGGGTGTTGGCGTCGTGTCAGTCAACATTCTCGTTGCGAACGATACCAGCGTTCCAATTCCTGACCAGGCTATCAAAGTGTTTTTCATGGACTCCACTGCCAACGAAGTATTGGGTAGCTATGACCCGCGGCAGATCGAATGGGCGCCATTGCCGCCTAGTTGCGATAGGGTCGTTTTGCAAAACGCTACAGGGATTGCGCAAGACGCGCTAGTTACCTTCGGTATCGACGGTTGATGCGTCCAAACCTAGGTTTGGGATTCCTATTGCTGGTACTGTCACTGTCATGCACAAACGAGGTCGTTATGGACGAATGGGATGATGAGGGACTTCGTTCACACGCCAAGTCTTGTAAAAAAGCGTGGGCAATCAGCGGTAAGATTCAGGTCAATACTGACCAAACCGAACCGGCAAAGAAAACCGTTAGCCTTCAAGCTGACTTTTCGGATGACCCTGGCGTTCATACCGTTCAATTCCAGTTGAAGCGACCGCCTCCTCCGGCTGGTACGCGCTTTCTGGCGGAGTGCGAAGCACTCATCACTTGGCTGGTCAACGGTAATCAGATTAGCCGAAGAATCACGGTTCAAAACGGGGCTTCTATTAGCGGTCCCTCTGAAGCTGTAAGCGTTATCGTTTACGACACTTCGGCCCAAGTATCAGGCCCTCCGACTGACGTTGAATACGAAGTGACTATCAGCGTGAGCAAAGGTCAACGTGCTGCAAACAGTGTGCCTCCTATGCTGCATGCAGGGTCGTATACGGCCACGTCTCTCAATCCCACTGGACTCATCGAGATTCCGGCTGATGCCGGAGTAACGTCACTGAATGTCGTTGTGGGGGATAACAGCGGAGGCGGCGCGTACTTTGCACTTGGTACTGTCACCGTCAATATGAGTCAGGGAGGTATTCCTGCCGGTCAGGTGTACGACCCGCGAGAATTCCAATGGGTGCCCATCAAGCCTACTGCGGACGCTTTTACCATCTTCAAGACTGGAGCTGGTACAGCTATCTGCATGGTCACTTTCGGAATCGACGGCTGAGTCCAAACCTAGGTTTGAAAGGAGGTTCCAATGCGTCAATCAGTGCGTGACATGTTCTTCGACTACACCGCTGGACGTGAAGGGTTTACTCCTTTCATGTACTGCGATACTCTCAACCTCGTTACGACGGGAGTTGGGAATCTTATCGATGCTGGTCCGAATCACAACCCAGGGAACAATTCACCGAGCATTGTTCGTGCTCGGCTAAACAACGTTGTGTCCGCTGGCGCTATGCAGCCTGCTATGAGTCTCCCTTGGCGCCTCAAGGCCCCTGGCTGGTCGTCAAAGAATCCGCTTGCTGGAGACTTGGTTTCACCGTCTGAAGTTGCAGATGCATGGACCAAGGTGAAGCGGCAAAACGAAGTCGTACCGGACTTCAGCCAACAAGGCGGATTCAAGTACGCTGGACTCACGAATCTGACTCTGGACATGAGCGGACTCAAAAGTCTGTTCAGCCGTACACTCAACAGTTTCGACGCGACGCTCCGTAAGACGTATTCAGGTTACGAGGAATGGCCGGCTGACGCGCAACTCGCTACCATGTCTATGTCATGGGCTATGGGACCGGCCTTCTTTCCTGTCCTCGGCTTTACGGCATTCAAACAAGCTGTCGACAGACTCGACTTTCAGGCAGCAGCGATACATTCGGTATTCAAAGGCGGCGGCGGACTTCTCGACCCTGCAAGCCGTAACTTCGCTCACAACATCATGTTCAACAATGCTCATGCAGTCGTGAAAGCAGGTGCGGGTCGAGACCGAATCTACTTTCCCGGAGCAGGCCCTACCTCCTCCGCCGTCTCGGTAGTTTCCAAACTTAGGTTTGGAGATGCAGCAGTTGGAGTGCTCGGTTCCGGGCTACTCGGTTGGACTCTCTATGATTGGTGGAAGGGACGTAACCGATGACAATTCTTGGTAACCATACTGTCGGTGAAACACGAGACTTCATTCGGGCTGCGGAGTACCGAATCAACAAGAACGTGCAGCAATGGCAGCGTATCAAGTCGTTTCGGTTGCGCCCTCCGACTGCCGCAGAGTTTACGGACCAGGAGCAAACCGATAGAGAGATGGAAGCGTTCCTGAAAAACTGGACTTCCGTTCGTGACCGTGAGACACTGCTTATGACGGCATCGATGATTGCTGCCGGGCTGGCCCCTACTTCGGTAGTACCTGCTGAGTCCAGCTTCAAAGCGGTTACCGGAGCGCTTCAAGTTCGGGAGCCGCACTTCAAGGAGATCGAGCAGCATATAGATGCTGAAGCCGCTCGCCTCGGTCTTACTCCGACGGACCTAAAAGGTATCCCGTCTCAAAACACGGCTGACGTAGACTTCGCAGCTCTAAGGAAACTTGACGCTGCAATCAAAGAAGGCGAAGATGCAGCTAAGAAAGCGAACGAGGCTGTAGGGAAAGCCGCCAAGAGCAACGTTGGTTTGATGGTCGGAGGGGCCATCGTTTTGGTGCTCGGCGGCGGTGTACTGGCGAAAGTGTATCTCTAGGTCCAAACCTAGGTTTGAAGAAAGAGGGATGGAATCATGGCTAAGCGTAAACAGATGGACAAGTGGATTGCTGAGGCAATCGCAGACCCGAACTACGAAGCACCTCTCAGCCAGATTACTCTGGTTCACATGCGAGGTACTGTTCAATCAGAGATCTATACGTGGAAGTCTTCGACCGCTGCTAGCACCGGAGGTGCCGACCCGAAAGCGATTGCCAGCTTGTTTCACGATAAGGCTGATACGCTTTCTCAGGACTTGCCGGGTCTACAAACGTTCAACCTGCTAGCGTTCTACGGAAGTGCTCAGCCTCAAGGTCAGTACATCTTCGTTGTCCGTCCCGAAGCTGATACTCAGTCTAGCGGTCTAATGACCGAAGCACCGACCGAAGCGGGTATGCGACAGCAAGGGATGAGGCATCTGGAAGCTGGACAGGCGCAGATATATCGCCGTCAACAAGCGCAGGACGAATTCGGTATTCGTATGATTCAACAGCAAAACATGATGATTGAGCGTCTCATGACAGACCGCTTCGATGCAGTCAATGTCATGACAGATATGATGATGCGAGTAGCAAACAATCAGCATGAGATGCGCATGAAAGAGCTAGAGATGGAGCGCGGAACGCAAGAACGTCAAGCTCTCATGAAACTGGCGCCATCCCTCGTGAATACTATCGCTGGCAAGGAGGTATTCCCTCAGTCGTCGGCAGATACAGCGCTCATCGAACAGATTGCCGGTGTGCTCACCGAGGAGCATATTCCCAAGATTCTGGAGCTTGGACTGCCCGACGTAGTTGTGGCTCCTCTCATCGACCGCGTTCTCAAAGCCCGTCAAGCTCAGGAGAAAATAGCGGCCGAACGTCGCTCTCTTCCGAAGTACGCAGGTTCAGCAGAAGACGATATCGGCGGAGGTTCAAAGTGAATCCGGCTGATATCCATATCTCCGAAGAGGACCGCGAGAAGTCGCTCAACTCTACCAAGCCTAAAAAACCGCTCTACTGTATCGCTTTCGTGGACAAGCGTACTGGCAAAGGCGAATTACTCTACGTCCACGCAGTCGACAGCGGCGAAGCTCGCATGCAGTACATGATGTCAGAGTCTATGAAGCTTCGGCACTTGGAGCTAGTAGGCGTTTCACCCGTAGTCGGTTTTCACGTCAACGATTCTAAGGGCGAAGACCTTAGCGTCTGAAAGAGGGATACAATGGACTTCGATAACAAGATGGTCGGGCCGAAGGCAAAACAGGATTCAAAGTTCGAGCAGGTATTCGTCGCGGGAACTTGGATTACCCGCTGCCGAAAGACCCGCCGACAAGTCATCATCGTAGGCAATAAAGTGACCTACGTTCCACACGCCAAGTCAATCCAAACCTAGGTTTGAACATCATGACCATCTATATCTCGTTACTCGTTGCTATCATCGGTCTTCTCGTTTACGCGTTCACTACGAACGCGAAGGTGAGTCAAGCAGCACTGTTTGCATGGGGTGCAGGGCTTACCGCCTTCCTCATTAGTGCATACGGTGAAAAACTCTTTCACCTCTAACCTCCAAACCTAGGTTTGAACATGGGACCGTATCTCATTGCAGCAGCAGGTAGCATCTGCGGACTCCTCGGACTCGGAATCTATGAGGCAATCAAGAAACCGAAACAACCGTGCTGCTCCGCTTGCGGTACGGTCCCTGACAAGGACTTGGTAGGTATGAGAGGAGCAGACGAGCCACTTACCGACTTCGTAAAGGTCACGCTTCCCAACGGAGACGAATGGGAAGTAGCGCCTGAGTACATCGGTCCTGTCGGAATCGGCGAAGCAGCGGATATCGCCAAGTCCAAAGGACTGACACTTCCGAATGCCGAATTGGTTGACGCTATCTTCAATGCAGCTGACTTGAAGATAGAACCTCCGGTTCGGTCACACGACGGTACGCCTCGTACCATGTCCTCGCCTGCAACATACGAGGCGCAGAGACTACGAATCGAAGGTCTAGTCAATGGCCGAAAGTATCGGCTACTGGCAGGTACTCACAAGGACGTTGTTCTACTTCCGAACGGTAAGCCTGGTTTATACGGATGGAATGTGGAAGATGGGACAGGGTTTACCAAAAGAGCTGGAATTCCGACCCATGCGGTTCGAGGCGCTTCCGGTGCTCCGGTGAAAGCCGGTCGAGTGATACAGCAAGAGTTTGGGGGTCATGGTCTGGACTGGAAAGATTACAGTCAAGGTCTGCGCCTCGTTCGTCCAGTCAGAAAGGTGAGTTAGTTCATGCATCCCATCGCAATCGCAGCAATCGCAATCGGTTCTCTCTTCGTCATCGATGCGAAGATCAAGCCGCTCGGCTTGTCCAACATCAATCCTCTGTCGCCAAAGGAACCTCCGAAGTTGCCGCCAGCTGGACCGTCCAGTGCAGGACTAGCAGCAGGCCCCGGAGTCATTCCGATTCCAGGCTCTCCGTCTGTCATCGTCCCGCCGATTCCGACTCTGCCACCGCAGGCTGGAATGCCTCCGATGCCGACGGCAGAGCAGTTGCTCGGCGCTCTCAACAATGCGTTGGGGTCTCACACGCCGCTTCCGCAAGTCGGTGGAGGTCCTCCGCCGTTCGTTCCGGGCGTCCTCGATTCCGGTCTGAAGATCGTGGAAGGCGATATCATCAACGTCGACATGTTCCGTTCGGGAATGGCTATCCCGCAGAACGTGCCGGCTGTCGGTCTCATCTTCATGAACGTCGACTCTCTCATCGTGCCGAATGACCCGCTGCGAAAGAAGATCGTCGCAACGTTCGTCAGCCCAGAATTCCGCATCCTGGGTCCGCAGATCATCAACCGCGATTCTATCGTCGAGAAGGTTCGAGCGTAAGCTCCAAACCTAGGTTTGAAAGAGGGGCATTGTGAACCAGGACCACGTTTTTATCGACTTGGCTGTTACTCATCCAAACCCTGAGATTGGTCAGATTATCGCTGTAGCAGCGGTACGGACTGATAAGAAGGGAAAGGTTATTACCGAGTTTGCTGAGAAGATTCGATTACACGAAGACCTTTCGACTGTCGAGGAAGCTCATAGCCCACCGGACTTTTCAGTAACCGAATGGACTCAAGCTCGACGGTTACCTGAGGTGATGAGCACGCTACGTGAAACACTGCTCATTCCGTTCGATGGAAGCTACGTGGTTGTAGCTACTCACGCTGATGTTGACCGGCGCTTTTTCAAGGAAGCCTGGAAGACTCATAACTGCAACGGTCCCGGAGGTTCTCCGTTCCAGCATCGAGCTTGGATTGACCCGCTGCAACTCGCTTGGCCCATGTTCTACAATGACATGATGCCTGACCGTTCTTTCGATTCACTTTGCAAACACTTCGGTGTGAACAATAGTGCTCCTGATACTGCAACCGGCGACTGCGCTGCGCTGGTCGAAGTTTACTGGGCCATGATGAATCGGTACAAGGGCGCCCTTATTGGAGAGGAGGTAATTCGCGAAGTTGGGGGTAACGCCCTCGCACATGTTCGTAGGTTTTTCGGCACTTGAAACGAAGTCCAAACCTAGGTTTGAAACTTCAACAACTTTTCAACTCTCACATTCAAAGAATCTGGAGATATACCATGGCCGCTAAGAAGAAGTCTGCGAAGAAGTCCTCCGGCAAGAAAGCCCCCTCAGCAGCGCAGCTCAAGGCTCGCGAAAACTTCGCTAAGATGGCTCGTTCCAAGGGCAAGAAGGGCGGAGCGGCCAAGGCTGCAACGAAGTCTGCGAAGAAGGCGAGCAAGGGGAAGCGCAAGCTGACCGCCAGCCAGAAGTCTGCACTCCGAGCAGGAGCGAAGGCATACTGGAAGGCTCGCACTGGAAGCGGTACGAAGGCGTCTCACATTCCGCTCAAGCAGCTGAAGAAGAACAAGGAGAATCTCAGCAAGCTCATCGCCAAGCGCGAATCTCAGGGCGGCTGGAACTGAGGTAGCAGTTACCCCGTAAGCGACTGAACATCGCTTACGGGGTAATTCCCATTCTCAAACCTAGGTTTGGAGGCTGCGATGAGTCGTGCTCGTAGGATGCGTGGATGGGAAGGCTGTTGCAGTTCCGACAACATCGATAAGTCAGCCCGTGGCGGTGAGTATTGGGATACTCCCAAGCCCGGTCTGCTAAACGAAGCTGAAGAAGACGCAATCATTCTTATCAGCGGCGGAACGCTTTGGAGCACTGACTCAAAAGGTAATCGAATCTTCACACCTGCCGGCTTACCTCACGCTCATGCTGACCGGATGAAAGTTCGAGAAGACAACGCTATCGCCGTCATTGCTGCTGGCCGTGGAGCTAACACTCGTGTCGCTGACACTTGGCCAATGCCTGCTGAATGGTATCGAGGTAACGGCGCTCCGAACAAAGCAGAACGTAGACGGCACGACTTGGAATACACGTTCAAGGATAGCGGTCGTCCTGCTACCGAAGAGGAAGCCGCTAAAGGTCGAGTATTAGTTGCCGGTTCGCCGTTGTTTTATATTCAGTCTGCACATAAAGGAATCATACCTTGGTGCAAACCGTGCTCAACCACCGGCGAAGACTTACGAGACGGTTGGGGGCAAGTGCTTACGGAGATGGCCCCGGCTTTCCGCGTTATCGCAATGGCCTGTTCGTACATCCCTGTATTCGGAACGGCCGTGAGCTTCGTACTGAACGCATCAATCAGTCTCGCCGAAGGTGCAGGTTTCAGCGAAGCGATGCTCGACGGAATCGGCACCGCGCTACCAGGACAGCCGGTATCCGGTGCTGCGTTCAGTGCAGTACGCTCAATCGCTAACGGCGATAGAATCGATAAGATCGGTATCTCAATGCTCCCCGTCAGTGAGAGCGTCAAGAAAACCATCAACGCAGCAGTATCAATCGTCGAGTCAATCGCGAAGGGCGAGCGTATCGATACTCTGGCTATGAACACGGTTCATAACTACCTACCGCCCGAAGGCCAGAAAGCGATGAGCCTTGCTCGCCGTATTGCTGGCGGTGAGAACATCGGTAAGCTCGCGTTGGAAGAGGCGATGAATACGCCTATCGGCCAGACCGTAAAGACGAATATCGCACAAGTCCAACAGGCTTACGAAACAGCCAAGGCTATGGGACCTGACGCGATAAACTCGTTCATCGTTCAAGCGGGTTATCAAGCCTCAATTGACACACTGCCTCCTACTGTCAAAGATTCGCTCATCGCAGCAATCGTAGTTGGCAGAGCCGAAAAAGCTAAGATGGCTATGGAGAGCCGTTCGTTCACTACCGACGAGTGGCCCAGCCAAAAGGGCACTAACGACCAACTGGCAATTCAAGGTCAAGCAATTATCAACTCAGGAGCAACTGTCAAAAACGACACTGGCTTCAATCTACCTCTATATAAGATCCGTAACGAGTATTCTGAATGGACAACCAAGGTTGAACACACCGAACGTTGGGATGCCATTACAAATATCACACGTCCCGAAAGGTGGACTGAAGAGAACGTAGACAAGATAAACGATGAGTGGCGCCGAGGATTCGATATCGGAATTGCTACTTGTCAAGGCTGCTCTGTCGACGGCCCTGGACAGATAAAGGTGTTTACCTCTCTCACGCTAAGAGAAAGGATGAAAGGCTTTAGGGCTGCGCAAGTCATCCAGTACAAGCGTACCCAAGAGGCAAAGGACCGCGCGCAACTTCAGACCTTCGCTGCTACAGTAGCTTCTTCAGTCCCTCAGATGGACTTGATTGCTATCAACCTAGCAGCGCAAAAAGGTTCTCAGATTGCTAGCAAGGTCCGGCAATTGCACGACGCTAAAGGGCTGATTCCTTCAGGCTCTTATCGTTGGGGTTTCGATATCGGGACTGGAGTTGCTTACGGCAGTAAAGCGGTTACACCAGAGCAAACTCGAATCCGCAATCTACTCGGCCCGTTCTTCCGTAACAGTGGCCCTGACGGTACGAACGGTTCATTGACAGCTATCAAAGGTTTCGACGCCGCTCAACTCTTGCAGCATCAGATAACCAAAACTCTCTCAGCTCCGCCGCCAGTTGCCAAGAAAGCGATAGTACCGAAAGTAGAGATAGGGTTCTTTAGTCGATTGTTCGCTGCAATGGGTCTGTAGTTCAAACCTAGGTTTGAGAAAGTAAGGGAATATGTCAAAGCGTAAGTCTGCTGTTCAATTCGGAGCTGACGAGCCCCCCATCTGTACCAACGCACGTGCAGCTATTGCACGCAACTCACCAGCTGCGCTCGGTCTCGCAACTCAGTGCAACGCTCAAGCTGGACGTAAGGTCATTGATCCTCTACCGGCTGCATACGTCTCGACCGGACCTGTTGCGCTCATCGGTCGAACCAGTCCCGAAGATGCGCGCATGATTGTGGAAAAGGCTGCGAAGGGCGCAGCTATCGCATCGCAGAATGCGAACGTGGCAGCAGCACGTGCCCTCGGTTCAGACGGAAACTATCGATGGGGTTTCGATGTTGCAACCGGCGTCTGCCAAGGAATGTCAGTGCCTGGCCCAGGTCAAACAGCCATCCGAAACAAGCTCGGTCCGTTCTACTACAACGGTCCTGGAGGCGTCAAAGGAACCAACGAAGCAATGAAAGGTTACGATGTTGGGCAGGCGCTCCAACACGGAATCACCAAAGCCGATGATGAGTTGAAAGCGGCTATGGCTGCTGCACCGCCTAACGAGGCAGCAGGAATGCTCATCGCAAACGGTATCTCCGGCTCTGGTTCACCCGTAGATACCAAGGTCGGCGCAATGCAGATTGTTGCAAGCAATGCGGGAGCTTCGGCAGGAGCCTCACAAGTCATTGCAAAGAAGAAGGGGCTTTGGGCCAAGTTCCTGGCACTGTTCGGGCTGTAGAATGCTGCTGCCTATCGTCGTTTCGGCGGTAGTTGGAACGGTGGTCGGTACTTTCGTAACGAGATGGCTCAACGCGAGATTACCGCCACCGACTCAGCAGCCGCAGCAAGTGGTTATCGTACAGCCTGGTAAGGTAAACGTTGGGGACTTTGTTCTCGTCGATATTCGAGGCGGTAATCTCGTTGCCGCTAGGGACTTGACAGGAATGAAGGATGGAACAATCCGTATGAAAGTAACCAACATCGACCTTTTCGGAAACGGCGAATTCATCGAAGCACAATTCGCTGATAGTAGAATGCCGCCGTTGGTAAACAATTCGCCCATTCCTGTAAGGCGGAACGGTGTTGTACAGAAGACGACATAAGGTTCAAACCTAGGTTTGGTAGTATACATGACAATGAACGTTGCAATGGCGCTGCTGGGTGCGATGGGTGCTACAATTGCTGCAATTGCAAGCGCATTAGTCTTCATCATATCCAGCAGCAAAAACGCAGGGCGTAGAGAAGGGAAGCTCGACGACGCACTCAAGAAACTTGACGGCATCGATATCGCTCTCAAGGATATCCCAGTTCTGAAAACTCAGATTGGACAACACAATACACTCATCGAAACAATCCGTTCGGATATCAGACAGCTGAAGAGTATTAGCGGTCATGCTCGTATTCCTCGGTCTCCCTCAAGTCCGAACTTCGACCCCGAAGGAGAATGAATTATGGGAACCCCTCTTCAACTCAAGCGCGACCCATTCATCTACGTCATCTGGATTATCATCTTGGTTGGAATGGGGTTCCTGTTCTACAAAGGACGGATCAGCTGGGAGGCTCTAACGGCCGGTACGATTCTTCTCGGTCTACCGAGCTTGCTCATGAAAGGACGTGAAGTAACGGAGCGCGAACGGAAAACTGACAGACCTATTCCGCCGAAGGACGTAACATGAAAAGTTCAAACCTAGGTTTGGCCGCTATCTTCACTCTCGCTGTCGCTGCTTGTTGGGCCGGTTCAGAGACTGACCTCAAAGGCGCTGACTATGCCAAGCGACTCCAAGACTGTAACAAAACGGCTCGCAACCTCTGCGAAAGCATCGAATGCGAAAACCGCAACAGAGCAGCAGGTGGAAGGTTCCCCCGAGAGGTACCTCCTCATTGCAGACCTGCACTCGCAACCAAGGATGCAGGCAATGAGTGAACGCGATCGTCAGTTACTCAAGTTGGTCGGAATCGATGATATCGACGGACTCACTCCAGAACTACTACTCACTATTCTGTCGATTCTTGGAGCAGTTATCAAACTGATCCGTAACGGCGGAGACGCTGCTTCCCGTTTGGAAGCTCTGATGACAGCAGCCGAGGCAGTGAAAGCTGCACTCGACCGGGAAAAGTTTCCCGATGAAAGTACAGGCTAGCCATGTGGCAATACGCAGTAGGCGCAGCAGTACTCGGACTCGGGTATCTATGGAACGAAGATTCCAAGAAACTCCGCGTCGGTGACATTGCCAATGTGCCAGTAAACCAAGTTCGTATTCTCCAGGGGACTCCTACCTTCGAGCAATTCGACCTTGCAAAACTGGTGCCCGGAATCAATACCAATCTTCAGATTCTCGTTACCCGTCGTAACGGGCCGTCTGTCGAAGGTATCGTCAAGGTGCCGACTGGACACTTCGTCCAGCCCGGTCAAGTTGCAGTCTCTTTCGCTTCTACAAGCGTCGTGACTATCAAGCGAGGTACCAAGGTTCTGCCGGGCGGCAAGTAGTTGTTAGTCGACTTCTACGTTTATGGAGTCATTATCATTGGACTGATATGGCTCTCTTCGCTCTACTTTAGAAAGGACCGTCCGAAAGTTCGCGGCGAGATACGTTCATCTGATATCGCAAACGTTCTACTCAAGGAGAAAAGACAATGACTACCATCGGCAACATCATGCTCAACGCGAGTGAAGACGACGCAACGACTCGTTCGGCTGCGCAAGCAACCATCAAGCAAGCGGAGCTTCAGCTCTCCAAGCTGGACCCGGCCCGCGACACCGATTCGTCCAAGGCGCAACGCGAGACTCTCCGCAAGGTGCTCCAGCATCGTATCGATGTGAACACCAAGGTTCTGGCTGAGTGTGACGAACGAATCGCAGCAAACGAGGAGCGAACAGCGGCTATGTCGTTGGATGCTATCGAAGATGCAAAGGAGCGTATCGCTCGAATCAAGCAGGGACCGACTGCAAAGAAGCAGCGTATCCAGTTCGAGAATACAATCGCCGCTCACGAGAAGGTTCTCGAACGGCTCGATGCATCGAAAAAGTCGCGGGCTGACAAGAGCCGTGACAAGCGCGAAGTCAAGCCCGCTCCGACGCCATGACCATCGTTGCCTATGCGGCACTCGGAACGCTGGTAACTATCGGCGCCGTGACGGGGTATCT
>Ga0163154_10002281_pt1 | contig 28268 bp, 16 predicted proteins | sample OliLakLV19MP9P1_FD_148649 | JGI IMG/M metagenome (GOLD analysis project Ga0163154, IMG submission 148649) | Freshwater microbial mat bacterial communities from Lake Vanda, McMurdo Dry Valleys, Antarctica - Oligotrophic Lake LV.19.MP9.P1 | ecosystem: Environmental > Aquatic > Freshwater > Lake >... | reverse complement strand
GCTCCAGCCTGACCAATGTGCGTTTTTCCGAAATTGCGGCTGCAGCAGTGGCGGCCTTCGACAGCCCCAGTGCTATCCGTTTTGATACTGACAAAGCGGACATTCCCGACAACGCCTTTGCGGCAGATGACGCCCTGTATCGCCGCATCGGTTACTTCCCGAAGATTTCGCTAGCGCAAGGGTTAATCCGTGAAGCCGAGCGCAGAAAGGGATTACCATGAAGCGGGTGCTTGTTTCCGGTGCCAGTGGAATTGTCGGGTACGGCGTATTACGTTCGCTGCGGCAGGCTGGGCAGCCGTGCTTTCTGGTTGGAACTTCTATTTATAACGACTCAGTCGCCCCCGCTTTTTGCGACGTATTCGAGCTAGCGCAGCCTACCAGTGCCCCGGAATATCTCGACTGGCTGATCGACACGCTAGTGAAGTACCGAATTGAAATGCTGATTCCCGGCCTTGAGATCGACATGTACAACTGGGTTGAGCATGTTCCCGAGATCCGTGTTACTGGAGCACTGCCATTGCTCAACGTGCCAGAACTGATCGCTCTGTGCAGGGACAAGTGGGGCTTTTACCAGCGGCTTGCAGCAGCTGGCGTGAGTTGCACCATCGAGAGTTCGCTGGAGCAGGATTTTACTGTGCTGGCGGCGCGGTTCGGACTGCCGTTTCTGCTCAAGCCGCGCCGGGGCTTCGGCTCCAGAGGCATCGTGCGGGTGACGTCGGAAGTAGAGTTTGAGCCGCATCGAGCCGACATCGGCCCGGCTCTGATGGCCCAGCCCATCGTCGGAAATGATGAAGAGGAATTCACTACTTCGGCGTTTTGCGATGGTCGCGGCGGCTATTTCGCCAGCATGACGCTGCGGCGCAAACTATCGCGCGATGGTTTCACCGACAAGGCTGAGGTGGCCGATTCGCTGGAATTCGCCGCAGCGATGGAAGAGTTGTGCCGTTTATTACGTCCTATGGGGCCAACCAATTTTCAGTTTCGCCGCTGCGCTAAAGGCCCCAAGCTGCTAGAAATTAACCCCCGAATTTCTTCCTCCACCTCCATCCGAACCGCATTTGGCTATAACGAAAGCGCGATGGCGATGGATTATTTTTTAGATCAGCGCGATCCGTTGCAGCCAGCTCTCCGCCGTGGTCGTGCCGTACGCTATACCGACGAGCAAATTTTCTATGAGGACGGCGTTCATCTCTGACATTCACGGCAATTACGAGGCACTCAAGGCGGTGCTAGTCAAAATTGACCGGCTGAGCGTGACACAAATCTACTGCGCGGGCGACGTAGTGGGCTATTACTCGCAGATCAACGAATGCTGCCGCGAACTTCGAGAGCGCGAGGTTCTCTGCGTGATGGGCATTCATGATTGGTACATGGCGGGCGGTGGCTTCTGCTCCCGTTCGCAAAACGTGAATGATTGTCTGGCCTATCAGCGCACCATCATTGAGCCGGGAGATCTAGACTGGCTGGGCAGCTTTCCAGTGCAGCGCGAAATTTGCGTCGTTTAGCTGACTGACAAGAGTAAGGGGGATCACATGTTCAAATGGAAAAAATTAGGCAAGGTCTTTAACCCCAAGGATATGGCCAGCCCCAGCTGGATGCACGAATTCGCGCAGTCGCCCTCGGTGCTGGTCAGGGAAGATTGTGTGCGGGTGTATTTCTGCTCGCGACCGGCGCCCGGCCCGGACGGGCAATATCTAAGTTACATTGCCTTCATTGATCTTGACCGTCGCAATCTGTTTAACACCCTCCGGGTGTGCGAACGTCCTGTGCTGGAACTCGGCAAGTATGGGACCTTCGATGAGTTTGGCACCTATCCGGTGTCAGTGATCTGCGACGGCGACGAGATACGCGCCTACTACGCAGGTTGGACACGTTGCGAATCGGTCCCGTTCAACGCGGCCATTGGTCTGGCTGTCAGCCGCGACGGCGGAGAAACTTTTCAGCGGCTAGGCGATGGACCGGTGCTCTCCTACACGCATGATGAACCTTTTTTGCTTGGCAGTCCGCGCATACGCAAAATCAATGGGGGTTGGCAACTCTGGTATGTGGCAGGGCGAGAATGGCGTATGACAGACGGCAAACCTGAGCCGGTGTACAAAATCCGCCTGGCGACTTCGGACAACGGAGTTGACTGGGTCAAACTAGGGCGTGATCTGATCCCTGATAAATTGGGCGATCACGAATGCCAAGCCTGCCCGGATGTAACTTACCGCAACGACCGTTACCACATGTTTTTTTCTTACCGGGACATCCGTAATTACAAGGGGCGCGAAGGTGGCTACCGCATCGGATATGCCTCGTCGCCAGATATGGTGAACTGGAAGCGAGATGATGCGCGGATAGGCATTTGCTTGTCCGAAATCGGCTGGGATTCGGAAATGGTCAACTATCCACATGTTTTCTGGCTGGATGGCAGAACCTACATGCTCTATCAGGGCAATGGGATGGGACGGGCCGGATTTGGGCTAGCAGTCCTCGAATCAGAAGACGCATGGGGGCAAGCATGAAGTGGAAGAAACTAGGCAAGATTTTTAATCCGACCGATCATGTGCTGCCGAATCGCTGTGTGGAATTCGCGCAATCTCCTCAGACGCTGGTATTGCAAGACCGGGTGAGAGTTTATTTCTCCACGCGTGAGCGAGATTTCACAGGCAAATATCTGAGTCATATTGCCTTTGCGGATTTTAGCCGAAACATGGGTGAACTGCTCGGTGTGTCCGCCGAGCAGGTGATGTCGCTGGGTGGCTTGGGTTGTTTCGATGAGCATGGGATATTCCCAATCAACCCGATGCGTGACGGTGATCGCGTGCTAGGCTACACCACAGGATGGAACCGCAAGGTCTCGGTATCGGCAGATGCATCGATCGGCTTGACGATCAGCAACGATGACGGATTGACTTTCAAACGGTATGGCACCGGGCCAATCTTGAGCTCATCGCTAAAAGAACCATTTCTGGTGGCGGACGCTTTTGTCAGCCGTTACGGGGATAGGTATCACATGTGGTACATTTATGGCACCAAATGGCAGAAGTTCACAGAAATCGAAGCGCCCGACCGTGTCTACAAAATATCGCACGCTTCCTCGTCCGACGGTGTTAATTGGCAGCGTGACGGGCGGCAGATTATCAGCGACCAGTTAAATCCAGACGAATGCCAGGCACTTCCCACAGTTATCTGCCTGAATGACGTTTACCATATGTATTTCTGCTATCGCGAGGCCTATGGATTCCGGACTGATCCTAGCCGTGGTTATCGTCTTGGTTACGCTTGGTCAACCGACTTAGAAAACTGGGTGCGTAACGATAGACTGGCGGGCATCGATGTTTCCGGAGAGGGCTGGGACTCGCAAATGCAGTGCTACCCGCATATCTTCGAATGCGACGGACGAATCTACTTACTTTACAACGGCAACGAGTTTGGGCGTTATGGATTTGGCCTAGCCTTGCTGGAAAACTAATTTTTCAGAAATTAAATGAATGGAGAAAATAATGAATTCAAGAAACTACAACGCTGAACTGGACGATTCCAGCAATGCTGCGAACGAGAAGTATGTGTACAGCTTCGACTTCGACGTCATGCATCCTTTCATGATTCGGGCATTTTTGCCTTTGGCGAGACAAGGAAGTCTCTTGGAGTTAGGGAGCTTTAAAGGGGATTTTACGCGACGGCTTCTGGCACACTTTGCAGACATCACCTGCGTTGAAGCTTCAAGTGAAGCAGTAAAGGAGGCTTCTCACATACTCCAAGAAAAGGCCACGATTATTAATGCTCTTTTTGAGACAGTACAGTTGCCTCGTCAGTATGACAACATTGTCTTAACACATGTTCTTGAGCATTTGGACGATCCTGTCGGCGTCTTGAGGCGTGTGAACAACGAGTGGCTCGCGGATGGAGGGCGTTTTTTTCTTGTTTGTCCGAATGCTAATGCTCCGTCTCGCCAAATTGCAGTGAAGATGGGGTTAATCAGTCAAAATTCTGCTGTAACGCCCGCGGAAAAAGAGCATGGGCACCGAATTACATATTCTCTTGATACTCTAGAGAGCGATGCGCGTGCCGCAGGTTTAAAAGTGGTATTTCGTTCAGGCATTTTCTTCAAAGCATTCGCAAATTTCCAGTGGGATCAGATCCTGCAAACAAATATAGTCAATCAGGATTATCTGGAGGGATGCTATCAATTGGGGCAACAATATCCTGATCTATGCTCAAGTATATTTTTATTATGTGAAAAGGGGAAATAATATCAAACCGCCACTGCTTTCTGTCTGTCTCATAACTTACAACCAGAGCAAGTACATCACACGCGCCCTTGAAGGCATTCTGATGCAAGAGTCTGATTTCCAGTGGGATATTATCATTGCCGATGATTGCTCCACTGATGGCACGCGCGAAATTATCATAGACTACAAGACCAGATATCCCGACCGGATCAAATTAATCATACAATCCCAAAATGTTGGAGCCGCGCGTAATTGGCTAGAATTAATTCAGGCACCCACAGGAAAATACACAGCTTACCTTGAAGGTGATGACTATTGGACTCAAAAGAACAAATTACAAAAACAAGTCGAATTCCTTGAACGCAACCCGGATTACGCCATGTGTTTTCACAAGGTTAAAATTGAAACTAGAGACGGACTTGTAGAAGACTTTATAACAAAAATACCACCGAACAGGGATTCATTTACAACGCACGATCTGGCCAGGACCAATTTTATACATTCACCTACGATTGTATTCAGAAACAAACTTATAGAAATTCCAGATTGGATATTAGATTCACCAATAGGAGACTATCCCCTCTATTTGTTACTTTCCTTGAAGGGGAAAATTAAACTGATCAACGAATGCATGGCTGTGTATCGCATTAACTCCGGCAGTTGGTCGCAGCACGACGATGTCTATCGTCTCATTAAGACATTAAACATGCTGTCTCTGGTAAAGTGTGACATGCCCCGACACATTATCAAAGAGTTGGCATATAATATCGAATCCGAATGCTTAAATAGCATCCAGATCGAATGGAGTAGGGTCAATGCCGGACTTACCAGAAAACTCTCAATAAAGGAGAAGCTCAAGGCCTGGTTGTTATTCAAACGGAATGCCCCTAAAAGATAGTGTGATTATCCCGCCCGATCGTCATTTCAATGTGGCGTTTGGATAAGTTAAGCAAAAAATTCAAATAACTTACTTTAACATCTGCATGTCTTTAATCTCGTCTGATCCGATCAACAAATGTGACATCTCGGTTGCCATGTGTACTTACAATGGTGAAAAATACATTCAACAACAACTCGAGAGCATTCGCCATCAATCACATCTCCCACTGGAATTAATCATATGCGATGATGGCTCCACTGATAGCACCCTCGATATCATTAGGAGATTTTCTTTAAATTCACCCTTTCCTATCAAATTACACGTAAACGAGCGTAACCTAGGGTCGACGGCAAATTTTGAAAAAGCCATTGGTCTCTGCAATGGCGGAATTATAGCACTTTCAGATCAGGATGATGTGTGGAGTAGTACGAAACTGGAGTGCATATCAAATAAATTTGCTGACTGTCAGGAGGCAGTCCTTGTTTTTACCGATGCCACCATAGTCGATCAACAGTTGAAGCCTTTGGGGTACACATTATGGGAATCCATCAATTTCGATCAGAGAGAAAAGGCGGCAATATCCATGGGGCTTTCTATGAAAGTCCTTCTGAAACATAATGTTGTCACGGGTGCCACCCTCGCATTTAAAAGTGAATACCGGAAACATATTTTACCGATTCCGAAGGATTGGGTTCACGATGCGTGGCTGGCATTGATCCTGTCATCATTCGCCAAGATTGATTTTATCGATCAACCATTAATATTGTATAGGCAACATCCTCGACAGCAACTTGGCGCACGCAAGCCAAATATTTGTGAATACATAAAAGATAGGCTGAAAAACAAATCCAAAATCTATATGCAGGAATATCAACGTTTTGAAACTGCGATTCAAAGGCTGGAATTATTGGATCAGACAAGTGCAAATAAGAATGCTAAAAATTTAGATCACCAAAGGTTAATGCACCTGAAATTACGTGGCACACTACCCGGAAAACTGATGAAAAGAATTCGTCCTGTAGTCCATGAGGTGTTAAACGGGCAATATCATAAATATTCAAATGGTTGGGTGAGCGCAATCAGGGATGTCGTTGGTTGGTGACAGGGACAAAGGTTCCGAATTGTGTGTAAGCATCATGCGTTACCCTTCTTTTAAAACAGGTTCAAAATTGACATGATCGCTCCAAAAAAGTCTAATACAATGGCCGTTATAATATGGTACGAGCCTAGTGACTGTGTATATGAGAACATTGATAGAATCCTAATGGAGTTTGAACGAATTGCAGTCATTTCAAATGGACCATGCGATGCAGATAAGATCAAATTCGCTAAGGTGAATAATATAGATTTTATTCAAAATGAAATAAATCTAGGAATTGCTGCCGCTTTAAATCAAGGGCTAAAATTAGCATTCGCTTCTAGTATTGAATGGGTTGTTTTTTTTGATCAGGACTCACAGCCGACAACTACTAATTTCATAGATAATCTTTCGACTGTATTGATGGAACATGCGACACCTGAAAAAATTGCCGTAATCGGGGTGAATTATCATGATGCTTATAATAAATCAGTATTTGATCACCCTGAAAAGTGGCGGAATGTAAAAACGGTAATCACATCAGGCAGTTTGGTAAATGTTGCACTGTCAAATAAGTTGGGTCAATTTAGAGAGGATTATTTTATTGATCATGTTGATCATGAATTTTGTTTGCGAGCACGCAAAATGAATTTATATGTGCTTTTAGCAAATTTCGTACGGATAAAGCATATGATTGGCAACCCGTTGATCGTGAATATTTTTTCCTGGAAGATTACAAATAGCAGACATTCAGCAGTCAGAAGATATTATAGTTATAGGAATTTAATTTTATTAACTCGGGATTATCTCATGTTTGATCCTAATTTTTGCAAGAGGGAACTTTATATAAACTTTAAGATTATTTTTAAAATTCTACTATTTGAAAATGATAAATTTCTTAAAATTAAATACGTTTGTAAAGGACTTTACGATGGCCTGATGGGTGTATCTGGGCCAATAAAGTTTAAATCCAAACAGTAAGAAATCCTTTTCATCCTATTTATGCTCATTGCTGCCGTCATATTAAACTATCGATGTCCAGCTGAAACTATTCAGTGCCTAAAATCAATTAGGGCTGTAAGAGGTGTTTTGATAAACGTTTGGGTTGTTGACAACGCGTCGCTTGATGACTCAGAAGATGTTGTTTTATCACAACTGAACCCCCTGGAAACATGGATTCAAACGGGGAGCAATCTTGGGTATGCCGGGGGCAATAACGCCGGGTTTAGGGAAGCTTTGAAAGCGGGGGCCTCACATATTTTAGTGATTAATCCTGATTGTGAAGTGGAATCAGGTTTTCTCGGCCCTTTACTAGAAGTCATGGAAAGGAATCCTGACGCGGGCGTGGTATGTCCGATGATATTGGATCGAGAAACTGGGAAGGTTCAGGCATTTGGCGGAACCGGGAGCTTAAGTTCCGGACGATTTCATAGAGCCCATCATGATTCTTCCCCAGAGACTTTTGAGCATGGGACGATCTCGGAAACATATTTTCCACCGGGAGCTTGTTTTTTAGTCCGCCGAGAAGTCCTTGAGGAGTTAGGGGGATTTGATGAAAACTTCTTTCTTTATAATGAGGATGTGGACTTCGGCATAAGAACACGCAAGGCAGGTTGGAAAATTTTCGCAGTCTCTCACTCCCGGGTCCGCCATAGAGATTCCACCTCGGATGGTCGCAAAAGCCCGGTCGTGAATTATTATGCTACTCGCAATACTCAATGGGTGGTGAAGCGACATTGCAGTTGGCTCGATATAACCTTAAGTTATTTCATGGCTGTGGTTTATTTCTGGCCGCTTAAAATTTTGGCCCGCTTAATTTTGGGCTACCACCGTGGGGCATGGGCCGCTTTCAAGGGCGCCATTGACTCCTTTAAGCCCGTGCCGAATCAGCGCACTTCCCTTAAATAAATTATTTTTCTTCAACGTGGCTCTCCTCACGATCTGACCCTTTCAGGGGCTTTCTTGCCCGTTGATCTATACGACCCCATCTCGGGCAGATTGTGTCCTTAAAAAAATCGCATAAACCATTTGCATCAGTGGTTCGCCTGCGTTAAAAACTTCCGCCTTTTGTGCGGTACAATTTTTAAGGTGTCCCGCCCTAGTAAAGGCAAGTAACCAAAGTGTAAGAGGTAATAAAATGCAATCCCAAGGATTATACGACTCGCGGTACGAACATGATTCCTGTGGCGTAGGCTTCATTGTCCACGTCAAAGGAAAAAAGTCCCATGATATCGTTCAACAGGGGTTACAGGCCCTTTTGAATCTTGAGCACCGGGGAGCTTGTGGATGCGAAATTAATACGGGCGATGGAGCCGGTATTCTGATCCAGATGCCCCACGACTTCATGGTCAAGGCTGCTGGTGAAGTGAAATTGTCCCTTCCCGACTTCGGTCACTACGGCACGGGAATCTTTTTTATGCCTCCCAAAGAAGAGGACCGTAAGGCGGCTGAAGCCAAATTTGAGCAAATCGTCAAAGAAGAAGGACAAGCCTTCTTAGGTTGGCGTTCTGTCCCGACAAACAATCAATCACTGGGACCAACAGCCATTGCCGCACAACCAGAGGTTCGGCAACCCTTTATTATCCGGTCGAGTGCCATCCTAGATGAGACAGCATGGGAACGGAAACTCTACGTCATTCGTAAACGCGCTGAAAACGAAATTAAACGGTCGGGCAAATTTGTTGGCTCTGAATTTTTTTATCCGGTCAGTCTTTCTTATAAGACGATCATTTATAAAGGGATGCTTATGACCGAACAGGTCGCCAAGTTTTATCCTGACTTAAACGACCCGGCGGCGACGAGTGCTTTGGCCCTTGTCCACTCCCGGTTCAGCACCAACACGTTCCCGAACTGGAACAGGTCCCATCCTTACAGGTACATTGCACACAATGGTGAAATCAATACCCTAAGAGGCAACGTCAACTGGATGCATGCCCGGGAATCACTTTTGTGCTCGCCAGTCTGGGGCGAAGACCTCAAGAAAATCGTACCGATTATCGACGAAGATGGATCTGACTCGGCGATGTTTGATAATTGTTTTGAGTTCCTTGTGCTCTCAGGTCGTTCCCTGCCGCATACCATGATGATGATGGTGCCCGAGCCTTGGGAAGGCCATGAAAGTATGAGCGCAGAAAAGAAAGCGTTCTACGAATATCATGCATGTATGATGGAACCTTGGGACGGCCCCGCATCGATGGCTTTTACAGACGGATTTCAGATGGGCGCCACGTTGGATAGAAATGGTCTGAGGCCCTCTCGGTATTACGTAACCAAAGACGACCTTGTCATCATGGCTTCTGAAGTCGGGGTGCTGGATGTAGCGCCTGAAAACATAAAAGAAAAAGGGCGTTTAACCCCAGGCAAAATGTTTCTTGTTGATACACGTGAAGGCCGGATTATCTCTGATGAGGAGATAAAAAGCCGAATCGCAACCGAACAACCGTACCGGCAGTGGTTAAATGAAAACATCATCGAACTTGATGCGCTTCCGGAACCTCCGCATGTGCACGAACCTGACCATAAGTCCGTTATGCAACGTCAAAAGGCTTTTGGGTACTCCTTTGAAGACCTACGTATTATAGTGGGTCCGACGGCTCGTGATGGCGTCCAACCTTTGGGGTCTATGGGGACAGATACCCCTTTGGCAGTTTTATCCAACAAACCGCAACTTTTGTTTAGCTATTTTAAACAGCTTTTTGCCCAAGTCACAAACCCACCTATTGATTGTATTCGTGAAGAAATTATTACTTCGACGGAAATCACGGTTGGTTCGGAAGGCAACCTACTCAGCCCTGGCCCCGAAAACTGTCGGCAGATCAAGTTGCATTACCCGGTTTTGAGCAATGAGCAGTTTGAAAAACTGAGGCACATCGATCGCAATGGTTTTAAAGCGGTGACCTTGCCTATCTTGTTCGATCCTCGCAAAGCCGGCGCGGGTTTACATGCCGCGATGGACGAACTGTTTGCCAAAGCTTCCGCCGAAATTGCTGCAGGGGTAAACATTATCGTCCTTTCTGACCGTGGCGTGAGTGGGGAACTCGCTCCCATTCCATCATTGTTGGCTGTGTCCGGACTGCATCATCATTTGATCCGTGAAGGGACACGGACTCGGATTGGTATCGTCCTCGAATCAGGCGAACCTCGGGAAGTTCATCATTTCAGCCTGCTGATTGGTTACGGCGCCACGGCGATTAATCCTTATTTGGCTTTTGAGACAATCGCCGATTGCATTCACCAAGGGTTACTGAAGGACATCGATCACAAAACAGGCGTGAAGAACTTTATCAAGGGCATCGTTAAAGGCGTGGTTAAAACCATGTCAAAAATGGGGATCTCCACGATTCAAAGTTACCATGGCGCACAGATTTTTGAGGCTATTGGAATTAATAAAGCCGTCATTGATCGATATTTTACTTGGACGGCTACACGGATTGAAGGAATTGATATGAATATCATCGCGAAGGAAGTTCTCCTTCGTCATGAAGAGGCGTACCCAGTTCGGTCTATTGAATCCAACGATACTCTTGAAGCAGGTGGCCAATATCAATACAGGAAAGACGGTGAATATCATTTGTTTAACCCTGAAACGGTGCACCGCCTTCAAACGGCTTGTCGGACGAATAGCGCAAAAGTGTTCGGTGAATATTCAAAATTGGTCGATAAACAGGACAAAAACCTCGCAACGCTCCGCGGTCTCCTTGACTTTAATTTTGCTGCCAACCCGATTTCCATAGATGAGGTTGAGTCAGTTGAAACTATTGTTAAGCGGTTCAAAACAGGTGCCATGTCTTACGGGTCAATCAGCTCAGAAGCCCACGAAGCGTTAGCTATTGCGATGAATCGGATTGGTGGAAAAAGCAACACAGGCGAAGGGGGCGAAGATCCTGATCGTTATGCGTGGTCTGAAAATGGTGATTCCAAGAATAGCGCCATTAAACAGGTGGCTTCTGGTCGGTTTGGTGTCACAAGCCTTTACCTGACAAAAGCACGGGAAATCCAGATCAAGATGGCGCAAGGCGCAAAACCCGGCGAAGGCGGCGAACTCCCGGGCACAAAAGTGTATCCGTGGATAGCCAAAACGCGGCACGCAACGCCTGGAGTTGGGCTCATCTCCCCTCCTCCGCATCACGATATTTATTCGATCGAAGATTTAGCTGAACTTATTCATGACCTTAAAAACGCAAACCGCGCAGCAAGAATTAGTGTTAAATTGGTTTCTGAAGTAGGCGTCGGAACAATTGCAGCGGGTGTAGCAAAAGCGCATGCTGACGTCATCCTGATCAGTGGTCACGATGGTGGCACGGGCGCCTCACCGTTGTCTTCGATTAAGCATGCGGGAATTCCATGGGAACTGGGTCTTGCGGAGACGCACCAAACTCTCGTTTTGAACAACCTCCGGAGTCGGGTGGTTGTTGAAACAGACGGCCAGCTTAAAACCGGAAAAGATGTGGTTGTTGCCGCTTTGTTGGGCGCAGAAGAATTTGGCTTTGCCACAGCACCCTTAGTAGTGCTCGGATGCATCGTCATGCGTGTTTGTCACTTGAACACCTGCCCTGTCGGTGTAGCGACTCAAGATCCAAAACTTCGGGCCAAATTCATGGGAAGTCCTGATCATGTGGTCAATTTCATGCGTTTTATCGCCCAAGAAGTGCGTGAACTCATGGCTCAACTCGGCATTCGCACGGTCAACGAACTTATTGGGCGCACGGATTTACTGAAGGTAAACAATGCAGTCGACCACTGGAAAGCTAAGGGTCTGGATTTGAGTAAGATTCTGTATCAGCCTAAGTCAGGACCAGAAGTTGGTCGGTATGCCCAAGTCGAGCAGAATCATGGGCTGGATAAATCCCTTGATCTCACGGTGCTCCTAGAGAAGTCTAAACCTGCTTTAGAACGCGGTGAAAAGGTCATCATCGAAAGCCCAGTCAGAAATGTGAATCGCGTGGTGGGCACGATTCTCGGCAATGAAGTCACTAAAAAATACGGGGCCGCAGGTTTACCAGAAGATACCATCCAACTGAAATTAAAAGGTTCAGCTGGGCAATCACTGGGCGCGTTCATTCCCAAGGGACTTTCAATTCAACTCGAAGGAGACGCCAACGATTACGTGGGTAAAGGCCTGTCGGGCGGTAAGATTGTGATCTTTCCTCCTAAAGGTTCATCGTTTGCCCCAGAAGACAATATTATCATTGGTAACGTCGCGTTTTACGGTGCGACAGCGGGCGAAGCCTATATTGGCGGAATGGCCGGGGAACGGTTTGGCGTGCGTAACAGTGGCGTAAGAACGGTTGTCGAATCTGTGGGTGACCACGGTTGCGAGTACATGACCGGCGGCCGCGTTGTGGTTTTGGGTAATACAGGACGCAACTTCGCTGCGGGTATGTCCGGGGGCATTGCCTACATCCTCGACATTGACGGGAATTTTAAAATCAAGTGTAACACCCAAATGGTCGGACTCGAAAAATTGGTGTCTCAATCAGAAATCTTGGAAGTCCGGGGCATGATTGAAAAGCACGTTCATTACACCGGCAGTGAGCGGGGTAAAAACATCCTCAAGTTATGGGATGACATGGTTCCCAAATTTGTAAAAGTCATGCCGAAAGATTATAAGCGTATGCTGGAAGCCATTGAGCGCGTTGAAAAACAAGGGCTTACGGCGGACGATGCCATCATGGCCGCGTTTGAAAGTAACGCCCATGACTTGGCTCGTGCTGGCGGAAACTAATATTAAAGTCCGGAAAGTTCGTAGAATCCCTACGAATCTTCCATGGACTTAAATGAAATTAATTTAAGGGCTTGTGGATATTGCGCTTGACGAATTTTGTCGGGGCTTTTGTATCTATCGCGGTGCTCGGAATGGGATTAACCTGGTGCGAACATCACCCCACTCAAGTAGTTAAGGAAAAAATGGGTAAACCAACTGGTTTTTTAGAAATAAATCGTGAACTTCCTGCGGATGCAAATCCAAAGGATCGCATTCACCATTGGGAAGAATTCCACGAACACCTTGGGGAGGACAAACTCCGTCAGCAAGGCGCGCGGTGTATGGATTGCGGCATACCCTTTTGTCACACAGGCACCTTGATTGGCGGCATGGCTTCTGGTTGTCCAGTAAACAATTTGATTCCCGAATGGAACGATCTTGTTTATCGCGGTCTTTGGAAAGAAGCGCTTGAGCGACTCCACCGCACAAACAACTTCCCTGAATTTACCGGCCGTGTGTGCCCAGCCCCATGCGAGGGTTCCTGCGTTCTTGGAATGAACGAACCCGCGGTAACTATCAAGAATATCGAATGTTCGATTATTGACCGGGGTTGGGACGAAGGCTGGGTAAAGGTTATGGTCCCCATAAATCGCACCGGCAAAAAAGTGGCCGTTGTAGGTTCAGGCCCAGCAGGACTTTCTGCAGCAGATCAACTCAATAAAGCCGGGCACCTTGTCACTGTATTCGAACGCGCTGACCGCATCGGAGGTCTTCTCATGTACGGGATTCCGAACATGAAACTCGACAAAAAAGAAGTCGTTCAACGGCGCGTGGATCATATGGCCGCTGAGGGAGTTAACTTTGTCACTAAAACAGAAATCGGAAAAGATATCCCCGCAGAGAAACTTGTTAAGGATTTCGATGCTGTTGTTCTCTGCGGCGGTGCGACAAAACCTCGCGACTTACCAATTGAAGGCCGAAATTCAAAGGGCGTTCATTTTGCCATGGAATTCCTTCACGCTAACACCAAGGCTTTGCTTGATGATAACCATGTAAGTGGAAATTATATTTCTGCTAAGGATAAAAACGTCATCGTTATTGGCGGTGGAGATACCGGCACTGACTGCGTGGGAACATCCATGCGACACGGCTGCAAATCCGTTATTCAATTAGAAATTATGGCCCGCCCACCCGAGGCGCGTGCTACCGATAATCCATGGCCTCAATGGCCAAAGGTGTACAAACTTGATTACGGTCAAGAAGAAGCCGCAGCTGTTTTCGGATCAGACCCACGGGCCTATTTGGTGACTGCGAAGAAATTTGAAGTTGATGAAAATAACCAAGTTAAAGCCGTGCACATTGTCGGGGTCGAATGGGCCAAAGACGATAAAGGCCGTTTTTATCCAAAGGAAATCCAAGGCACAGAAAAGGTTTTACCTGCTCAGTTAGTGCTTTTGGCCATGGGATTTCTTGGGCCCGAAGATACGGTCCTCGCACAACTCAAAGTGGATCGTGACGAGCGCTCTAATGCGAAGGCTGAATTCGAAAAATATACCACAAATATTACCGGTGTTTTCGCTGCTGGTGACATGCGCCGTGGTCAATCCCTTGTCGTCTGGGCTATTAACGAAGGTCGTGGAGCAGCCCGTGAGTGCGATAGATATTTGATGGGTAAAACCCAGCTTCCTTAATCTGCTTAAAATTGATACGCCTCGATGTCGGGTCCCTGACCCCTTCGATGTCGTAAAATTATCTCGCTACCCAGTCGGGCGGAGATCCCCATCTTTGACCCTTTATCGGTCCGCAATTATATCAGAATCCAATGACGATTCGGCTGCCTGACGGGGTTTCGCAATGTGGATGTATGGGTCTGGTAAATCCACTCCCCTGATCGAAGTCAGGTTGGATCATATGGTAAATCGGTTGGTACTGAATAAGACTGATGTACGATTGCTGAGCTTCCATCTCATAAGCGCGCTGGCGATTTTCACGATCAACGCCCGCGTCCTCTTCGATTCGGGCCATTTTCTCTTTTAATTCCTTGTTGGCCTCTTTTATCGCGACTCTAGTATCCACATCTGGATAATGCTTAGAAAACAAGCGAAGCCGTTCCAACTTTAAATCTGGGTCGGCTAGGACATAAGAACGCGATGCCACAAGCAACTCCAATTCCCGTTGGCCCGCTTCTCTTTGTTGTTGGGCGTAAACTTTGCCGGAAACCGCTGCTTTAGCGGCAATCTCGCTGTAACGCTTATTTTGGGGCAGAAGCTCCACCGCTTTGACTACACCATTCACCACGGTAACTTCACCACGGTCAAAAACGTAAACTGTTTCAGTGTCAGACTTTATGATCCCACCGGGCTCTCCTAAAACCTCAATGACATGATCAAGCGTATCGCCTTCTTTGACCTGACCCTGGGCAAAGTTTAGGGCGGTAAAAGCTAAAAGGTAAACGATGATGGTAAAATAGCGGTGCACGATGGATTTATCCTTGTGTCTGACGGTTGAAACCTGCTCTATATTCACAAAAATTATGGCCGTTATTAAATTGCTCCATACTCGCTACCGTGTCAACGACTTGGAAAAAACCGTGACTTTTTACAAGGAAATCCTTGGCCTCCAAGAAGTTACGCGCCACAAGTCCCCGCGCGGCTCAGAACTTGTCTTCCTGAAAACCCCGGGGAGCGAAGAGCTTATTGAACTTTGTTCATTTCCTGCCAGTGGCCCAGTCCAAGTTCAAGCAGACCTCACGCACCTCGCATTCCAAGTTGAAGATATGAATACTTTCGTCGAAACATTAAAAGCTAAGGGTGTTCCCCTCTCAGATGGACCTACAGAAACTTCCTCTGGGAATATCATTGCTTTTATTGATGCCCCCGAAGGTTACGAAATTGAGATCATCCAGAAGCGCTCATGAGATTCATTAACCTCACCGGCCGGAATGAAATCGGGGCGAACTGCTACTTCCTCGAGATTGAAGACCGTGGTTTTATTCTGGATGCAGGACTTCATCCGAAACTTGCAGGGTTCACAGCACTGCCCGAATTGGAATGGATCCGTGATGAAATTATTCACGGTATTTTACTGACTCATTGTCATCTCGATCATATTGGATCTCTCCCAGTGGTCATGCGCGAACATCCCGCTGTCCCTGTGTACATGACACAAGCTTGCTATCAACTTTCCCCCATCGTACTCCATAATTCATGCAACGTCATGATCAAGGAACGTGACGAAAAACATATTCGCGAATATCCGCTCTTTGGGCACCGAGAGGTCGATGAACTTCTGGAACGATGGTTTACCCTTCGATATAAGGACCCTGAGAAAATTGCCGGGGGTTCAATCGAATGTACACTTTTTGATGCGGGCCACGTACTCGGCTCTGCCGGGGTACAGTTAAAAGGAAAAACCGAATCCTTTTTCTACACGGGTGATATTAATTTTACCCCACAAACAATCACCTTGCCCGCCGATTTTCCAGAGGAGTCACCCGATGTCCTCGTCATCGAAACCACCCGTGGAGCTCAAGCCGCTACAGAGGGTAAAACCCGACAAACTGAAATCGAGCGACTCGGACGAAGGCTCAAAGAAGTCTTCGATCGAGGTGGCTCAGTCCTGATTCCTTGTTTCGCCCTCGGCAAACAACAGGAAGTTTTAGCTATTCTTCATCAAATAATGACCCAAGGTTTGATTGAACGCAAAACCGTGTTCTTTGGGGGCCTCGGAAAACAGTTCAGCCAACTTTACGATAAACTGGCCCCGCACACTCGGCGACTTTTGCCTGACCTCCAATTCTTCGATGACATGGACCTCGCTGTTTTTGCAAGGGGGGAAAGTGATTCCATCAAACTTGGCGGTGGAAAAATCTTTGCTGTTTCCGCAGGAATGATGACCGCTCCCACCCATTCGTTTGTTATTGGACAACGCATGTTGCAGACGGAGAATAACGCCATATTTTTCGTAGGTTACCTCGATCCGGAATCACCCGCAGGGCTCATCAAAGCGGCAGGCCGTGGTGGAAAAGTTAAATTGGGTCGCGACATCCCCGAACAAACCGTTCGCTGTGATATGGATAGCTTCGACCTAACCACGCACGCCAATCGCGAAGATATTCTCAACTACATCTTAAAGGTTAAGCCGAAAACGACCATCCTTGTCCATGGAGACCCCACCGCTTCCGAATGGTTTGGGGACCAGCTCGACAAACAAAACATGAAATGGATCATCCCTACTCCGGGGAAAGAATACCATTTGTAATACTAATAAGATCCTCGAAGGCTAGTGTAGTCCATCAAACAGAACGTAACTTATCAAATTTCGCCCAGGCCGCGTTTTTTTGGTGATGGTCAATTGAAGGTGTAATCTTATGGGTGCACAACCCCTTTGGGATTGTGTGTTTGCTGACTTTTACCCCAGTGGCATCTCGTACCCGATCGACCCTAGACTGTGTGACGAAATCCCTTTTGGGATTCGCTCTCACGTCCTTTCTTCCTTAGTGGGATCAGTGTCTTTAAACGCATAGTTTGTACGTCCCTTCGGATACGAAGACACGAAAGGGGAAGCAGGACAAAAAAGGATTTCTTCGTGCCTTCGTGTGAGTCTAATTCTTTCCCTCATTTCCCTTGTAGGTGCGGGGACACCGGCCGAGTATGCGCCAGCATACGATCGCCTGAGAATAAAAGGCTGAAGGAAAAGCCTAACACAGGAATGAAACCCGTGCTTTTTCACGTGGAAAATGGGTTTCCCTACCCGTTTTCCTCCGTGTTTCCACACACGGGAGTTTAAGGAGTGTATAAGCCTCCTTAAAAAGGCCACGGGTAAGGAGACCCGTGCTCCACGTCCTGATCTATTTCACCGTCACACGACCGTACTTGGAGGCGTCGAGGTAGGCGGGTTGGCTCTGGAATGTCGAGCCGCGAAGCGAAACGCCCTTCTCGTCGAATGTGGAGAGCGTGAACTCGATATAAAATTGCTTGGTGAGAGGGTCAATTTTAAGACGTGATAACGGGATCACAGCGAAGAGGCGGTATCCGTAAGGTGCGTTTTCGGAGGTAATCTGGATGTCCGCCGCTGAAGTGGGGACATCACCCTCCTTGTAGAGTGCCCGCGCGGTTTGTTTGTCGATACCAGGAATTAAAAAGGCCTGGCCTGTGGGCTTATCGGGTTTGAGAGCGGTGAATATTTCAAGATCCGATCCTTCCCAGGGGTTTGCGTTCAACTGAGGATTTTTATCGTTTACCTTAGCGGCGACAATCAGATGTCCGGCGGCCAATCCAAAACGCACCACACCCAGAACTTCATTCTTGTTGTTATTATAAATGGGGAGCGCAGGAGAATCTTTAAGGAACTCCTGAACATCTTTCAGTTCAGGAACAGTGGGGACCATGGCAACAGTCACTTTCCGGGAAAGATCGATGTGTCCAAGCACCGCCTGAGTAGATCCTTCCTTTTTTAACCGGGCCCGCACGGCAAGGCGCGATTCCATCTGCGCCACATCAAACTCATAATTCATTCGTTGGCCCGCGGCCAAGGTCACCTGCTTTCTGCCCCTCTCGAAGGAAATTCCGGCATCGTGAGGGAGCATATCCAAAACGACTTCATCAGATATCGGTTCCTTCCCTTTGTTTTCGATGGTCACTTGAACCCGCCCTTTTTCTCCCATACCTTCAGGTTTGCGCAGCCATGACATCGTCAACGTAGTGGGGGACACCTTCACCGCAACTGCGGGTTCATTATCGCGAATCATCGTTTTTCCACCGCTGCCGTCACGAATACGAACGCCTTGCTTCCCGTTGTTATCACTCAAGATCGCATGCACAACGCCGGGAAGCACATCGATGGAAGGTTCGGTCGTATGGAAAGTACACCCCCGCACCTGCAATCGACCCGCCGAGGCTTCCACAAGCGCGCGCCCGGAATGTTCTCCGCGCGAACTCGAAAAATAACAGTTCTCCAGGGACACATACCCTTCGGGAGCGCTCGACACGACACATTGTTCTGACGGACCCCAGAATGCACAATTAGAAAAGCGCACTGAACCGGCGCAATTCGGTCCAATCAAAACCTGAATCGGGTCGGGGCCGCTCATGGAAACGAACTCGCCATTAGATATCAAAAGGCCCATCGGTTGAATATCTTCAACCACAATTGCGTTCCATGTCGCATCGGCACCGATTCCAGAAAACTGGCCGTTACAAGCCCCGTTTGCGGTTTTTACAAATTTATATCCGACACGCGCCGGGAACACGAAGGTGTTGTGAACGTAAGCCCAATCAATTCGCCCGAAAGTAAAGGCCTCAAAGTTTTTCGACATGTAATCGAACACCAAATCCCAATCTCCACCGACCCCCGAATGAAACCATTCACAATGGAAATGCACGTTATCGAGGCGCCCGATGTCCACGCAGTTGTCCACATAAAATCCACGGCGCAATGCGCATCCGTACACATTGCGAACCTGAAACCGTATATTAACTTCCGGACCCACGCGGATTGCATTGTAACTGTTGAAGAGGGTGATGTCTTCGAGCCGGTTATCACGTCCCTGCAGATGAAAGGTCCAAGGATAAGGTTGAATATCTTTAGCGACCTGATCGGGATAAAGAACGGACAGACCAATAACCGCCGCGTTGTTCCCGAGTTCGAAAAGGGCGGGACCGTCCTCGCGGCCGCGTCCCGCGGTGGACATGACGATGGTTCCCACTTGCGGATCTGAAAAGTGATTAGCCTCGTTAACCCCCACCAGAGCGACACCTTCAGGAATTCGCAAACTTCCTGAGACCAGAATTTTACCAACGGGTAACTGCACACGCCCGCCTCCCTTTTTCCGGACCTCGTCCATGGCCTGTTGAATGGTTTGAGTGTTATCAGTTTTCCCATCAGCAACAATCGACGCGGCTTTCGAAAGACCACAGGCCCTGAACTTGAAACAAGGCTTACAAAATATCCAGCAGGCAGCGGCCAGGACAACAATGACGAGTAAGATGGCGATGAGTTTTACTTTCATAATTTTGCTTTTTTAAGATCTTTTTTCTTTGCTGTACCTTGGACATTTTTCACGGCTGGGCGCTTTTGCCCCGGTAACGTCTACCCCAAAATTCGAACCAATGGAAATCCCTGAATAAGGAACGTGATGAATGTGGTTTCGAGCCACGATGGTTTCGCGGGCCAGGGACACGAAAATGGGAACCACCCCGTAACTGCTCCAACCCATGTTATAAATATGGTTATCTGAAATAACCGTACCTGTCGGTAAAACTGACGGATCTGAAGCTGTCGTCGCGTTCCCCCAACAAAAACCCCGCCGCGTGTCGATACATGAATTTCCGATTCGGTAATCAGGTTAGAAAGCAGAAACACAACGAGTCCCGCGCGAATGATGATAATCATTTAACTTGCGCGAAACCATACCGAATCATATTCCCTTTTCAAGTCCAAAGTCTCCTGGGTCGATATGAGTACTCCGCAACCTCGTTACTTGGTCATATCATTAAAACGAAGTCGAAACTCCCTCGGGGTCATTCGTTTCTTTTTGGAAAAGAGGCGGTTGAAATTTGAGAGGTTTGAAAAACCACAGAAAAAGGCGATCAAAGTAATCGAGCGCGACGACTCCAGAAGCTGCTGACAGACGTGGTTTAATTTTAAATCGATGACAAAATCGGTAAAGATCGTTTTGGAATGACGTTTAAAATACGTTTCCGTCCTCCTCTTTTACCTTTCTTAAATGGAAACACTTTCTCACAAACAAACCGTCATTCAACCCTCGGCCTCGGAAATTCTTTCTTTTCGCAATAATGGCCACGTCAAAATCAAAAATGTTTTTTCAAAAGACGAGATTCAGGGGTGGGAACCTAAGATAACACGTGCCTATTGGAACCTGCCAACAAGGACCAGCAAAACGATCTCAAGTCGTGGATGCCAGGGGCTACCGTCAGAAAACCCGGGCCCTGTTGCTCTTCCCCGGTTTTATATTGAAACTAAACAGCCCCTGTTACCCCGAAAAAACCTGTCACGTAACAACCGGGGGCCTTTATGTGGCCCTTCAGAATGATGGCCAACAACCCGCCATAGTCGCCTTGACCCTCCACAGCCAAACCTTCACCGGCGAAGTTCCGCAGCAGTCAACACGCGCCTGGTGGTTCGACCCGGAATCCAATAAAACCGAGACTTTGGTTTTTTAAAACCTAGAACATGGGTCTCCCTACCCGTGTTCCTCCGTGTTTCCACACACGGCTATCCACGGGGGGTAAGCCCCCCTCAAAGCACACGGGTAAGGAGACCCGTGCTCCACGTTAAGTCGTTTTGCGTGTGCGGGATTTCATCCAGGCGAGTGCAGGTTTGCGACCATAGAAGGCAAGAACGATTAAAGTGAGGATGATAACCATCCACTCTTCGGGTTCAGGTGTTTCATAACCCGGTGTCGCGTAAGCATAACCGGTGTTACCAAGGCTATTATTGGCAATTCCAGTGATGTAATCGGATGTAGAATTGTTATATCCAACCCGTGTAGCGACTAGGTTGCCAGAAAGATCCGCGCCCAAACCGGTGTTCAGTGCTGAGTACTGTAAATTGACGACTCCGCTGGAAGGATCCCAGAAGTTTTGGAAATTGGCTTGCCAACCCGCGCCACCGCCAAAGTCGAGGGCAAACTGGCTAGTCCCTCCAATCATGGTCAGATCGTAATTAGCCCCGTCATTGTTGTATGTGAATACATCGACCACAGCCCCTAAGTTATCGTAAAGAACCATATAATCCGCGTTGCTGTCCGGGTTGCCCATAAACCCATAAGCGTCCGTCCAGTTATTGAAATAACTATCAGTTAAGTAACCCGAATCGGCATTAGCGACGATCAGAGTACCGCCCTGACCGCTGACAAGATTTGTATAAGGATCGCCGGACTGAGTCCAGCTACTTCCAGTTTGTGTGGTGTATGTCACGCTTGGGCGGAAAGGACGTCCACCTTGAACACCTCCGTTATGTTCGTCAGCACCGAAAGTAAACGAGTCAGAAGGGGCACCTACCATACCCATAACCAAGAATTCGTTGTTTGTGCCTCCTAAGTTACCAGCGCCGGAGATACTAAAGTTGGCTGCAAGATAACCGTTCTGATCGTATGCACGAACTTTATATCCAGAAAGATCCAAGCCTCCTCCACTGCCCAAAGTCTGGGAATGGGCGAGGTTCGTTCCAAGTTTGAGTTCGAGCCATTCATGATTCTTGTCAACTGCGTTTGCTCCCGCATTGACCATAAATTCGTTGAAGTAAACAGACCCGCGATTTGCTGAGGCTGTTCCCGAACCAATCCCGGTCCCTGGCTGAACCTGTTTACGCATATCGTTAGTGACTACCGCGCCCGTTACGTTTTCCACAAAACCTTGGTTAACCGACAATGCCATTGCAGCACTCGCAGCGCCTTGGGCGGAATAGAATCGGCCACCTTCGCGCACATCATTTAAGCCTGTACCGTTAGTGCCAGTACCGGTCGAAGTAAGGTTGTTAATTGTGTTTACGTTAGCGATTGTTCCGCCATCAGCCAAAACGTTAGCCGCCACGTTATCGGTCTTTAATCGCCCATTCAACACTGACACTGTCGAATAAAGGGCGTTCGTAAGAACCGCTGTGTAGCCTTGACCTGAGCCGACATTTGTCACAATAAAGACCTCCGAGTGGCCCAAAGTACCCTTGAAGGTGGAAGCTGAATCCAATACAGGACTATCCGTGACTTGAACTTGAAGGTTCACAGATCCTGAAACCTGATTTGTCGTTACAGCCCAGTATGATCCGTCCGCTGCGATGACTTGTAAGTTAGCACCGCCCAAATTGGTTACGTTCCCGAACATCCCAGTTTGTTTAGTGACGTCGAAACCATTAATAAGCCGGTAGGTGTTTGTATCGGTTGTCGGTGTGGTATTGAGATAAAGTGCTCCACCGAAGACCAAGTTACCACTCGAACCCGCACTCGAAATAACGTCACGCACGTTTGTGGTAGCGCCGATGTTGAAGTAATTTGTTGAGCCCGCAAGACTCACGTAGTTAAACCCGCTCCCTACTGTCAGTGTCCCAGTATTCGTTGTTGTCCCTGCGCTGACAGTACCTGCGTTTGTTAAGTGTCCAAAGATAGTTGAACTGGTACCGATCAGCAGACCGTTACTCTGGACGTTAAGACCATCGGAGAATCTGGCATTAACCGATTGAAGATTCAAGGTGCCCCCATTTGATAATACCACTTGGCTGCCATTTGTGAAAGTAACGCCACCAGCCCCGGTTAAAGTGAGTTGTTTATTCGATACGTTCACTGTGCCCGCGAGAACAAGCGTGCTCCCAGCAGCATCCCAGGTCTGGGACGCGCCAACAGTCACTCTATTACTAATGAATTGGGCGACGCTGCTATTCTGGTATATCCCCACTCCATTTGTCCCCATGATAGTCAAGTTGCTGCCACCGATTGCATGGGTGCTCATTCCGGCAAGGTTACTAAAGGTCATCTGCGAAATTGAATAAGGAGTATCAATAATCGAATTTGTCTTCGTGCTATTAGCCGCAATGATAATACTTGCTGTTCCATCATTCACTGGAGCCGCGTCAAACACCCAGTTAACCCCTGTTGACCAGTTGCTGTTTCCCGTTCCATTATTTCCATCCCAAATATAGGGCGCTTGTGAGAATACAAGATTGGTCAACCACACATCGTTTGCAATATTCAGGATCTGACCACCAAAAACGTTAGCCCCTTGGAAAACAAATCCGCTAAAGTCGTTTGAACTTCCAGCCCACGTAGTGTTATCAAATAAACGGAATCCAGCGGTGGCGAGCGGGGAATAATTAAATGTGAAATCAAGGACACCTCCGCCAAAGAAGGTTCCATTTACCGCGACGTTATCAAAGGACGCTGCACTGTTGAAATTAAAGAAGTTGGTAGAAGTCGCACCCAAAATCATGTTGCCATTGATCGTGAGCGTTCCCACATCAGCGCCCGATGAAGTGCCAAGATTCATGTTACCACGATTTGTCACATTACCCGCGATGGTTGCACCAGCCGCGTAAATGCTCGCGTTTGTATTGACGAGCAATCCCCCGGTAAAGGTATGAGCGGCTGTCGTATCCACATAAAGGCGGGCATTTTGTGTCCCACTACCCACCGTAAATGTGCTGCCCGTATAATTCATCCCACCGCCACCAATGATCAAGGTGCCGTCTTGGTGGCTAATCGAGTTATTCGCTTTGACCACGATGTTACTGGAGTAAACAGTTGCGCCTGTATTGAGAACGAGTGTGTTACCTGTAGCCAATCCACCGGTCCCCTGACCTACTGTGATTGTACCGTAGTTTGTTAGTCTACTTCCCGTGCCACTGACAAGAAGGCTGTTGCTGTTAGCCAAAGTCGCTTCGCCGATAATGGTATTTGATACCGCAAGAATGGCTCCGCCCAAAACCTGAGCGTTGTTGCTTGACCCTGCAAAACCCACGTACATCAAGCTTATATTTGATAACGTGGATGAAGCACCGGTGAGCACCAAGCTGTTGCTATTAGCTCCTGAAGCGCGGCCTAAGTACAAGGCCCCATCTGCTGCTGTGCTGTATAAAGTCCCACCATTGCTGACGAGCACCGAGTTCATTGTGCTATTTGAACCAATGTAAATTCCTTGAGATCCAGCCGCGCTCGCGTTGACGGCCACCACGCCGCCGTTTTCAACGATCAAACGATTCGTAGCGCCGCTTGCACCTACGACCAATGATTGCGCGTTGCTCCAAAGTGAACCCGCACCAGTCACAATAGCGTTGTTGCTATTGTTTCCTGAGCCAAGACCAATAATACCCATCCGGTTCAGGACATCGCCACCATTGGTTACAGTCAGCAGCGTGTTGGTTCTAGAAGAGACAAAGTCGGATGTCAGATGATTTATCAAACCAGACCCAGTTACAATCAACGTTCCGTTGCTCAGGATAGTACCGCTATTGCTGTTTGTGCCGAGTACCGTCATCGACCCTGCTCCGACCTTCGTTAATGCGAAAGCACCTGAAACCGTTGAGTTACTTAATGTGAGGTTTGCTCCGCTATCCGCTCCGAAAGCGGATGCACTTCCTAAAGTGACAGCACCCGTCACCGTATTGTTCAGTCCTGAAACAGCACGTATAGCACCCGTGTTGTTTGACCCAGCCCCGTTAACAGTGAAGCTTCCAGCAGCAACATTTAAAGTTCCATTTGATAAACCGAACGACCCGCCGGTATTAACCACATAACCGTTGGCTCCTTGGAGGTTAAGAATATTACTTCCGATGTAAGTTGCCCCGCCCAGATTCAAGTTACCACCAGTGGCATACCAAGACTGAGTGGATGACGCGACCGTCATATCATTATTGATCGTCTGAGCCACCGAGGCATTTTGCCAGATACCCGTACTAATGATCCCGCTATTGGAAGCAAACCCAGTCAAAGTAATGTTACTACCGGACAAGGTGTGACTACTCATTCCAGCCAAGTTACTATATGCAAGCATGGACACGCTCCAGTTGGTGTTTACAAATGGAGTAGTCTTACTGCTATTATCCGAGAAAAGAATACGCGCTTGACCCGAATTAATTGGAGCCCTGTCATCTACCCAATTGAGGGAGTTACTCCAATTATTGTTACCCACACCGTTGTTACCATCCCATACGGACCATGATGACACCATGTTTGTGATCACGACGTTACCGCCAATATTAGTGATAGTGCCGCCGACAATGTAATTGCCGTACCAGTTAATTGCGCTCCAGTTATTAGACGCCCCCGTCCACTGGGCGTTGTTATTCACGATAACAAACCAGTCATTTGGTGTCATATCGTAATCAAACCGAAGATTAAGAACACCCGCCGCAACGTAAGTTCCTGCAACGTAATTGCTATCGAAGAACCCTGGAGCTTGACCCAAGAAATTGAACGACTGAGTCGAACTCGCAGTGTTTATATAACTGTTGTTGAAAGTGAGTCTCCCAACTGAGCTTGCATTGGTGGTACTGTCCATACCCGGCGTCAATAACCCGCGGTTGGTGACCGAGCCATTAAATGTTGCGTTCGCACCATAAAGTGTTGCGCCGTTATTAATCACAAGGTTACTTGCAAACGTGTGCGTCCCACCAATGAGCCCAAGTGTTGCACTCTGACTTCCGTCACCCACCGTGTACAGACCCGGGTTGTAAGTCGTGCCGCCATTGCTGATGACCAGCGTGCCGCCGTAGTGCTGAACCGAGTTATTGAGAATGGCAGCCGAAAGTTGATTGAGAGCGACGCTACCAGCATTGTCGATTCTTAAGACATTGCCCGTACCACCTGAAGTTCCCAGATTGAGGATGCCCGAGGCTGAGAATGTCCCACCGTTAACAACGATGGAATTGTTGGTACCGGACACACCCACGTAATTATTAACCCCGGAGGCAGTAACCGTTGCTCCGTTGGATACGATAAGGCTGTTATAATTCGCCCAAGCGCCAGCACCCACGAAAATTTCGGCGGATCGCAGTATGGACCCCGCACCCTCGACGGTAATAGTATTACTCTCGCCCGCCCAGCCAGCTACCGTTTGAAATAAGGGGTTATTAGTAAAATTAGCGATGGCGCCCGAGTTGATCAGGACCGAGTTACCGTTGGCACGAAAAACGCCACCGTCGCCCACAACCAATTGCGAACCATTGATGATGGCATTACTGCTGAGAACAAGACTGTTATTCAATGCACGTATGTTTCCTCCGACCTTGATGACACTGCCCAGATCCCAGCGAGTGCCGGACCCTGTTACAAGTGCCATGTTGCCTGTTCCCCCCGAGTATGGGCCGTCTTCGCTTCCTCCAATAAAAGCGCCTCCTCCATTGGAAAGGTAGCTCCCGCCGGAGACTTCGAGGAGGTTACTCCCAGCGCCACTGAAACCAACATAGATATGACTGTTCAACAAGACCGAGGCCCCATTGCTGACCAGAGCTTTGTTGCTGCTCCCCGTCCATCCAATGACTAGGGAGGAAGCTTTCACGACAGAACCGGCACCGTCGACGATCATCTTATTGCTCGATGCAGCATTATCACCCACAAACAGGTCGCCGCCACTATGCATCGCGTACAGACCCCCATTGGAAACAATCAATGTGTTGTTCCCTCCGCTATGACCTATCCAACTTTTACCAAATATGGAATTTGAAATTATGCTGCCAGCTCCCGTGACTATGGCGAGGTTGTTGGATGCGCTAGCGACGGCTCCCATAAGCATGGTGGGGGTCAATATGCTGCCGCCATTGCTCACCAGTAGATAATTGTCGCTGGCCCCTGCTTCGGTGCCAATAAAGAGGTAATTACCATTGGTCATCCGGGCACCATTTATGACCTGCATGACGTTGCCCGTGGAATTGTATCCTAAATAAAAGTAATTCTTATTGGTCAGAACGGTGGCCACACCATCAAGGATCACGGACCCACGTGCACCCGTCGCTGCGCCAACCCTGGTGTCGCCCACGTACCAGGTATTCAAGCCCCCGTTAACATACATCGTCATCGTCTGCCCCGCCGTGCGCCCGATTTCTAAGGACCCATTGGCACCGTAAGCGATAGTAGACAACTTGTTGGTCAGGACCCCGTAGTTAAGCATGATCGTGGAATTGGCACTGGCGACGGAGGCGTCGATGTTATCCACCACGCTGGTACCGCCCATGCTGACAAAGGAACCGGGAGAACCAGCAGCTCCAATATAGAGGCGGTTGTTAGCGGCGTAGTTAAGGCTGGTGACGACAAGCATACCGCCCGCATTGGTCAGGGACCCACCCGAGCCGGCCGCGCCACTGGATCCAATCCGGAGATCGTTGGCCACGACCAGCCCGCCGTTGGTCAGGATGACATAGTGGCTATTCCCGGCGTTACCGATCTGGAAGCCACGGTCGATGGAGTTATTCATGATGAGCTTCGAGCCGGACCCGCTGACAATCACACTACTGTTGTTCCCGCCGTTACCAACGACATTATAATTTCCCGCGAAGGTCATGACAGCCCCGTTACTGACAACAAGCTGGTTATTGATCGCCCCAGCAACCTGACCGATGAGCAACTCATTGCCAGAATCCCAGCGCGTGCCCGACCCGGTGACTAATACGGAGTTATTGCTGCTGCTGGCATTATTCCCAATCACCACGTGAGTTTGGTTGGTAACATAAGCACCCCCGGCGACAATCATGCGGTTGCTCTGGTCGCCCGAGCCCACATAGAAAGTACCATTTATGCCGCCAAACAGGCTCATGTTAGCGCCATTTGAGACCACGAGCAGATTGTTGGAAGCCCCGGCATTCTGTCCGATATAAAAATCACTGTTATATAGTTTCCAACCGGATCCTGCGCCTGTGATGGTGGCGCTATTACCCCGGCTGTTCACG
>Ga0163154_10002280_pt1 | contig 28272 bp, 24 predicted proteins | sample OliLakLV19MP9P1_FD_148649 | JGI IMG/M metagenome (GOLD analysis project Ga0163154, IMG submission 148649) | Freshwater microbial mat bacterial communities from Lake Vanda, McMurdo Dry Valleys, Antarctica - Oligotrophic Lake LV.19.MP9.P1 | ecosystem: Environmental > Aquatic > Freshwater > Lake >... | reverse complement strand
GGGAAGAGGGCAAAGAAGAAGCCCTCAAACTTGTACCGAGTTGGATGCAAAAGGGCATCGAAGAAGGACTCAAGCGCGGACGGGAAGAGGGCAAAGAAGAAGCCCTCAAACTTGTACCGAGTTGGAAATTGGAAGGAGTCGAAGAGGGACTCAAGCGCGGACGGGAAGAGGGCAAAGAAGAAGCCCTCAAGCTTGTACCGAGTTGGAAATTGGAAGGAGTCGAAGAGGGACTCAAGCGCGGACGTGAGGAAGGCAAAGAGGAAGGGCGTCGAGAAGCCTTTCAGGAAACACTGCTCAAGATGACGACGAAAAAGTTCGGGGAACTGCTGGAAGAGACCGAAGTGCAAATTCGCCGACTGAGCCAAGAGCAGTTGGAGAGTCTGGCAGAGGCGTTGTTTGACTTCGCGCAGGTTTCCGAGTTGGAAGCGTGGCTGCAATCCGCTTCATCGGCACAAAATTAGGCGGCTTTGGACAAAAAATTCGGCAGCGTCGGATTTTCGGAGAGTGAGGACGATACCATGAGAGCAATTCGATTTTGCTCTTCGACGCTCCACCGAGCAGTTCGTATCGCGTTGGTGAGTGTATTGAGTTCGCCGTTCTCCGCCAATGTCAGCAGTGCCTCGATAACGGCTGAGTCCCACTGTTTGTCCGCTCCGTTTTGAAGAATCGCCAACGCCTCTTTCGGCAGCATTCCGGCGCGATACGGACGCTCGCTGGTCATGGCGTCATAGGAGTCGGCGACGGCGACAATTCGCGCACCGAGCGGAATCGTTTCGCCTTCCATTTTGTCGGGATAGCCCGCGCCGTTCCACGCTTCGTGATGATGGCGGACGATCTCCAAAATTTCGGGGTTATCGAAAATTGGGCGCAGGATGTCCTCGCTTAAAACCGGATGCTTTTCGATCTCTGCGAACTCTTCCGGCGTCAGTTTACCGGACTTGTTCAAGACTGCCTCGCGCACGCCGATTTTGCCGATGTCGTGAAAGAGTGCGGCGAGATATAGACTGTGTCCGAATGCGGTATTTTCAGGATAAAGGGCGTGTGTCAGTTTCGCCGAAATCTCCGCAACGCGCCACGAATGATCCCGCGTATAGCCATCTTTGGCTTCCAGAGCGTTGTTGAGTGCCACCAGTGCATTGAGGAACATTCGGTGCTGGATCGCGATTTTTTCCTCGTAGAGTCGCGTGATGCAGAGTGCCTGTTCGGCGACCTGCGCCTCCAACTCCGCCTGCTGCGCCGATTGTTCCCGCTCATAACGCGCCCGAAACAGCAGAAGTTGCCGCCGCTTCAGCGCGTTTTCGACACGCGCCAATACATCTTTGATATGGAACGGCTTCGCAATATAATCGAAGCCGCCGTTTTGCATACAGGAAACCGCAATGGACAGATCAATCGCCGCCGTGATCATGATGACGCCAAGATAGGGATCGATCTGCTGCGCCTTCTGCTGTAACTCCTCGCCGCGCATTTTCGGCATATGAATATCGGAGAGCAGCAACGCGAACGGAAACAGACGCAGATAAGCCAAAGCCTCTGATCCATTGGAGACCATGACCGCTTCATAGCCGGCGGCTTCCAACGCCTCGACGAGCAACTCCGCGATCTCTTCCTCGTCGTCCACCACTAAAATTGTGCGTAACTGTTCCGGTGTGACACTCACGATTCGTATCCTTGTCTGATAGATAAATTACTTGAACGTGGTACATTTACAAGAGCGGGCATTAAAAATACCCGTCTCGGTGTCCTGACGGACGAGCGTCCTTCGGACGCAAATACGTGCCGTGTTTACCTGATTTGTCTTAGGCGGCTTTTTTGCGTACGGAACGCGCCGGAAGTTTCAGCGTGAACTGTGTTCCGACGCCGACCTGCGTCTCCAACTCCATGCTGCCACCGTGCGATTCGATAATTCCATGACAGACCGATAACCCCAATCCGGTGCCTTCGCCGATGTCTTTGGTGGTGAAGAACGGATCGAAAATGTGGGGCAAAATATAGGCGGGGATGCCGCTCCCTGTATCGGCGACGCTCAGCATACCCCATTGCGTGCCGTCTGCCTCCGTGATAGTGCGCGTACTCAGTGTAAGGATACGACTGCCGACGGGTTTTGTCCGTAGTGCATATTCGGCATTGTTGAGCAGATTCAAGAGGACTTGCTCCAATTGATTTTCATTACAATAGGCGCGGGGACCGTTGTCGGCAAAATCTTTACAGATTTCGATGTCGGATTTTTCGAATTTATAGCCGCAGATGTCGAGCGTCATTTCGACCAAAGCGTTCAGAGAGACGATGCGCCGTTCGGAGCCATGCGTGCGAGCGAATGACAACAGCGAACGCACAATTTTGGCGGTGCGCTCTGCCATCGTCAGAATGGCGGCGGCTTTTTTCTGTACGCGAGCGTCGGGATGCGTCTCCAACAACTGACAATGCCCGGAAATGGCGGTCAACGGATTGTTAATTTCGTGGGCGACGCCCGCCACCAATTCGCCCAATGCCGCCAACTTTTCCGACTGAATCACTTGCGTTTGCAGCAGCTTTTTGTCGGTAATGTCCAGAGCGGTTCCGAGAACTTGAATGACAATGCCCTCCGCGTTGCGCTGAAAGGGAGTTTCGCGGCTGAGAAGCCACCGCCATTCGCCGTTTTTGTGCCGCATTCGGTATTCTATCTCAAAAATTTCTCCCTCTTCCGCATGGCACTGTTTTTGAGAATGGGCAACGATGAGAGGAAAATCTTCAGGGTGGATTAACGTCGCAAGCAGTTTGTCTTGGCTCGCTTGAACCTCTTCCGCCGTATAGCCGAGGACATTGACAAGTTCTCTGTTGGCGTAAACATTGCGGTCGTTTTCTCGGTCATAGATATAGATGATTTCGGGCGTGGTATCGGCGATGCGACTGAGGAAATGGCGGCTGTCACGCAGATTCTGTTCGGCAAAGGAGCGTCTCTGCTCGTTGCGCGTCGCTTCCATCAATCCGGCACACGTCGAAACAAACGGATCGAGAAACTGAACCAACTCAGTGTCGTATCCATTGGGGCGGTTGGCGATCCCGATCACGCCGATGAGTTCCGTTCCGCTCCAAACCGGCAAGCCAAGATAGGTGAGAAGTTCGGAATATCCGGCGGGGCGCGGCTGCCCCGTCGGAGCGACTTCGTTGGCGATAACAATCGTCTCTGTCAGACCGTAGGGAGCAAAAAGCCGTTCGATTTTGCGCGTCTCTGCGGGCATATTTTTATGCCCGTGAAAGCGGCTGCTTTCCGAGTCCCAATCGAGACTGGTGAGCGCGAACGATCCGAGTTCCGGCTTGCCCTGAGCATTCTCCTGCACTTCGGCAATAAATCCATAAACGCTGTCGGTGAGGACGAGCAGACTGGTGAGCAGTTCCTCGAACACGACGCGCTTGTCGAGTGCCGTGATAAACTGGGTTTGTGCCTGATGCAGACACGCCAGCAATGCCTGTGAACGCCGCGCCGCCTCTTGTGCCTGAATTTGATCCGTCACATCGCACAGATAGCCGTTCCAGTGGATACTGCCGTCTGCGCCGTGGCGTGTAGGCTTGGAGACCGCTTGAATCCATCGCAAGGAGCCGTTGACATGGCGAATACGCCCTTGCCAGTGGAACCGGGTCAAATTCGCCGCCGACTCCATGATGCTCTCTTGGAGCGAAGCGGCATCGTGCGGATGGACAGTACCCAATGCCAGACCACTCTCGTTGATGATGGTTTCCGGCGACACGCCATAAATTTCGATGCACCCACTACTAACATAGGAGAATGTCATCTGTCCATCAGGAGAGAGGACAAAACGGTAGATCATACCGGGAACATTTTCGATCATGCCGCGCAGTACGTTGGCAGAGATTTGTTCCTCTGAAATGTGACAGTTTTTGCCGGACATCGCACTCCTCATTTTGGGCGCAGCACGGCGTCGAGAGGGAAAAGTAGGATACTGCGGAAAATTATCGGCAGATTCTGTGAAAAGTACAGGGGCAGGGGTCTCTTGATCAAACTCTCAATCGGAGACGATACAGAACCACACACGTAAAAGAGAAAAGGAGAACACAGACAGATGGCGAAACATTCTACGATGTACGAAAGCGAAAGTGGAGAGAAAGCGATCATTGTCTCCGTTGAACCGAACGAGGATTTGCGTCCTTATGCGATTCAGGAGATGACGGCGTTGACAGAGACGGCAGGCGGCGAGGTTGTCGGCGAGTTTTTTCAGCGGCGTGACCGTCCCGACCCACGCTATTATATCGGTCCTGGCAAAACCGAAGAACTCTATGCGGGCGTTCAGGATACCAAAGCCGATCTCGTCATTGTGGACAGCGAGCTGTCTCCTGCTCAGGCACGCAATTTGGAAGAGGCGGTCAAGTGCCGCGTCATTGATCGCACGCAGCTCATTCTCGACATTTTTGCCCAACGCGCCCAAACCCGCGAAGGCAAACTGCAAGTCGATCTCGCGCAATTGACCTATCTGCTTCCGCGCCTCGGCAATCTCTATACCAAGTTCGAGCGGCAACAGGGCGGTATAGGAGTGCGCGGCGGTTCCGGTGAAACGAAATTGGAGACTGACCGCCGCAAGGTGCGCGATACGATCAGCGATTTGCAGGCACAATTAGGCGATGTTCGCAACATTCGGCAGCAGCAACGTGCCAACCGCAGGCGATTGCCCTTCCCGACAGCGGCAATCGTAGGCTATACCAGTGCGGGCAAGTCTACGTTGCTCAATGCACTCTCTAACAGTGATGTGCTTGTTGACCCGAAACTGTTCGCGACTCTTGACCCAACGACGCGGCGCGTGGAATTGCCGGACGGCTGGGCGATTCTGCTGACGGATACGGTAGGGTTCGTTCGTAACCTGCCGACTCATCTTGTCGCGGCGTTCCGTGCGACGCTGGAAGAGACGGTTGAAGCCGACTTTCTGATCCATGTGGTGGATGTCAGTCATCCGCATTATGAGGTGCAGATGGACGCAGTCATCGAAACGCTGGAGTCGCTGGGGGCGGCAGACAAGCCGACGATCACGGTGTTCAACAAGGCAGATTTGATCAAAGATCAGTCTGCTCTGCGGGAATTGGTCGCTGATACGGAGAATGCGTGTTATATTTCGGCGGCGAAGCGCGACGGACTGCCGCAACTATTGGATCGCATTATTGCAATGCTGGGCGACCTTCTTACCGAGGTGAATCTGTGCATTCCCTACGACAAAAGCAATCTGGTTCAGCAGTGTTATGAGTTTGGGCGTGTTGTTCAGATCGATTATGAGGAGAGCGGAATTCAGGTTCATGCCAAAATCACGCGGGAATTGGCGGGGCGTCTGCGCGAATACGCCGCCGAGGCTTCTGCCGCCGTCGCGCTTTGAAATCTGCGGCTATTGTCTCTTTTTGTGCGCGTGAAAGAGTGACGGTTCGAGGGGCGAAACCCCGAACCGCCCCATTTAGAGACTACTATGGCGTTAGCTCAGAAGCCGTCATGATCAGGGTGTTTCTATCGGCTTGCCCCATCCTAAATACGTTGTGCCATCCCCTGCACCATCCGCCATAATGTAGAACATTTTTCGGTTAATTGGCTTTTCTTTTTGTGGAGCAGTTTGCTCGAATGAAGGACCACGTTGATTGTCTTCAGTACGCAATTCTAAATATGCCTTGTCAAAATGGGCAACATGGTTTGGCAATTTACCATGATACAACGAATAATCTATCATCCCACCACCAAATATTGTACGGTACACGATAGCACGAGTCAAGGCATCTTTTGCCTGTGCATTCAACTGCCCAAACGCTATGTTCTTGTCCACCTTCTTCGCTGCAATCAGGTATCGCACCAGTTCGATATGGCTGTTCTCGATTACTTTCTCGCCTCGCTGATTGTTACTGATGTCCAAGACACCCAACGAAGAGAAGGACGCTTCCTTTCCTTCTGGAAATCTCTCTTGAATTTCGTTAGGGGCGATTTGATTGCCAAACATCGTCCGCCATTCAGTCGGCATTGCCTTGCTGATAAGCAATGCTGCCTCTTGAGCGTTGCGGGGAGCATCTCGGCGCGGCAGCACAATTTCCAACTCATCGGGTCGGGTTTTCTGCCATTTTAGGTCGAGCAGACTGCATACAGTGCTGAGAATCTCTTTTGCCGTTTGCGAGGCAGAGGCAAGGCAGATGCGGCGTTCCCGCAGCGGTTCGGCGACATAAATCCGATAGCCTGTTGCCTCAGACAGACGCCCTGCCAGTTGTGATAGCGACTGAGGAGAACCATTAGACTGAATAGGGATTGCAAGTGAGGGAGGGTTTCCCTCCTTCCGGGAAGTAGGCGACTGAGTCTCCGCAGACGGAACACGCGGCACCAGCGTCTCTTGTTTTGCTTGGTCAAGCAACGCCGTGAATTCCGTCTGAGAGATGCTTGATAGGGTTCGGGTGACTTTGCCTTTGCCTCGCGGACGCCACTCCATCAGCAGATCATAATGCGGTTCTTTCTCCTCTACCCTTTGCACTGTCCGCAACGTCACCGTCGCGCTCGGCAAATTGTGAAGAAGTTGTTTCATACTCTGCCACAAGATGAGTGTTCCGAAGAAAGTACGGGCGACAACAAGTTGCGAAAGCTGCTGTTGTAAGAAAGGAGATATTGTGGTGATAGGAAGCCGTTTCCCTAATTCAAGGTGATGCTTTTGTTCAGCACTGAGTTGAAAATAAATGTCTGTAAGAGGAAATTTTTGAACCGCTTCAGAATTAAGTTTCAATGCATCCAAAACATTCAGAACGTCATCGCTGGTTCGGAGCATTTCGGTGCGACTTACTTGGGCATATTCTTCCTGTTTACGAAAACGCTTTCTCAGGGTGATGGCATTGGTCTTGGTCGCTGTCCATTCCAGATCATAGAGTTCGCCGAGTTTGTTAAGTGCCTCTTCCAGTGTTCCTGCGCTCTCAAAGTCTGTTTGCTTGATGCCAGGAATACCATCGCAAACCATAAATATCTTTCCCTGTCGTCCAATGCGTTGGAGAACCGCAGCGAAAGAAATGTCTTTACCAGAGAGATTGATTGGACGGCGTAAAAACGCGGGTGCAGTTGGCACTTTACCAGAATTTTCTAACTTCTGAGCATGAGCAAGCGGACATAACACAAGCAGTGAAACAATGCAGCCGAGAAATCTCCCGGCTGCATTTTGTATAAAGTAATATCGCATTGCCATTCTACTGCCCTCCACCTTGTCCTCCACCTGCTGGAGGAAATGCAAAAATGACACTGCAATGCGCCGATGCTTCAGCAACGAAACTTCCTGCTGTTGACAGAATCTTTGTATTCGCCATTGTCTGAAAGGACACAAACTGTGTTCTGCTATCCACGTTTGTCCTTGTATGCGAACATTGCTCATTGCGATAAAAGTTTTGAGGGGTTTCGGGAGGATTAGAATGGGTTGACTGAATCAGGACGTGATTATTGTCCCAGATACTTGCACTACCAATAGAATCGTTAAACGTATGGCTTCGATAGCCGGAGAGTGTTTTGTTATAAGTTACTCCAAAATCCGTGGCATTCTCAAGAGGTCCATCAAAAACTAAAGTGTAAGTAAAATTACTTTCAATCCGTGCCTCTTTCGTTATTTCGCCACTTTCAGAATGGGCAAAACCTCCATAAGGAGCGGAGGAGAAAAAAAGATTCCAATAATTCATGGTGGTTGCGGGATTGGGTTTCCTATCAAAAGGAAACTCATCGAGATCAGTTACCGCCCATTGATTCGTTTGTGCGCTGCCATTTTGGCATAGAGAAATAAAGGCAACAGCCATAGTTGCCAACGCAAGTCCTTTTCGCAAATCCATCGTTTGCTCCTTCTGGAGAAAAGCCCGCTGGGGCAGTGAGTATTGTGCAAGCAACATCTGCTCTATAAATGACAATCTGTTACTCACTTGAGATTCTACCCCCCTTGTTCTCCTGTCAAGAGTTGAACGAAAATTTGCAATTATTTTTGCCTGAGTTGCGTTTTTCTTTACATTCGCGTATTATGCGGACATACGTTTGTTGAGAGTTTAAGGTAGGCATCTGGGGATGCTCGATCTGCTCAAGCACGATATTGCGGAGGCAAGCGAACTGTATGCCGATGTGTGGCTCGGCTTTTTCCGCGTGGAACTGACCGGACTATTGGACGGCGCAGATTTCATGCAGATTGACGTTTCGGTTGTGGACAAAACCTCCGAACCGCCCGACTTCGAGACGATTATGGCGTTGGCGAGTAAGCCCGTGATGTCCGCCGCCGTTCCTCTTTGGTTTTCTGCGGACAGTGCAGTATACTCTGGACATGACCATCAAAGAGAGAATGGCGGCGATAGAACGCTATGAAGTCCACCCATATTGACGTTTCGGTTGTGGACAAAACGCCCGAACCGCCCCACTTCGAGACGATTATGGCGTTGGCGCAGAAGCCGTCTCTACTATTTTATCTCCACGAGTTGCCCAAATCCCATATAGGTTGTGCCGTCCCCTGCTCCATCGGCATTGATACCAAACCCTCCCTTTTTTACAGACTGGACAGGCATCGGTACATTTGTTCTGGTAACAGGGCGGCGTTGATTCTCCTCAGTCTGCAAATCTAAATATGCCTTGTCAAAATAAGCGACATAGTTCGGCAGTTTGCCATCATAAACTGGGTAATCTATTGTTGCTCCCCAATCGAAGAATACCCGATACACAGTAGCGCGAACCAAAATCGCTTTCGCCTGTGCATTCATTTGACTGAATGTCGTCGGTTTGTCCAATTTCTGCGCCGCAATCAGGTATCGTACCAGTTCGATATGGCTGTCATCAAGGACTTTCTTGCCACGCTGACTGTTATTCGTCAACAAGACGGACATTGATGAGGATTGGGCTTCCTTTTCTTCGGGAACTCTTTCTTGAATTTCGCTGGGGGAGATTTGAGTGCCGAACATTGTGCGCCATTCAGTCGGCATCGCTTTGCTGATGAGCAGTGCCGCTTCCTGAACATTGCGCGGAGCATCCCGGCGCGGCAACAGAACTTCCAGCTCATTGGAGCGAGTTTTCTGCCATCGCAGGTCAAGCAGACCGCAGACCGTCGTCATAATCTCTTTTGCCGTTTGCGTAGTGGAGGCAAGGCAGATGCGGCGGTCTCGCAATGGTTCGGCGACATAAATCTGATAGCCTGTCTCACGGGAAAGACGACGTGCCAACTGCGCCAACGACTGCGGGGAACCGTTCGATACGACCCGCACTGCAAGTGAGGGAGGTTCCCCCTCACTACGGGAAGCAAGCGGCTTTGTCTCCGCAGACGGGACACGCGGACTCGGCGTTTCTTGTTTGGATTGGTCAAGTAACGCCGTGAATTCCATCTGAGTGAGGCTCAACAAAGTGTGGGTGACTTTGCCTTTGTCTTTGCCTCGCGGACTCCAATCCATCAGCAGATCATAGTGAGGTTCTTTTTCCTCTGTTCCCTGCACTGTCCGCAAAGTGAACTTCGCGCTCGGCAGATTGTGAAGAAGCAGTTTCATATCCTGCCAGAGGACGAGTGTCCCGGAGAAAGTCCCTTGAACGACAACGTGCCAAAGTTGCTGCTGTAGCACGGGGGGAATATCGGAGACCGGCAGACGCTTCCCTGCTTGGAGGAGCGTTTTTTGTTCATCGCTGAGTTGATAGTAGACCGAAGGCAGTTGACGCTCGCGAGGCAGACGCTTCTCGATTTTGAAAACCTCCAAAACTTTCAGAACGTCATCGCTGGTTCGGAGCATTTCGGTGCGACTTACTTGGGCATATTCTTCCTGTTTACGAAAACGCTTTCTCAGGGTGATGGCATTGGTCTTGGTCGCTGTCCATTCCAGATCATAGAGTTCGCCGAGTTTGTTAAGTGCCTCTTCCAGTGTTCCTGCGCTCTCAAAGTCTGTTTGCTTGATGCCAGGAATACCATCGCAAACCATAAATATCTTTCCCTGTCGTCCAATGCGTTGGAGAACCGCAGCGAAAGAAATGTCTTTACCAGAGAGATTGATTGGACGGCGTAAAAACGCGGGTGCAGTTGGCACTTTACCAGAATTTTCTAACTTCTGAGCATGAGCAAGCGGACATAACACAAGCAGTGAAACAATGCAGCCGAGAAATCTCCCGGCTGCATTTCGTACACATTCCTTTTGAGATGGCTCTGTCATTCTAATTCTCCTTGTTATCCTGTCAATAGACAATGAAAATTTGCAATTGTTTTTGCCTAATCTGCGTTTCCTACAAATTACCGGATTATGCGGGCAGTACAGTATACTCTGGACATGACCATCAAAGAGAGAATGGCGGCGATAGAACGCTATGAACCTAATGAGGAAACAAAAGAGTTTGCCGCCTACTGTCTGCAACAATGCGTGGAGTGGTTTGGTGCGCCCCCTGATCTTGCCCGCCCCTACAAATTCGAGACAGAACTCCTTTCGTGCTGTACATACCATTTTCTTGAGAAAACATACATCATCGCCTTCGCACTGGCGGATCGTTTCGAGGTCTCCAAAGATCGCCACTGGTGGGTATTAGCGCACGAGATGTATCATCGCTGCACCATGAGGCGCAGAGGAATGCGAAGATATGTGTGGGTAGATGAAATGCTGGCGTGCGCGGCGGCTTTCCATATTTGCCGCACAATACCCGAATGGACACAGAAAAACGAAACTCCTCAAGTCTCCTTTTCCCAATTTCTCGCCCAAACTAACAATCCCCCGACACCTGAACCAACGCCTACAGAGGAAATTCTAAACTCCTATCTGCTCTACAAGCCATCTGTTAATCTCCCTCGCTGGATGCGAATTAAGCGAGGGCGGCTCCTCACGCAGGTTGTGCGAATGATCTGGTTTCAGAGGAAGCGCGGGCAAGGCATTGAAAGTCTTTATCCAAAAGGTTTTTCCGATTGGGTGGTTCAATTGGGGGAAGCCTTGCGTTATGTGATCTCTTGGGAGCAGTTATGCAGTTTGGCGTTCGCCAAGAATCTGAATTCGTGGCTCGATTCTTTGCCCGCGATGGAACGCGATTTTGTGGAGATTCTGCTGAAAGAGAAAGAACCTGATCTTGGTCGCCTTGCCTTGTATCCATCTCATGTTCTCCTCGGTTTTGGGTATGCACTGGCGTTGATGCACGAATACGATATGGTATTTGCTCTTTACCTGCGAGTGGAACAGCAGAACCGTGTTCCCTCACAGGAATATCGGTATCTCTCCTACATTCTGACGAAGCGGGGAATTTATGACAAAGTGGCATACTGCGAGCAAAAGGCGTTCGATCTCGGCTTGCAGGACGACAAAGCGCGGATTGATCTCGCCTATGCCTTGGTTATGGCAGAGCAGTACGCCGCTGCTTTGCCGCATATCGAGTTCGTCCTGTCTCAAGAGCACTCCGAGTTTATAGAAAACGCCAAAGAGTATCATGAGATCGTGGCGAAGGAACTTGGTAAGATCACACATTGGCAGGGTGAACCGCAGTGACAAAACCCGCATAGCGTCTAAAATCATCAACATTGAGCGTCAAAATCTGTGTGACACGATGCGCCAAACACGCGGCAACGAGGCGAGCATCATGCACCTGAACGCCGCGCACGCCAAACAACGTCACCAGAGCAAACCATTCACCAAAAAGGGTCGGCGGATCGGCAATAAACGGATAAAGGCGCAAAATATCGCGGACACGCCGTTGCGTTTCTTCATTGCTCAAGCCAAAGCCGTTGCGTTCCAAGGGGCGCGTGAAAACGCCCCATGTTTCGCAGAGGCTTTGAGGCGTGAGAAGAATACGATCTCCCCGTTCACGGAGTCGAAGCAATGCCGCGCTGACGATGGGATAATCTGCATGATCGGGGGCATCGGCGCGAAGAAGGATATTGGCGTCTGCAATCCAATCGCTCACAGGCGTTCTCCGTAGAGACTTTCACGCGAAAGCGAATCGTCTTGCAAAGTCGGAAGCGGATTGGCTCTTAGCCATTTTTCGCGTTCCGCAAAGGCTTGCTTCCATGCGCCCGGCGTTTCATGGAGACGCTTGGCTTCCGCTTGCAGGGCGTCAATCTCCGCGTGAATATTGGGCAAGAATAGGGTTTGCTTGATGGTATTGGCAATTAAGGTATCCACATCAACGCCCTGCGCCTGTGCCTCCTCAATATGCCGCGCCGTTTCCGGTGACAAATTTAGGACAACGCTCATTTTGTTCTCCTTGTTTTCCGAGTTTTGCTGGAGACAGTATAGAGGAGTGAGGTGTGTTTCGTCAATCGAAAGAAGAAAGAAAAATGTACTGGGATGCAGAACACCCTTACCGATGGCGTACATGGATTCGGACGAAACTTCCCTTTTTTCTGATAAACCTTGGCATTGCGGACAAAGGCGAAGACTGTGAAAAGGTTGGCGGCTCGCATTGGTGGTACAACAAAGACGGCGTTTTCAGCGCGTGTTACCATTGCAAAGTAGAGCGTATTGGGCGGCTTTGGGAACCCCTTGCTAACACAATACCTAATAAAGTATACTGATTAAGTCAGAAATACATTTTTTGAGGGTTGGGGCAAAGTTTTATGGGATTTTTTAATTCCCGTCTGCGCTACGCGCTCAGTGCCGCCGTAGATTTAGCGATGCAGCCCGCCAATGTTGCGTGCCAGAGTCGGGAGATCGCGGCGCGGCAGGATATTCCGGGACCGTATCTGGATCAGATTTTGGCGTCGCTCAAGGGAGCGGGAATCGTGCGGAGCATTCGCGGCGCGGGCGGCGGCTACAATCTGGCGCGTCCGGCAGAGCGTATCACGGCGGGCGATGTCGTTCGCGCTCTCATGCGCGGTGACCGCCTGTTTTCCTGCCATACCGAAGACGAAAAGCCGGAGCCGAACGCGCTCGGCGTCGCATGGATTATCAACGGGTTCGAGGAGCATATCGAGGGCGTTCTCACCAAAGAGTTGGAGAGCGTCACTTTGGCGAGCTTGGCACAACGCAAGCAGTCACTCGACGACTCTCTCAGCCTAATGTCGGGAATTTAGCCTCACAAGGGAGCAGTGTCATGGGAATCGCCAACAGCATTATTGACCTCATCGGCAATACGCCGCTTGTCCGTTTGAACCGGGTCGTCGAGGGCGCGAACGCCGAAATCATCGTCAAACTGGAATACTTCAATCCGCTTGGCAGTGTCAAAGACCGCATCGGAGCCGCAATGATCAACGCGGCAGAAGCGAGCGGAACCCTCACGCCGGAGATGACCGTTTTGGAGCCGACGAGCGGCAACACCGGAATCGCGCTGGCGTTTGTCTGTGCCGCCAAAGGCTACAAGTGCAAACTCATTATGCCCGAAACCATGTCGCAGGAGCGACGGGCATTGTTGCGGGCGTTGGGCGCGGAGTTGATACTTACGCCCGGAGCGGAAGGCATGGGGGGAGCCATTCGCACCGCAGAAGAGATTGCTGCCGAATCCCCCGGCAAATACTTTGTGCCGCAGCAGTTCAACAATCCTGCCAACCCCGAAATTCACCGCAAAACCACCGCCGAAGAGATTTGGCGCGATACCGAGGGCAAAGTAGATATTTTCGTCGCGGCAGTCGGGACAGGCGGCACACTGACAGGCGTCGGCGAAGTGCTGAAATCGCGCTTGCCGGAACTCAAAGTTATCGCTGTCGAGCCGTCTGCGTCTGCGGTTCTCTCCGGTGAGCCGCGTGGTCCGCATCCCATTCAAGGCATCGGCGCGGGATTTATTCCCAGCATTCTGAACACGCATATCTACGACGAGATTATCAAAGTGGACGCCAACGACGCGATGATGATGGCACGGCGTTTGGCGCAGGAAGAGGGAATTTTCGGAGGAATTTCGACGGGCGCGAATGTGTGGGCGTCGCTTCAAGTGGCAAAGCGTCCCGAAAACACAGGCAAGCGGATCGTCACGATTGCTTGCTCCACCGGCGAACGCTATCTCTCTACACCGACCTACAATATCTATGCGGAGTAGGGTGGTGGGTCGTTAGGTCATTGGGTGATTGGAAATCCCTGTCGAGAGCAATTCGGCTCTTAACGGGGATTTGCGTATTTTGGTGTTATGTACTCACCTTACGCAGCCGAGCTATTGATGAGAGTGGGTTTCACTCTTTTCCAGTCTCTTTCAGCAGACGCAAGTCGGCTTCTTTTAGCATTTCTCCGGCAAAATCAGCAATATCAATAGAAAGTCAGTTAATGCTTGTCTGCTGCTTCAATCTCAAAAGACTATGCGGTACGCGGGCGACATTCGGGCTCCGATGAGATTGATAAGTGCTTAACTTGTCAGCGATGGGGTTATGGCAGGGCGAGGGCAATAATTTCGGCGGGCAGGTTCGCGCCGCCGGTTGTCACAACGAGATACTGTTTGCCATTGACGAAGTAGGTCATCGGTGCGCCTGTCACATTACGCGGAAGTGTGATTTCGCCAACGACTTTGCCCGTCTCTTTGTCATATGCACAGAGTTTCGGATCATACGAGATGAAATCGGCGACAAGCGCATATCCCTTCGGTGAGGCACTGCCGCGTTGGGTATTGCCCTCCTGCCCGCCAATGAGCAATGTTTTGGTGAGCAGGATATGCCCGCGTGCAGGGCGTCCGACTTGCGGCAAGTTGAAGCGTTTTTTGATCGGATCGTCGGGCGTCAAATCGCCCATCGGAACCTGCCATTTGTGATCGCCCGTGTTGAGATCAATGGCGGTCAGGCGTCCATACGGCGGCTTGAACAGCGGCACGCCCTGCACCGACTCGACAGGAACGGACACTGCGATATACTCCGTATGCGGCAGAGGCGATTTGACCATATAAACCGCAAACGGTAGGGTGATCGAGGGAACATAGAGTCTGCCGGTTTCGGGGTCACACGCCGCCCCCGCCCAGTTCGCGCCCCCTGCCACACCGGGCGAAAGTATCGTCGGCTTGGCAGGTGTCGGTGGCGTAAACAGCCCGCCATAATTGTACTTCGCCAGCACTTTGAGGGCTTGCGTGTGCAGTTCCGGCGTGAAGTCCACGATGTCGTTCTCAGTTACGCCCTGACGATCAAACGGCGCGGGCTTAGTCGGAAACGGTTGGGTCAAGGATGCCCTTTCGCCGGAAACAGAAGACGCAGGAACGGGACGCTCCTCAATAGGAAAAATCGGCTTGCCCGTCACGCGATCAAGCACATAACAAAAGCCCTGCTTGCTGACCTGCGCGACGGCTTTGATACGTTTACCGTTCACAGTGATGTCAATGAGATTAGGGGCGGCGGGCAAATCGTAATCCCACAGCCCATGATGCACCATCTGAAAATGCCAAACGCGCTTGCCTGTGCGTGCCTCGACACACACCAAACTGTCCCCGAAAAGCCCATTGCCGAGTCGATTGCCGCCATAAAAATCGTTGGCAGGAGTCCCAAAAGGTAAATAAACATATCCAAGTTTTTCGTCCGCGCTCATCATTGTCCAGACGTTCGCGCCGCCGGTGACTTTGCCCGATTTGCCTTCCCATGTCTCACTGCCAAACTGTCCCGCGCTCGCCACCGACGCAAAATTCCAGCGAACCTCTCCGGTGCGAACATCGAAACCTCGCACATTTCCGGGGGGCATCGCTTTCTCTAAAGGAAAGTCCAAAACCGATGAACCGACAACAACGACATCGCGGCAAATCACAGGCGGCGACGAGACACCGTACAGATTACGCTCTACTTTGCGCCCCAGCCCTTCGGTGAGATCAACGCGCCCGTTTTTGCCGAAGCTCGGAACGGGTTTGCCGGTGCGTGCGTCGAGACAAATCAGATAGCCGTCGCCCGTTCCATACAGAATCCGCCGGTCACTGCCCTTCGCCCAATACGCCACGCCGCGATGTACAAACCCATGATTGGGAGGCGGAGTTGCGGCTTTCCATGTTTCGGGATCATAAACCCAGAGCGTTTTGCCTGTTGCAGCATCGAGTGCGGCGACTTGAGACAATGACGTACTGGCATAGAGAATGCCGTCTGCCATGAGCGGGGTGCATTCCCATAGCCACGTTTGTAGTGTTGGGTTCGCCTTGAGTATCGCGTCGTCCGGCGATTTCCATCTCCACGCGACTTTGAGGTTCTTGAAGTTCTCGACGTTGATTTGAGTCAGCGGCGAATACTTGGAGCTGCCTTTGTCACCCGCGTAGTTGTGCCATTCCGATTTTTCTTTCGGAAGGCGATTCGATTGTGCGTAGGCAACCGGTGTCAGCACGGCAAAACTCATAGCAACAAGACAAACATTTGAGAGAAAAAGAGATTTCACTGAGATACGACTCCTTTGCGGCGAATCAGGGTGCGAATGGTGAACAGCGAGTAAATCGCAACGCTAATGAATGTTGCCAGCAGCGGATAGAAAAAGAGATAATGATTGAGGCTCGCCGTTTCTGTGATTCTTTTGGCGATGTCTCCTGTTTTGTCCGTAAGAACAACCCACTCGCCCGCATTCAGAAGGTATCCAAGAATGGCAGCAGACGCCAGACTGAAAACAATCTGCGAGACATCATAGAAACGTATCCAATGGGGACGAACAAAATTGACAACACTCTGCCCGATTGTGCCTGTGACAACACACATTACCGGAATATAAATCTCATGCCAAATGGGTGCGAGTTCGCCATGCCCAAATTTGATATGCTGCCGCCAGAGGACAGCATGAATCCAAGGGAGGCACAATCCCCAGACCACGATCTGAACTATTGAGTCGAAGCGTGAAATGGTGTCCGGTTTCGATTTGGCTGCTACGGGTTTCTCACCAAGAGCGAGAGCCCAGCTTTCGGGATAGGCATTAGAATGTGCTTGTATCAACGCCCAAACTGCGGTTTGGATGGCGAATTGAAGCATGATTTGGAATTGCAGCGTCGGCAAGAGATCGTCCCATTTGGCAGGCTGATTCCATGCGAGCGCGGAAATCACGATGCAGACGGCGAGCGTCGCAATTCCAAGCGACCACTGAAGGGCGCGAATATAGAACGGAAACAACTCCGTGCCGATCAAAACGCGCCCAAAGGTAAAAGTGCGATTGTCCTGTTGAGAGTAGCGTCCTGCCACCAAAAGCGGATGCCCGAATTGGCTGAGCATTGCTTGTAGTTCGACTTCGGTCAAGGTACGCCCGAGGTTCTCCTCTTTCTCTTCGAGCTGCATCGACAGGTTTTCGGAGAGTTCAGCGAGAATATCGGCACGCTGGGCTTTGGGCAGATGCGGCTTGATAGCACTTAAATAGCGTTCGACAAGTTCCATGTTCTATTCCTCACTAAAAATCGGGTCGGGCAAGGCAGGAAGATTTTCTGTTTCGCCCTGCGGTTTGCTGGTAAGTATTCGGTTGAGTGCGTTGTTGATATTCTGCCACTCTTCCAAAAGCTGCTGGTGAATCTGTTCGCCTTGTAGGGACAGACGATAAAATCGCTTGTTGCGTTTGTTTTCTTCGCGCCACTCACTGACCAAAAGCCCCTGACTCTCCAAGCGGCGCAGTAAGGGATAGAGTGTGCCTTCGTCAATTGCCAAGCCGTAATCGCTCAGAGCTTTCCGCAGGGTATAGCCATAATGCTCGGAGCGCAGTTCGGCGAGTACTGCCAGAATCAGACAGCCGCGCCGCAATTCCAAACGCAAATTTTCGTAGAGTTCGTTGTTCATAAGAGTTTACTGTGTGCCACACAGGATATATCATATACTGTACAACACACAGTATGATTTGTCAAGAGGGTGTGAAATTTTTCTCAGGGGAAATTTTAAAAGGCGAGAAAGGAGAATTATCTCAAAAAGGGCTTTAAGAGACCATCACGGCGCACAAACGGTTTGAGGGAAGCATAGGAGACAAAGTAGCGTCCATCAGGTTCAAAGGCTTTGATCGCGTGTGGAAAACCAAAACTGACATACTTGCCCGCATCAACACCATCACCGAAATTGCCATTCTGGATTTGATTTTCAATCGTGCGCTGGAAGTCGAAAATTGGAGCGAACTGCTTCCCGCTTCTTCCTAATTACCGTTTGCTCCTACTGTCCGATAGAAAGAATGACACTACAGCATAACCCGCGCCGTGTTGGAATGCCGCCTCTTTATCCTTATAAACTCTCGAAATCCCTATAAACTCTCGAAAGAGCGCATGACTTGACGGCGTTGAACCTGCTGACGATATAAGTTCTGATAGCACACAAACTTTGCCGCGTGATATTTCGCCGTTTCGGGGTTGGGCGCAACGATACTGCCGCGCTTGCTCATTCCCTGCATCGCGGCATGAACATTCGGGTAGGCTCCGCACGCCGTCGCCGCCAGCATCGCCGTTCCCAACAGCACCGCTTCGGGTTCCTGCGGCAGAACGAGGGTCAAGCCCGTCGCGTCGGCGTGTTCTTGAAGCCAGAGCGGATTTTTGGTTCCGCCGCCCGTCACATATAGCGAATCGATCTGCATTCCGTGCGCGTTCAGGGCTTCCACGATGTCACGGGAACCATACGCCACCGACTGAACCGCCGCATAGTAGCGCAGTGCCAGCGAGATTCGGCTTTTATCGAGCGTGATGCCGTCAACGATTCCTTTAGCGGCGGGATCGGCGTGCGGACAGCGATTGCCCAAAAAATCGCCCAAGATATGAATATCGCGAGTGAGAAGCGCGGAATAGGGAACACCCGCCTCATGTGCAAGCCGATCAATCTCCGCATTGAGAAGTTCATACGGCGTGACGCCTTTGGCTTGTGCTTCGGCAAACAGTTCCGGCGACGCGGCATGATCGGCGATCACATGGTCAATGGTACTGCCCGCCGAAGTCTGCCCGCCCTCCAACAGCCACAACCCCGGAACCATCGCGCCGAAGTAGGGTCCCCAAATTCCCGGCACGAACACAGACGCGACACTGACCGCCATATGGCAGTTACTGGTTCCGCCTATCAGAGCGAGTGCGGTTTCCAGTTTGGCAGGTTCCGGTGCGGCGTCCTCCTCCCAGACACTGCCGAGAACGCCCAGCCCGCCCGCGTGCGCGTCAATGATTCCGACACCGACAGCGCAATCGGTACTCAGCCCCAATTCCTGCGCGGCTTGAGGAGTGAGGTTGCCGAGAAACGCGCCCATCGGACGAATATCATTACTGACTTTTTGCCCGTCGAAAGCGTCGTCGATTCCGATGGCGCGGAGAAAATCGGTATCCCAACGCCCGCCTTCGCCCTCATGCCCCAAATATGTCCACTTGCAAACAACCGTGCAGTAGCTTCGCGCATCCACGCCCGACGCCCGATACGTCAGATAGTCCGCCAAATCGAGGAATTTTCCGGCGCGATTCCATGTTTGCGGCAGATGAGTTTTGAGCCACTTGAGTTTCGGCGTCTCCATTTCCGGTGACATCGTTCCGCCGACATACTTGAGTAGATCGAATTTGCCCGCGTCGATCTCGGCGGCTTCCGTTATCGCCCGATGATCCATCCAGACGATAATATTCCGCTCATTCCCCTCTTCCGCATTGACGGCAAGCGGCTTGCCCGCCTGATCCAAAACAACCAGCGAACACGTTGCATCGAAACTGATCCCCGCAATCTGATCGCCATTGACATTTGCCTCTGCCAACACGCGCCCAATCGTCAGCCGAATCGCGTGCCAAATGTCTTCGGAACTCTGCTCATAGTGATCCGGCTGAGGGTTCCACATTCGGATCGGTTCGCTTGCCACCGCCAGCATCGTGCCGCTCGTGTCGAACAGTCCGGCGCGTGCGCTCCCTGTTCCAACGTCAATACCGAGTACAAAGTTTGCCATAGGTCAGACCGCCATTTCGCCGGTAAAGACTTCCTCAGCCGCTCCCGTCATAAAAACGCGATTGTCGCCGTTCCACTCGACGCGCAAGTCGCCGCCCGGAAGATGAAGTTCGATGTTGCGGTTGGTTTTGCCATTGAGGACGCACGCGACAGCGACGGCGCACGCACCCGTTCCACAAGCAAGAGTCTCGCCTGCGCCGCGCTCCCAAGTCCGCATGACCACTTCGCCCGCATTGCAGACACTAACAAAATGGACATTGGTTCGCACCGGAAACGACTTATGATTTTCGATGAGCGTTCCCCACTTTGCAACGGGGAAATCCTTGAGTTTGCTCTCGAAAATGATGACGTGCGGATTGCCCATCGAGACCGCCGTGATGTCGAACTTCTGTCCTTCGACCTTGAGCGATTCCGAGACGACTTTGTCCGCTTCGTCGCCCTTCATCGGGATTTCCGAGCGTTTCAGTCGCGGCACGCCCATATCCACACGCACCGATTCGACTTTGCCGCCGCGTGCCGTCAATTTGAGCGGTTTGACACCGGCGAGCGTTTCCACTGCCAGCGTCGTCTCGATATGGAGTTTGCGATCAAAAACGTATTTGGCAAAGCACCGAATGCCGTTGCCACACATCTCTGCCTCGCTGCCGTCGGGGTTGAACATTCGCATTTTGTAGTGTGCGACCTTCGAGGGCAGCACCAAAATCAAGCCGTCGCCGCCGATCCCGAATTTGCGGTCATTCACCTTTTGGGCGATTGCCGGCAATTTCACTTCGTCCAACGGATTTTCCAACACATTGACCACAACGAAATCGTTGCCGATTCCGTGCATCTTGACAAATTGCATTTTGACTTCCTCATTAAACGTGCCGATGGCGCGACAGAGACTGCCACGCCATTGCAACTGTTCTCAGCAGCTACTCATTGATGGGAGGCGGCTGAGGTTCACGAGATTCACGAGGTTCACGTGGCTCTCGGTTTTCGCGATCCGCCATCGGTTCGCGGTGCGGATTGTCTTGATAGAAATTCGAGACGGGACGCGACGGAACAATTGAAGTGACCGCGTGTTTATAAACCAGTTGAGTCGGTTTCCCCACCGAATCCAGCAGAATGGTGAAGGCGTCGAAGCCGCGCACCATTCCGCGCAATTGCACACCACCGATCAGATAGATGGTGACGCCGATATTCTCTTTTCGCACCTGATTGAGAAAAATGTCCTGCAAGTTCAGTTGCGGTTTATTCATTGTTCACTGCTCCTCCCTCAAAGTTTCGGGAAAATGAAAAATGGCGTCCTGCTGTCGAATCGCATCGGCAGCTTCCGCCGAAGTCAGGTTCGCCACGTCCAGCCACTGCAAGAGCGGATCGGCGCGAAACCATGTCATTTGTCGCTTAGAATAGCGGCGTGTGTTTTGTTTGATGCTCTCAGCGGTGGCGTCGGCATCTCTCTCTCCATTCAAATACGAACAGAGTTCTTTGTACCCCAGACTTTGCATGGGGCTGAGGCTGGGCGCATATCCTGCGGCGAGCAGCCCGCGCACTTCATTTTCCAAACCGGCGGCGAGCATGGCGTCTACCCGTTCATTGATACGGGCATAAAGTTGCTCGCGTGGCAGGGTCAGCCCAATTCTGATAGCATTACGGGGTTGGGCGTTCCGCTTATTCTCTGCTTGGTAGACTGAGATCGGCGTCCCTGTCGTCTCAAAAACTTCCAAAGCGCGTATAATTCGTACCGCGTCATTCGGGTGCAGTCGCGCCGCTGTTATTGGATCGGCTTCGCTCAATCGGGTATGAAGTGCGACACTTCCCTGTTCCGCGTTTTCCCTTTCGAGCCGCTGCCGTATCGCGGGATTGGCGGGCGTCTCGGCGAGTGTCCAATCGTCCAAGAGGGCACGAATATAGAGTCCGGTTCCGCCGCAAATAATTGCCCGCTTGCCCCGCGCCGAAATCTCGAAAATCGCCCTTTCCGCCTGTACCTTCCATTCGGATACGGTGAACTGCACATCGGGCGTTACCACATCGAGCAAGTGAAACGGTACTTGCGCCCTCTCTTCAGGTGTCGGCTTTGCGGTTCCGACGTCCATACCGTGATAGACCTGCATCGAATCGGCATTGACAATTTCGGCACCAATTTGCTGCGCCAAAGTGAGAGCAACCGCCGTTTTGCCGACGGCTGTAGCTCCGACAACCACAATCGGACGCGGGATTTCTGCCCACGAAAATTCTTTTTTGGCACGAGAAGTTTGTTCGCTCATGTGCCGTACAGTATAGCATATCGCCGCGTGAACTTGGGGTTTTTGGAAGTCTTAGGGACTCGCAAGGAAATAACTCTTCCAGTCAGCGAAGGCAGACTGCATGTCCTTGCGGCAGCGAATTCCTTCGCTCAGACATGATGAAACAATTATTTTCGTGAGAGTCCCTTAAATCAGAGCCTCGGAAGAGTTCACTGAGATTGAGAGACATCCCTCAAAATGATTGCGAGAAATTACTGATTCACCTTACGCAGGTGAGCAGTTTTGCTTTGAGCACTTGGAGTTGCTGGAAGGCACTCGCGAGGGCGGCTTGATACAATTTGGTTTTCATGGCGAAGTGGTTGAGATGGGTTTGCATCCGCCTCTGCTCCCTCTTCACAAAGGCGAGCAAGCAAGCGAAAAGATGATTGCTTTGTGTCCGAATGGTTTTGGTAGACGACTTGGCAAACGCCAGATTGCTCTTGAGCGATTTAGGACACTCTTCGACCTTCCACCGTTTTTGTTAGAGGGCTTGGATTTGTTCGGCAGTCAGTGTGATGTCACGGGTCACCAGAGAGAATAGACCTCTTCCAAGGGTCGGGTACAAGAACGTACCCGACTAAAAAACAGACGTCCTACGGACGAACCCGCAGGAAGTCTCTACCTCTGCATTGGGATTCGAGTGCGAAGCACGGCACGGCGGGACGAGACCTGCACGAAGAATTTATTCTGCTGGACTCAGGCAAGAGGTCTAAGGGACTTTCAAAGATTAAACCGTTCCGTTCTTGCATGGTGCGTCCGGCAGGACGCTCGTCCGAAGGACACAGAGGCGGGTACTTTCAGTACCCGACAATGCGATGGAACGGTTTAATCATTGAAAGTCCCTAAAGCGTTTCAGGAGAGAATGAGGCTTCCGCTTTTACACACCTTCGCGGCTTCGGCGCAACAGTTCGGCGGTATTGCCGTCGCGAGAAGGAGTATAGCCGTCAAGAGGCTGGATATAGGTATGAATGGCGTCCAATATATCGTTCTCGAAGGGGAAGAAACTGTCCTCGATCTCGTCCGGGGGCGTGATCCAGTTTCGCGCTCCCACAACAACAGGCGGCGCGTCCAAATCGTCGAACCCCAACTGCGTGATTTTGGCGGCTAATGTCTGCAAGACACTGCCGCGCTCGCACGCATCGGAGACAAGGACGATACGCCCCGTCTTCTTGACGCTTTCGAGAACCAGCGCATAATCGAAGGGAACCAGTGAGCGGGCGTCTATCACTTCCGCACTCATACCAAACTCTGCTTCAAGGCGTTTGGCGGTATCGAGGGCGCGGTACAGATTTGCCCCCACAGTCAAGATGGTTATATCACTGCCTTCACGCTTCACATCGGGGACACCAAAGGGAACCTCATAGTATCCGCTTGGCACGCCGTCCGTGCCATAAAACAACTCGGTCTGATCATAAATACGTTGGCTCTCGAAGAAGATCACCGGATCAGTTCCAGCAAGTGCCGCGTTCATCAAACCCTTTGCATCATACGGCGTGGCAGGAAAAACAACCTTCAAGCCGGGAATATGAGCGACAAGAGCCGTCCAATCCTGACTGTGCTGCGCCCCATATTTGCTCCCGACGGACACACGCAAGACCACAGGCATTCTCAGCATTCCGCCGCTCATGCTCTGCCACTTTGCAAGCTGATTGAATATCTCATCTCCTGCCCGCCCCATGAAATCGCAGTACATCAATTCGGCGAGAACGCGCCCTCCTGCCAGCGCATAACCGACTGCCGTTCCTACGATGGACGCCTCGGCGATAGGACTGTTGAACAGGCGATGATAGGGCAGCAACTCGGTCAAGCCGCGATAGACCGCGAACGCCCCGCCCCAATCCCGGTTCTCCTCACCGTATGCGACGAGAGTAGAGTCGATGGTAAAACGGTGCAGAATGGCTTCGAACAGCGCGTCACGAATACCGATACAGCGCGACTTGGGCAGTAGCTTGCCTTCCGTGTCCAAACCGGAACGACTGCGCCCCGCCAACTGTTGTACGCGGGCATTCTCTTCGACGGGAGTCAACAATTCGGGTTCGCGTTCGGTATCGAAGGACTCGACGGAACCGTTCGAGAACATTGTTTGTTCCAGCAGACCGCCGACAGCGTACAGATCGGCACGCGGGGAAATCTCAAGGTCACTGGCACGCTTATAGGCACGCAAAATCGCGCCGTCAATGCCCGCTTGAATGGTTTCCAAGTCGGTCACGGAGCAGAGTTTGGCGTCAATTAAATCTCGCGCATACGTCACAAGAGAGTCGACTTGCTGCCACTGCTCTATCTCGGACTTCTCGCGGTACGAAGACGCATCGGAAGGGCTGTGACCGCTGTAACGATAAGTCACGGTGTCTATTAAAACGGGACCGTCACCGCGCACGATGATCTCTTTTTTGCGGGCAATGGCATCAATAACGGCAAGAGGATTGTAGCCGTCTATCCGCTCGGCGTGCATCTGTTCGGCATTCAGTCCGACGCCCATGCGTGCCAACACCCCAAAGCCGCCGGTCTCTCCCACAGGCTGACCGCCCATTCCGTAGAAGTTATTGACGAAGTTCATGATGAGAGGAAGCCCGCCCCGGTGCGCCTCATCCCACAGCGTTTTGAACTGTTCCATCGTGGCAAAGCAAAGTGCCTCCCAAACGGGACCACAGGACGCCGAGGCATCGCCGATATTGCAGATCACGATGCCTTTTTTGTGGTTCACGCGCTTGTAGAGAGCCGCCCCGACGGAAATATCTGCCGAGCCGCCAACCAAAGCGTTGTTCGGATAGATTCCAAAGGGCGTAAAGAAGGCGTGCATGGAGCCGCCCATTCCTTTGTTGAACCCATATTCGCGCCCGAAGATTTCCGCAAGTGCGCCGTACAACAGAAATTCGATGGCGAGATGCTTCACACTGTTCGCCGAGAGTTCCCCGCTGTCCGCTTTGGCTTCTCCTTTAAGGGAAGTCTCCACAACTCTCAGCAAGGCTCCGTCCATATACGATTTCATGATGTCGAGGAGCGTGTCGTCGTCCAGTTTTTCAATCGCGGACAGCCCTTTTGCCAGAATTTCGCCGTGACTTCTGTGACTTCCGAAAATATGGTCGTCCTTGTCGAGCAGAAACGCCTGTCCAACCGCCGACGCCTCCTGCCCAATCGACAAGTGCGCGGGACCCCGATGGTTGTATTCGATGCCCTGATAGTTCCCTTTGAGTTTGATGTCATTGAGCATCGTCTCGAACGCCCGAATGATCATCATATCGCGGTGGATACGAATCAAATCTTCGGCGGCAAAGCGATCCAACTCATCGACAAGCAAGCGGCTGTACTGATTGACCGGAATAGGCGTGAGTTCAACGCGCCCGCGTTGGCGGACTTCGTCGGGCAGAATGGAAATGGACTTGGGCATTGGAAAAATTTCTCCTCGGTGAGACAAAATAATGAGAGACAACCATAAGCATACCCGCCAAAACGAAAGAATACAACGGCAAACGAAATGAAAAGAAAGCAAAATCGGAGTGAAGATTCGGCGGCAAACTGGTATAATTAGGGTGTCAGTCGGTCTCAGGATGGTCACGACAGGCAAAAGTAAGAAAAGGAACCATCCATTTTGAAGTTGAAATTTTTTCTCGCAGTGACCGCTGTCACTGTGTTTACTGCGTCGTCTCTTATCCCTATCCCCTCCGTCTCCGCAAACCCGCCCACAAAGAAGCCCAAACCCGCTCCCGTTATCCCGCAGCCCGACCGCAGTTCACGTGGCTACCCTTTGGCGAAAACTGCGCTCTCCTCTCGTGGCGTTGCCTATCGCTGGGGCGGCACGAATTTGCGAACGGGAGTAGACTGTTCCGGCTTGGTTCAGGCGGTCTGTGCAAAGTGGGGGATTTTGCTTCCGCGTGCCGCTCGCGCTCAGTATCATGTGGGAACGCCTGTCAAACCCCAAGACTTGCAGCCCGGCGATCTCGTTTTTTTCAAGAACACGTATCGGCGTGGACTGTCGCACGTCGGAATTTATATCGGCGAGAATCATTTTGTTCATGCGGCAGGGCGCGGCAAAGGCGTGCGATTGAGCCGTATTGATGTTGGCTACCATAAGAAGCATTGGGCGGGTGCGCGTCGTCTCAATCTCTCGAAACTGCCGACGGTTCCCGGCGAAACGGCTCCCACTCCTGATCGAATCTTCCTCGATTCAGACGAAGAATCACCGGCTCCCCATTCGGAATCGGTTTCCAATGATGAGGAAACACCCTGACCCTTAACGCGCCGCTCTACCTCCTGAGAGTGTAACGAACGTATGAATAACGCCCCGCAAACCCGACAACCCTCTGCTTTTCACCTGCAAGCGTTGGACGGCGTGCGGGGCGCGGCGGCGTTTTATGTGTTGGTGCATCATGCGTGGCTGCAAGCGGGGTTAGGGTTTTATCTGTTCGGGCATTTCGCCGTCGGTCTGTTTATCACGCTATCGGGATTCTGCCTGATGCTTCCCGTAGTGCAAAGTGGCGGGGAACTGCGCGGCGGAGCCAAAGGGTTCTATGCCCGTCGCGCCCGCCGAATTCTTCCGCCTTACTATGCCGCCGTGCTGTTGTCCCTCGTCATCGGCTCTGTGATCACGAAGTTTCCGGGCGGGCGTCCTGCCGAAAGCCTTCCATCGCTGCCGAGTGTTCTCGCGCATCTGCTGCTGCTTCAAGATGCCTTGCCCGGTTGGCTCTTCAGCTGCAACGGGGCATTGTGGACGATCTCCGTAGAGTGGCGCATCTATTTTCTGTTTCCATTGATCGTGCGCGGCTGGGGATATATCGGCGCGTGGAGTACGACGCTGATCACGGTGTTCGCGTCGGCGGCACTGTTTCTGCTGCTTCAGGAGACGGAACTCAACGTCGCGATGCACGGAATTTCGCCGCAGTTTCTGGGTTTATTCGTCATGGGAACGCTCGCGGCGGGCATCGCGTCTTCGCCCGATCCGAAACTCCAAAAGATACGCGAATCGCCCTTGGTTCTGCCGCTTTTCCTCTTCTTGACTCTCGTCCTGCTTGTTTTGGCAAAAATCCGCCCGTGGACTGTTCACAACACCGATTATGTTGTCGGCGTTTGGGCATCGTGTCTGCTGATTCTGGTCACGACGCGCCCCGCCGGAACGCTCGCCCGACTGTTTTCATGGAAACCACTCGTTTTTGTCGGCACGTTTGCCTATAGCTTGTATTTGATTCATGTGCCTTTGCTGCGCGTGTTTTGGCTGTATGGCGTCCTGCCGTTGACAGATTCCAATCTCAAGGCGTTTCTTCTTCTCCTGATTTTCGCCGTTCCTCTAACGCTCATTGCATCTTATGGATTTTTCTATCTCTGCGAGCGTCCGTTGTTGCGCCGCAGGTCTCCTGCCAATGCCTCCCCCGCCTCCATTCGCTGACGACCCAGTTTCATGCCTGAAGAGTTACTTTTCTCGTTTATTTCGTGTGTTTCGTGGATCAGATTCCCCCTCTCACCTGTTCTATTCGACGGTGACGCTTTTCGCCAAGTTGCGCGGTTGATCGATCTCACAGCCGCGTATCCGCGCCACATGATACGCCAGCAACTGCATCGGAACCATGCTGACAAGCGGCATCAGGGCGTCGTGGGTTTGCGGAATAGTGATCACGGCGTCGGCGCAGTCGGGAGCGGTATCGCCTTCGCGAATAACAGTGATCACGGTTCCTTCCCGCGCCTTAACTTCTTTGAGGTTGCTGACCATTTTTTCGTTGGTGGCAGGTTGGGTGCAGAAGCCGACAATCGCGACGCCGGGTTCTACCAGTGCCAGAGGTCCATGCTTCATCTCGCCAGCGGGATAGGCTTCGGCGTGGATATACGAGATTTCCTTGAGTTTGAGAGCCGCCTCCAATGCCGCCGCGAAGTCGTAACCGCGTCCCAAAAAGAAGAAACACGAATGCTGTGCCAGCGATTCGGCAAGCACGGAAATTTCGGGTTCCTGCGCCAGACACTTCTCGATCAATGTCGGGATTTCGCGCAGTGCCGCCGCCAAGTCGCCGAATGCTGAGTCGCCCTGCTCCATTTGCGCCAATGTCAAACCCAACAGCGTTAGGGCGGTAAGTTGAGCGAGATAGGCTTTGGTAGAGGCGACTCCGATTTCGGGACCGGCTTGGGTGAATAATACAGCGTCTGCTTCACGCGCCAGTGTCGAGCCGACCACATTCACAACGGCAAGAGCAGTCGCGCCTTTGGCTTTGGCTTCGCGCATGGCGGCGAGCGTGTCCGCCGTTTCGCCCGATTGCGAGATCAACACCACGAGGGTTTCGGCATCTACCAACGGATCGCTGTAACGGAACTCACTCGCCACTTCAACACTGACCGGACGGCGC
>Ga0163154_10002274_pt1 | contig 28305 bp, 32 predicted proteins | sample OliLakLV19MP9P1_FD_148649 | JGI IMG/M metagenome (GOLD analysis project Ga0163154, IMG submission 148649) | Freshwater microbial mat bacterial communities from Lake Vanda, McMurdo Dry Valleys, Antarctica - Oligotrophic Lake LV.19.MP9.P1 | ecosystem: Environmental > Aquatic > Freshwater > Lake >... | reverse complement strand
ATCCGTACCCACTCATTCGCAACGTGATCGTTTCCGCCAATAGGCCCCATACTTATTACGGGAATGTGGAAGGCATGAAAGAATCGATTCTCATCCGCTACTGACCGGGCATACGTTGGTTGCGTGTGATAGTGTGAGAACACTTCATTTTCTAGTCGGAGAATTGTCGGATCTTCTCGATCCACTTCATACGCTTCCATATACGCTGTGGCCCTTGGTTGTAAAGTAAAAAATGCCTGGATCCCAGCCTGTTTGGTTGCTTGTGTGCATAGTCGAATCATCTGAGTGCTCGTTAACCCCGGGACACTAAGGACGTTAAATAGTAGCTGTGCTTCTTCTGGAATACTAAATGCATTCGTTTCCGCGGCTATTGAAAATGGGATGATCTGGACTGATCCTAAATGTTTGTGTTTGGGGAGTGATAAGTGTTCTAAAAGGCCAACTAGCCTAGCAGCTTCGGTAATGGCATTGATTGCTAAATCAGAACGTGCAGCATGTGCCATTCTGCCTTGGACCTTCACATCGATAACAAAACGACCATTACGTCCGTAATTGACGGAAAAATCTTGTGACTCATCAGTGATCTGTCCACTTTCAGCAGAGATGATGCAAGCAATATCGTCAAAAAAATGCGTTTGAATTAATGTATGTGAACCCAAAGAAATATTTTCTTCATCAACTCCAAACGCTATTTTTAGCGACAGATGCTCTCGACTCGCAAACGCTGCAGCCTGCAAGATACAAGCTATCCCTCCTTTCATATCGGCAACTCCTAAGCCACGCGCAATACCTTTTCCAGTTGTGATGGAAAAAGGATTCTGTTGCCAATTAGGATGAACAGCAACAGTATCCATGTGTCCATACAAACAGACGTAGGCATCACTTTCGCCAATGGTCGCAATAAGGTTCTCTCTACCCGGCTCCGCGACCACCCGATCAACCCTGAATCCGAGCTTACAAAGATAGCGTTCCAGAAAATCTGCAAGCAGTTGTTCATGGGGAAAAACAGAATCAATTGCGATCAGTTGCGAAAGGAGGAGGAGCACTGGTGTTTCTACAGAGATTAGGGGTGTCCTTCTCATATCGATCTCTCACTAGTGTCTGACTTTGTGACTGAAGCAGTGAGCAACTGAATTAGAAAAGCTTCCAACTGTGCCGGTGTGGCATGGACTGATTCAACAAAAGTACGCACGATGGATGCATCAGTTCCTTCGGCAAGAATACGAGCAAGTTCCTGTTGCATTTGTTCCGGTGCGATACCGCGATGCGCAAGTCCCTCACTGGCAAATTGTACCAAGCAGGGAATGAGTGAACGAATTGACTGCCGACTTCTTCCATTTCCCACCGATGTATCAAGACCATCTCTGGCCACCTGCAAGAGCGTTGGGAACAGTTCTGCGTTGGCAAGTCCGAGGGGAGCAATCGATTCATTAAGTATTTCAAATCCATATACCGATGCGTAATAGGAGAGTCCGGTAATGAAAGAATTGATCGATTGAATCGTCTCAGTGTTGCTGGAGATGTCACTCACGCGCAATTCCAGTGAAAAAATGGCATCTGCATTCGCATGATCTGGGCGAATACGTACCCATGAATAAATCTGATGCGGAGCAAGTATTGCAAACGGCGCATAGGTCCGCTCTTCCCGATTGCGGTATAATTCTGCATCGTTGCTATCTAATCTTCCCGCTCTCAAATCATGGTTGACCGCGTCAGAAACTTGTTGCAGATGTGTTTCAAACTGCTCCAAAGTGTCGATTCTGGGCGAAGAGAACATTACAGCCGGTAGGCGAGATGACATTGTTTGATATCTTCTTGGGCGATGACTCTGATAGCCGCTGTCTTGGAGATTCCCCTCATGATAACGATAGGGCGAGGTTGCCGACAAACTTAAGATAAGTGGAGTAAGTTGGCGCAAAAAGTTGTACAAGCGCATTCCAAACACTTCGCCCGACTGAGTTCCAGCTCCTTCTCGAGCAACCCCAATCACCAACTGCTGGCTTCCAGTGGTCAAAAAACCCTGCGCTAACGTATGGGAGAGACAAGTCGTGCGATACCAACTAGGTTCTCGATCACTCGTATCTCGTAACAGCGATGATCCGGCATACAGATTTCCACCCATTTTCTCAACCAGATCATGCAGCTGTCTAATCATGCTTACTGCAATAGTGTTGAGTTCTCCAACATTTTGAGCCATGCTTATCATGAGTTCAATGGTATCTACTAGATTTACTTCATGAGAAAGTTCGAGTTGGCCAGTATTTTCTTTAAGGACAACGTCGGCAGTTATATTGTGGAGAAAAAACTCCAACTCATTACTAACTGCGCTAATATCTCCCTCAAGCCGATGTATTTTACTAGACATATAATCCTTTTTTGCTCTTTGCACCATGGAAACCATAGTATAGAGAAAAAAATAACTATGTAAATTTTACACCATAATTAGTATTATATTGACAAATATGCGTTATATATTACAATTAGAAGCATGTTAAAAGTTGCTGCAGCTGTAAAAACACTACTTCTCACCGATGATATTGCACTCCTTGCCTTGCAAAATGGGTATTTGAATTTGAGTGCATATGCACAAAAAATTCATCTTCCGATAGAGGAAGCCACAATGAAGGCGGTGAAAACTGGCACCATTGTATCGGCATTAGCCAGACTAGCTGATTCTATTCAGTCACAACCATCGCTTCGCCCCAAGGTCATTTTGGATGATCTGACTACCCGGTCCCCATTGTGTGATATTTCATTTTTTAAGACAGAAGAAAATCGAGTCAAGCTTATAGCCCTCTACGAGAATCTGAATGTGACGGAGAATGCATTTTTTACAGTGACCCAGAGTATGAGCGAAATTACCATTATTGCGCCGCAATCTTATGCTGAGGCAATTTTATCTCATTTTGGATCTCAACCAAAAGCGATCTTTACTGATCAGGTTGCAGTTACCGTACGGTTTAATCAGGATTATTTAGAGGTTCCCAACATTCTCTATACACTGCAGTCTGCGCTAGCTGTCCATCATATTAATTGTATTGAAATCGTTTCCACCTATACAGAATTTTCTTTCGTCATTGATAAAAAATATTTGGAGATGACTATCAGGGCTCTCGATCAGTTTTTTATTTAAGCGTAAAATTTCTGACAAATAGTTGATTTGCGAACGTGGATTGCTTACAGCAACATGCAATGCCTTTGTAGAAAACATGAAATTATTAAAGCATAGGCATGGCTGATATTATTTTGCTTGGTTTGAATCTGGCTAAGCCAGTGATAAAGTTCCGCAAGGGGATCACCAATTATATAGGCTTATTTAAATTGATCAATCAATTCTTTTCCACCCAAAACCCCACAATAGAATGGCTAGCCTATGAGCCAAGTCTCACTTATCCGAACCAAGTCACGTTGGGTACGCGCATCAAAGCCAAGCGAGGGTAATGAGTGGATCAACCTCAACATAGCCATTGAAAATTCAGGCTCCAAGCAAGAGTACGTCACTACCTTAGGCCAGATGTACATTGTTGATAAAGACGGCAATCAGTACCAGATAGCTGTCATAAATAAGGCTATGGAAAACATCAGCAACTTTCTAGATGGTACGGTAGTTGCCAAAGCCAAGAAAACTAGGTGGGTTGGTTTCGAAGTACCTACAACAGCAACAGGTTTAACTTTTCGTTATAACGCCATCGGCAATATCATCGATGCAAGACTCTTTCGAGATGGGACTGAGGTTAACAACTTAGTAGAGAAACACGATTCTTTGTATGCTCGACTACGAAGAAGCTACCTAGGTAGCAGACAAATAGATAATAAGCGAGAAAATAGACTCAAAATAATCTCTTTGAGAACATCTAAGCTTAGACAACAGCTTGTAAAAAGTAAGTTAATACTCATTGATTGTTTTCTCACGGGTTTCTCAAAAGCAGCTTTTCGATTTTGAAAGTTTTCTTTACGTATTTTACTTGAGTCCTAGATACATAGCTTGATTGATAACTATCACTCAAGTGAGGAGAAAATGATAAAGAATTTCTCAACTTCACAACTTAGAACACTGACTGTAAGGTCGTGGGAAGTTAAGCTAAGAAAAATCTAAACAGTCATTTATTTTTTCTTGGGGTTCTTTCGTTGTTGCTTTTGATGTAAACGTCTAATATTTTCACCTGCTGTGCCTTTAGGACTGACACCACTAAAATCACTATGTAGTTTCCAATTATTTAAAGCAAACATAAGTGAGATTTCATCAAAAATTTTGTCAGCATCTTCTTGTGTATTTTCAGATCCATTGATATTTTCAGTAGTATTCATACGTATTTAATATGTATTATATATAGTTTTTTACAAAATTCAAGCTTAATTGAGGTGGAATAGATGTATGGGATGGTATGCAGATTTGACCTAATTTATATTTACCTTTGAATGCGTTGTGTGTTAAATACAGATATTGAATCTTCATTTGTAGATACAATTCCGAAGCCAATAATTTATTTGTTATCGCAAAAATCAAAAACGGTTCTTGTTCTTTCAAGTTATTACTATTTCATTTAATTTCAAGTCTTTGAAATATACCATCACTGTTATAATTTGAGCATGAATATGTTCAAACCGACATTGGCTCTAACTCCAGATGCATATATCGCAGCTGTTCCTAAACCACGTCGACAAGATGTTGAAAAGATTCATGAATTAATTCAAGAGACTGTCCCGATGCTCAAGCCGCATATCCTCTCCGGAATGATTGGTTATGGAACATATCACTATCACTATACGAGTGGCACAGAAGGCGATTGGTCACTGATTGCGCTTGCCAATCAAAAAAATTATATTTCAGTCTATATTTGTTCTTTAGAAAATCAGAAATATATTGCTGAAGCCTATAAAGATAGATTACCAAAAGCAAGTATTGGTAAAAGCTGTATCCGTTTTAAGACACTTAAGGATATAGATCTCTCAATTCTGATAGAAATTATTAAAAAAGCAGAAAAGTTTGGCGGAGTGGGCCAAATCTTGTAGCAGATTACTTACATTGGCACCTGTTTGATTCTATTAAGGGCTAAGGATTATTAGAAATGGGAATCACTAAAGGCCCAGCAAAATTGATTATTTTAGATGGAGCTTACGCTGCTCGTCAAGGAATATGAGATGTTATTGACATAAAGGTATTAGTTGAAGTTTCTGATGATCAGACCGTCGGTCACGTCTAACTAATAGGGAAGGTCGAGAGCACATGATTGATGGCATAAACATTGGGATCCCGCCGAAGAATATTACTTTTCTATATAGTTCGTCGGAGGAGTAATTTGATTTGCTGATTTGAAATCATTAAAGCCAAAAGAAGCAGTCATGGACTTTCTTTTTGCAAGATTTTTATCGTGAAATACTTCACATTATTCTGAAATAAATTTATTCTTCAAAGCTAGGCAATAAAGCTGACTTGTCAAGTTGTGTCCAGATTATTATAACGATGATGCAGAAAAGTAAGTTCGAAGGAAATATGGTTGCAGAACGTCACATAGCAGGAGCGAATCCGCTCATTGTAGAAGCTCAGAATTTAGCATCTAGTATGCAGCTCGAAGTCTCTCAGTCTCCAGATTCAGATGAGCAAATATTTATTTTGATGCGTGTTCTTTCCGCAGCACTTAGTCAAGATGATGTTCGCAAAAAATATACTAAAACTTCAGATTAGAAAATTAAAGGTTGAGTCTGTCAAACTAGGATACTAATTTTTCAAATCAACATCTATAGTCTGCCTACGACTAAGTTTCCATCTCTGGGCACCATCGTAAGTGTCATCATTAGTTGTAACTACAATTCTTGTATCGATTCTTCCTTCAATATCTTCGTACATTCTTTTTCACCATCCGACAGGTGCATGGATGATACCAGACCATAAAGGTACGTTTAACCAACTGACAAATTGTTTCTCCAATCAGTCCAGTAACATGAAGTGCGTCTTTATCTTCATATCCATAATTTATCGAGGCAAAAGCAACAAATCCCGTGGCATTGTCGATAGTTATTCCTTGAAAATGACCTAGTGTGGCATTATTTTGAGCTTTTATAACCAGTTTTGTGCGACATACATCTGAATGAACTTCTGGTGATCCACCAAGTTCTGCTGATGACATTTCATTTAAACTAAAAGTGAGGACAAAAAACAGAAAATCTTTGATCGAGGTATAAAAACTCAAGTAAGGGGTATTCTCGACCTGCCTCTATCGCAGACAATACCTCTTAAATTGGGAAATATGATGAATTCTGATTATCATCTGGGTATGGTGGATTTTCTAAATTGTGCATGTGAGTATTATACAAAAATTTTAAAAATTGTGTACACTGCCCCCAGCGGATGCGATCTTAAGTCTGGGTTTTTATGGTGATTGATTCAGGAGCCCTGTAATTGAATCTCTGATCAAAACCATACCCTTAAAAATAACATTTTCATCTTCAAAAAAATCTCTTATGATTGTAGCATTAAGTACTCTTTCAATTAATTGTCGCGGCGTCTCATTTGGATACCGCCCCCGAAGGAAGGTCACTAATGCCCCAACCTGTGCTGTAGCTTCTGAAGAAGAAAAAGGCCGCATATCTGACCCCCCGAAAGCTAGAGCATCGACATAAAAAACATTTTCTCCAACTGCTCCAAAAGACCAATCGGGGTTGGTTCCAAACCGTTCAGCTCTAAATGAAGCATCTCCGCCAGAAGAGGTGACGAGCAGAAGCAGGGCTTGGTAAACTTCACCCTCACCTCTTCTGAGGGCGGCGAGAATTTCTTCTTCCCTAAGTTGTTCAACAAGTTTTGGCACTCCTGCTAACGATCCAAGCAAGGTATTAACCAGTGCTTCACTTGAACCACCAAAGTAGTCAGCCACAATTACCCCCTCTGGTAATAGAGGGATATCTTCCTCTTTCTCTTCTTCACCATCATGGCTGAAGGTTATTAATGCATGATCCGCCGATGGCCGAACTGCTCCTGTCGCCCCAACGAACATTAGGATTACTGCAAGAACCATTTGGCGAGATCGTCGGTATTTTGGTTTGGTTTTCTCAACACCAGGCGGTATTATTAGATCTTGCTTGTCATGTACTTTGCTACCTTGCTCTGGAGTATGTGTCATTCCTGTTTAAGTATACAGGTTTTAAATTAATCTGAATGAAGGCTAACTCAGATTGTAAGTACAAATTTAGTACTTTGGTCTTTTGCATCTTGCTGTGAGCAGTCATTCAAGAACTGAAACACACCAGAGACTTACAAGGTGAGGTAAGGTATTTAGTGGCTATCTACTAGCCATGCCACGAACAGAGCCAACGAGGCTTTTTTTGTTTCATGGTCAGATGGGAAGGGAAATAAACTCCAATCTCTAATTGAGCTTTCACCCGATATTGAAACAGGGATTTTTTGGCATTTATGAGGGACAGTCAGCCTCAGATAACTATAAACGAGGCGGAAGAAGATGCTTCATGTGTTCGGAAAGGTCAGGTTGTAATTGCTATGAAGAGTATCTTAATGAACGCATAAAAAATGCGGGGGTGCTAATTGACATAGCGAGAGACTCTCACCAAATATCGGGCAGCCACTAGAGTTGGAATGATTGGCCAAAGAGATAAAGATGAGTATCGGACTGCTTATTCAGGTCAAATGATGGTGGGCAATATTGATGCTCATTTTATTGAGCAAGTGATTCCACACTACGAAGATGCGATCACAATGGCTAGCATGCTTAAAAATGGGACTAATCGACCAGAGATGAAAAAACTGGCCGATGATATTATCAGTGCTCAGACTTCAGAAATTGAATTTATGCGAGGCTGGCTGATGGCATGGGAAAAATAAATGAGGGAGCGCAGGCTTATACTTTTCTATATAGTTCGTCGTATTTCGAGCTGACTCAGTAAAAAACTCCTTCATTTTTTTATCAGCGACTGTTGATATACTTTATATATGAAAATAATCTTAAGTCTATTATTTCTTCCAGCAGCGCTTTTTTCAGCCTGCTCTAACACAATTAATCAAAGTCAGGATTTTAGTACTACTCCAAACTTTAGCCCATTACTTTCTCCTGAATCTGAGTATGTAGAATCAGTACCTTTTACCGCACGATTTGAAATGTATACAAATGGAACTAAGCGGATTTTCACGCAGTCCATGTATCACAACCTGTCGCCTGATTTATTTATTGAGGCCAGTGACCCACACCTTATCCAGATCAAAAAAGCAAAACTTACCTGGAATGATTTCTTCAAAACCATGCCATTCACTCTCACAAAAGAGTGTCTAGTTACTGGCACTAAGCAAACGTTTTGTACCTCTAATACTCAAAAACTGCGATTCCTACTCAACAATCAAGAGGTTCCGGAAGCCTTGGATGCTGTCATTCATGCTAATGACACCTTAGTAGTCACCTATGGACAATAATTATCAAGGTGCGAATTTAATTTAAGGTTATAATGCTGATCTATGTCAGACCAAGTACTGAACTCTCTTGCCAATCACAGGACGAAGCAGAAAATGACCCAAGAGGAACTGGCACATGCTTTGGGTGTGACGCGACAAACAATTATAGCGATGGAAAAAGGCAACTACACCCCCTCAGTGTTATTAGCGCTCAAGATTGCCCAGTTCTTTAAAAAACGGGTTGAGAGTATATTTAGTCTTGAACTATGAAAATCACCGCTGAAATCCTTATCGGCCTCGTTGTCCTAGGTATCTTAGGAATTTTTCTAAACCCTACCCATCTACTAATGCCTGACTCTATAAATGTGCTTCTAATTTTGGGTTTAATTTTGGGTTTTTTGGCATTTATTGGTTTAGTGTGGCGTGAACAATCGAGCGACGAACGGGAAGCGGTCCACATTCAAAAAGCCGGACGATTTTCTTTTTTTATCGGCGCCATTATCTTGGTTACTGGCATAGTGTTTCAAGCTCTGCGACATGAGATTGACCCCTGGCTATTGTATGCACTATCTGGCATGGTTCTCAGCAAGCTTGCTTCTCGATTCTTTCACAACCTCCGAAATTAAATGTAAAGTCAGCTTGACATTCACACCTCCTCTACCTTAGTATAGGGTGGTAGGAGATTGACTATGAAAAATACTTCATTAATTATGGCTGCTTTGTTGGTCACGGTTGTAGGCGGTGCTGGCGTCTACGCCTTTGTAAACAAAGATGTTTCCACAGAAAAATCAGACTCCATGGTCAAAGAGGATGTGATGATGGAGAAAGAGCCAACATCTATGGTTAAAGCCGAAGATGCCATGATGAAAAAAGACGACTCAAAAATTGGTGATAGTAACAATGCTATGATGCAGAAATCAGGTGCCTACCTATCTTTCACACCTGAAACCTTAGTGACAACAGCTTCGACGCGCCAGGTTTTATTCTTTTTTGCCAATTGGTGCCCGACTTGTGCATCGGCTGATAAAAACTTTACCCAAAATCTATCAGAAATTCCGGCAGATGTGACCTTAATCAAAGTTAACTACAACGACACCGAAACTGATAAAACTGAAAAAGATTTAGCCGAAAAATATGGCGTGACGTATCAGCACACATTTGTTCAAATTGATGAACAGGGAAATAAAGTTGGCATCTGGAACGGTGGACAGATTGGTGAATTACTTAGTAATTTGAGATAGCCACTAGGGTTTTATAAACGTTGAAGAAAAGAGCACAAATAAAATTCCTAGGCTATTTAAAATAAATGAGAGTAAAAGAAATTTTGGGGTACTCATCTTTGAAATGCCCATCAAGCTGACGCCAATCTCATCTGGTAATGGTGAAGCAATAATCAATCCGCCAATTAGTGGGAGTGACCAACTAAAGTACTTTGAGTGAAGCAAAAGCGACAGGTGCTTGCCACCAAACTTATCAAAGAGCGGTCTAATTTCTTCAGCCAGATCATCTTTAATAAAACGGAAGATAAGTGCATCACCGCACACTGCTCCCAGACCTGCAAAAACAGCTATTTCTAATGGTAAAAGCTGCTCAGCTAAGACAAGTAGAATCAAGATACCAGTAGCAGCTGTAAATGAAGAAACAAATAGAAATCCGGCGATGAATGCGCCTAGATAACCCCAGGAACCAAAAGAAAGTAAGAAACTGTGAAACGACTCCGACCGATAGAGGAAGAAAGTTGCAGTTAAGCCAAACAGTAAAAGAGTCAGATTTTTGTATTTATACCGATAGGTAGTTCGTTGTGATTTTTTCACTACTTATTTATACTAATCCATATTAACACTTGGATAAAGCCCCACCCCGGAAGCCACACATACTCCCTGAAGTAATTTATATACCCTCTCGCAGACTTTAGAACCGCTTTGCTATACTCTGTGTTGATGAAGAAAGAATATCAGCTAAAAGAAAAATATGGTTGTATTTAGGCAAAGTTGGCTGGTACTTCGTGACGGTTCCCAGCGACATCTCTAAAGAAATTGATTACTATTTTAGTATGCAGAAAAAAAAGGGTGAGGATCACTGCCTGTTCAAGTAACTCTAGGTGAAACAAGATGGTCGGCATCAATTTTTCCTGATAAAAAAAGTAATTCCCACCTGTTACCAATTAAGGCGTCAGTCCGAAAGCAAGAAAGAGTAACCGCAGATGATTTAATTTCTGTTTTGATTGGAATTGAAAGCTAGTTATAGGTGGTTTCTAGTTAGGTTTTCTCTCTTTTGATCTTAAAGTTGAACATTGGAGTTTTTAGTGTTCCCCACAGCCTTAACCAAATGGGTAACAGCATCTCAGTTCCGCGGGCAGTGCTGATGTCACCTAGATCAATGATGTCTGTCCATCCATATGCTGCCAACAACTCAGTTACTTTTTTTTTAGCTTCTTGATCATTACCGCTCATAAAAATGGTGTGATCACCATCCATCAGTATCTCAGGATTTACTTGCAAGTAGGCGCTCATGGTGTTCAGCGTCTTAACCACTTTTACCTGAGGCAGTGCTTCTTGAAGTTGCTCACCGAGGGAGTCCGTATTGCAAACTGAGAGTGACGGTGGCATTCCTTGAGAGAAATCAAGGGGGTTAGCAATATCGATGAGAAGTTTATTGGCAAGTTGTGTTTCGAGAGCTTTGAGAACCTCAATCACCACGTCACCTTTAAGAGCTTCAAAGATCACTTCTCCATGTTGAGCAGCTTGGATAAATGTGACGACTTTGATATTTTTGTGTGCTCCCGACCACTCAGCAAATGAAGTAGTACCCATGGCATCTTTTTCAGTGTGGGCAAGTGTCTTTGCCACATTTTGTGTTCCGATCACAACATCATGCCCCATCTCAGCTAGTTTTTCTGCATGAGCTCTACCTACCATCCCGGTACCGAAGACTGAGATTTTCATATGTTTTTCCTACTAATTCTGTATGTCAGTAATTATACAATAACTGGCTCGTTAATTACTGACAATCACTGTTAGAAATGAGAGACTAAGCGGTTGTGGCTCACATCTTCTTTGCTTTTTTACTCAGCAACCACCGGACCGAAGGACTAATTTGTTTATCGGTTTGATGAATACAGACCAACCAGCAGTAAGGACGGCGCATTCCTTCCTTAAGTTCGGAACAAACTTGTCTCTGATGGTCAATGCGTGTTTCTGGTTTTTTGACAGAAATCACCCCCAAATCCACTCGTTCCTGGCTAACGGAGTGAGGTCTTCCCAATTTGCAGCGCTATCTCATCCTGGGGTAAGAACTTTCCTTAAATCCTCCGGCATTTTATGTACTCTGCCATCAGCAATTTCTGTGATTTTCTTCTTTCCGGCCAGCTGAGAGGATTATATTAAACCGGTAGCAGGAATTGGGCTCAAGAACTTCTGAGGCTTTGTCAGAGCTGTCTGCGATGAAAATTAGGCGTAACCCCTTACATTTAATTTACTATTCTATACAATGACTTTATGTCTAAATCTTCTTCAGGTGCAGTATACGGAATGGGTCTTTTGGGGGCATTGTTCTACAACATACAGTATGCTGATGGTTTTAAGCAAATCCTGTGGGGAATCTTTAAATCATTGGTCTGGCCGGCATTTCTCGTCTATGAAGTTTTATCGCGATTGCAAGTGTAATCTATAAGATAGCTGACAGAGTCTTTTTTGCCTTTTAGAAAGGACAATATGAAAAAAAATGAAGGTAATCTTGATCGAGGAATTCGAATTAGCCTAGGTATTGGCCTGGCTATAGCAGCAATTACTACTCAATTTTTGTGGCTATTTATTTTTGCTATCCCCATATTTTTGACTGGAGTAGTGGGAGTTTGTGGTATTTATAGTTTGCTTGGCATAAATACTTGCTCAATTAAGATTGGGCAAAATAAAGAATAGCTGTCAACAGTTGCTATTTTAGGTTGATAATACATCAGGATAAGTGTTAGATAATTCTTTGCTATATTAAAGTAATAAAAAAAAGAAAAACATGTCAAAATATATTGATGGTTTTGTAATGGTGGTTTTCAGATCGAAGTTGAGGGGAAAAGTATTCAATCTAAGATAGAACCTAATAATCAAAATTATGATAGATAGTAAGAAGGTTCAAATTTTACTTAATATGGGCACCATAATTCAAGGTATGGTACTAAGTAATCCCCAGTTTTCTGGTCAACGACCAGTTGTGTTGGTTATTCACGGGTGGACTAGCTCCATGGCCAAATGGCCTTCTAGAATTAACCCGTTAGTTAATATGGGATATCTGGTGCTACTCTTTGACATGCGTGCTCACGGAGAAACTGGTGGAGAGATAGGAACTTTTTCTATCCATGACAACTTAAACGATTGTAAAGCGGCTTTTGAGTATTTAGTTTCGTTAGAAAATACAGACCTGTCAAATATCTCAGTCATAGGTTCTAGCTATGGCGGTTATCTAGCTAGCTTGCTCACGAGAGAGAAAAAAATTGACCATCTGGTTTTGAACGTGCCAGCCCTTTATCCAAATGAGATTTTTGACAGCGCTAAAGGCCTGCTCCGAAGTGAAGAAACAAATAACTATAGAGAGATCCTACATGACTCAGATGATAACTTTGCGCTACAAGCGATCCATGATTTTAAAGGGGATTTGCTTTTCATTGGAGTAGAAAATGACGAGGTACTATCTCCGGCAGTCTTAGAAAGTTATCAGCGGGCTGCTACGGTGCCCTTTCTTTGCCAGGTTATTGCAGGTTCCGACCACGCGATGCGCACCCCTACAGCCAATGAAGAAAGGATTAGAATTCAAGCAGAATGGTTTGAGAAGTATATAGTAAAAGAGTAAAGTCCTGATTTTTAGTACAACTAAAGTCGATAAAATAAAAGTAGTTCACCCTCCAAAATAAACGCAAGTGAAAGTTGAATTTTCAAGCCCTTCAACTATTGCCTCATATTCCAAAATCTAGTTGCGCTTGCTCCGCTGCTCTACTTTATATATCATTATTAACGTATGTTGATTTCAGAAATTTACCACTCAAATCCTAAGACGTTGTTGGCTACAGCCACAATTAAACAAGCTCTTGATGAATTAATGAAAGATGAGGTCAACGCTTTAGTGATCGTCAACGATCAAACCAAGGTAGTTGGCATACTCTCACTGCAGGATATTGCGGCGGCAACTATACCTCCACAGTTTCGTAAAAACGTGCGGATGGCCGCAGCCATGTATAAACGGGGTTTTTTCACAGAAATGTGTCAGCAATTGAAAGACCAACGGGTAACTCAAATAATGAGAAAAGAATTTATTTCTGTGGATTTAGACGATAATATCATGGCAGTTACAGCTGATTTCTTGAAGAATGATCTCTACCTTGTGCCGGTGCTTGAGAAGGGAAAGTTGCTTGGGGTGATAACTAGAACTGAAATTAAAAAAGCTTTACTTTATGGTATGAGAGACGATAGTTGATTTATCCATGCTCACAGAACTAGCTTCTCAACTCTCATTTTTTTCAGCCATCTCACTAGGCGTTTTAGCGATTGTTTATTATTTTCTGATCACCGAAAAACTACCCAAAGCCTTAGTAGCAGTTTTGGGTGCAGTGACGCTAATTGTGATGCAAGTGTTTAAATCACAAGATGCAACATCTCAGGAAAATGCCTTTACCTTTATCAGTCATAACTTAGATATTTTAGGATTTGTGATTGGAATGATGGTGCTAGTGGGGATTGTTCGAGAATCAGGAGTTTTTGAGGCAGCTGCGATTTGGCTAGTCAAGTTGGTTAAAGGTAAACCAATGGCGCTTTTAGTTGCGATTGGGTACCTGACTTTAGCCATGACAGCATTGTTTTCTAACATTCCTACAGTGCTGATTCTAGCTCCAGTGATACTGGTTTTAATCAAAGAATTGAAGCTCCCAGCCTTGCCTTTTCTGTTCACGATTGTGACCATGGCCAATCTGGGTGGGGCAATTACGCCAATCTCAGATCCCACTACCTATTATCAAGCCAAAACAGTTGGGCTGTCTTTTATAGAAGTAGTTCAGAACTCAGGCATGATTGCACTTTTATTAAGTGTGGTGAGCATGGTTTATATTTTGATAGTTTTTCACAAGTCACTTCAAAGTTCTCAGACGACTGCTAAGGACGTTGCCCTTTTTAAACCTCTTAAAGCTCTCCAGAACCGATTTATTTTGAAAATTGGGATACCAATTGTGATTTTAACCATTATCCTTATGGTGCTTAAAGAACAGATCACACAGATTATTGGGATAACAGTTGACAATGCCACTCTGGCGATAGGTGCGGCATTTTTGTGCATTTTGCTCTTTCATAAAGAGCCAAGAGAAGTCTTTAAAAACTTAATTGATTGGGAAATTATCTTTTTCTTTATTGGTTTATTCGTAGTGGTGGGAGCCCTAGAATTCACACACGTCATCACGGCATTGGCCAATGGGCTAGTTTTGATGACTCAAGGAAATAGCACTGCCTTGTTATTATTGATTACTATGGGTTCTGGTGTGATCTCAACCTTCATTGATAATGTGCCGTATAACATCACCATGGTCGGAGCCATTAAAGCCATTGAGCAAACTGGCATCGTAGTCTACCCCTTATGGTGGGCGCTCAACTTAGGAACCTCCATTGGAGGTGCTGGTTCACCAATTGCCGCCGCCTGTAATGTGATTGTTTTTGGTCAGGCTGAGAAAGAAAAAATCCATGTCAATTTTGTCAAATACTTGATTCTAGCTTTACCTCTGGTTGTGATTAACTCACTGGTGACCTTTGTGGTGCTCTGGCTACGTTTTTACCGGTAAAATGGCTTGTGGTATAGAAATTGTAGCCAGAGTTCTATTTGCACAAACGTCGTGGCTATGATTTTTGCTATACTGTTAAAATGACCCAAGAAAATAATCAACTTATGCACAAAAAAATCGCCAAAGGATAAATCAGAGGGTGCGGGCCATCATACAGTTACTAGAGAAGTCGTCAAGAGAAGAAGAAAATTTAGAGATGAAGAAATTGCTGATATCAATGTTGATGTCAGAGAAGAGACGAATAGTACAGACACGATAGATTGAGGCGAATCAATGTCTGAAGCAAGTTTTCAAGAATTGAATACATTTGTTGATGAATACTTCCAGGTCCTAAATTTAGATTTTGCTTTTGATGAATTTAGAGATTCAGATAGCTTAGTTGTGGCACTTGCAAAAAGAATACAAGTAGACTTCCCTTTTATTGAACAGGGTAGAGGTATTGCGACGATTTCTAAGCAAATTCAGGATCGGCAAACAGCTACATCTGACAAACAAGTCTTAGCCAAAAAGTCTGATTGTAAGTTGCCCACCGTGATGTTAGCCATGATTTGCGAACGCTTACAGGTAAAGTTTGCCATAACCAATGTTAAAATAATGACTTTCACAAATGGTGCTTATCCACATCTGCTCATACAAATTGAAGATGGTAACGCCTATTTAGTATATTACCGACTTAAAAGACCAACAGATGAGACGCAACAAGCTACGGAGAGTGTTGGTAAATGTTAGAGTCCTTATAAAGGGCCAAGCTACTGATAGTAAGGTACTTGAAAGAACTAGAGACATGTCTGCCAGCCTAGCCATAAATGTAGGGGCTAAGGCAGTTAGACGAAAATTTTCTTAACGATTAAAAAATTATTTTCCTTTGGCTTCTCAAAAACATCCTCAGCTTAGATTGTGATTTTTATCACATAATTTATGTTTAAAGAGCGTATAGTTGAAAATAGTAATTGTATGCAAAATGATTCACGAAAAGTGGGTATTGTAGGACTTGGTAAAGTGGGAATTACTGCTGCCTACGCACTTTTACTTCGACAGACTGTTGATGAATTAGTGTTGATCTCTAGATCAGCTGATAGAGTAGAAGGTGAGAAGCTAGACTTGGAACACGGCTTGTCATTTTTAGAGCCCACAAAAATCACAACCAGCACTGATTACTCAGCTTTGAAAGATGTAGATGTGGTTGTCATCACTGCGGGTGCAGCTCAAAAGCCTGGAGAGTCACGATTGGACTTGGCAAATCAAAACAAACAAATTATTGATGAATTGGGGCCAAAGCTGGCACCTTATGTTCAAAATAGTGTGGTGGTTGTGGTCAGCAACCCGGTTGACGTCTTGACGCAGAGATTAGCAAGTATTTTAGGTTTACCACCAGGCAGAGTCCTGGGCAGTGGGACGATGCTCGATACGGCCAGATTTCGGTTCCATCTGAGTGAGATGTTACGGGTAAATCCTCGAAGCATTCATGCCTATATTCTAGGCGAGCACGGCGATAGCTCATTTCCAGTTCTTTCAAGTGCCGCTGTGGGCGGCCAAACTTTGGACCATTTTCCCGATTATTCATCTGATCAAGCACTTCAAGCTTTTTCTCAAACTCGAGATGCGGCTGCCAAAATTATTCAAGCCAAAGGCGCAACATTTTATGCAATCGGGGTGGTAGTTTCACAGTTGGTGCAAACGATCTTGTATGACAGAAAATCGGTTTTACCGGTCTCTGTACCCATCGAAAATTATCTGGGGCAATCAGGGTTGTCCATCAGTGTTCCGTGCATTATTGGCAGAAATGGGGCAGAGCAAATTCTGACAATTTCTATGTCAGAACCAGAACGAAACCAATTTAGGCTTTCATGTGAAATTATTAAGAATGCGGCTTGAGTTTTAGCTATTCTTGGTCATTGACACCTCTGTCAACATATTCTAATATTAGAATATGTATTCCCAAATATTTGAGCTCCAGTCAGAAATACTTAAAGCTCTAGCCCATCCTCGAAGACTTGAGATTGTACAACTGCTCAGAGACCAGGAACTGTGTGTTTCTGATATTTACGAAATGCTCGATTTACCTCAAGCCAATATCAGTCAGCACCTGATGATTCTCCGGGATACTGGCGTTGTTACTACCAGACGTGACGGCAAACAAATTTTATACAAACTGACGAGTCCCAACATTATCAAAGCCAGCGATTTACTGCGGACGGTGGTGATAGCTCAACATCAAAATACTGAGCTAGCTAATCATTTAACGTTAACCATTGAGGATCTGGTCCCTCTAACACATGATCCGGTTTGTCAGATGCGATTATCGCCCAAGACTGCGAGTTTCAGTACTCAGTACGCCAACCAAGACTATTATTTTTGTGCCAGTGGTTGTTTAAAAAAATTCCAAGAAAAACCTGAAGCTTATGTCAAAAACTAACCAAACATATTCACTACCTATTGTTGGTATGCATTGCGCCTCTTGCGCCAGCACTATTAAACGGAAATTAGAAAAAGTTGAGGGTGTTGAGTCATGCGAAGTCAACTTTGGTACCGAAAAAGCCAAGATCACTTTTAATCCTGATCAGACTTCGGTGCGGGCGATGAACCAGGAAATAGACAAAATGGGCTATTCATTACTGGAACCTGAAGTGCCAATTAGGCCGAAGAAGGACCAGGCAAAGGGTCCAATGGATCACTCTTTACATGCCGGTCATGACATGATGACACCTATTTCGTCAGATAAGATGGTCAAAGAAAGGAAACTGCAGGAATTAACTAAGCTCAAACAACACATCAACATCTTAGTACCTTTTATCGTAGTCAGCATGATTATGATGATCTGGGAAATTGGCGCAGAACCTTTTGGTTTGTGGCTAGAAATGCCTAGTATTGTAAGTGTCTTTCTTCACCACTTACTCCCACTTTTTGCGACCTACACGCTTTTCGTTATTGGACAGCCCTACCTCAAAGCCGTAATCAATTTTATTAAATACCGAGTTGCGAATATGGACACATTAGTGGGAATCGGGACTTCTGTGGCTTTTCTATATAGCTTTATTCTCTCTGCTTTTGAAAAAGTCTTAGCGCCATACATTAATACTTCACAATCATATTACGATGTGACAATCGTGGTGATTGGGTTTATTACGCTGGGTAAGTACTTAGAGGCTCGCTCTAAACTTAAAACGGGTGAAGCTATCGAAAAATTACTAGGTCTACAAGCAAAAAGCGCCATAGTGCTACGTGATGGGGTGCAAGTAGAAATCCCCATCGATCAGGTGGTGGTTGGCGATATGCTGATTGTAAAACCTGGCCAAAAAATTGCGGTTGATGGAGAAATTATTGAAGGTAGTTCAGCCATTGATGAATCAATGATTACTGGTGAATCAATTCCCGTCGACAAAATTGTCGGGGACATAGTCATAGGGGCAACGATCAATAAACAAGGTTCACTCAAAGTTCGTGCTACCAAGGTGGGAACAAGCACCGTCCTGTCTCAGATTATTAAAATGGTAGAAGAAGCTCAAGGCTCAAAGGCATCTATCGAAAAACTAGTTGATCAAGTTTCAGCTGTCTTCGTGCCAGTAGTTTTAGTCTTTGCCGTAATTACGCTGCTTGTGTGGATTCTGGTGGGCTCACAGTTTCTACCTTTCTCACAGGCATTGACTTTGGGAATCGTCAGCTTTGTAGGTATCTTAGTGATTGCATGTCCATGTGCCATGGGACTAGCTACACCAACCGCGGTGATTGTAGGAGTTGGCAAAGCCGCTCAAAATGGGATTTTGATAAAGAATGCCGAAAATCTAGAAAAGCTCAGTTCAGTCAACTTTGTGGTCATGGATAAGACGGGCACAGTAACCAAAGGCAAACCAGATGTGACTGACATCAATCCTATAGCTAATTTGAGTACCAAAGAAGTTTTGCAGTTACTTTATTCACTGGAAAACCACTCTGAGCATCCGCTAGCACAGGCCATAGTTGATAAAGCCGAAACCGAAAAGATTAAACCCATGAATGTTAAAGACTTTGCAGCCATTGAAGGTAAAGGGCTGAAAGGTGTGATTGACGGCACTCAGTACTTTGTAGGAAACCTGAAGCTGGCGGCAGATCGATCACTAAAAGTTGATGAAGAACTCATTCACTCCTTCACGTCAAAAGGTAAAACTCCGGTAGTGTTGATGAACAAGAAGGAAGTGTTAGCGTACGCAGCGATTGCCGACACCATTAAAGGCGATGCCCGAGACACGGTAGCTTTACTACATGCCCAGGGCTTAAAAGTAGCCATGTTGACCGGAGATAATCAAAGAACGGCTCAATACATCGCAGACCAAGTTGGTATTGATCAGGTAATTGCTGAAGTTTTGCCAGCTGATAAAGCCAAAGAAATCAAGAAGCTCCAAGCTAATGGCTACAAAGTCGTAATGGTGGGCGATGGTATCAATGATGCTCCAGCCTTAGCAACCGCCGATGTGGGAATCGCCATGGGTACTGGGACTGATGTCGCTATTGAGTCGGCAGGAATTACGCTCTTGGGAGGAAATATCTCGAAATTGCCTAAAGCGCTGGCTTTATCAAAAGCAACTATGAGAACCATTAAGCAAAATCTATTCTGGGCATTTTTCTATAATATAGTGGGGATTCCGGTGGCGGCTGGGATTCTTTATCCCTTCTTTGGCATATTACTGAATCCAGCCATTGCGGGGGCTGCCATGGCATTCTCAAGTGTCTCAGTTGTACTTAATGCATTGAGGTTAAAAAGAATCAAACTATAGGAGTTACTATGAATTTCTGGGCCATCTTTCTCACAGGCTTAACCACCGGCGGTTTATCATGCCTAGCTATGCAGGGTGGCTTGTTGGCAAGCATCATTTCAAATCAGAAAGAAAAAGAACTAGATAGTAAGTCAAAAAACGTATCACTGACCACATTCGATCAATTGGATTGGTTGCCTGTCAGTTTATTTTTACTTGCCAAACTTGTCTCTCATACCATCTTGGGTTTTCTACTAGGCTGGTTAGGTTCGCAGATTGAATTCAGTCTGTCAGTCCGTTTGATCTTCCAAGGTCTAGCAGCGCTCTTTATGTTGGCCACAGCTGCCAACCTCTTAAAACTGCACCCCATCTTTAGATATGTCGTTTTTCAGCCACCGAGGTTCATGCAGAAGATGGTCAGAAACTCAACAAAAGGCAATGCTTTATTCACACCAGCACTGCTGGGATTCATGACTATTTTAATTCCCTGTGGAGTGACACAAGCAATGGAAGTCCTAGCAATAACTTCTGGCAATCCAGTGATGGGAGCCCTGATTATGCTCTTCTTTGTCTTGGGTACATCACCACTGTTTGCAATCTTGGGTGTGGCAACTGCCAAGCTCTCAGAAACGTTTCAAAAGAATTTTATGAATGTTGCGGCAGCCAGTCTTATTATCTTGGGCTTAAGCAGTCTAAATGGTATTCTAGTGGTACTAAATTCTCCTGTTACCTTTGAGAAAATTACTCAACCAATTACCTACTTTTTCTCTGAGGAAAGATTCTCAGATGGTCCAAATACCATTCAAACCAGAATCGAAAACGGAGCGCAACAAGTTATAATTGATGTGAAGAGTAATGGGTATTCGCCCAATAGAATCAAAGTCAAAGCTGGATCACCAGTACAGCTGACGCTGCAAACCAAAGATACATATTCCTGCGCCACCTCATTTATTCTCAAGGCTTTTAACATAAAAATGCAGCTGGGTCCCAACGATACTCAAACTATCTCCTTTACACCCACTACTAAAGGTAAATTCCCATTCACTTGCTCAATGGGCATGTATTCAGGAGTTTTGGAGGTAATTTAATATGTTTGATCTATTTCAGAGAAAACCAAAAGGTCAAGAAGTTTCGCTGAGTATTTCAGGTATGCATTGCGCAAGTTGCGCCATGAATATTGATGGAGCTTTGGAAGATACGAAAGGCGTCTTTAGTTCGGAAACCAGCTATGCCAAAGCCCGGGTCAAAGTGATATACGATCCCGAAAAACTTTCTCAGACTCAAGTGGTAAATGTAATCAAAGCCCAAGGTTATGATGTTGAAGACTAATTTTTGCTGTAAGCAATTTAGCTCTGATTACTACAGACGATGAGAACTTTGAAAATCAAGAAATGAGTAAGCAGTTTTTACTGTTGTTTTCTCTTGAGTTCTAGCCACAACGCAACTCGCATCAAAATTACTACCATCATAAAAATGCTGATTAGCAAACTGAGTGAAGGCAATGTTTCCATACCATTCTGATACCATGTCATCCAGCGACCAGATTTGAGTAAGACGACGTGAACCAAGACTAAAATCAGTGCGAGGTAGCCAGTTCTTAAAACACGCCGCCACCATTTGCCGCCTAATAGTCTAGCCGTTCTGCTGTTTGAAACTAATGCCATGACAGTAAATATCATCATCGCCAAAAGACCAGTCAAGGCTGGCCACATTAAGCCTTTCTGCCAGGTCTCAACTTTGAGTAGGCTTTGAAGCGCTGAAAATGATAAAGCCAGATGCGCTATCCCAAAAGCAAAGCCAATCAGTCCCAGGTGTTTACGAAAACGAATCAGGGGATCAAAAATATTCCAAAAATAACAAATTCCACTCAATAACATTGAAGCACCCATCAAGAAAACAGCCGTATCTGCTGCAGATTTATTGAGCACTCCAGGGATAGCTAACCAAGAAGTATATCCATAAAATAACCCAAAAATGCTTAAGCCAAACAATAATGTTTTGATATAAAGGGTGATTTCTGAAGGAGGAGTTTTAATGGTAGTATTTTTTAGCATTATCTTAGTATGCAAAATATATTGCATAAGTTCTGTAACCTATATTACAAATGACCTTATCTTTGACCTAAATATTTTCAGCTGAAATATCATTCATAATTATAAGTGGTCTTCTTTATCCATTTCCGCATCCTGTTTGGTTTTATGTACCGTACCATCTTTATGGTGAGGTGGAGAATAAAGTGTATAGAGTTTGAGTGGTTTTTCTGAAGAAGTGTTGATGACATTATGTTGAGTTCTGGCGGGCACCACAAACGCGTCACCCTCTTTAATTAATTGTTCTTCACCATTCATGATGACTGTACCTTGGCCGGCTTCGACGCGTAGAAACTGATCGACAATTTCGTGCACTTCCAGCCCAATATCTTCCTGTGGTTTGAGCGACATGACTACTAGTTGGGTATGTTGACCTGTATAAAGTACCTGCCGAAAAGATTCGTTGGCCAGTGTAATTTCCTCAATGTTTTCTAGATAACCAGTCATAAGTATTTTCCTTTTACTCAATTAACAATAATAATCGCTGCATTTATCAACTAGTAAGGTAATAATTAGTTCTATGAACACTTAATCTTCTTCAGTATGCACGCAATTTGTGGGGAGAGCAATCAAACTTTTAGAAATCTTCGATTACATTACTTACACAGCCATTATCAGAAGTACTATCCTATGCAGTTGAGCCCAATATCCAGGTCCAAATTTAGAATCATCTAGTGAGATATACGAATTCTTTTGCTAAAATAAACAGATGTTAAATATGAAAGCAGCTATCTTCCGCCAATATGGACCACCCGATGTTTTAAAAATTGAGGAAGTTTTCAAACCTGTTCCTCAAGATAATCAAATCTTAGTCCGCAATAAGGCCACTGCGGTTACTGCCGCAGATTATCGTATTAGAGGGGCAAATTTTCCAAGGGGCATGGGATTGTTTGCTAGATTATTTTTGGGTTTTTCTAAGCCTAATATAAATATCCAGATTTTAGGCACTGGATTTTCTGGTGTAGTAGAGTCAGTCGGGAAAAATGTCACTCAATTTAGAAAGGGCAATGCCGTTTTGGGGATGAAGACCCCTCCAAATCTTGGAACGTATGCGGAATTTTTGGTAGTGGATGAAGATTCTGCGGTGACTATCAAACCCAAGAGCATTAGTTACCAGGATGCTGCCGGAATGGTTTTTGGAGGCACAACGGCATTATACTTTTTGCGCGATTTGGCTCATCTAAAAAAAGACGAAACAATTTTGATCAATGGTGCATCTGGTTCAGTTGGTACCAACGCAGTTCAGTTGGCAAAGTATTATGGCGCTAAAGTTACGGCGGTCTGCAGTACCAAAAATCTAGCCTTAGTGAAGTCTCTCGGGGCAGATAAGGTGATTGATTATACAAAGCAAGACGTATCGGAAGTTGGTACTTTTGATGTGGTATTTACAGCCGCCCCAGGATTGGGAACAGATGACTTACTGGCATTATCCAAACCCAATGGGCGAGTCTTACTGGTTCTAACTGATTTGATGGGAATGCTCAAAGCCAAATTACCTTTTCTGCAAAAAAATTTCTCAAAAAAAGTTCAATTTATTGATGGAATTGCTCCTGAACGGAAAGAAGATATTCACTTTTTGGCTGAATTAATGGAAAAGAAAAAATTGAAAGTGGTAATAGATAAGGAATATTCCTTAGACGAGATTGTTGAAGCTCACCGCCATGCTGATACTGGCCACAAAGTGGGAAACATCGTTGTAAATATTCAATGATTGTTAAAGCAGGGGTGGTTGGGGTTTATTTGAAAAATACTTGATCAAGAATCATGAACTTCTGTTAAAATACATTCCTTAGATATTCATGCTTCATCTTACGATATGTCTGAAAAACCTTCATTTAGTCTCCCCTTATACTTAGAGTGTGCCGGAATAAGTACTGAAAAATCAAATTCTGAATCACTCCAGTTGTTAAATAAAGTGAGAGAATTTACAAAACTACATTTTGGTCTTCTCACAAAATTTAAAGATTTTATTGAAGCATTTCATAAATTTTTTCCTGCCAAAACCTCATACCCGACGGGAACCAATTCTCGTTTTGATTTTGAATTACTAGCTGATGGTAAGATAGCTTGTAATATGGCAGCTTTAGTGTTTGGATGCTGGCTAGAGACAAGTAAGCCGGCTTGGAAACCATACTACTTTGTTAAAAGAGGACGACGATTAAATCACGCAATGATCGGTGTTGTTAAAAGTAAAGATGAGAACACTCAGAAACTCTGGGAACAGATTGAGACAAGAGGAATTTCTATTGGGGCTGGTACGCATCCAGATGACGAAGAAAAAATCCGTTTTTACCGGCTAACAGACTTAGAGGGATTTAATGAAATTACTGATGACAAGGATTTGCTTTTAGTTATAGGAGAAGTTCGTAAGACTGATGGTGAGATTAATCCTAAACGCGGATATATCTTTCAAGATACACTTGCTTTGACTGAGTATCTAATTAAGGATAAGAAATACCGAAGTGATTTTGGTAGTGAGCCTTAAGTAAACTGATTTAATTATCATTAACTGGAGGTTTACAACTCCACGACATTTCCACCCATGCGATCAATAAAGTAGGTATCGTGAGTGATGTAGAGAATCCCGCCTGTAAAAGTGTCTAAGGCGTTTTCAAGTTCTTCAATCGAGGGCAGATCTAGGTGATTAGTTGGTTCATCCAAAATCAAAAAATTTGGTTGACCAATAAACATTTTAATTAACTGGAAGCGAGCTTTTTGGCCACCTGATAAGTTCGCAATTCTTTGTTGTCCATCCATAATCGGATTAAACAAATACTGGGCCAGCAAACTTTTTACTTGGTGGTTGTCAATTGGTACCTGTTTCTTTTGGTAACTAGCTCGTATGGCTTCTTCAAGCGGCAACTCTAAGTAGTCTTCATGGATTTCCTGTTGGTACTCACCAATTCTAATATCATTACCAAACGTGATTTCACCTTCGATTTGTAAGGCTTTGGGGGTTTGTTCGTGAGCTAAAGCCATTAAAGTTTTGACTAAAGTACTTTTGCCAGCTCCATTCTTACCTTTTACAAAAACCCGCTCACTACTATTCAAAGTGAAGTTGAGATTATCAAAAATGGGATCTTGATACCCTAAAGCTAAATTTCTAACTGATAAGAGTTCGCCACCTCGCTTAATTTCATTGGAAACATTAATTTTGATATTCTTTTCTTTAAACTTCTGATAGGAATCCACCACTTTTTTATCCAAGGCTTCAACAGAGTTTTGATCGATCCAAAAAGACGGTTTAACTGTTTCAGCTTTAATTTTTTCGTAGTCCCGTAACCAATGATCGTAACGGATTTTCCAGGCCTTACTTTTGGCTCTCATTTCTAGTCCCCACTCAACTCTTTTCTTAGCTTCCTTGAGTTGGTGTAGCTGATCAGAATACAGTTTGACTGAGCTCAATGTTTGAGTGGCATTTTGAGCAATGTAAGCATCGTAATTGCCTTTAAAGATATTTATTTTCTGATCCTTTAATTCAATAATTTTATTTACATGCCGTAGCACATCTCGATCGTGAGTCACGACTACGATCGTTTCTGACAAACTTCTCATCCAAGTAATAAAGCGGTCCTTTCCTTGGTAGTCCATGTGATTGGTAGGTTCATCAACCAAAAAAAGTTGGGACTGAGAAAACATCATCCGAGTCATTTCCACATACCGTTTTTCACCGCCCGATAGATTAGCTAAAGGCTGATTGGCTGCTTCGTTGGAAATGTGAAAATCTGCTAAAGTACTCAGAACAGAATCAATCAAGTTGAAATACTTTTTGTCAGTAAAATATTCTAACGTGCTCAAGTAATGATTAATATTAGTACTCAATCCCTGTTCATACTCATTAAGAATTTTTTGATACTCATAAAAATGTGGCACGTCTTTCAAAATATAGTCTAATGGTGATTGTTGTTTGTCATGAATGTGTTCTTGTTTGGTGAGAGTAATCTTGGTATCTCTACGGGTATTTATTCTTCCTTCAAAATCGTGATCCTCGCCGCTCAACATCTTCAATAGGGTGGTTTTACCATAACCGTTTCGACCAATTAAAGCAATTTTGTCACCAGCCACAATGGTAAAGCTCAGGTCTTGGAAAAGATACCTAGCTCCAATGGCTTTAGATAGATTAATTGCCTCAAGTAACATAGTGATCTCATTATACCTTAGTATCGCAACTGGCTTATTTAAAAAACTCAATCACGTAGTCGCTGAATTAAAGGCATATCTCATTTTTGTTCAAGTGGACAAAAATGATGCTGTCGAGATCGCCTGCTATCGGTCATTGAGTAACGAAGAAATTGCAGCGCACCATTTCAATAATAAAGTGAAAAAACAGGGGCCCTCTCGATAAGGGAAACCCCAGTTATAAATGATTATTTGGCTTTACTTAATTTAAGTTTAAACTCTTCTTATTCAAATTACCGTATATCATCATGATTAAGCTTTGGGCTACATCAAGAGCAATTGCTAATGGCACAATTACCATCCATGAAGTCACCCCTAAACCAAATTGTTGAGCGGCACGAGTGATAAGCCATAGGCCAATCAAGTTAACCACTAAATATAATGCTGACCACTCAAATGGTGAGAAGATTTTTGCTCTCATTAATTCATATTTGCTCACAAACGGCATGAAAAAGGAAATTAAATACGATAAGACTCCCATACTCATGGCAAGTGCCGACTGGTAGGTGAGCGAGTGAGTCCCTAAGACAATGTTTTGGGGGAACAACATCTGGGCAATAAATAACACTACTATATTAACGCCAAATAGGATAAAAGTAGAAATAACTAAGGTCATTCCAGAAATTTGAGGAAAATTCTTATCAGCCATGTAGACCTTTCAATATAATGTAATACAAATTATGTACCACTAACTGTACTCAGTATAGCAAAAATTATGTACTCAAATACGTTGGAGTTCCATACACCTCCAGTGTGTTTAACTACTTAAAGAAACTGGCTATACTTCATTGCGTGAAACTGCTCTTAACCTCAGCCGGTTTAACCAATCAAACTATTATTTTCAGGGTTAGAAACCTTATTGTCTCATAAAATTATTGGCACAAAACTAGCTTTTATTCCCACCGTAGCCAATGTGGAAAGTGGAGAAAAGATTGGCTAATTGATGATCTCAATAACTGCCGAAAGGGGGGGGCTTGGCTGTTGATATTATAGATATCTCGACATTGCTAAAATTGTTTACCAGGGCCTTAGAGATTTTGTGAAATAAAAACTGCGAAGCTGGCAAAAAAGGCTTAAACTACGCCATCAGATTTAATTAATGCATCATGTTTTTGAATAGTGCCCCAATTTAAAGCATTTGTTTTAACTTCCTCGGTCGTCATGCCCATGAAGTTAACTCCTTGCCTAATCCCAACGACTAAACCTAGAATTAGCTTGCGAAAAATCTCAGCATCTTTGGTGGATAACTTTGAAACTCTTACTTTAGCACCGGTAGACGGATCATGGATTAAGGCAGAAGAAAAAAATAAACTGCGATACACTTCAACCGTGACAGTACCACTTAAAGGAACAGTGATCACATTCTGCGTAGCAAAAAAATCTCTTTTAATAACATCAATTTTAAAGCGGTCAACTATGATCTCTTCTGGAAATAAATCAAAAGGGAACGTGGCCTTAATCCATAAGAGAGGTGCACTACCGTCGGTAATTTGTTTTTCTGAAGGTCGAGGTACAACTTGAATTTGATCAGCCATTGTTAGGACTATATTTGTATTGCATAAAGCATGTATGAGAGAAAGGTAACAAATAGATAAGTCCACGGATGTCTATAGAGCTACAACTTGTAGTTAGATACCACCTTACTGCTTTAAATTTAGGAGGATTCTCTGCAATCAGCTCAAAGGCTATCAAGACTGCTCATCTTTGTTAATTCTTGACTGTCAATAATTTCAATTAAATGATCTTGCATTTTAATCAGACCAGCTCTTTCCAACTGTTTCATCTGCAAACTGACATTCTCCCTACTCAGACCTAACCAATCTGCAATTTCTTGGTGAGTAATACTCAGTCTGATCTTGGACGTCTGTGAGTTATTCACAGTTGCTGGCAAGCTAAAATGTTTAGAAAAGTAGAGAAGTAAGCTTGCTACTTGATCGTGAGCTGAAGTGAATGAGGATTGCTCAATTCGTTTAAGCAAGCCCTTGAGCCCATTTAGCAATCGCAATTGTAGCTCAAACATAACTTGGTTGTGCGTTTGTAGAAAAGTAAGTAAATCACATCTGGGGATCTTGTGGATAGTTGTAGAAGTTAAAGTAATAA
>Ga0163154_10002273_pt1 | contig 28307 bp, 25 predicted proteins | sample OliLakLV19MP9P1_FD_148649 | JGI IMG/M metagenome (GOLD analysis project Ga0163154, IMG submission 148649) | Freshwater microbial mat bacterial communities from Lake Vanda, McMurdo Dry Valleys, Antarctica - Oligotrophic Lake LV.19.MP9.P1 | ecosystem: Environmental > Aquatic > Freshwater > Lake >... | reverse complement strand
ATCAAAAGCAACCGCTTCGATTTCGAGCCGGAGATCACCGCGAAAGTCGCCAAAAAGCACTACCGCATCTATGAAGTTCCGATCTCCTACAGCGGGCGCGATTACGATGAGGGCAAAAAGATCGGCTGGCGTGACGGTGTTCATGCCATTTGGACGATCCTCAAATATCGCTTTACGGATTAAACCCAAAAAGGGAACAGATGACAGGGAACAGGGAACAGGACACCGATTGCCTCTCTTCTGCCCCTGCGGATTAAACCACGATGATTCTTGTCACAGGCGGAGCCGGTTATATCGGCAGTCATTACGTTCAATACGCTCGCGAACACGGTGCGGAGGTCGTCGTCCTCGACAATCTCGTTTATGGACACCGCCAAGCCGTTCCCGACGATGTGCCGCTTTATGACGGCAATATGGGAGACCGCGCCGTTCTCGACGCCATTTTCACCGCGCACAAGATCGACGCCGTCATCCATTTTGCGGCGTATGCCTATGTCGGCGAGTCCGTTACCGAACCGTCCAAGTACTATCACAACAATACGGTTGCCGCCTTGAATGTTCTCGATGCCATGCGCGATTACGGGACAAAATACTTCGTGTTTTCTTCGACGTGCGCGACATTCGGCAACCCCGAATATGTTCCGATGGACGAGGCACACCCACAGAATCCCATTAATCCCTACGGCGAAAGCAAGTTCTTCGTTGAGAAAATTCTTGCCGCTTACTCACACGCTTACGATCTCAACTATACTGCTCTACGCTATTTCAATGCGTGCGGAGCCGACCCGCAAGGGCGCATCGGAGAGAGCCACGACCCCGAAACGCATCTCATTCCTTTGATTTTGCAGGTTGCACAGGGCAAACGCGCCACGATCAATGTCTTTGGAACCGATTATGAGACGCTCGACGGAACCTGCGTCCGCGATTATATTCATATTCTCGATCTCGCCCAAGCGCATAGCCTCGCACTTGACAGAATGAAGTCCGGTGGAAACAGCACCGCCTATAATCTCGGCACGGAACAGGGCTACAGCGTACGTGAAGTCATCAATGTTTGCGAAAAAGTCACAGGCAAATCGATCCACGTCACGGAATCGCCGCGCCGCGCTGGTGATCCGCCGCGTCTGGTCGCGTCTGCCGCCAAAGCAAAATCCGAACTCGGCTGGAAGCCCCGCTTCGACAGCCTCAACACCATTATCGAAACTGCGTGGAACTGGGAAACCAACCGCCGCTACTAACAACTTTTAACATTCTATGAGCAGTCTATACAAAACGATTCTCGTCACCGGCGGCGCGGGATTTATCGGCAGCAACTATTGCCGCTATGTCCTCGAAACCTCTCCCGAAACCCGCGTTGTTGTCCTCGACGCCCTAACCTATGCCGGAAATCTCTCGACGCTCGCCGATATTACCGCCAATCCCGATTATGCGAACCGCTTCCGGTTCTATCCGGGCAAAATCCAAGACGAAACAGTTGTCAATGGAATTCTTAAGGCAGAAAGTATCGGCGCAATCGTCAATTTCGCTGCCGAATCGCACAATGATCGCAGCCTTTTAGACCCCGGAAGCTTCATTCAGACCGATGTTTACGGCGTTTTTGTTCTTCTCGATGCTGTGCGACGCCATAATATCGCCCGAATCGTTCATGTTTCCACCGACGAGGTCTACGGAAGTATCGAAACCGGACACTTTACCGAGCAGTCGCCCATCGAACCCAATACGCCGTACTCCGCAAGCAAGGCGGGGGGCGAAATGCAAGCCCGCGCTTATCATGTCGCCTTTGAGACGCCCGTGATCATTACGCGCTGCGGCAACAATTTCGGCGAATATCAGTATCCCGAAAAGCTTCTGCCATTCTTTCTCTCCCGTTTGATTGACGATAAAAAGGTTCCGCTTTATGGAACCGGCGAACAAGTCCGCGATTGGGTCTATGTGCGTGATCATTGCGCCGCCGTAGATTTTGTCCTGCATCACGGGAAGCCCGGCGAAGCTTATAACATCGGCGCGGACGGCGAACGCACTAATATCAGCGTCGTGCGGCGTATGCTCGAACTCCTTGGCAAGCCCGAATCGCTCATCAAACGGATCGGTGATCCACGCGGCGGGGCGCATGACCGGCGCTACAGCATTGACGCCACAAAACTCAAGTCTCTCGGCTGGCAGCCGCAATATGATTTCGATATCGCGCTCCAGAAAACTGTGCTATGGTACGTCGAAAATCAAGCGTGGTGGCGCGAAATTCTCGCCAAACCCGATTACCAAGCCTTTATTTCTCGCTACTATGGCGCGTACTTGGGGGCTGACCTCTAAATGCCGGACAACACAGACCCTGCCCCGATCCGCCATACCCCTGTTTCCCTTCTCATTGCGCTCATCAAAGCCATTCGCCCGAAGCAAGCGACAAAGAATCTGTTCGTGTTTGCCGCGATTATTTTCGCCGGACGCCTCACGGATCAGGTCGCGCTCCTGCAAACTCTCGCCGCGTTCTTTCTGTTTACCGCCGTCTCCGGTTCCGTTTATCTCCTCAACGATGTTCTCGATATTGAACAGGACAAACTTCACCCCAAAAAGTCCAAGCGTCCGATTGCTTCCGGCGCATTGCCTATACCGCTTGCCATTGTCGGCTGTGCCGCGCTTGCCATTGTCGGCATCGGGTTCGGGTTTGCCCTGCGTCCGGTGTTTGGCGTCGCCGTCGCCGCCTATTTCGCCCTGCAAATCGGCTATTGCTTCTCCTTCAAGCACATTGTTCTGCTCGACGTATTCACTATCGCCATCGGCTTTGTTCTTCGCACCGTCGCGGGCGGTCTTGCCACTCACATTCCCATTTCGCATTGGCTCATTCTTTGCTCGCTTCAACTCGCGCTGTTTCTCGGCTTCGGCAAGCGTCGCCAAGAACTCGTAGAGTTGAAAGAAAACGCCGGCAAGCACCGCAAAATTCTGGACGAATACTCGCTTCCTTTTCTCGATCAGATGATCAATGTCGTCGCGGGCGTGACCATTGTCTGCTACAGCGTCTACAGTATCGAATCGGAGTCCGCCGTCAAGCATCCGCGCCTATGGGTCACCGTGCCGCTCGTCATTTTCAGTGTGTGCCGGTATCTTTATCTCGTTTACCAGAAGGGTTGGGGCGGCGCACCCGACGAAGTTCTCCTCAAAGACCGCACACTTCAAATCGCCATCGGGATTTGGCTCATATTGGTCGGCATCATCTTCGCCTTCGACTCGCCTACCGCCTTCGCTGGTTGGAATTGAAATCACGTAGGAGTTCGTTTGCTTCAAGGCGAACGTCACGGCACTATTTCTGTTGTTGTGTTTGGCATATCACTCTCAGAACGCACTCTCATGCGCCGTATCATATCCCGTTTCGCCGCTATAATAGACCTCTTGCAAGAGTCAGGTACAAGAACGTACCCGACTCAAAAACATCCGTCCTGCGGACGAAATTCCCTCTCCCTATCGAGTGCGAAGCATGGCACGGCGGAACGCCTCCGTCTGAAGAATTTCTTCTGCTGGACTCTTGCAAGAGGTCTATTGTCGCTCGCGGCACTCTGTTGCACACATTCCATAGCCCACGCCCAAACCACGCTGCCTAACGCCTTCAATTTTCAGGCGCGACTCGCCACACCCGACGGCAATTCTGTCCCCGATGGAACCTACAATCTCCGCGTTCGATTCTATGATGCGCTCACAGGCGGCAGCGTCAAACACGATCAGTCGCTCGCCAATATCCCCGTCGAAAACGGCATCATCAGAGAGACTCCAGTTGACGCTTTGCCTCCGCGACGACTGCTACAACAACAGAACCAAGCGGCGGTTCGAGCGAGCAGCCTGCTGCCAGACGATGCCCGCCGCCACCGAACACATTGGCGATTTTATTGACATCGGAGACGCCATCGCGCCCCCGCAGACTGATCCGCACTTTGCCGCCCGGAATCTCCCGGAAAAAAATCGCCACGTCAACCCCGCGCACTGCCCGAATCTGCGAGACGATTCCCTCCGTCTCTTCATCTGTCGCCCCGAACTCAGCGAAATCCTGCGCGGAAATACTCGACCAAGCGACGCGCCCATCATCGGATCGCTGGAGTGCCTCCAAAGCGCGACCCAATAACTTCACATTGGCATACGAGCGGTTTTCATAAATGCGTTCGTTGATAGGCGCGGGATGTGCGCCAAGTTCCGTGAGTTTAGCAGCGATGGCAAGCGTCTGCGGCGTCACGTTGGGATACTTGAACGACCCCGTGTCCGTGATAATTCCCACCATCAAACACTGCGCGATGTCGGCATTCAGAAGCGACTTGCCGAAGGCGCGTTCCATTTCCAGAATCACATCATAGACCAATTCGGCAGTGGAAGCCCGTTTTGCGTCCACAATCTGGTACGCGCCGAAAGTTCCATCGGCGACATGGTGATCAATATCAATGAGAATCGGCACGCTCTCGAACAACGGCACAAGCGAGGTGCCAATCCGAATCAATGCTCCCGCATCGCAGACAACTCCAGCGTCGAACTGGCTTTGTGTCGGTTCAGTTTGGATCAGTTCCGCACCGGGAATCCAGCAATAGATTTCCGGCACGCCGTCCACGAGAATTGGCTGAGTTGCCATTCCAATTTGGTTGAGGGCGTGCGTCAATGCCAGCAGGGAACCCACTGCGTCGCCGTCGGGGTTGACATGGCTAGCCAGCACAACAGAGCGGATGCGGCTCAACACGGCAACAGTTTCGCGGATCACATCGGCAATCACTCTTTGGTTTCCTCGACTTCCTCTTCGGGGCGGGGCTTGAGATCGGCTTGCACTTCGTCGAGAAGTTGGAAAATCCGTTGCCCGCGTGCGATGCCGTCATCATATTCGAAAGTGATTTCCGGCGCGACCCGCATTTTGACCCGCTTGGCGAAGGTGCTTCGGATCAAGCCTGTCGCACTCTCCAACGCCCGCAAGGTGTCTTTTTTGGATTGTTCATCACCCAAAACGCTGAAAAAAACTTTGGAGTGGCGTAAGTCCCGCGAGATTTCCGCGCCCGTCAGTGTTAGGAATCCGAGGCGAGGATCGCGCAAATCCTTGCGGATAATATCGCTCAATTCCTGTACCAACTGTTCTTGTACGCGCTCTTGTCTAAGGCTCATATATTCTATGCCTGCTTTCTACAACAATTCCATCTCGACTTCGCCGATTTCGATACGCGGATTGGCTTCGAGATGGTTGATCACTTTGTCCAGTACCTGATTGACGAAGCGGTTGTCGTTGGCGACGCACGCGACACCGACGACGGAGACCTGCCATTTATCGAGTTCGTCCACTTCCGCCATTGAGATATTGAACTTTTGGCGCGTGGTTTCGATGAGGCTTTTGAGAATTTGCCGCTTGTCTTTCAGTGATGCCGTATCGTGCAGATACAGACGTATGGTAAGGGTTCCTATGTGCATTATGTATTATAGACTCACGTTACGCACCGGAGGTTCTAAACCCCCGTCCGGAAAAACAAGCGTCTTTCAGACGCACCAACTCGAATTGACTCCCCTCTCCTCCGAACTTGTTCGGGTATCAGGAGAGGGGTATGGGGGTGAGGTAAAGACGCTTGTACTTTCTTGCCGGGTACTTTCAGTACCCGCCGCGAGAGGTGAGTTATAGACTTGTGGGGTAAGAGTATTTAGCCCCTGCTTGTGGGTAAACTGCCCATTATGATTACCGACCAAAATGCCTATCGCCGTCCGGCGGCTTTCAACAGTAGGTTCAAGTTCTCCGTTGCCGTCTTCGACACCCTCTTCCGGCTTCATTACAAACGAATAACCGGAGGGCATCGAATTCGCCATCTGTGTTTCCTTTCACTCAAGTTCATTTTCGCCCATTATATCACAACTCGTTTGACTCCTGCAAGAACATAACTGTTGCGGGTTGTTCTCGTAAACTGCCAAAACCGTCTTCTGCTCTTCTGCTTCGAGAGTGGAGCATACAACCGCAAGGTGTTTTTGAGCGAAAATTCCGACAAGGGTGAACAGTTACACAAGAACGCAAATGCTCATCCCAAAACCGTCATTCCAACAGTTTAAGGTGAAAGAGAGTAAACAAGCAAGTGAGTGCGACCAAACTTGCGCGAAAATTGCGGGTTTTCCCCCTTGCACGAAACGCGAGAATTTGGTATACTCACTTTAATAAAAATCGCCCCCTTTTTATCACTGCCCCCTCTTGTCTCGTCTGTGACCGTCTCGCACACTTGCGTGCGCCGGTGCAGGGGGAAATGTACTCTGAACTCTTACCAACGACGCGCCATTATGGTGATCGCCCTTGCCGCCGCCACCACGCCGCGTAAGGCAGAAGCCGATACCCTTTGGGAACTGCTCCATCGTCCTGAAACGATGCCTGTCATCACGTCAACCGGAGGAACAGCAAACCTCGTTCCGCCACCTGCCAATAACGCGCCCCTTCTTCCCAAAACCACAGAATCGCTGTGGGAGTTACTCTCTCGCGCCGACCGCATTTCACTCAATACCGATCCGTCCGTCAACATCATCGTCCCTGCCTCGACGCGCCGCGCCTTGGGACCGTTGAGCGGACTTACGCTTCCCGCCCCGAAACGTGCCGCCCTCGAAACCGACAACCTCATGGGCAAAAAAACTTTCTCGACACGCAGCGGCATTTTGGGCAATTTCGGGTCGTGGCTCGGCAGAATGGGCGAAACCACTGGCACTAAAATCAAAGTCACCGGCTACAATACGCTCTCTCTGCGCTCGGAAAGCATCAAAGGCAACTCCGAAGCGTTCCGCAATGACCAATACTTCGGGCGCGGCAACAACGGCGTTTTCAACGACACCGACCTGACCGTTGATGCGACCTTTTTCAAGCATTTCCATTACGAGACCCGCATCAATAACAGCCTGTTCAACAATCCCAACGATCCCAATCAAAATCGCGTCAAACTCGACTACAACACCAAGAAAATGCGGTTTGAGTGGGGAACCCTCAACGTCGGGTTTCAGGGCAATTCGCTCATTGATTTCAGCCGCTTCACCAACGGAATGCAGGTGACGAATCGTTGGTCGGATCAATTCAAGTCGCAGGTCGTCTATTCGCAGACCCGCGCCGAATCGCGCACCATCCCGATCAACGGCAACAATTCGACGGGACCTTATTATGTTTTTGCAGGGCAGATCGTGGATGGCAGTGATCGCGTTCAGGTTAATGGACGCGAATTCATCAAAGGCTCCGACTATACGCTCGATTCGTATAGCGGCGAACTGATGTTCCTCAAAGGGCGCGTGATTTTGCAGTCGGACGTGATCGCTGTGACCTTCGAGGCAGTGGGCTTCAATACCAATCGCGGCACGATCTATGGGTCGCGCCTTGAATATCTGCCCTCCAAAACCACGCGGCTTGGCGTCACCTATGTCGCTCAAAATGCCGGTGCGGGAGGCGGTCTCACGCAGGAGCAGCAGCAGACATTCTACGGCTTTGGCTCTCCGGGCGCGGCATATACCTTGAACGCGCCGGTAGATCGTTCGCGTCCCATCACGGTTAACGTCAATGGCATCACGCTGATTCCCAATACCGACTATATTATTGATGCCAATCTGACCAATCAGATTCGCATCGTTCGCACTATCCTGCCAACCGAGTTGATTCAAGTGCGCTACACGCCGCTCAACGTCAACCCAACGCCGGGCAATCGCACTGTTTTGGGAATTGACGGGCGTATCTCACTCGGCAAATACGGAAGCATCACGACGGAAGCCGCTCTTTCCGGTTTGACGATTGGCGGCGGCAATGTCAACGGGCAGGCGTACCAGATTCGCGCCGACATCACGCCGAGCAAATCGCTCAATACCAGTATCACGCTCCGCAATATCAATCCGACATTCTCCTCGATCCAGAGTCCCGGCTTCAATCGCAACGAACGCGCCATAGAATTCAATACCGATTATACTCCGTCGGATCGGCTGCGCCTCAATCTCAACTGGATGCGGGCAAAGCGTCCTTCGTATTCGAGCGGCTTTGGCACCAGTCAGTTTGCAGTGACGACGGCGGGCAATGACGATTACAATCAATATACACTGGGAGCCGCGTACAAACTGACGAAATTTGCCTCCCTCAACTTCTCGCGGAACACACAGGGAACCCAATTCATCGTCGGCGGCAAAACCAACAATACCAACGATACGCTGTCGCTCAACTACGCGGTACGGAATTTTACCGCAGACATCTCCACGGGGCGCAACGTCAACGATTCCAACCAGTTTTTCGATTTGACAGGGCTAACAGGCGGTACGACAACGGGACCGCAGTTGTACTCTTCGCGCTCTTCGACCAACAGCCGCCGCCTCTCGTTGTCCTATCAGCCGAAGCGTTGGCTTTCGCTCAACGGCTCGCTTTCCGACAACGCGATCACCAGCCTTTCTTCCGGCACGAACACAAGCACCAACGCCCGCGACGCTCAAATCGGCGCGAATATCGAACTGACCCGCGACATCAAGTTGCGCTACAATTATCAGCTCTCCGATACGGGCAACTTTGGCAACAATGGAATCACGACGCCCATACCGGGAACCAACACAGGCGCAGGAACCGGAACTGGCGACACGGGCAGCAATATCATTCCACCCTCACGCGGCTTTATCTTTGATCCGCACCGCAGCCGCGACATTACGGCGGGAGGTTCGACAAGCGGAACGGGTGGCGGCGGTTTCAGCAATACAGGGACAAACTACTCTGGCGGCGGCAACTACGCCAACATCGGCGGTTTCGGCAACTACAGCGGCTTGTATGGCAACTCGAATAATAACGGTTATGGCGTGACGAGCTTCGGAGGGCGCAGTCGCTCGAACATGGTTTCGATTGACTGGCGTCTCAAAAAGACGATGCAGCTCGCTCTTCAGTTGCAGAACTCCATCAGCGTCGGCGATTATCAATACAATAGCAGTCGCAACGGAATGACCGCCTCGTTCAACTGGGCACCAAGCGACAATATGCAGTTCTCACTTAGCGGCAATCTGCAAAAAATCGCATACACGGGGGGAGTCGGCGGCAACGATACCAGTGCGATGCAAGTGAGTTTTGCGGGCAAGCCGTTCGGCGGCAAATTGACGACAGAACTCTCGTATCAACTGACGGCGACACGCGGCAGCCTCAGCCTTGTCGGCAACGGCACAGCCGCCACCAACAACAGCACAAACTATGGCTCGTACACGGGACGCTTTACCTATCCCATCTCGCGCTACAATCTCATCGCCGAGATTTACGGAACCAACTCAATCGGCTACCTTGCCACCACCGAGAATAACTGGCGGCTCGGCATCGAGATTCCGATTGTCAGCAGTCTGCGTTTCACGCTCGGCTGGCAGATGTTCAGCCGCACCAACAAAGACTCCGAACAATCGCAATACAATTACCGTGTCAGCACCCTGCTCGCGGAACTCGGCTTACGTTTTTAGTCTTTCTACTCTCTTGTCTACTTAGGGCAAACGCATCTAACTTTAGTTTCCGGTAAATTGCGTCAACTTTGAGCCTTTGAGAGTGTCAGGTGTCAGACACTTGCCCTTCCTATGGCAGTGGAACCGTTCTTTTTTTCCTCTTTGCCTGATGGTCAGGGCAACTTGGAGAAATTCCGCCCTCTCAAATGAGATCGAATGAGATTGAGAGAGTGTCAAAGTGTCTGACACGGTGTCAGGCAGACAAATGTCAACAGGATTTTACCGGAAACTAAAGTTATAAGAAAAACCGACAAAAGCAAATTTCGCTTTTGTCGGCAACAATAATGGGTCGATTCAGATAACGCGGATGACGAGACTTGAACCCGCGGCTTCCTGCGTGACAGGCAGGGTGCTTGCCTGTTTGTAGGGCAGGGAGTTCATCGTTATCGAACTCAACCCTGATTATGTGATGATGCTGGATGAGCGGATTCAACCGTTGTGGACTTTGACAATTTCAAACGTCGTGTTACATCGAGAATTTCGACAGTGATCACATTGCCTGCTTTGTCGAAATCGACAAGGACACCCGAGGTCACTTCATCGGTTCGGACAGCCTTCGCGTTGCTGAGATGGATGCCAAGGGTATCTATATCGGAATCGTAGGTGAGGGCAGGAGAAGCCGATTCCAATGTGGCGTGGCGTTCCGAATACTGATCGCGTGTCAGCAATTCCGGAGTGGTGCGCGTTCCGTCGCTGGAAATGAAGGTCGTTCGCCACGCGGTTTTGCCTTCACGATAGGAACGCATCTCTGCAAGAGACTTTTCCAAAACGGCGGTCAGTTCTGCGGGATCGAGAGTATCCTCACCCTCAATGTAGGTGTCCGGTTCGAGGCGTGCCTCTTGTTCGTATGTCATTGGCTTATCCCCCTGCCTCCAATTGGTCTCGGAACTCTTTGGCGATGAGGGCAAAGAGTTGCTTCTGTTGCGGCGTGATGTCCGACGTGTTCTTGTTGTATGCGTAGAGGAAAAGAATGGTATCGTACTCCTCAACATAAAGATAAATAATGCGGATACCCCCGCGTTGCCCTCTCCCGCGTTTGGGATCGCTCCATCGAACTTTGCGAATGCCACCCCCGCCTTGAATCACATCACCTTTGCGCGGATTTTCCATTAGGGCGTTTTGGAAGCGGGCGTAACTCTCGTCATCGCCGAATAAATTTTCACGAACCGAAGTGAATAACGACTGTTCACGAAACGAGAGTGTCATCCGGGCAATTTCCTTTTGGTCAGGCTACAATTCGATATTGACTGTCTCTGTGCGGCATATAGGAATACTGAACAATCGAAAACCGATAATCAGTTAGCTCTCCCTAAAGCGAGGAGGGCGTTTTGCAGGCTATTACAGTTATATCTTAAATTTATGGAGAGTTAGATTCTTGTGGTGGATCATTTGGGGAGATTTCTGGAGGTGTAACTCCTTGAAAGGGCATCTGTAACTCTAACACATGAAATTTTATCATCCCTAAAAATTTCCAAGGCTCAGATAATTCAGACTTAATAGAACACTTAAAAGCATATACTCCAGATAAGCGACCACTTCCGGGACCGAAATTCGTCACCAGACGATGATATGGAGTGGACATCGCAAATTGGTCAGAGTGAAACTCCGTCTCCTTCCCATCTGGTGCAACAATTGTTAGTCTAAAATGATACTCGCCGAAATCTGCTTCTGTTCCTATAAGTGTCGAACAAATGACCATGCGCGGAAGCATATATTTTGCTTCACGCAAAGATTCAGGCATTTCACCCTCATATTCAAATTCCATTTGAGGAAGTATGAGGGAGTCTATTACAGAAATGTAAAACCAACGTTCAGTAAAAACATCGATGCCTACTTTTTCGCAAACGACTAATGAGTTTAACTCTAACACAGGCTATACCCTAACACATGGACTATTTGAAGTATATGTTGAATATCCTCCAAGCAATGAGGGAGTAATATCATCTTTCTTAGAAGTAAAGCCTATACCCCGAACAGGAGTGCTATCTGTGAGTGTCTGCTGAATATACTTTTCAGTGCGATGAGGCTTCAAAAGAGAAGCATTCACAATATAGTCGCACAAGGGTTGTTTTGCCCTCATAATCTGCGTAAAAAATTGAGCGCGAATACCATCAATGGAATAAGAACCAGATACGCACGCGGCAGAGAGTTGTTCTTGCCCATATTCGTCTGTTTTAGAAATGCTAACTTGCATTTCCCACCAGTCGTTTTGCAGCAAAATGTCCGCCCACCAGGTGAGAGCTGTCCCATCTCGAAGCTCAATATCAAGCCACGCTTCTATCCTAGTTTCTTTTCCATACTGACGTAGCTCTATTCGAGCATCTGTTGAGATAACTTCAGGATGAATAGTTATAGCATTTGCCAGTGTATTGAGTGCATGGCGATGAAACTCTAACTCTCTAAGCAATTTTTGTATATACATCACAGCACCTCATTCCACAACGCGACAAATTCCACGCCAAACAACAGCATCTTTAAGAACGTCTACTGGAACGTCAATTATAGAAACATGACCAGGAGGATCATTGTCTCTGATTACACTTCCGGTAGGTAACTTGGACGTATCAATGTGCATATAAGGTTCGTTGATACGAAAAATAGGTCTTTCCCGACAAGTTATCGGATTAGTACTACAGTTGTAGATGTGGGATTTTCGCCAAGAATGTGGAATAAAGGGTTGTCTCTGCCTCCAGATACAGCGTCCTCAGAGCATCCCCAACACTATATTCCATAGTAGACATCTGAAGTACAACTGTAGTATTAGAAAGCCGATTTCTGAAGGACAAAAATCCCCTGTCCACGGGACGAGGACGGAAGTTGCTTGGACTTGGATTACCTGCACGGAAAATTATGTTGTCACCAAAATAGTCTTCTTCTGTCACTACCCGTGTGATCTCCTGCTTGTTTGCTTAAATCACACTGAAGACCTTAGAATCTATGTCAAAAGTACTGTCAGGAGCAATTCTGTTGCTCAACAGAGGGACTTGTCTCGTCCGAAGGACGCACGGCGGCTTGTCCGCCCCCAGCGGAGGAATTTATTCCGCCGTATTTACCCGTTCAGGACACGGTGCCAACTCTACGCGCTCACTTTTGACATAGATTCTTAGAATCTATGTCAAAAGTTTTCGCATTCGGCATTTGTCGCGTCCGTAGGACGCACGGCGACTTGCTCGCCCCTAGCGGAGGAATTTATTCCGCCGTACAAAATGAGTTTTGACATAGATTCTTAGACATTGGATGCTTAAAACTCGTTGAGAACGACCACCTTTTGGTTTCGTGCGATCTCGAAAGGCTTCTACATCCTCTTGCCTTAGGCAAACATAAGGAACATCAGGCACAGGATAAAACCATCCCCGTCTGATGGCTGCATAAATGCGCCCGCGTGAGGCCCGCGCTAATTTTGCTGCCTCGCTTACTTTCAGGTACATAACGCACTTCTTCTTTTAAGAGGAGATAAATTGTACCACAAACCTATATACAGTCGCAATGGGTTTTTCGTTCCTGGTGTGACGAAAGCCACATTGAGCGACAGCAATTGGATAAACCTCAGAATTTCCGAACGTTTATAGACACCAGGACGCACGGGTTGGATGTACCGCTTCACCGAGCGGGGTTTGCAGGCAAGGAGTTCCGTTGCCTCTGCCGAGGTGATGAGCCGGTCTTCGGGCGGTGGGCTAAGTTCCGCACTGATTTGGTAGGCAACGGCATCGGCAATCTGGTCGAGTAGCGCGACGGCTTTTTCCGGGATGACTATCAGATTCTGTTCATATTCGGATTTGAAAATGGACGCAAAGTAAAAACCGACAAACGCAACAACATTTGTCGGCAACTATAACGGACGCGGATGACGAGACTTGAACTCGCGGCTTCCTGCGTGACAGGCAGGCACTCTAACCACTGAGCTACACCCGCAAAATACTCTTCTTCAAGAGTAAGGATAATATACCCAACAACTCCCGCTCTGTCAAGAGAAATTTCTCAATCTATTGCCGCATTTCTCCGCGTGTTCATTCGATTTTCAGGTATAACCTATGGCATATTCCCCAATTTAGGAGGGAGACCGCGTGAATCCCGCTTCTCCATTAACCGTTCTCTGTATCGCCAGTTATGAAAAAGGGCAGGAATTTATGCGGCAGTGCAAGCGTAACGGCTGTCGTACTATTCTGCTGACCTCGCAAAGCCTGCAACACGCCGACTGGCCCCGCGAAAGCCTCGACGAGATTTATCTGATCCCCGACAAAGACAAAGAGTGGGATATGAACAGCGCGATCAATGGCGTCAGTTATCTTGCGCGTACCATTCAGTTTGACCGCATTGTGCCGCTCGACGATTTCGATGTCGAGAAAGCCGCCGCCTTCCGTGAACATCTGCGCGTGCCGGGCATGGGCGACACGACAGCACGCTATTTTCGCGACAAATTGGCGATGCGAATGCGGGCAAAAGAGGCAGGGATTCCGGTTCCGCGCTTCTGCGGCGTCATCAACCATGACCGCCTGAATCAATTCTTGCAGTCGGTTCCGCCGCCCTATGTTCTCAAGCCGCGCTCTTCGGCGGGAGCCATCGGGATCAAGAAGTGCCAATCCACCGAAGAACTCTGGAATCTCCTCAACGCGCTTGGCGACAAACAATCGTTCTATCTCGTCGAAGAGTTTATCGTCGGAGACATTCTGCACGCCGACACCATCACCGAAAACAGCAAACTGCTGTTCTCAATCACCAGCCGCTACGGTTCGCCGCCGATGGAAGTCGCGCACGAGGGCAGAGTCTTCAGCACTCGCACCCTGCCTTCCAACGATGCAGCCTCCAAAGCCGTCAAAGAACTCAACAAATCGGTTCTCAAAGCGTTCGGCATGGTGCGCGGTGTCTCGCATTCCGAGTTCATCCAAGGGGAAGACGACACGCTCTATTTCCTTGAAACCTCTGCCCGTGTCGCCGGAGCGCATATCGCCGAAATGCTCGAAGCTGCCACAGGCTTCAATCTCTGGGCGGAATGGGCGAACCTCGAAACTGCCACCGAGCAAAACCCCTACGTTGTGCCGCAAGTCCGCAAAGATTACGCCGGAATGCTGACCTGTCTCGCCCATATTAAAAAGCCCGACCTTCGCAGTTACGACGCGCCCGAAGTCACTTGGAAATTGAAACGCGCTCATCACGCCGGAATCGTCTTGCGCTCACCGAAATATGATCGCATTACCGAGTTGATGGAGCAGTATACGCGCCGATTTTATGACGAATTTTTCACATCATTACCGCCCCGCGAAACCGCCGCTTATTAGAAGGAGAGTTCATGCGCCGAGAGCATTACCGCTGGCACAGCCCAAGCCTCAACCGCACAATGGAGTTTTTGGAGTTCGGACACGCCGGAACGCCGCTGGTGGTTTTCCCGACATCGGGCGGCAAGTATTACGAATATGAAGACCGTAATATGGTCGCGGCATTGGGACATCAGATCGGAATAGGGCAAGTCCATCTGTTCTGCATTGACAGCGTGGACAGCGAAAGTTGGTATAACAAGAGTGTCCATCCCCGCGACAGGGTGCGCCGCCACGAACAGTACGAGAATTACCTCTTCAACGAGATCGTTCCATTTATCCGCTCACGGAACAGCAGCCCAAATCTTGCGCTGACGGGATGCAGCTTCGGAGGCTATCACGCGATCAATTTCGCGCTCCGGCATCCCGATATTGTCACGCACGCGGTCAGCATGGGCGGAGCCTACGATATGAGATCGTTCATGTGGGGCTACTATAACGAGGCGTTCTATTTTCAGCAGCCGCTCGATTATCTGCCCAACCTCGACGATGGCTGGTACTGGGATCGCTATCAACACATGAAATTCGTATTGGCGACGGGCGAACATGACATCTGTCTTGAGGACAATCTGCGCCTGTCCCGCATTATGTCCGCCAAAAGTATTCCGCACTGGCTGGACGTCTGGGGCAATGGAACCGGACACGACTGGCATTGGTGGCAGGCGATGGCGCAGAAGTTTTTCTAAAGCAGGAAAGGGCGAGATTATCCAGTAGACCTCTTGCAAGAGTCGGGTAGAGATCACGTACCCGACTCAAAAACAGCCGTCCTACGGACGAAATTCCCCTGCTTTTCGAATGCGAAGCACGGCACGGCGGAACGAGACCTGCACGAAGAATTTATTCCGCTGTGTCAAGCACGATGGAACGCCCTCCGTCTGAAGAATTTATTCTGCTGGACTCTTGCAAGAGGTCTAATGTCTATAACTTCGCCTACCTTGTCGGAGACCTACTCAAGAGATTATTGCTTCGCCAATTTGCGCTGAGGCGTTTCAGGAATGTCGTTGAGCAGTTCACTGACCAAAACGGGCTTGAGTCCTTTTTGCTCTAAATGCGCGAAAATACGCGGCAGGGCTTTGGCGGAACCGACGCTTGAAACGTGCATTAGAACAATGTCGCCGCCCTTGATTTTGCCGGTAATCCGCTGACCGACAAACGCCTCCGATTTTGGTTCTCCGAACGCATCGAGCGCATCGAGCGTCCACCGCACCGACTGATACCCCTCTTTATAAACGGCGGCAATACTGCGCTTGTCCCGATCCCCATACGGAAACCGGAACAGCGGCTTGGGATTGACGCCACAGGTTTTCTCGATGATCGCTTCCGCGTTGGCGAGTTCCTTCTGAATTTTGGCGTCGGAGCATTTGGTAAAGTGCGGATGTGTATCGGAGTGGCTGGCAATTTCGTGTCCGGCGTCGGCGAGAGCACGCGCCGTTTCAGGGAAGCGGCGACAAAAGAACCCGGTCAAGAAGAACGTACAATGGGCGTTTCGCTCTTTGAGGGCTTTCAATATCAGCGTTGTCGCCTTGTCGTCTGCGCCTCCATCGAATGTAATGGCGACGTTGTTGGTCTCATAGGGCAAAGCGTCCAAGTCGGCGGAAACGAGCCGAAAGTTTGCCAATTTCGCGGCGTTGCTTTTCGGTGCTGCCCCCGTTGTCGGCGAGGTTGCTCCTGTCTTGTTGTCCGCCGTTTTCATCTCCGTCGGCTTAGTAGGCGCGTTCGGGTTTATTGGCAGCGGCGTTTTTGTGGAATTGCAGCCAGCGAAAAAGACCGCAAAAGCAAGGGCGATACGTGTAAGTTTCATGGCTTCCATATTGGGTCAGTGGGTGACTATGTCATTAGACCTCTTGCAAGAGTACAGCGAAATGAATTTCTCGTGCAGGTCTCGTTGCTGCGAATTTGCCTCTTGTGCGGGCATTGAAAATACCCGGCACGATGGCGTTCCGCCAAGCGTCCTTCGGACGCACCTCATATTGAGGGTGTTCCCGTCCGCAGGACGGTTGTCCGCAGGACATACAGGCGGGTACTTTCAGTACCCGACAACGGGGTATTTTCAACCCCCGATCTCATCACAGCAACGAGATTTGGACAGCAACAATGAATTTCTCGTGCAGGTCTCGTTCCGCCGTGCCGTGCTTCGCACTCGAAAAGTAGGGGGATTTCGTCCGCAGGACGTCTGTTTTTGAGGCGGGTACGTGATCTCTACCCGACTTAGGCAAGAAGTCTATTACAGCGATGAGCATTTTGGTCGGTAATCATGAGAGACAGTTTACCCAAAAGCAGGGGCTAAATACTCTTACCCCATAAGTCTCAATGAGACGTTGACATAAATAATCCTGCCTGATTTTGTCAGTTTCTCGGTTTGTTGTCATGCCGCTTTCAAGAAGGTTTTGAGTCCCACGCGCAAAGATAACCCTTGCTCAAAGCGATACCAGAGGGCTAACTGGTAAACCAACACCGCACCCAATAAGGGACTCTCAAGAAAATAAGTATTCCAGTTCACCCATCAAGGGTGATGAGTCCTCATGGGAGCGCATTCTTGCATCCGCATCCGATGGAACGATTATTTCCCTGAGAGTCCCTAATAGACAAATCAGATAAATCTCGTACATTGCGCGTCCGAAGGACGTTTGGCGGAACGCCATGCAGACGGGTATTTAAAATGCCCCGATCAAAGTTGAGCAATCTGCCATGACGTCAATAGGAAATAGAAAGTTCTGCGTCCGCCGGAAAAGGCAGTCCGTATCGTTCTTCAAACCGCCGAACCACACTTTGCATCGAATCGGGCAGACGGTTCCAAGCCGCGAGATAAATGTCGTCGGGCAATCCGAAAAATGCCTCGGCGACTGCTCCCGCGATACACGCCTGAGTATCGGCATCGCCTCCGAGCGAAATGGCGTTCCGAACCGCTTCCTCGTAGCTCTCGGCTTCCAAAAATGCGATCATCGCTTCGGGAACGGAGCCTTGACAGGTCACATCGAAGCGATAATTGGGACGAATTTCCGCGAGATTTCGATCCATGTCATAGCCAATTTCGCCTGTGAGAAAATCCCTGATTTCGCCTTTGTCTTTTGTTATACGTGCCAAGTAGGTCGCCCCTGCCGTCGCAACGGCTCCTTTGATGCCTTCGGGGTGATCATGGGTTACGCTGGCAGTCTGTTTTGCTTCTTCAAGGACATCCTCCCATGAGCCAAACGCCCACGCAACGGGACTGACGCGCATCGCGGAACCATTGCCGTAACTGCCATAGGGTTCCATCTCATCGGAGTCGATCCAACGGGCAAAATTGCCGCCATATCCCGCTTTGCGAAACCGCCGTCCATAGTTCTTGAACAATGCGGCATACGATTTTTCGCTGTCGAGCAGCCCTTCTGCCACAGCGACCGTCATCACGGTATCGTCAGTGAAACGACTAACAAACTGAAACAGCGGATACTCGGTAAAAACTTCCTTGCTGAATTCATAAGGCGAACCGATAATATCGCCCGCGATGGCTCCCATCATAATCTCTGTACTCCTCTCAAGAATCGATGTGCGCGGTATACTTTTGCCGGGGAATGAATTCCCCGGTTAGCAAAAACACCTGTCCTGCGGACAGAACAATTTTGCTCGCGTATTCGTCCGTAGGACGAAGGTACTCAATAACCGGGGAATTCATTCCCCGGCAAGAAGGAGCAAACCGACAATGCCACGCCCAAACTATACCGTTTTCGAGGACAAAACACAACTCAGCCAGCACGCCGCACACTCGTTTCTCTCTGGCGTCGCCTCTGCCGCGAGGCACAATCAACTGTATCGGGTGGCGTTGGCGGGCGGTTCAACGCCCGCATTGCTGTATCGCCTTCTTACCGATTTGCCCACCCGTGAGGAGATTAACTGGAATTATGTCCAACTGTTTTTCGGAGATGAACGGTGTGTTCCGCCCGAATCGCCCGACAGCAATTTCCACATGGTAACAGACAGTCTGCTTTCCCGTCTGGGTTCGCGCAAACCGCAGATTTTTCGCATGGAAGGCGAACTTGACCCCGAAGAAGGAGCATTGCGTTACGAAGAGACGTTACGGCGGGAGTTTGGAATAGACGCGGGCGAAGTTCCTCGGTTCGATTTGATTCTGTTGGGTATGGGAAGCGATGGGCATACCGCGTCGCTGTTTCCACATCAAGAATCCTTGAATGTTACGGATCGGCTTGTGGTCGCCGCAGAACCCGGATTGAAGCCGTTCGTGCCGCGCCTGACGCTGACCTATCCCGTCCTTAACAATGCCGCCGAAGTCCTGTTCTTGGTGGCTGGTGAGGACAAAGCGGAAACGGTCAAATTGGTTTTCGACGGCGATTATCTGCCCGTAGCCTTGCCTTCGCAAGCCGTCAAGCCGATACACGGAACCCTGACGTGGCTGCTCGACAAAGCCGCCGCCAGCGCAATTTAACCCATAAAATTCAGAGCCGCGTCGAGATCGTTCCAGAGGTCGTCGGCGTGTTCCAGTCCAATATGCAAGCGAAGCAAGTGGCGTGCCGAGTTGCCCGCTTCGTCTATTGCCCGCGCCGGAACCGTCATCGCCAACGCCAAACTCTCGAAGCCGCCCCAACTGCACCCAATCGCGAAGTATTTCAGAGAGTCCACAACCCGCCGCGCCGCCTCAAGCGAAGCGTCTTTTAATTGAAAACTCAGCAAACCGCTTGTGCCGCGCAGTTGTTTCTGTGTCAAAGCGAGTTGGCGATCATCGGGACTGCCCGGATAAAACACACGCGCCACTTTCGGGTGTTCGTGCAGGGCGTATGCCAGTTTCTGTGTTGTCTGCTGATGCCGCTCCATCCGAATCGGCAACGTCCGAAGTCCGCGCAGAAGGAGCCATGCCGCAAACGGGTCAAGCACCGCACCGAGCAGACAGCCCTCGTCGGTGAGAAGCCTCTGCATCCGCGCATCTTCTCCGACCACGACGCCCGCGATAATGTCGCTGTGTCCGCCAAGATATTTCGTTGCCGAATGCGCCGCCAGATCGATCCCCAATTCCAGCGGATTTTGGAAGAGCGGAGACGCCCATGAGTTGTCGCAAATCGTCGTGATACCGTGCGCTTTTGCCAATGCCGCCACTTCCGCCAAATCCTGCTGTTTCATCACCACGCTCGACGGCGATTCGAGAAAAAACAGCGTGGTTGCAGGCGTGATCGCGTCCGCCCATTCCTGTACTTCGCAGCCGTCTACATAGGTCGTTGTCACCCCGAAACGCGGCAGATAACTCGACAAAAAGGTTCGGGTGGGACCATAAACCGTATCCACGCAGACGATATGATCGCCCGCCTTGACACAGGATAATATCGCCGCCGAGATTGCCGCCATGCCGCTCCCGAAACACCGCGCCCGCGCTCCCTGCTCCAACGCCGCGATTTTCGCTTCCGTGATGTCTGTTGTCGGATTCGAGACGCGGGTATACTCGTAGCCGTGATGCGGAACCCAAGTTTCGCCGTCGCTTCCCTCCTCGAACGGTGGCACAATCGGGACACATGACGCGGCACGGTCGGCACTGTTCTTGAAGGTGAACAGCGAGTTTTGGAAGATCGGCGGAACCACCGCACCGAGATAGCGGCGCGGGTCTTCCGCCCAATGCGTCACAATGGTTTCGGGGTGGGGGCGTGGTGTGGTGTTTTCGGGCATGAGATTATTTTCCAATCGGCGTCATTTTATCGGAAATATCATCCACAAAAAAGCCGTAGTTGGTGGAATTCTCCTTCATCACATAATCGGCGATCAGCCATTTGTTTTTATGTTTTGTGACCGTTACATAGCGCGTCCGACTGACTTTATATTTACCGTCTTCATCGCGATACGTGCCGTCCTCTTTGACAACCACCGTCCATTTGTCGGCGGATTGCGGCGTCGCCGAAGCGATCACATACTTTGACGGCACAAATGATCCACGACTGCTGGTAAACAGTGGCGGAGCCGTATTCGGCGCGTCGCCAGGACCATTGCCCTTGAGCCATTCGCCGCGCTGCTGAATCTTCCCTTTGTCCTGCGTCGGAGCCATCAATTTCAAGATCATCGTTTTGGCGTCTTTGCGCTTGTACGCCTCCTCAAACTGCTTCACAGCAGCGGTCACTTGGGCTTTGGCATTGCTGCTACCGCCGCCCTTTTGCGCCTGAACCCTGCCCGGCATCACCGCACAAAACCCACCAATAACAAATGCCGCAGCCATGCGGAGATTTCTCAATTTGCTCAAAACTTGCGTTCTCCTTCATTTCCTACCAAGGACAGATTTGCCTCTTCTTTTTCAGAACGTTATTTCGGGCAGAAGGTGACATTTTCCTGCTTGATGCGCCTTTTACTTGCGGCGGCTTTTTCTTTTGGAAGGGTTTGCCAAGATAAAGAAAACAGAAAAACCGCCGATAATTGCCCCAGTAGATTTATGAATAATGTGCGCTGTATTTCCGAACGAGAACATTATGTTCAACGGCATTCCTGACAAATTTCATCGCATTGTATTTCTCAGCCTTTTTCTTCTGCTGGTTCCGATAGGATTGTCAGCCGCACGCCTGTCCCTGTCTTCTCATTGGCTCGATTATCTCTCCTTCATCACGGAGATGCTTCTTTTTTGGGTGCTGTTTAAGTGTTTCTCGCGGATGCGACACGACAAACGCAATTTTGAGCAGATCGAACAGCTCCAAAAAGAGACTTCCGACTCGCTCCATCTCAGCAAAGAGCGGTTCATACTGGCAGTGGAGCAGGGAGCGCAGGACGGAATCTGGGATTGGGATTTGATTACCAACGAGGTCTATTACTCTCCGCTCTGGAAATCCATGCTGGGTTATGAGGAGGCGGAATGGGCAAACGATTTCTCGACCTTTATCGCCTTGTTTCATCCCGACGACTTGCCGCGTGTGTTCCGCGCCCTCGAAGAATACCATGCCGGAGCCGCTCCTGAATATAAAATCGAAGCCCGAATGCTCCATAAAGACGGCGCGTACCGCTGGATTCTGGCACGCGGTGCATCGCTTTGGAACGAAATGGGCAAACCTTATCGTATGGCTGGCTCTCACATAGACATCACCGAGCGCAAAGAAATGGAGCAGAAAATCGCCGCGCAAGTCGAACGCCTTTCGCTCTACAGCAGGGATTTAGAAGACAGCCGTGAGCAGTTGCAATCACAACAGGCGGAAATGGAACAGCAGCAAGAGGAGATTTTGCAAGCCAATTCACGCCTGATTGCGTATAGCAGTGAACTCGAAATACAGAAGGCGGAACTGGCACACGCCAACGCTCTCTTGCACGCCCTTGCTCTCACCGATGGGCTGACGGGGCTTTACAACCACCGTGCATTCCAAGAGCGTATCCAAGAGGAATACGCCCGCGCCAGTCGCTCACATCTGCCCTTGTCGCTGATTCTGGTGGATGTGGACAAATTCAAGAACTACAACGATTCTTTCGGACACCCAGCGGGCGATGAAGTCTTGAAGCAGGTCGCCGTCATTCTGCAAGAGACGGCACGCATCAACGATATTGTGGCGCGATACGGCGGCGAAGAGTTTGTCGTGATTTTGCCGGAAACCGACGCGGACGATTCGATGATCGCGGCGGAACGGCTGCGCGAAGCCATTCAAACCGCATCATGGGCAAACAGGGAAATCACCATCAGTTTGGGAGCGGCGACCCTCAAGCCCGAAATGACTGCCGCCGAGATGATCTCTGCCGCCGACCAATCCCTCTATCTCTCGAAGCAGCATGGACGCAACCGCTCGACGCACGCCGACGAACCTCGTGACAGCAGCGAGCTCATTACCAGTCAATCCAGTCCCTACCACGCGCTTTTCCAAGAATTGCTTCTTGTCCATTCGGGGATGCTGACAGAGGCTTCACAGCAGGTCAAAGAGACGATGCTCGCGGCTTATGATACGACGATCACCAGTTGGGCGAATCTGCTCGATATGAAAGAGGGCAAACCGGAAGGGCATTCTCACGAAATCGGGCAGATGATGGAACGGCTCGCCCTCAACGTCGGCATGAACGAGGAAGAGGCACTATTCGCCCGCTGGGGTGCGTTGCTTCATGACATCGGAAACGTCAACCTGCCGAATGCCGTGCTGCACAAAACAGAATCGCTGACAGAGGACGATTGGACTGTCATTCGCAGTCACCCACGGGCGGCAGTGGAGATGCTTTCCCCCATTATTTTTCTGCGTCCTGCCCTCGATATTCCCGCCCATCATCATGAAAAATGGGACGGCTCCGGCTATCCAAACGGCTTGAAAGGCGATGAGATTCCGGTTTCTGCCCGCCTGTTCGCCGTAATCGATGTGTATACCGCACTCCGTTCCGAGCGTCCGTATCGTGCCGCATGGTCGGAGACAAAAACGATTCAATATCTGCGCGAACAATCCGGCAGTCATTTCGACCCGCGAGCCGTCAAAGCGTTCCTCAAAATGAAGCGTGCCAGATCGCGCCTTGCCGCCTAATTGGGTGCTTCCAGTGCGGGTACAAGAACGTACCCGCCTAAAGTACAGACGTCCTACGGACGAAAATCTCCTCTTCAAGAGAATCACTTCCAAGCAAGGGAAGTGTGCGTCCGTAGGACGTCTGTTTTTCAGGCGGGTACGTTCTTGTACCCGCTGAGGAGAATACTTCTGCAAGAGGTCTACTCGACGCCGAGCAGTTCGACCTCGAAGACCAGCGTCGCGTTCGGGGGAATGACGCCACCCGCCCCGCGCTCGCCATAGCCGAGATGCGCCGGAACCGTGAGTTTGCGAATGCCGCCGACTTTCATCGTCGCTACGCCCTCATCCCAACCCTTGATTACGCGCCCTTGACCGAGCGGAAACTTGAACGGCGTACCACGATCCCGCGAACTGTCGAACTTCTCGCCATTGGTCAAAGTACCGACATAATGGACAACTGCCGTCTGCCCCGCTTGGGGCGACGCGCCCGTGCCTTCCTGAATCTCTTCGTATTCCAAACCCGATGCGGTCTTCATGGAACGATTTTCCTTCCTAAAAGGGGAGTTATTCTGCCAAACATCCCGATTATACCCCGTCGGGGGGAACTGTAGTTGACGCTTGTTGCCGCAGAGTGATATAATAGACCGCTCCGCGCTCCGAGTTGGAACGCGCACAGTGAGCCGACCAGAGCCGGAACCGGAAGAGAGGACGACAACGCCCGTGGCAGATGAGTTCGACCTGTTAAGGCAGCAGATAAAGCAGCTGAAGCAAGAATTGGATGCGGCGAAACAACAGAACGCCGAACTGGAACAAAAAGCGAAAAGTGGAATCTCGTCCGCTGCGCCCTCCGACGTCAACGAATTGCCTGTCGCCGTCAGTGAAATCGTCGAGACGCTGCGCCGCCTTGTGCAGCGTACTGCCATGATTGTGCAATCGGAAAAGTGCGTTATCATGGTTCGAGATCGCGATACTGGCGGATTGGCGGCACGCGCTCCTGCGTTTGGCTTGACTGACGAGCAGATCAAGGCGCATCGCGTTCCGTTGGGCAAAGGCATCTCCGGCGAGGTCTATGGAGCCGGCGTGCCGGGTTCTTTCCATACGCCCGATGATCCTCGTGCTATGGAAGAGGGCTTGCCCACCCTTGGAATTCACAACGGCATCACCGTACCGCTCATTGTCGAGCGGCGCGATGAACAAAATCATATCGTGGAACGCCTCAATATCGGCGTCCTTTGCTGTTTCAACAAACGCTACGGGGGCGACTTTATTGACGAAGACGTGCGTCTCCTTGAACGCCTTTCTCGCAATGCCGCCGCCGTGATCGCCAACGCGCAGATGTTCCAAGAGGTCGTCGAAGAGAAGCAAAAACTCGTCCATACTCTCGAATCGCTGACGGCAGGACTGATTCTCATCAATCAGCATGAGCGCATCGGGCAGGTCAACGGCAAAGCGCGTGCGCTGTTCTCGGTTTCCGACGATACCGATCCTATTGGCAAGCCCTACAGTGAGATTGTGCGCCACGAAGAGTGCCAAGCCATTATCAAGCGCAATCTCGCCAGAGCGCAGGGCGAAGTGACCGTACAAGGCGATGAGTTCGAGGAGAGCCGCCCCGACGAAATTACCGTCTATGACAACGATCAGCAGGAGTACATCTATCAAGTTCACTCTGCCGCCGTCAATGATGATTTCGGCGTTACGATTGGGATGGTGTTTCTGTTCAACGATATTACCGACCTGCGTAATGTCGAGCGCATGAAAACCGAATTCGTTTCGATTGTCTCCCACGAACTGCGAACGCCGCTGACCCCGATGAAAGGTTTTGTTCGTACCCTCATTGATGACGAAAATGAAGAGTGGTATACGAAGGATGATCGGCGCGAATTCTATACCATCATTGATGAGAACGTGGATCGACTTGGTCGCCTGATTGATGACCTGCTCAACGTCTCCCGCATCGAGCGCATGGGAGCCGCCGGTCTGGAAATGAACTGGGCAGACGATGTAGACTTGCGAAAATCCGTTGAAGATGTTGCTGCCATGCAGCGCGGACGCACCGACAAGCATCAACTGATCGTGGATTTCGAGCCGGGAGTTATCCTTGCCGAAACCGATCCCGACCTGATCCAAAATGTCCTGCACAATCTGATCTCCAATGCGATCAAGTATTCGCAGAGCGGAGAAATTCGGCTGATCGGGCGTATTGTGCCGCCTACCGAGGACGAACCGGAGAGCATCCTGCTCGGTGTCAAAGATCAGGGAATCGGAATGACGGAAGCGCAGACAAAAGAAGTCGGAAAAAAGTTCTACCGCACCCCGCAGTCAAAATCGGCGGGCGGAACGGGCATCGGCTTGTTTCTTGTCGGTGCTATTGCCAAACGGCACAACGGCAAAATTACGCCGGAAAGCGGCGGCTTGGACAAGGGATCAACCTTCTGGTTCAAGTTCCCGCGCAAACAACCTTTTAGAGAAGAAGACGCACCGATAGAAGCCCCTGCGGAATAGAGAGCATACTGAGGATTTATGGAAGTTGGAATTATCGGTTTACCCCAAAGCGGCAAAACCAGTCTGTATAACGCGCTGACTCGTTCGGCGGTGGAGTTGTTCGGCGGGCAGGAGGTGCATATCGGGTCGATTCCGGTTCCCGATCCGCGCTTCGAGCATTGTGTCAAAACGTGCAATCCAAAGAAGATCACACCGGCGAGCATCGTTTTTACCGAAGGCGGCGCGAAAGTCGAACGAGGCGAACGCGCTGAAGGCGACAAATTCGGCACGGACTTTTTTGTGAGTGTGCGGAACGTAGACGCGCTAGTTTTAGTGGTTCGCGCCTTCGATGACAGCACAGTTCCGGCTCCCGAAGGCGGCGTCAAGCCGCTGCGCGATGCCGAAAAGATTCTGGAGGAGTTATTGCTTGCCGATATGACGATTGTCGAATCGCGCTGGGAAAAATTAGAAAAATCCCGTGTGCAGAAACGGCAGAACCCGACGGAAGCGGCAGAACAGCAAGTTCTCAACAAAATCAAGGCGCATCTTGAAGAGAACCAACCGATTCGGCTTTTGGAATTGACCGAAGACGAGCGGCGCAGTGTCAAAAGTTATGCGTTTGTGTCGGCAAAGCCCGTGCTGATTGTCGTAAATATCGGCGAAAATGAGATCGGCGAAGAAAGCCCCGAAAGCATTCAATCATTGATCCAATATGCTGCCGCGCAGAATCTTTCGGTGACTCTGCTCTGTGCAAAGGTCGAAATGGAAGTCGCACAAATGGAACCCGACGATGAGCGCGAATTCTTGGGAGCGATGGGCATTACGGAAGCGGCGCGTGATCGGCTGATTCGGGCGGCTTATGCGGCACTCGGCTTGACCAGTTTCTTCACGGTCGGTGAGGACGAAGTTCGGGCATGGACGATCACCAAAGGGACGCCGGCAGTGGGAGCCGCCGAAAAGATTCACAGCGATTTGGCACGCGGCTTCATTCGCGCCGAAGTGATCGCGTTCACGGATTTCGAGGCGGCGGGCGGCTGCTGGGACGAAGCTAAAGCAGCGGGCAAACTGCGTCTTGAGGGCAAAGAGTATCCCGTTAAAGACGGCGACATCATGCACGTCCGTTTTAAGATATAACCCCTCCCCAACCCTCCCCTTCGCAAGGGGAGGGAGTCAATGCCTCTCACTTAGTACCTCACCTCTCGCAGCGGGGGTTGAAAACCCCCGTCTGGAAAAAACAAGCGTCTTTCAGACGCACAATTCATCCCAAATTGGAAAGTATTCGCGTCTGAAAGACGCTTGTGCTTTGTTGCCGGGTACTTTCAGCACCCGCTGCGAGAGGTGAGTTAGTACTAAAGTTGTAGATGTGGGATTTTCGCCAAGAATGTGGAATAAAGGGTTGTCTCTGCCTCCAGATACAGCGTCCTCAGAGCATCCCCAACACTATATTCCATAGTAGACATCTGAAGTATTAGGGACTCTCTGGGAAATAAGTATTCCAGTCCACCAATTGAAGGCGATGAGTCCTCATGGGAGCGAATTCTTGCACCCGCATCCGATGGAACAATTATTTCCCTGAGAGTCCCTTGCAAGATGGTTCCGCAGGAAAGGGAGACCGAGATTCCCCTTCCTTGCGAAGCATACGCTTAAGAGCGGGAGCCTTTGGTTCCCCTCCTTACGAAGGAGGGGATTAGGGGTGGTTGAAGGAGAAAGTGATACTTATGCTGAGTTATTGGAAGCACCTGCGCGTGCCGTTCCAACTCTCGCTGTCTCCCCTGTTCCTCTGGGGCTTCTTTTTGGCAGACGGCACTCCATCACGCGGCATGACTTTGGGCTTTGCCGCGTTTCATTTTTTTCTTTACACCGGCATCACAGCATATAATTCCGCCTATGACAAAGACGAAGGTCCCGTTGGCGGGATGCTGCAACCGCCCCCCGTTCCCCGCTATCTCCTCCTGTTTTCACTGATGGTTCAGGCGATTGGCGCGATCATGGCATTGGCAGTCAATGGGGCGTTCTTCGGGATTTATGTCGGAATTGTGGTTTTGGGTATCGCCTATTCGTATCCGCCGATTCGGTGGAAAGCCAGCCCCGTTCTCAGTGCCTTAACCGTTTTCGTCGGGCAGGGCATCGGCGGATTTCTGGCGGGTTGGACGGCGGCAGTCGGGAGTTTTGCGGGCATTGAGTCGGAACGCGCCCTCTTTGGGATGGCGTCTGCGGCGTTGACAACACTCGGTCTCTATCCGCTGACGCAAGTCTATCAGATAGAAGAGGACACACAGCGCGGAGATCGAACGCTCGCGGTGGTTTTGGGCGCGGCGCGGGCGTTGTGGTTCGGCTGGGGCTGCTTGCTACTGGCGGGCGTTTGCGCGGTTATCGTGATGGCACGCACCGAATCGCGCTTAGATGTTGTGCTTGTCGGCTTCGCGTATGCGATCATTCTCGCCGTTGTCGCCCGCTTCGCGCAGGATACGCTCAACCAACGCCATAGCACGGTGAGTGCGTTTCGGCTTGCTATGCGCTTGAACTTTCTGACGGCAGCGGGCTTTTTGATTTTCATTGCCGGACACTTGCTCAAACTTCTGTAACTCACCTCTCGCACCGGGGGTTGAAAACCCCCGTCTGAAAAAAACAA
>Ga0163154_10002272_pt1 | contig 28320 bp, 25 predicted proteins | sample OliLakLV19MP9P1_FD_148649 | JGI IMG/M metagenome (GOLD analysis project Ga0163154, IMG submission 148649) | Freshwater microbial mat bacterial communities from Lake Vanda, McMurdo Dry Valleys, Antarctica - Oligotrophic Lake LV.19.MP9.P1 | ecosystem: Environmental > Aquatic > Freshwater > Lake >... | reverse complement strand
GTGGAGCAATCGGAGCGCGTATCAGCAGCGGCTGCGCTGGCGCGCGGGAACCGGCTTATAAAGGCCGATCTGCAAATCGCACAAGCCGACCAGAAAAGTCATTCATCCAGACCTCGCAAACAAAGGAGATGTAAACGACGATAAGCCTCTGTCGCGACGACCCGCTGCTATAGTCGAGTCTACCCCTCGCGTGCTCAGAGCTTGCCGTGCTGCCTAAGGATGAATCACAGCAAAACGCCGAGCTTCGACAGGCCTTCCTGAAACACTTGCCGCGTCGTGTTGATGCCGTTCGCAAGCGTGGTCAGCGCTTGTGCCGCACTGTTTGGGATGTCAACACCCTAACTTTGTTGTACCAGGATGTGCAAGGCCTCGCAGGGGCTTCTGGGCGTTATGGTTTGGTTGACGCGAGCGAGCGCTTGTTTCAGATCGAACGACTGCTTGAGCCTCTGATTCGCCAATTGCGCATGCCCAATGCAGACGATCGCGCGGCAATCGAGGCGCAGTTGGAAGCGCTGGTGGTGATCAGTGAACCACCAGCGCCCAAAGTGCGGACCGCGCGTGATTTTGTGATTGCGCCGCCGGAACGTGCTGGCTTGGCCGCCATGTCGAACCTGTTGACACCGCCCGAGGAGTATTGGCGGCGATTTAGCCACCGTGATATGGCGATGCTGGACAGCGCAACACACGGCGAACCACCCGCACGCTTGGCTCTCGGTCGGTCTTGGGCCTTTGGTGATCCGGTGACCGGCACCGGCGTCGCACCACAACTGGTTAACGCCAGTTCGGTATTCGCGTTGGATGCCGCGCATTCGGTGGAACGTACGCAAGTTGTCGAACTCGCGCAGCCCGTTCGTGCCGTTGCCGCGGAGCCCAATGCGCCTGAAAAGCCGGCGGTTAGTTCGCGTACTGGGCGCATTTTTTATCTATCTGATATTGCGCCGTATGGGCGGGAACTGTCGCAGGCCCTAGGACAACTTGGATACGCTGTCGACCGGCTAGAAAGCCCGGAAGAACTCAAAGAGATGCTGGGATCTTTGGCGCCCGATTTGATTGTCATTGATGCTGGTTTTTTCGATCAAATCGAACACTTGGGCGAATTCATTAAACGCGTACGCCAGCGATTGACCGGTAAATTACCGCTCTTGGCCTTTGCCGAGCAAAATGATCTCAATGCGCGCCTCATCGCAATGCGCGCTGGCGTTGACGCTTTTGTGCCGCTGCCAATGCCCGCGCATGAAGCGTCCTTGCGGGTACGAGACTTAGTCGAAGTTGATACTGGCGACCCGTTCCGCGTCATGATTGTCGAGGATGATCGCTCGCAGGCCATGTTTGCGGAGTCAGTATTGCGTAAGGCAGGCATGGAAACGCTTGCGGTTACCGAGCCATTGAATACCCTAGAACGGCTGGAGCACTTCCGGCCCGATTTGGTTTTGATGGATTTATATATGCCCAATATCTCGGGCATGGAACTCACTGCGATTATTCGCGAACGAGATCAATTCATTAATATTCCGATTGTCTTTCTTTCCGGTGAGCAAGATACGGAGAAACATTTCGAAGCGCTATCGGCGGGCGGAGATGACTTTCTTTCTAAACCAATTCGCCCCAAATTCCTCATTTCTGCGGTCACGAATCGAGCTCGGCGTGCTCGGCAACTTGCCCGCAAGCGCGTATTGGATCCCAAAGATTCGTCCACGGGCTTGTATCACCGCACCTATGTCATCGACCGCCTCAACGAGCTACTAGGTCAGGAAGATCGCAATCAGCAAAACGGCGGCGTTTTGTTTATTGAGGTGGACGGCGCTCAGGAATTGCGTGAGCAAAAAGGTTTGGTTGTCTATGAGCCCGTCATGCGCCAGATCGGCGCGACCATCGCCAGCTTTTCGCGGCCCGACGAACTGGCGGCGCGCTATGGCGACTCAACCTTCCTATTGCTAAGTCCAAATCGCGAAGTTCGCGAACTGGAAGCTTTGGCACGACAGATCGTCGAACGCATTACTAATGAACTGGTGGAAGTAGACAAACATAGCGTGCCAGTGGCCGCGCGTATTGGTATCGCCGGATTTACCCCGCAGGTTGCCGATGCCGCAGACATGCTGAACGCCGCTGAGCGCGCTTGCGCAAGCGCGCGCAAAGGCGGCTCAAAGGTCATCGTCTTCCGCCCAGAGGTGATTTCAGTCGGCGGAGGCTTGGTTGATGCCATCAAGCGCGCCCTGGAAGAAGACGGATTCCAACTGCTCTTTCAACCCATTGTTTCTTTGCAATCGACCGGCGAGGAGCAATATGAAGTTCTGCTGCGTCTGCGCGGTGATGCTGGCGAAATCATCGGTGCGCAACAGATCATTGATGCGGCGCGTGGGGCCAATTTGGTGAGTGCGGTTGATCGCTGGTGCCTGGGCAAATGCCTACGTGTCATCGAAGATCGCAAACGGCAAGGCCGACCGGTGCGTTTGTTCGTCAATCAGTCGGTGGAAAGCACGCTAGATAGCGAGCGCGTGCCATGGCTCAAACAATTATTGGAAACACGCCGAGTTGCGCCTGAAATGCTCGCGTTGGAGCTTAAATTGAGCGATGTAATGGCGCGTATGGGAGAAGCGCTGGCGTTCTTCGATGCGGTGCGCAAACTGGGTGTGCGGGTGGTGATCGATGAATACGACGGCAGTCTGACGTCTTTACAACTATTGAGTGTGGTTAGCGCTGATTATTTGAAAGTCGCCGACCGCTACACCCGTGGCAATAGCGCATATACCGATGAGCTCCGCACCCTGGTGCGTGCAGCGCACCAGGGGGGGCGATATGTCATCGCTTCCAAGGTTGAAACCGCGCAAAGCGCGGCATCACTTTGGACGCTGGGCGTGGACCTCATTCAGGGAAATTTCGTACAACAACCAGGCGCTGAGCTTGGCTTTGACTTCAGCGCTTCGGCGCTGTAGCCGTGTGGGTTGATTTTTCAATTTAGGGTGAGGGGGACGCATGGGTAGTGTGGGACAGACCGGCGCATTGGAATGGCGTCGACAGACCGGCGTTGAGGCGGTGTTGTACTGGTGTGCCGGGTGTCTGGTCTTTGCGCTGCTGACCGCATTATCGGCTCGCAGTTGGGCGCCGACAGACACCTTATTGGTGTGGTTTGGCCTGCAGGTCTTACTGTTCGCGGCTTCACTCGCAGCATGGGGTTGGTTAAGTCGCGATAGCGAGCGCGCTTTCCAAATTGTTCAGGTTGTATTGATCCTGAGTGCGTTGAGTTGGGGCGTTGGCGGTGTGTTGTTGGGCACAGCCGCCCAGGGCGACTACAACATGCCCTTATTGTTGACCATTGTTGGACTGGCGACCGCTGCGGTGTGGTTGTTTGCGGCCGAGTTTTTCTTGTTGGTTGGCGTTTTAGTGGTATTACTGGCGCCGATTATCTTTCTGCTGCTGGGTGGGCGCGAAGCCGAATGGGCGGCGGCCATATCGTCGGTGTTGTTGGTTATCCTAAATTTACTGATTGGTCGTCGTTTGGCCGTGCTTGCGGAATTGCAGGAGCAATCCAAGCAACCCTTCGTTGCGGAGTTTGCGGCGGCGCGCTTAGAGCGCGAGCACAACCGAGCACAAGGGCCAACGGTGGATGCCGCAGAACTAACCCATTTGCGCGTAGAGTTGGAGCGACACCGTAATCTAGAAAAAGAAATGGTGACTGCAAAACAAGCCTCGGAAGCGGCAAATATGGCGAAGGGCGAGTTTCTCGCCACCATGAGTCACGAGATTCGGACGCCGCTGAACGGTATTATCCCGCTTTTAGAAATCTTGCGTGATACCAAGCTGGATCCAGATCAGCGCGAGTACTTGAATACCTCGTATCAGTCTGCGCGCCATCTACTGCGCATCATCGACGATATTCTCGATTATTCAAAAATCGAGGCAAACAAACTTGAGCTGGAATCGGTTGGTCTCAACTTGCGGGAAGTTGTCGATTCTGTAGTCCGTCTGATGGATAAGCCAGCCGAAGCCAAGGGACTCAAGCTCTCAGTCAGTTTCGATCCGAATGTACGTTTAGCCTGCCGCGGCGATCCGGTTCGATTGCGTCAACTGCTGACTAATTTGGTTAGCAATGCCATCAAGTTCACCGACAAAGGTTCGGTGCAAATTCAAATCAGTAAGCGCGGCGAAACACGCACGCATACCGAGTTGATGTTTGCCGTGCGTGACACGGGTGTGGGTATTTCGCCAGACAAAGCAGATAAATTGTTCCAGCCGTTTTCGCAGGCAGATACATCCACCACACGTAACTACGGCGGCACCGGTTTGGGCCTGGTGATTTGCAAGCGCATCGTTGAATTGATGGGTGGCAAAGTGGGCCTGAAGAGCGAAGTCGGCAAGGGTTCGGTGTTTTGGTTTAGCGTGCCGCTGTTGAAAGCAATCGGTGATGTCAGCAGCAATCGCCGTGATCTTTCCGGGTCGCGCTTGCTGATTGTCGGCAGTGATCAACGCCTCACGCAGCGACTGCAAGGTTATTGCCAGTCATGGGGTATGAGTCAGATTTCTACCAATACCACCGCTGATGCGTTAAGCAAGCTGAAATCATCGGCGACTCTAGGCGAGAACTGGGCTTTTGATGCTGTGGTGGTTGATTTGGGCAGCATGCGTAGCACGGCACCGGCTTTGGCGCGCAATGTCAGTCGCGAGCCGACGCTAGAGCGCCTACGCATTGTTTTTATTGAGTCTGATGAGCTCGCTCCTGTCGAGTTGCAAGCGGATACGACGCGCTCGTCGATGGTCAAGCGGCAGTTCAGCGAAGCCGATTTGATGGGGGTGTTGAACAAATTGTTGGAGGTTGAGAATCCTGGTGAACGGCGCTTCAGTTTGATCGAGGAGGCCGCCAAACTCGGCATTGATAGCGGCGCTGCGACCGCACGGGCGCGTCCCGATGAGCGATCGTCGCGATCCGATGACAACAAAGCAGCGAGTCGGCCGCAACAGTCGGCAGAGGCGCAATTGGAAGCGCCGGTGGCCAAACTCAGTGGTCACGCGCTTCTTGTCGAGGACAATCCGGTCAACCGTCAGGTTGCGCAACGATTATTGAGTCTGATCGGAATTTCCTTCGATACCGCTGAAAACGGCAAAGAGGGCTTTGAGATGATGGGCCGAGGCAACTTTGACGTTGTCTTGATGGATTGTCAGATGCCAGTGATGGACGGCTACACGGCGACACGTTCACGACGCACGCTGGAACAGGAGCGCTCATTGCCGCGCATACCCATCATCGCGATGACCGCCAATGCGATGGCCGGCGATCGCGAGAAGTGTCTAGCTTCGGGCATGGACGACTACATGTCCAAGCCGCTGAATCGCGGTTTGCTGGAACAGACGATTCGCAAATGGATGCCGAAGAATCGCAAATCGGAGGCCATCCCGGTCACTGCGCCAGCGGCAGTGGTGCCACACGCGCCAGCGCGATTGACCGAGCCGGTAAAGATGACGCCGTCGATACCGGCCATCAACGAGAGTATTGTCAATGAGTTGATCGACGTAATGGGCAGCGAATTCACCTCGCTGGTGCGCGTTTACCTGGAAGACACCCCCAAAAATCTGCAAATCCTGAATGCGGCGGCGGATCGGGGTGATGTGCAGGGCATGATTGCACCCGCTCATTCGTTGAAGTCGACCAGCGCCAATCTGGGTGCGATGGCCTTGTCTGATGTGGCCAAACTGATTGAGCACGGCGCGCGCTCCAATACGCTGCGCGATTGCACCGGCATGGCGCGTCAGGCTGGTATCGAATTCCGACGGGCATCGGAAGAATTGCTGCGGCTGCTAAAGAGCGCTGGCTGACCCATTGCGAAGACCGTCCTGAGACGGCCTTCGCTGTGCATTAGGGCGGGCTAGCTTAAATCGCAGCGCGATCGACAGAGAAGCTCTCGCCGCAACCACACTCGCCAGCGACATTGGGATTTCGAAAGACAAACACGTGGTTTAAGCCTTGGCGAACAAAGTCAATTTCGGTGCCGTCCACCAGTGATAGTGCTTTGCTATCGACAAGCACCTTGACCCCGAGCTGCTCGAAAACTTGGTCATCATCGGCGACCGCAATGGCGCTGTCGACCGTGTAAGCCCAGCCACTACAGCCCATTTTCCGCACGCCAAAACGCAGGCCGATGCCGCCTTGCTGATCGATGATGTACTGGCGTACACGGTTTGCGGCTGCTTCAGTTAATGTGATGCTCATAATTCTAGAGACCCTTGTAGTGGCGCAAGCCTCGCACATCCTTGATGAACGGGGCGAGTTCTTAAACCCGCGCTGGTAAATCAATAGACCCGATAAGCCGCCGTTTGCGCGGCAAATGACTCACCAGGAAGTCCATCTGATCGGCGAGAATATGGCGATTGGACAGGATTAAGTGCTCAACCCAGCTCGGCCGGAAGGGCACTGCTAAAAGCGGCATACCGGCCTGCTGCGGCGTGCGATTGCCCTTACGGGTATTGCAAGCCAAACACGCCGATACCACGTTCTCCCAGACGTCGATTCCGCCGCGCGATACCGGGAATACGTGATCGCGGGTGAGTTCGGAGCGCGTGAAATGTTGCCCGCAATACAGGCACAAATTGCGATCACGGGAAAACAAGGCTTGATTGGTCAATGCGGGGGCTGGCTCCACCAATAGCGGGCGCGCCTTGGACCGGCTCGCGACAATCGGGTGCAACTCGATCAGGCTCTGCTCGCCGGTGTGCCGATTTTGTCCGCCGTGCACCATCAAGCAGGGCTGCCCGAGCGTCCAAGATACCGCATTGCGCACGTACAAACCCACAGCGTCTTGCCAGCTGATCCAGTCGAGAATGCGACCGGAGCTGTCGAGAGACAAAACGCGAGTGGTGGTCAGGTCGGCAAACATGGCGCGCGAGTGTAGCGGATTTTGCTGGCGCGCCGAGTGTGCATTCAGTAGCCGCGATCGCCGCTGACGATGCCGCCCAGCCCGCCTAGGATGGAGCCTTCATCTTTGGCTCCGCCCTTCTGATAGGCCGCTGCGTGCATACGCCCAGCAAGCCGCGAGAACGGCAAACTTTGCAGCCAGATGTGCCCTGGGCCGGTCAAGCGAGCGAAGAACAGACCTTCGCCGCCAAACAACACGCTCTTGATGCCACCCACTTGCTCGACATCGAAGTGCACGCTGCTGGTCAGCGCCACCACGCAACCGGTATCCACCTGTAAAGTCTCGCCAGCTTTCAGCTCGCGCTCAATGACGGTGCCACCCGCGTGCACAAATACCAAGCCATCGCCGTCTAGTTTTTGCATGATGAAGCCTTCACCGCCGAACAAACCGGTCAGGATCTTCTTTTGAAAGTAGATGCCGATCTGCACGCCCTTGGCAGCGGCCAAAAAGCTGTCCTTCTGGCAAATCATCTGACCGCCAAAATTACTCAAGGTCATCGGAATGATGGTGCCCGGGTAGGGTGCTGCAAACGCTGCTTTGGCTTTGCCGTGCGGCGCGGCGTTGGTGAACACCGTGGTGAATAAACTCTCTCCGGTGATGAGACGTTTGCCGGCGCCCACCAATTTGTCCAGAAAGCCGCCGCTTGCCGCTGGCGTGCTGCCGTCTCCAAACACCGTTTCCATGGTGATGGCGGCTTCTTTGTACATCAAGGTGCCGGCCTCCGCCACGCAGCTTTCGCCTGGATCCAGTTCAATCTCAACGAACTGCATGTCTTTGCCGTAAATCACGTAGTCGATTTCATCGGCGCGTCGTGACGCCACTGGTGGCGGCGCCATCATTGCTTGCGGAGCCGCATCCACGCGAAGTTCGGCGACATGCGCAATCGGCACCCACTCGGCAAAACCGGCGCGCCAGCAATAGCCATTGGCATCGCGCTGCGCCTGAGTTGTGGCAGCGCTGTGTTCAAGTGGGCCAACTTGTTTGCCGTTGTAGCTTAAATACCACTGGTGCATGGTGAGCCTCGGGTCAGTGCAGACAGAATGCGGTAATGGGTGTCAGAGTGCTGTTGGCGATGATTTCTGCGCGATTTGGGGTTCAACCGATACCCAGTTGTTCGTTGATCAATTGTCGATCCTGCGCAGTCAAGCCAAGGCCCGCGGCCAAGCGGTCCAGGTAATCGCGCTCGGCATCCGTATCAAGCTTGATGGCGATGAGCGCCGCCGCAAATGTCTCCAAACGCAGTTCCGGCTTGGTGGCATTGACGATTTGCTCCAAGCTTGCCGGTGCGCGGAGTTCGCTCATCAGATATTGCTGGGTCGCGCCGTCCAGACCTGCTTCCATTGCGCGCTCCAGGATTGCCGCGCGTTCCTCGGCATCAATTTGTCTGTCGGCATTGGCGGCGGCGATCATTGAACGAATGAGATGCACCGAATCGCTGACGCCATCCACTGCTGGACTTGCCGGCAGGGCCCTCGGCATGGGTGGTGGCAGCGTAGGCGGTAGGGGCGGCGGCAGACTGGTTGGCATGGGCGCGCCCACCGAGTTGGACGCAGCCGCATCTGGTTTGGTTTTGAAATGTTCCCAAGCTGCAATGGCTAAACCGATTGCGCCGACCCCCAGCTGGGCGTTGCTGACCCCTGGGATGCCAAATGAACTAGCCTTGCGTTTTCCGCGCGATCCGCCCATGCCGCCAGACAGCATTTGACCCAGCAGCTTTTGTACATCGAACATGCGGCGTGCCTCCGTTAATGTGGGTGCCCGCACCGAAGCTTGACGCTCCACCTGGGCATGATTGACACAATACTAGTGCAAGCGAACGACGCTGGTGGTGAGCTTTACCACGCCGTTTTTTTGCAGTCAGACCGCGCAAACGGTTGATGAGCTCGACTTGTTGCCGCGCGGTGCTACTGCGATCATCCCCGGTTATCTTTTTTGAGTCCGTGCACTGCGCGATGTCAAGATGCGGAGCTCCAATCCGTGCAACAGTCGCGAGGGTAGCGTTGCGGTCGAGCGCACACTCGTTTTTGGATCGCTGATTTTGATTAGACGCTACGCTTGTAGCCGCTTTTTGGCATCCATCAGAGTGTTAGGAATGGTACGTCGCAAGGCGAATCTAATCTGACGCTCCCTATCTATTCAGAAACCAGGCCTTGCATTAGCGTAATGGAACACTTATTCACCACGGAAGGTTTGATCGCGCTATTAACGTTGTCGACGCTCGAAATCGTTCTGGGTATCGATAACTTAGTTTTTCTGTCGATCGTAACCGCCCGTTTGGCCCCCGAAGATCGACCTAGCGCGCGGCGATTTGGCATTGCGTTGGCCTGCGTGACCCGAATCCTCCTTTTGCTGAGTATCTCTTGGCTTGCAGGCATGACGCAAAATGTGTTTAGCGCGGGTGGAATGGGGTTTTCGGTTCGCGATCTGGTGTTAATTGTTGGCGGTCTTTTTCTTCTGGTCAAAGCCACCATGGAAATACATGCCGAGGTGGAAGGGGATAATGATACCGATTCGAGCACGCGACCTGCGGCCAGCTATTGGGGCGCCATCGGCATGATCGCGGTCATTGATATTGTTTTTTCATTGGATTCGGTCATTACTGCGGTTGGTATGGTCAACAACGTGCCGATTATGGTCTCCGCTATTCTGGTGTCTGTGGCGGTGATGTTACTGGCGGCAAATCCGGTGGCTGAGTTTATTGAGCGCCGACCCACGCTCAAAATGTTAGCAATGTCATTTTTGATTTTGGTTGGCGTGGCGCTCATTGCCGATGGCTTTGAGTTTCATATCCCGCGCGCTTATTTGTACTTTGCGATGGCGTTTTCAGGCGGTGTCGAAGCTTTAAATATTCTGGTTCGGCGGCGCCAGGAACGCGCGCAGATTGACGGCGAGTGAATTAGCTGCAAATGCCCACGGGCCGCCCTGCCGTGGTAGGCCGGGTCCTCGCGTCGGCGAAGCTCGGGCTTGCGATCCGTACGGCGCCTGGCGCTGTACTCGCGCCAGGAGCCGTGGCCGCCGGCGCGAACGGCTTTGTTCGCACAATGCAAGCTAAACGCGCGCACGGAGCCTTGCTGAGTTTGCGGCTGCGGCGCAGCCTGGGTTAACAGGCGGACCAGCCGAAGGCTAAACAGCCCGATCCATCGCCCAGGCCAACGCTAACTCGCGCCTTGGCTCGCGCGTTTCATCCAGGGCGTAAGCAAGAACATCACGATGCCGCTGATCACGCCGATCCACATCAACTTGCTGAATACATCGGAGTAGACCAGCAATGCGGCGGCCGTATCGAAACTGCCGTCCGCATTCGGATCAATCGATGCCCAAGTGCCAAAGCGACCGGCGATCATTTCGCCAAAAGCTGACGCTAGGAACCACGCGCCCATCATCAGGCCGACTACGCGAGGCACCGATAGCGTGGTCACCGCCGACAGGCCAATCGGTGAAAGCACCATTTCGCCGAGCACCAAGATGGCGTAGGCGGCGATCATCCACCACATGCTGACGAGGCCATCGCTACCCGGATTCTGTGCGGCAATGCCGAGCAAGCCGGTGCCCAAGCCGCAGAAGACCAAACCCCAACCGAATTTTGCCGACAAACTCGGATTGAGTCCGAGTTTGTCCAAGCGCGGCCATAACCAGGCGAAGATAGGACTGAATAGAATCACGAAAATAGCGCCAAACGAGGTCGTTTGCGGGGCGTTCCATTGGATGCCAAAGGTGGTCAGGTCCATGCCGCGCTCGGCGAAGGCGACCCAAGTCCCGTAACTCTGCTCGTAGATGCCCCAAAACAACGCGCTAATTGAAATCAATACCATCAGCACGATCATCCGGCCACGTTGAATATTGCTGATACCACTGAACAAGAAGCGCACAAACCACACCGCTAATCCCAGCCCCATGCCCACTGCAACCAGTTCGGTCAAAGTCACTTTATGGCCTCCGGCGAGGGCGGATAGCGGCCCGAAGTCAATCTTGGTTTGCAGGATCTTCCAGACCATCACAACCGTGACCAGACCCGAGATGTAGATCAACAATTCGCGCGGCATGCCGAAAACGGAATCACGCAGCGCCGACGGGTGCGGCGGCTCGGCCTGTCCCATCAGGTGCTTTTGACCCCACACAAACTGCACTAGCCCAGCCGCCATCATCACGCCGGAAAGCGCAAATCCGTAGCCCCAGCCAACGTTGACGCCGATGTATCCGACGATCAACGAAGACAGCGCCGCACCGACATTGATGCCCATGTAGAAGATGGTGAAACCCGAGTCCCGACGTGGGTCGTTGTCCGCGTAGAGGCGGCCGACGATGGTTGAAATATTGGGTTTCAAAAAGCCGATACCCACTGCGATCAGTGCCAGCGACAAGTACATGACTTGGATCGCAAGTGAATCCCGTGTTGCGGCGCCAACGGAGCCAGTCGCCGCATCGCCGGTCCAGGCCATGCCGAGCTGCCCTAGCACCAGCAGCGCGCCTCCGAACAAGACTGCCTTGCGCATGCCTAGCCAGCGATCGGCAATCATGCCGCCGAGCAACGGCAATGCGTAGGCGAGGCCGGCATAGGTGCCAAGCAGCACATAGCCGTCACTGTCGTTGAACAAATGAAACTGGGTTAAATAGAGGAAGAGCAGCGCTTTCATGCCGTAAAACGAAAAACGCTCCCACATTTCGGTCATGAAGCAGACGTACAGGCCGACCGGATGGCCGAGGAACTCTCGGCTGTTTGGAACAACGCGGGATGTGTTCATGTCAGCCTCGGGCAGCGGGTCGCGCGAGTATGCCAGTGTCGATGGGCGCCGATTGCGGCATTAACGTCAGCGCGTCAACCTGCCCGAACGCTGCGCGTTTAGCCCGCATGTTTCATAAATTTCACGCGCCCTCGCTAGTCTATTGGCCGCACAAGGACAGCCTCAGTCGCCGTATAGCCAGATATGGCGCTTCTTCAGAAAATCCCTAGTGCGACCCATATCCTGCGCGATCATCGCGCGGATTCGTGAAACATGCGGGTTAAAGAGCAGAAAATGCAATCGGCAATTCGCTTGGGTGCTGGATAGACACGCGTCAAGATCACATTGCCAACGCCGAAGCTGGCACCAAGGCGGACGGTGTGGTGACCCGCAAGGAGCGCCTCAAGCTGGAAGTGCAACAGGGCCGCAAGCGCCGCGCAATTGCCCGACAGAAGTCGCTAGGTTTTTCCAGATTGTAGGGGCGGGTTTCAAACCCGCCCGTGCGCTTAGAAGTCCTGCTCATAGCGCACATAAGGTGTGCGGCTAAAAGCATCGGCTTCATTCACGCGGGCCGCCGGCGAGTTGCCTAGTTGTGGTGGATCGCCGGTGCTGAACAAATTGCGCGCGCCGACCGAAACGATGCCCGACCAGGGGGTACGCCAGCTGACACCTAAATCCATGCCTGCCCATAAGGGGCTCACTGTCTCGATACCCTTGCGGATCATCTGTGTTGCCATATCGGCGCTGAAATCGCCGTAGGCCAAACTGAACTGCACACGTCCGATATCCGGGCTATTTTCCAAACGCGGCAAACGTGACATGGCCAAGGCGACACCCAGTCTGGATTGATTGGATAGCGAAAGTTCACCACCCACTGACAAGGTTTGCGCCTGTTGGTTGGCAAGGCTAGCTAAGGGTGCCATGGGCAAGCGGCTGACCGGCACGCCGATTGACGCTGCCGGTCCCAATGATCCGGGCAGCACCCAAATTGCTGGGCTCTCGCTGTAGCCCACGGAGAAACTGGCAGCCCCAAAGCTCAGCGAGCCCGATACACCGACGGCGGCAGCGGCGTTTGGCGTATTAAAGCTTTGACAGGCGTCGGATTGCAAAGGTGCCAATGGCGAATGCATCAAGCTGCGACATGGCACAAACTCGGTGACTGTCAGCGCCGCGCCCAAGCGCCAATCGTCGTTCAGACTCCAACGCAGCGTGGGCGAAATTGACACGAAATCCGCGGTCATTGTGCTGCTGCGCACCTGCGCGATGCCTAACAACACCCTGCCGGTTGCTTCAGCAGAAAATGGGCTGGCCAGTACACTGCCGTCACCATCGCCCAGCATGAAGACGGGCACCCAGGTGCTGCCGTCAATTGAACTAGGCCACGGGGCCGGGCGCGCGCTGTCGCGCACCAGCACTGGCAACGGCGCGGCACTCGCGGCTTGGGCGAAAGCGTCCGCTGCCAACAGGCTGGCGATCGCAACGGCAAGAATTTTAACTGTCTTTGATGGGTGCGCGGGCATCATGGCTGCCTCGTCTTCTCGTGCTAAGACCGGCGCTGGTCTGGATAGTTCCCAGCATGCGCCGATCGCAGTGTTCAGTTTGGGAGAACGATAGCAGATACAGCGACTAATCGTTCAATATTCAACAAGTCGGTGATAGCCAAGTCTCGGAAGGAATTCGCCCCGCAAGCGTCGCTTGCAATGAAATATTAGCGCTTGTACTGACCAACTTTACGTTCGTTGGCGTACCGAAACCGGTAATCCGTCTACCTAAAATTTCAGCTGTCTGTTTAAGCTGCCGGAGATTTACATGGGCATCATTTGGACCGTGTTGGTGGGTTTGGTCGCCGGCTTGTTGGCGCGCTTGATGAAATCGGGCGATGACGATATGGGATTGATTGCAACCACGCTGCTGGGTATCGCCGGCGCCTTCGCGATGACGGCGGTGGGTCGCGGTCTAGGGTGGTATGGCCCAGATGACGCGACCGGATTCATTGGCGCATTCATCGGGGCATTCCTGATCTTAGTCGTGATTGGCATGATCCGCGGACGCACACAGCGCAGCTAAACGGTTGCTAATCAGCGCGGACATTTGCGCCGACAGCAGTCGCCAATCTGAACGGTCTGGCAGCCTGTCGGGCTTTGCTCGTGAGTGCGCCGGAAGTCCTTTTGGCGATCGTTTTCTACTCATTCTCGAATTGATTTTGAAGGACTGGGCTCTACTTTCGAGTCCGCGCTATGCCAAAAGGCCGTCCGGGCCCTGCGGGTTGAGTGTCTGAACGGCGTCTGCGGCGTTGCGACCCTTGCCAATGGAAGAGTCATTGGCTGCGCGCCGCGACTTGCATCCATCCGCTTGAGCCACACAAGGCATCTCACGCGCAAAGTCCGACAGGCTGCTAAACATCCACTTCACGGATGTGCGATGTCGCACCGAGTTTTCGGTGCGTCCAGCGAAGCATAGGTGCGTTGGATTTCCAATGCATCGTAGGCTGTTCACCATGATTTCCTCAGTGTTACGCAAAGCGAGTTCGGCAGTTTTTGCGACTTTTTTCTGCACGTTGCTCAACGCAGCGCCCGGAACCCCTCTCGAACCTTCGTCCGCGCCGGCCGAAAGCACGGAACTCTCCCGCATCGCTGCGCGGTACGCCGCGTTGCCCATGCGCTTTGAACGCAATATCGGGCAAAGTGATCAGCGCGTTAATTTCCTCGCCCGCGGGCATGGCTACACCCTTTTTCTGACCCCCACCGAGTCGGTCATGGTGTTCGGACAGCCCGCCGTCGATGCCTCAGCGACCGACAAAACCGCTCTGCAACCCGCCGCGGTGGTGCGCATCGCTTTTGTGGGTGCCAATCCAAAGGCAAGAGTCGAGGGTTTGAACGCGTTGCCAGGAACCACCAACTACTTTATCGGCAACGACGCTTCAAAATGGCATACCGATATCGTCTCCTATGCCAAAGTGCGTTATCACGAGGTCTATCCCGGCATTGACCTGCTGTTTTACGGCAATCAGCGCGATGCTGAATACGATTTTATTGTCAGTCCGGGCGCCGATCCGTCGGTGATAGCGCTTAATGTGCAAGGTGCGCAAAGCCTTGCTGTAGATCCATCGGGCGAGTTGGTCATGAAACTCGCTGCTGGCGAATTGCGCCAGAAAGCGCCGGTGGTTTACCAGGAAAGCGCCAGTGGCATTGAGATCATTAGCAGCGGATATCAAGTGCGCGGTAAACAGGTTCGCTTCCAAATAGGTGCATTTGACCGTGCCAGACCACTCATTATTGATCCGATCTTGGCTTACTCCACCTTTTTGGGCGGCAGTGGATTTGATCAAGCGACGGCGATCCATGTTGGCGCAACGGGCGATGCGTATCTGACCGGCATTACGAGTTCTACCAATTTTCCGATTCAGGGTACGCCATCATCCACGTTTGCTGGTGAGCAGGATATTTTTGTCACTAAAATGAGTCTGACAGGAAACTCACTGACCTATTCGACTTATCTCGGTGGCGTCGGTACCGAGTTTGCCAACGACATCGTGGTGAGCGGCGCAGGTACGGTTTATATCACCGGTTCTACGACCTCGATCAATTACCCGGTGGTGACACCCGCTATTGCTGCCCAGGTGGGCGGAACCGATGCTTTTCTGACCAAACTTACCTCGGCGGGTAATGCGATCGTTTATTCGACTTACTGGGGCAGCACGGGTTTTGAAGAGGGCACCGCAGTGACAGTCGATCCGGCCGACAACGCCTACATCGCTGGCAATACCAGCGCTCCGAACTTCCCCACGCAGACGCCATTCCAAGCGGCATTGGCGGGTGGCATGGACGCATTCATGACCAAATTCAGTGTCGCCGGCAATTCCATCGTGTATTCCACCTATCTGGGCGGCGCTGGTGATGACCGCGCATTTGATATGGAAGTGGCTGACGACGCCGCAGTGTTTGTGGTCGGCAGCACCACCTCAGCCAATTTTCCAACCACATCGGCCTCCGTGCAGCCCGCGCTGGCGGGTGGTCGCGATGCGTTTTTGACGCACTTCAGTTTGGCGGGCAATGCCTTACTTTATTCGACTTATCTTGGTGGTTCTGCCGATGAAGAAGCATTTGGGATCGTCATAGACGCACCGATGAATGCCTACCTGACCGGGCGCACCAACTCAAGCAATTTCCCCACAGTTACGCCCGCGCAGCCCTTCTATGCAGGTGGCGCCAATGACGCCTTTGTCACCAAGGTGAATCCGCCGGGCACTGCATTGGTGTTCTCCACTTACTTGGGCGGCGGTGGTGACGATCAAGGTCAGGGCATCGCGATTGATAACGCGTTGAACGTTTTCGTTACTGGAGGCACCAAGTCGAACAATTTCCCAACCCTAAACGCGTTCCAAGCCGCCTTGAGAGGGCCTTCCGATGCTTTTGTAACCAAGCTTAGTTCAAACGGGATCACTGCGGTCTATTCGACTTACTTGGGCGGCATGTCCGCCGATGAAGGCCAGGGCATTTCTGTCGATCTGGTCGGCAGCGCCTACGTCAGCGGATTTACCGAATCTCTGAACTTTCCAACGGTGTCGCCGTTCCAAGCTTTGTTTGGTGGGGTTCGCGATGCCTTCGTGACCAAACTCATTGACGGCAACAGCGTCGATTTGATCTTTGCCGATGGGTTTGAAGGGACCGATGGTTTGATCTTTGCCGATGGGTTTGAAGGGACCAATGGACTACGCTGAATGGCGCATAGGTACTAATTGACCTGTTTGACTAGGAAGGTCCGCGCTGGGAGCGGACTTTTCCGCGGTCCAGCGGCCAAAAGCGTTCGACCCATTAAGCGCAGGTCGAACCCACCACGGCTCAATCCATGCCGCGAGGGTATGACTATCGAGCTTTGGCTCACGCACCTACTTGTTGGCCAAACAATTCAGGCTGGCAGTGCTGGTCGCTGTGGGCGAAGTTGCCTAGGCCTACGCCGACCAGTCGGTAAATGGTGCGCTCGGGTAGGCCGACGCGATCGCGCAGCGCGAGTGCGATGCTGGCTAGTTCCTGCGCGGATCGTGGCCTGTGGCTTGGTGTGTGACTGCGAGTGAGTATCCGAAAGTCGGAGGTTTTTAGTTTCAGGACCACCGTGCGTCCTACGCGCTGCACTTCTTGGTCGGCGGCGCGCCAAGTGCGAGTTGCGAGTTCGATGATTTTTTCTTCCAGTGCGGCTAGGTTGACGTCGCTTGCGAAGGTGTCTTCCGATGAAATCGATTGGGTAGGGCGCTGCGCCACCACGCGGCTGCGGTCTACGCCGCGGGCGAGTTCGAAAAGGCGCTCGCCGTAGCGACCGAATTGCGCGAGTAACTCTTCTAACGAGCCCAGGCGCAGATCGCCGACCGTTGCGATGCCGAGGGTGGTCAAGCGTGCCTGCGTGACTTTGCCAACGCCGGGCAAACGCGCGACTGGTAAGGGCTGCAAAAATTCCTCAACTTGATGTGGTTTGATGACGAACAAACCATTGGGCTTGCGCCAATCAGACGCCACCTTGGCCAGAAATTTCACCGGCGCCACGCCGGCCGACGCGGTTAATTGGGTCTGGTCCGCAATCGCCGCGCGAATCACTTTGGCGATCGCGGTGGCCGACGCCAAAGCACTTTTCGATTCGGTCACGTCCAGATAGGCCTCGTCCAGCGACACCGGTTCGACCAGATCGGTGTGCTGTAGAAAAATGTCACGGACTTGCTGTGAGACCTGTTTGTAGCGCACAAAATCGGGTGGCACGAACAACAAATCTGGGCACAGCCGTTCGGCACGTAATGCCGGCATTGCCGAGCGCACCCCGTACAGTCGGGCCTCGTAAGATGCCGCGCAGACCACCGAGCGTGCGCCGCGCCAAGCGACGGCCACCGGCCTGCCACGCAGCGTGGGATCGTCGCGTTGTTCAACCGACGCATAAAAGGCGTCCATGTCGACATGGATAATTTTGCGCAGCGTTTGGGGGTGAAGATCGGACATACGCGCATTGTAGAGGGCTTGTACGCGCATCAAACTTGGCTGGATTCAGCACGACGGATTTTCCGGAGGACTGCCATTCGCCAAAGAGTACTGTGTGCTGCTTCTCTACTAGATCGATCAAGTCTCCATCCTCACTGCACATTCGCCGCTTACTCTGAACTCGGGATAAGAACCGGACATTTAAATATGCGTACTCTGCTCACCGCAATTGGCTTTTTGTCGGCGCTTTGTTTGGCGCCCAATCTGGCGCGGGCGCAGGGCGGTCCGCCACCCTTGCCGGCTTTAGGTCCGCCGCCGATTCCCGTTGAAAATCCGCAAACACCGGCCAAAATTGCCTTAGGCCAAGTGCTGTTTTGGGACGAACAGCTATCTGTCACCGGTACGGTGGCCTGCGGTACCTGCCATATGCCACGCGCCGGTGGCAACGAACCACGCACCTCGCAGCCCAATCCGGCGAGCGTGCATCCGGGCGCAGATGCCTTGTTTGGCACGCCGGATGACATTGTCGGATCAATGGGTGTGCCTAGCCACGATTCGACGGGGCTTTACCAACGCAGCGCTTTGTTCGGTGTGGCGCCGCAAGTGGGCACCCGACAGTCGCAGTCGGCAATCAACGCGGCATATCCGACCACGCTGTTCTGGGACGGTCGCGCTGCCACAACGTTCAACGATCCCGATACGCAAACGACGCTGATCAGCAACGGCGGCGCCCTGGAAAATCAGGCGCTAGGTCCCGTGGTCAATACCTTAGAAATGGCACACGCCGCGCGTTCGCTGGCCGATGTGAGTGCGCGCATCACCACCTTGCGGCCCCTGCGGTTATCACCCAGCGTTCCGGCCGCTTTGCAAAGTTGGATCGCCAATCGCAGGTATCCGGCATTGTTCAACGAAGTTTTTGGCACGGCGGTCGTCAGCCCGGCCCGGATCGCGTTGGCGATTGCTAGTTACGAGCGCTCGCTGGTTGCCAATCAAACTCCGCACGATTTGCAGGGCATTGGCCAGCCGGCAATGAGCCAGACCGAGCTCGCCGGCCGTCAGGCTTTCGTGCAGGCTGGTTGCGCGCGTTGTCACGGTGGTCCTCTGCTGAGCGACAACAATTTTCACTATATCGGTGTGCGTCCGGGCAATGCCGATGTCGGACGGTTTGGCGTCACCGGTAATAATGCGGATCGCGGACGGATGCGCACGCCACCGCTGCGTAATGTCGAAATCACAGCGCCGTACATGGCCGATGGCCGCTTGCGCACCCTGGAAGAAGTGGTCGACTTTTACAATCGCGGCGGCGACTTTACTGCACCGAACAAAGATCCACGCATAGTGCCGTTGGGACTGTCGGCAGCAGACCGAGCGGCGATTGTGACCTTCCTGCGCCGCCCGTTAACGGATGTGCGTGCCCGCGACGAAACCGGCGTGTTCGTGCGGCCGATGTTATTCAGTGAGTCACCCTTTGTGCCGCAGTCTGTCAGCGTAGGTACGCCGGGGCAGGGCGGATTGATCCCGCGTTTGATCGCAACCGAGGCGCCATTGGCAGGCAGCAACGCCTTCACCATTGGCGTGGACTTTGGGCGCGCCCAGGCAAACGTGCGCGCCGTGCTAGCGGTGTCTGAGCCCACTGAAGTTGGCGCCGCGGCGCTATTGCAGCAGAACTTCACGCTCAGTGCGGCCGGTGCCGGCAGCGCCCACCTGAACTTGCCCAACGATGAAGCCTTGCAAGGCCAGACCCTCTACCTGCGGGTGTTTGTTGAAGATGCCGCAGCGTCCGGCGGCTGGTCATCCAGCGGCAGCGTCAGCTTCATGTTGCTGGAAATCAATGATCAGGTGTTTGCGCAGGGTTTTGAGGATTGAACTGGGCCGTGGTGGGTTCGACCTGCGCTTCATCGGTCGAAGGCTTTTAGCCGATGGAGCGCGGAAGAGTCCGGCACAGCTCGGACCCACCGTCGATGCTTCGCACCACTGCTGCTTCTGGCAGCGCGTGCATCTTGCCTCTCCATGAACCGATATCGGAAGTCATTGATTCGTCGTTGCGAAGTCTTCGACGCGACAGCGGCGACGGTCGTGGCAACCCAGAGACGTTGGCGGCTGGGGCGAACGTCCCTGGATTGCCGCGGTCGCTTTAGACTGCCTCGCAAAGACGAGTCTTGTGGGGTTCATGCGCGTGCACTTTCGGGCCGAAAAAGGACGCTCGCAATGACGAATCAACAGGTCACAGCCTGGCGATCTCTTCCCGCCAGGCTGATTCCCGACCGTTAATCCTCAGCCTTTTTCGGCTGACGCATGCTCAACACTCCAGTGTGCGGCTACATCCTTGCCATACCAGCGACCAGCGACCCAAACCAGGTCATGCTCGCTGGAAACTGGCGCATCGAACACCATCCAGGTGGCGCGCACCCGAGCATTGTGGCCATCAACGCTCAGCACCTGCACTTGCAGCGAGTCGGTGATGGCGTCCAGATCAAGGCCATAAATGCGGACGGCCTGCTTGCCTGCCGCGAGTAAACTGCCGGCGTGGGCCAATACTTCATCCAGCGACAACATCTTCAGTTGATCCAAGTTGTTGACGCCACTACTTCGCGCCGCGTTGCTGAGCAAGGTCAATGCCTGACGCATGGACGCGCTGCTCAGAAAGTCGGTATTGGTCGCCCAGCGCTGTAATCCTGGCAACATGCTTTGCAGCGCGGCACGCTGTAGTTCAGTCAACTCGGCTTGCGGTGATGCCACCGCCACCTGCAGCGCGCCCAGTCCCATCATCACCGCACCCACAGCCTGTGGCCGTGCTTCCTGTAACTTGGGCTCAATCTCAGCCATCAACTGGTCAACAGAGTCGACAGCATTGAGTTTGGCCAGCGCTTCTGCAAATTTCGCGCGATCCGCGTCACTGCTGGGTTCAGTGCGATGCAAATCGTACGCTAGGCGCAGTTGTTGCAATTGTGTGGGTGGCAGCAGCGCACTTAGCAGTCCGGGCAGATCGTTAGCCCGCAGCATGTTTGCCATCGCACGCAATTGCTGCGCGGGATCGGCGATGGTCTGACTAAGGCCTTGCTGGCTTGGCGCTGCCGCTTGTGTCACCGGTGGCAGGGCGGCGATCAAGCCAGCAAATAGCAATGAGACAAACAAACGCTTGCGTTTCATGGTCTAGCTCCTTTGGGTGGAGCTATAGTGTGCTAGTGCTGTGACACACTAACGAGTGACAGAAGTCACGATCGCGCGACTGGCGTAGACTCCGGCTAGGTGAACTGCCCTGGACCCATCACATGCGTAGCTGGACCGTTGTTGTTGCTTTGCTGATGAGCCCGTGTCTGTTGGCAGCCGATAAGTCCAAGAATTTGCTAGAGCAGATTTCCGGTGCAAGAACCACCACCGCAAGTTCGTCGTTGACCGAGGGCGACGCGAGTGCCGGCATCAAAGAATCGCTCGCCAACGGCGTCAGTGCATCAATCAAACGGTTGGGCACCAGCGATGGTTTTTTGAAAGACCAAGTGGTGCGTATCGCCGTGCCCAAATCGATGCGCAAAATGGCCGATGCAGCCAGCAAACTCGGCGCCGGCAAATACGTCGAAGAATTTGAAATCTCGATGAACCGTGCAGCCGAAAAGGCCGTGCCGGCGGCCGCCGACATCTTTGCACAAGCTATTCGACAAATGACCGTTCAGGATGCGCTGTCCATTGTGCGCGGCGAACCTGACGCGGGCACCCAGTATTTCCGCCGGGTGACGGAAGACAAGTTGCGCAGTAGCTTTTTGCCGATTGTCAGCAAGGCCACCGGCGAAACCGGCGTGACCGATAAATACAAAACCCTGAGCAAGAAGAGCGGCGGGCTCGATAAATTGCTTGGCGGTGGCAAATCCATGGATTTGGATGCTTATGTGACCGACCAAGCCATGGATGGTTTGTTTTATTATATTTCCGATCAGGAAAAGGCAATCCGAAAGAATCCCTTGTCCACCGGGTCAGCACTGTTGGGGCGCGTTTTCGGCAGGAAGTAGTCATGAAGATATCTGTTAGACCCAGCCCGCTTGTGCCGACGATCCAAACCATCAACCACAAAAGCACCTAACGAGATGTTGTCTTCCCTGCCCGGCCCCTTGATTCTGCTGTTGTCCTCGATATTGGCGATTGCCAACACCGCGATTTTGGTGCCGGTATTGCTGCTATTGGCGCTGATCAAACTCCTGATTCCAGTAGCCCCGGTGCGTCGCCTATTCAGCCGCTTAATTATCGGTGTTGCCGAGACCTGGATCAGCATCAACAGCTTCCTAGTCCGCGCATTCACACGCGCCGATTGGCAAGTAACAGGTTTGGAGCATCTACAGCCTGACGATTGGTATTTGGTATTGAGCAATCATCAAAGTTGGGTGGATATTGTGGTATTGCAGGATCTTTGTAATCGCCGAATTCCATTGCTAAAGTTCTTTCTGAAGAGTCAGTTGATCTGGGTACCTTTGCTCGGTTTGGCTTGGTGGGCGCTAGATTTTCCGTTTATGAAGCGCTATTCGAAAGAATACTTGCAGCGTCACCCAGAACTGCGTGGCACCGATGTAGAAGCCACCCGCCGTGCCTGTCAGAAGTTCGCCGAATTACCGGTTTCCGTGATGAACTTCGTAGAAGGCACACGGTTTACCCCGAAAAAGCACGCACAGCAACAATCGCCGTTTCGTTATTTGTTAAAACCAAAAGTAGGAGGTGTGGCTTTTGTGTTGGAAACCATGGGCGATATGTTGCATGCCATCGTCGATATCACCATCGTCTACCCAGACGGTCGGCCAACCTTGACCGATCTTTTATCTGGTCGCGTCCGACGTGTTTTGGTCGATATACGCCGACGCGAAATCCCGCGTGAATTACTGGGTGGCAGTTATGAGAATGATCTCGCCGTCCGCGAGGCTTTCCAGCAGTGGATCAACCGTATCTGGGCGGAAAAAGACGCGTTGATGGCGGAGCAGTCGCGAACCGCTGAGCAATCCTAGTTTTGCACCCGATCCAGCAACACCAGCGTTTCAAAGTGCCGGGTGTGCGGAAACAAATCGAATACCCGCGCCGCAGCGATCCGATATTGGGGCATTGCAGTTAGATCGCGTGCCAGCGAAAGCACATTGCAACTGGAATACAGTAGCGTCGCCGACTGGCTTGCGTTGAGCCAAAATGCCAGCTGTGGCCCAATGCCGCGACGCGGTGGATTGACGATGATGCAATCAGCGCTTTTGGGTTGCGCGCTCGCCCATACGCTTGCGTCGGCGCATATCCATTCGATGTTGGCATCGCTAAGGCGCGCCGCGTTTATCGCTTCGGCCGTGCTCTCGACACCGACGATCTGCCGATCTGGCGCGGCGCTGTGCAAGGCAAAGCCGCCGACGCCACAATACAAATCCCAAACGCTGCGTGGTTGGCGTGAATCGATCCAGTCTCGCGCTTGTGTGTAAAGTGCGGCCGCGCCGATTGAATGCGTTTGCAGGAAGCTACGGGGTGTTAAATACATATCGATGCCATTGATTTTGCAACGAATCGAGTTTCGTTCGGTAAGCAATAGCTCGGTCTCACCCTCGGTGACGGCCTTGTGCTCGGGCAAAAGATTGATCGACACCACTCGCAGTTTCGGCAACGCCGTTTGCAGCGCGGATACTTGTTTGCGGATGCGTTCGGTGGCTTCCGATGAGCGCAATACGAAGCGCAGCAGCAATTCGCCCGTGCCCGGCGCTTCGGTCAACAGTACATATTTGCCTTCGCCGCGGCGTTGCAGCAAATCGTAGGGTGGCACTTTGGCCGCAATCAGGGCCTCGCGAATCACCGCAAAAGCCGCTTGCATGGTGGGCGAATAGAGTGCGCAGCCGAGCAGATCGATGCCCGCGCCGCTGCCATCCAGCAAGCCTAAGGTTGGTGCGCTAATGGTGCCGCCAATGGCCATTTTGGCTTTGTTGCGAAATCCAGAGCTGGCACTGGCCCACGGCGCCAACCAGGATGGCGCAAAGGGCGCCAGCGCTGTTTGCGCTTGCGCTTGTTTGGCCGCCAATTGCTGATCATAGGGGCGTGGCAATTCGCTGCACGAGCGACAGCGGTTGGCGTCGAAATAGACGCATTGCAAAGCGCCAGCAGCGGTTTCAGCAATCAAGATATCGCTCATTTGCTGACCGGCCCTCCATTTACGATTTCGTAAGTCATTGATTCCTCATTACGAGCGCTCTTTTTCAGCCCGGCAATGTTCGCGTATGAACCCACAAGAATCGTCATTGCGAGGGCCTTAAGCGACCGCGGCAATCCAGCGACTTGGCCTTGCCCCGATGCGCGGACTGTTGCGCACTCCAGCGGCCAAAAAGCGTTCGACCGATGTAGCGCAGGTCGAACCCACCACGGATTGATCCTTGCCATGAGATTCTTTTGCCCGCGTGCATTTCAAGCCCAAAAGGCGCAACGGTCATCCACCCGCCGCCGCGCGCCCCGCGATAAAACCACTGGCGAAACAGGCAGTCAGCAAATAACCGCCGGTTGGCGCTTCCCAGTCGATCATTTCGCCGGCGCACCAGACATTGGTCAATCGCTGAATCTTCAAATCGCTACTGAGTTCGTCAAATCGCACACCACCGGCGCTGCTGATCGCTTCATCAATGGGCCGTGTGCGCAGCAGGTGCAATGGCAGCGCTTTGATCGCTTGCGCAAGTTGCATAGCTTCAGCGCGTGTCGCCGGCTCGGTGCACTCGTAAAGCAATCCCGCTTTGACACCATCCAATCCGGTCGCGCGCCGCAAATGTTCGGCGAAACTGCGTTTGCCGCGTGGACGGGCGAGCGCTTGTTCCAGTTGTGCCAAGCTGCGACTGGGGCAAAGATCAATCAACAACTTGCTAGTGCCATCGCGCTCGATGGCGTCGCGCAAGGCAGCCGACAGCGCATAAATGGCGCTGCCTTCGACGCCATAGGCGGTGACCATAAATTCGCCCAGCAAGGGTGCTTGCCAGGGATCATTAGCGCGTCGCAGCGTGACCGATTTGACCGGCGCGCCGGCATAGCGCTCGATCATATGGGCAGACCAAGTGCATTCAAATCCGCAATTGGCCGGACGTAGCGGGGCGACAGCCACATGCGCTTCGCCAAGGGCGGTGATCCATTGCCCGGTTGCGCCTAAACTTGGCCAACTTGCGCCGCCTAGCGCCAATACGACGGCATCAGCGCTGCTATCGATGTGCTGCTCGCCTTGCGCAAAACGCAATTCGCCGTCCGCTGTCCAACCCAGCCAGCGATGGCCGCAATGAATACTCACGCCTTTGCCGCGGATGCGCCGTACCCAGGCGCGCAGCAACGGACCCGCCTTAAAGTCGGCCGGAAATACGCGCCCGGAACTGCCAACCACGGTGTCGTAACCTAGGGTTTTCGCCCACGCGCGCAGCGCATCGGCGTCAAAAGCCTTCAGCCAATGGCCCACTGCGTCGGCGCGTTCGCGATAACGATCCACAAAGGCGTCGAGGGCTTCGCTGTGCGTCAGGTTTAAGCCGCCCTTGCCGGCAATCAAGAACTTGCGCGCGACGGACGGCATTTGCTCAAATAGTGTGACCTTACAGCCCGCATCGCACGCGGTTTCGGCAGCCATCAGCCCGGCGGGCCCGCCGCCAATCACCACCACGCTGCGTGCAGCCGTTGCGCTCTGCACGGTTTACCAACTGCCTACGTTAGCCATCGACAGCCACGGTTCGCTCGGCGGCAGGGCCGGCCCGCGCTGCAATAGTTCAATGGAAATCAAATCAGGAGAGCGCACAAAAGCCATGCGCCCGTCGCGTGGCGGACGGTTGATGGTCACACCGTTATCCGACAAATGCTGACACAGCGCATAAATGTCGTCGACCGCGTAGGCGACGTGACCAAAATTGCGCGCGCTGCCGTAGTCCTCATTGTCGTAGTTGTAGGTGAGTTCGATCTGCGCGCTTTCATCCCCCGGCGCCGCCAGATAGACCAGCGTAAAGCGCGCTTTTGGGTTGTCCATGCGTTTGACTTCACGCAGGCCGAGCAATTCGTAAAATGCGACGGATGCGGACAAATCGCGCACGCGCACCATGCTGTGCAGGTATTTCATTGGGCCTCCAACATTCTATTCATGCGGCAGTATGACGGGTCGCGGTGTTCGGAGTCCTGATGTGCAAGCACGTACACTGTGCATCTTCCGCTTCGGGCCTAGGCGCCACATTGGAGTATTGCTTTGCTGCGAATGAGTATTTGGATTTTGTCGCTGTTGCTGGTGGGTTGCGCGTCCCAACCGAAGGCGAATGACTTTGCGCAGGTTGAAGGCGCGTCGCAGACGCCCGTTGCGCTCGATTTGGATGCCAATTTGGCGCGTCTGAGCGAATGGTTTGGCGGTGAGTGGGATAACTACGAACAAGTGGTCGCCAGCAAAGGGCAAGACGACGCGACCGCACTGCACGAACGCATCCACTCGATGTTTCTGCCGGTGTCGGTGCCGGCCATTGGCGGATCGGTATTTTTTGCCCGGCAAACCTTGGATGACGATCCCAGCAGACTATTTAGACTGCGTCTGTATCGATTTGTGGTCGACACGGACAACACCGGCATTCGCTTGGACCAGTTTAGTTTCAACAATGAAAAAAGCTGGCGCGATGCGCATTTGGCGCCGGAACGACTCAGCGCCTTGACTGCCGCTGATCTGCGTTTTGCACCCGATTGCGCGGTGTACTTTTCCTTTGATTCGGCCAAAGAGGAGTTTGTCGGCAGTACGCGCGAAGGCGCTTGTAAGGTCGCCTCCGAACGCTTGGCCAAGGCCGTGACCGTGGAAGATCGCATTCAGATCGGCGCAGACAAGTTGTGGATTCTCAGCACCGCGCGTGATCAAAGCGGTCGATTAATCTATGGAAATGCGCGCGGTGTGCCGCACAAACAGCGCAAGGTGCGTTATTTCACCGGTTGGATCGCGATCAACAAAGCGGGCATGACCGCGAAGCAGGAAGATCGCGGCTTCCGCACGATGAGCAAATTGGTGCTGCACAGCGAAGGCCGTAGTGTACCGATCACCTGGGAAGACGGCCGGCGCACCGGCTATTCAGTGCAGATCGCCCGTTTGAGTTTTCAGGGCGATAGCGTGCATGTGCTTGCGTTAAAACTGCTCGACGATGCGACGGGGCAGCCCGCAGCCTACTCATGGGCCGATCCCAACAGTCGTCGGATCGGCATCAATGTGCAGTGGTTTCAGAGCGATTTTGTCGAGATCGAAGGTGATTCGCGGTTTGCGCCGCGGCTGTGACGCGTGCCTGTACGGAATGGCCGGCCCCGAAATAGTTATCGTCGAAGGTGCCGAGGGCCACGCCCGGGTTCCGCAACCCGCCGCGAGATTCGGCGACCAGTTCCACAAGAACCTGCATAAGGCGCAATGGTAGGGTGGATGCCGCACGTGTTTCCCCGTGCGGAATCCACCGTTTACCATGAGCTTTGATAGCTTATGCCCCGGCGGGGCAAAATGTGGGTAGAAAAAAACCATAGGAAATTTTGGGTCCCGTAGGGATCGGAGACATTCCGCGACCGACATTACGTCCCTACGGGACGCGGATAGTCTGGGTGTTTTGTTTCTACCCAAGCCGGACGAGCCGGAACCAAACCCTGGTTAGTGACTAGATTGGATCCCTCCGGGACCTGATCTTTCGAAGTTCTTTTCTCGACCCCTATTACGTTTCTCCGAGTCGTTACCATGAGCCTCGTCCCGTCATTGCGAGCGTCCTTTTTTGAGCCCAAAAATGCACGCGGATGAACCCACAAGACTCGTCTTTGCGAGAGAGCCTAAAGCGACCGCGGCAATCCAGGGACGTTCGCTTAAGCCACCACCAACGTCCCAAGGTTGCCACGGCCGTCGCCGCTGTCGCGTCGCGGACCTCGCAACGACGAATCAATGATTTACTACGATATCGGTCCATGGAGCCGCCAGAACCGTGCAATCTGCCCCGTAGCGGACTCACACTATAGGTGAACTGATCAAAGTGCTGAAAAGTCAAAAAATCATCGCGTTATGGGTGATGGGAAGCGGTCAACTGAGGTTTCTAGGTTCAAGCAGATGTGTTGCGAATGAATGACGTAGCGTGTGACAAGAAGCAGGCTTCGCTATGTGCGCTTTGCGAACCGCGGATTTCACTGCAGATTGCACCGCGCTCTCACCAAACATACCGCAAGCAAATGATTTTAATGCATTTTTCTCAGCGTTGATGCGTAGGTCACGTTGGCCGCAGGCCTACGTGACATCGGAGCACTGTCACGTAGCCCTGCGGGCAACGTGACCTACGACTTTTTTACTCCCAATCGGAGCGAAAGTCCCACCAGTTTGATGCGCGAATAAGCGCGCCGGGGCGACCGGGACTCTCACCAAACATACCGCAAGCAAATGATTTTAATGCATTTTTTTCAGCGTTGATTGGTAGGTCACGTTGGCCGCAGGCCTACGTGACATCGGAGCACTGACACGTAGCCCTGCGGGCAACGTGACCTACGATTTTCTTACTCCCAATCGGAGCGAAAGTCCCACTCAGTTTGATGCGCGAAGCGCGCCGGGGCGACCGGGACTCTCACCAAGCATACCGCAAGCAAATGATTTTAATGCATTTTTTTCAGGGTTGATTGGTAGGTCACGTTGGCCGCAGGCCTACGTGACATCGGAGCACTGTCACGTAGCCCTGCGGGCAACGTGACCTACGACTTTTTTACTCCCAATCGGAGCGAAAGTCCCACCAGTTTGATGCG
>Ga0163154_10002268_pt1 | contig 28339 bp, 25 predicted proteins | sample OliLakLV19MP9P1_FD_148649 | JGI IMG/M metagenome (GOLD analysis project Ga0163154, IMG submission 148649) | Freshwater microbial mat bacterial communities from Lake Vanda, McMurdo Dry Valleys, Antarctica - Oligotrophic Lake LV.19.MP9.P1 | ecosystem: Environmental > Aquatic > Freshwater > Lake >... | reverse complement strand
CAATACCGCCAACCACGCCCTGGGCGCGGGCAGCGTCGCTATCAATGTCACCGACTGCTTCTACTACGGCGGCAGCATCGGCACCATCCCGGTGACGGTCGATCAGCGCGGATTCGGACGTCCGGCGCCCGGTGGCACCCTGTGCGATGCGGGTAGCTTCGAGGATCAATCCTCGGTCGGCGCTGCGACCGCTACGCCGTCGCCCACTCATACGGTCACACCGACGGAAACAGCGTCCAGCACACCGACGAACACCGCGACGTTCACGCTCACGCCGTCCAGCACCTCGACGCTGACGCCGTCCAGCACCTCGACGCTGACGCCGACCAACACGGCGACGTTCACGCTCACGCCGTCCAGCACCTCGACGCTGACGCCGACCAACACGGCGACGTTTACGCTCACGCCTTCGAACACCGCGACGTTCACATTCACGCCTTCGAACACCGCGACGTTCACATTCACGCCGAGCAACACATCCACCTTTACACCCACACCGACCTACACGCCGACGCCGACCTTTATGGTAACGCCGACGACTACCCCCACGCCAGGCGGTCCGCCCCCATGCGCGGTGGCAATTCCTAATCCGATCAATACCGCCGCCAAGCTGATCTGCGCGATCGAGCTGGCAAACGACGAGGTAAATTATCCGGGTCAGAATACGCTGAATATACCAAGCGACCTGACATTGATCTTCCTGACCAGCTATGCCCCCGGACAAGCACTGCCGACGATCACCTCGGACATCGTGATCCAGGGCAATACGAGCGGGGTCAGACCCGACTCCGGGCTGACGAATGCGCGCGCATTCGTCGTCGCCTCGACAGGCACCCTGACCCTGTTCAATCTGAATGTCACCGATTGGTCGGTGTCCGGCGACGGCGGTGCCATTCACAGCGCGGGGGCACTCTCGCTCGATGGTGTCTCGATAGTAGCGAACACCGCGACGGGCGATGGTGGCGGCGTGTATCAGCGCGGCGGCACGCTCGAGATCGTCAACTCGGTGTTTATTGACAATACTGCGGGCAGCAGCGGCGGCGGACTGTATATCCAGAACCTGACCTCGTTGACTTCCAAGATCGATAGCAGCACCATCAGCGACAACAACGCCGTGCTGGGCGGCGGGATCGCGCTGGCAGGCACGCTGCCACTGGACATCGCCAATGTGCTGATGGAGAACAACAGCGCCATCACTGCCGGACCGACCGCTGGTAAGGGCGGAGCGATTTACGCCGCTGGCGGCAGCGGGACACTGGGTATTCAATTCAGCCGCATTCTCACCAACGGCGCCACCGACTCCGGCGGCGGCGTATACACGGCGCGCGCAACAGTACTCAGCCACACCACCCTGGATGCCAACCGCGCCACTGGTGCTGGCAGCAATCTGACCGTGTGCGCCGCCGGGATCGTCGATGTACTGGTCTCGACTATCTCCAACGGCACCAGCAGCAGCAGTGCGGCGGGCATCACTATCTGCGCTGGAGACATCCTCAACCTGTTCAACAGCACGGTCAGCGACAACGACAACACCGGTATCAATGCCCAGGGCACGCTGAACGCGACCTTCGCTACCATCACCTTGAACAACGTCATCGGGGTGCAGCGTGGAACGGGCGGCAGTGTCAATTTCCGTAACAGCCTGCTGGTCAGCAACGGCAGCGCCAATTGTAACGGCGGCGTGAGCAGCGTCGCGGGCACCAATGTCTCGACCGACAGCACCTGCAGCATTGGACCGAACATGGTGGTTCAGTCGGCTGGACAGATCGCCCTGGGTCCGCTAGGGAATAACGGCGGCTCATCGCTGACGCATTATCCAGCCGATGCCAGCACCATCCGCAATATCATTACCGCCGCCAACTGCACCGATGGCGCCAGCCCGGTCACCGTCGATCAGCGCGCCGTCGGGCGTCCGGCGGGAGCGGGCTGCGAGCCGGGATCGGTCGAGAACAACACCGCTGGCGGCGGCGGCGGTGAGGATATTGGCTCGGCACTCTTCCTGACCGAGGAGACGCCCACCCCCTCGCCCACGCCGACCGAAACACCGACCGAGACTCCGACCGCAATCGCAACCGACAGCCCGGTCATGCCTAACGCCACTCCGACGCTGTTCGACCCGGAGCAGGTGGTGATCCTGACCGAGGTGCCGACTCAGGAAGCGACCGAGGAAGCGACTCAGCCAGCCATCGAGACGCCTGTTGAAAGCACACTGGAGGTATCGCTGACGCCAGGCGCGACGGATGATCCGATGACTGCCGCGCCTACCATGACCGCTACGCGCGATGACGCGCCGGAGGTCACCGCCGAGCCGACGCCAGCACCGATCTCGACGCTGGCAGCCGTCGCGCGCGCGCTCGACTTCACAGCGTGGGTCGTGCGGCGCTAAAAACGGAACCAAAACGCGCGGGGTGTGGCATATACGCCACACCCCGCGACTAAAAAACCACGCGCCTCATAGAACAAAATGGCTAATCGACGATTGACCTGACCCCATATCAGGACTATAATATTGATCTACCTGACGCGAAAAATCTCTTCAGTACCATAAGGACAATAAACCCGATGCCACCGAGACGATCTAAAGAAAAAGCGGCGTCTGAGGACATTTCCAATTCCACTACACCGATGGATCAGGAAGGGCGCAAGAAAGCTCTTGAGTCGGCATTGGAGGACATCACAAAACGCTTTGGCGATGGCGCGATCGTGCGTCTGGGCGATGCCACCCATCTGATCGTCGATACTATTCCCAGCGGCTCGCTGACGGTGGACATCGCGCTCGGCGTCGGCGGGATGCCGCGTGGTCGCGTGGTCGAGGTCTATGGACCGGAGAGCAGCGGCAAGACGACGCTCTGTCTGCATGTGATCGCGGAAGCGCAAAAGCGCGGCGGACTGGCTGCTTTTGTCGATATGGAACACGCACTCGATCCATCGTATGCGCGGCGCCTGGGTGTGAACGTCGATACGCTCTACGTGTCGCAGCCGGACACCGCCGAACAAGCGCTGGAGATCATGGAGTCGCTGGTGCGATCCGGCGCGCTCGATGTGGTGGTGCTGGACAGTGTGGCGGCGCTGGTGCCGCGCGTGGAAATTGAAGGCGAGATGGGCGACAGTCATGTCGGCGTGCAGGCGCGTCTGATGAGCCAGGCACTGCGCAAGCTGTCTGGCGCGATCAAGCAGTCGAACGTATGCGTGCTGTTCACCAATCAGATACGCGAGAAAATCGGCGTGATGTATGGAAGCCCCGAAACGCAACCGGGCGGACGCGCGCTCAAATTCTACGCCACCGTCCGCCTCGACGTGCGTAAGCTGGAGTCGATCAAGGCGTCTGGCGACGAGGTGATCGGCAGCCGCGTGCGCGTGCGCGTCACCAAGAACAAGGTCGCGCCGCCCTTCCGTGAAGCCGAATTCGACATCATGTATCTCGAAGGCGGCATCAGCAAGACCGGTGAAGTCCTCGACCTGGCGACCGACCTGGGTATCATCGAAAAGCGCGGCGCCTTTTACCGCTACAACGATGGGCTGCTCGGTCAGGGACGCGAAAACTCGAAAGGCTTTCTGCTTGAAAATCTGGCGCTGCGCGACGAGATCGAAAACAAAGTCCGCGAGCGCTACGGCTTGCCGACGCTGCTGAACGTGAACGGTACAACCGCGAGCTGACACTGCACGTCCATCAGACAGATGCGAACAGCTCTGTAAACAGATAGGAACAGCTCTGTAGGGGCTTGGCGTGCCAAGCCCCTGGCGCATGGACGACACAGACAGATGGTTATGTCTGCTTACGCCGTGATCTTCTTCGCGCCTACCGATTCAATCATTTCCTTTTTCTGCCCTACGACACCGCACGCCGCACGGTCACCTTGAGTCCCCCGTCGATCGCCCGATCGGTCACCAGGATCAGATAGCCGCCGCCACCTGCTCCGCTCACCTTCCAGCCGGACGCCTGATCGCGGTAGCGCGCGATCGTCCCCGCCACCGCATCACTGACCATATACGGAAACATGGCGATCTGCGCCTCGAACGACTCGCGTGCTGCCGCCCCAAATGCCGCCAGATCACGCGCCAGGATCGCCGTCCATGCCCCCTCGGAGGCGTCCGCCAGCGCCCGCACCGTGTCGCGTGTAACCGTGCGATCTGCCAGCGGATCATAGCCGTCGCGCCGCGCGCCCAACGGGATCAGCGTGATCGCCCCTTCCAGAAACGAGATGATCGCCTCGTCGGTGATGTGATCGACCTGATCCGTCCAGTAATCCCCGGCATAATGTGCCCGCGCCAGCCCCGGATACACGATCCCGATCGCGTCCTGTGATCCGCTGATCGTCAGCTTGCCGGGCGGGTTGTCGTAGCGGAACAGGATTTTCGCCAGCTTGTGATAGTCGGCACTGGCGGGCAGCGCGCCGTCCCACAGCTCGACCGCCGACTCGCGCGTGCGTGCTCCCATGCCGCCGCGCGGGTCAAAGTCGTGCGAGGGCGCGATCGACAGTGTGATCACCGCGCCGGGATGCAGCCGCGACACGAATGGCTGATCGAGCCATCCGCCCGCCAGATCGAGTCGATAGGGAAGGGGCGAGTCGGACGACGCGATCGACAGCGAGTCGTTCATGCCAGCGCCGCCCGCAAGTCGTCGATCAGATCGTCTGCGTTTTCGATGCCAACGCTGATGCGCACCAGCGCCGGATCGGTGGCGATCTCGCTGTCGGCGGTGCTGGCGTGAGTCATGCTGTAGGGATGCTCGATCAGGCTCTCGACCCCGCCCAGGCTTTCAGCGAGCGCGAACAACTTCGTCCTGGATGCGATCGTGCGCGCGACCCCTTCGCCATCTTTGACGATGAAGCTGATCATCCCGCCAAAGCCGCGCATCTGTTGACGCGCCAGTGCGTGCTGCGGGTGCGATTCCAGCCCTGGATACAGCACGCGCGCGATGCGCGGATGCGACTCCAGGAAACGTGCCACTTTTTCGGCGTTGGCACAGTGGCGTTCCATGCGGATCGCCAGCGTCTTGATCCCACGCAGAGTCAGAAAGCAGTCCATCGGGGCGGGCACCGCGCCGACCGCGTTTTGCAGGAATTTGAGCTGCCTGTACATCTCGTCGTCGTTCAGCACCACCGCGCCGCCGACGACATCGCTATGCCCGCCGATGTACTTGGTGGTGCTGTGGATCACCATATCGGCGCCGAGCGCCAGCGGACTTTGCAGCATCGGGCTGGCGAAGGTGTTATCGACCGCTACCCAGGTGCCGGACGGTCGCAGCGCGGCGATCGCGGCGATGTCCGCCAGGCGCATTCCCGGATTCGTGGGTGTCTCCAGCCAGATCAGCCGGGTTTCCGGGCGGATGGCGGCACGCACCGCGTCCAGGTTCGCCAGATCGACCCATGAAAAGGTGATCCCGTAGCGCGAGATGATGCGCTCGAACAGCCGATAGGTGCCGCCATACACGTCGTTCCCGACGATGACATGATCACCGGGCTTGAACAGGCGCATGACGGTATCGGTGGCTGCCAGTCCGCTGGCAAACGCCAGCGCATAGCGTCCGCCCTCCAGCGCGGCGAGCGCCGTTTGCAGCGCGGTGCGCGTCGGATTGTCAGTACGGCTGTACTCGTAGCCCGTGTGGTCGGCGGGCGCGCGCTGCACATAGGTGGAAGTCTGAAAGATCGGCGTCATGATCGCCCCAGTGACGGGTTCTGGCTCGGTGCCAGCGTGAACGACAATCGTATCGGGTTTGAGCGTCATGATTACCCCTTGATAGGTAGGAACGCATAACTATGCGTCCGATGATCGACCGTCATTTGCTTGACCTTGAAATAAAATCGATCACGTCGATCTTGGTGATAATGTCGCGCACCTGATCGCCGTCCTGCACGATGGCGACCGGCTGCGCGGTCAGCATGGCGAGCAGCGCATCGAGCGGGGTGTCGAGCCGGACGATCGGCGGGTTGTCCTCGATCACGCCGGAGTCTTTGAGCGTGACCTCCATCGGCGCCGATACATTGGCGGCGTTGGCGTTCAGCAGGTATTGCAGCAGATCGACCTCCGCGATCAGACCGAGCAGCTTGTGCGTCTCATCCACGACCGGAATCTGCGAGATGTCGTGCTGGCGCATCTTGGCGATCACACTGCCGATGCTGTCGGCGCACGCCGCGACGATCAACTGCTGTGGCGCCCGACGGTCGAGCAGCGTCTCCACCGACGCGCCCGCCCAGACCGGATCGAGAAAGCGATTTTCACGCATCCAGTCGTCGTTGAAGACTTTTCCTAAGTAGCGATAGCCGCTGTCGGGCAGGATGACGACCACACGCTGATCGGCGGTCAGCCCTTTCATCTGCGCGTACTTGATCGCCCCGACGACCGCGCTGCCACACGAGACACCGCAGAAGATGCCTTCTTCGCGCACCAGACGACGGGTCATCAGGTACGATTCTTTGTCGGTCACCTGCACGATGTCGTCGATGACGCTGAAATCGTACACCGACGGTACAAAGTCCTCGCCGATGCCCTCGACCAGATAACTGTGCGCCTCGATGAACTCGCCTTTGCTGTAGAAATAGTGCTGCAGGATCGAGCCGACCGGATCGACACCGACGATCTGAATGTTGGGATTCATCTCTTTCAGATAGCGCCCGACTCCGGTGATCGTCCCGCCTGTGCCGATGCCGATCACGACGGCGGCGACTTCACCGCCCGTCTGTTCCCAGATTTCCGGTCCGGTGGTCAGGACGTGTGCTTTGGGGTTGGAGGGATTGTGATACTGATTCGCCAGGATCGCGCCGGGGGTCTCCTCGACCATGCGCCGGGCGACGCTGTAATAGCTGCGCGGGTCTTCCGGCTCCACGTCGGTGGGCGTGACGATCACCCGCGCGCCGAACGCCCGCAAAATTTGAATCTTTTCCGGCGACTGCTTGTCTGCCAGCACAAAAATGCACTTGTAGCCCTTGATGGCGGCGGCGATCGCCAAGCCGATGCCGGTATTGCCGCTGGTCGCCTCGACGATGGTGCCGCCGGGCTTGAGCCGTCCTTCGCGTTCGGCGTCCTCGATGATCTGGATGCCGATGCGGTCTTTGACCGATCCGCCGGGATTGAAGAATTCGACCTTGGCGATGATCTGCGCGGGGGTGCCGCGCGCGACCTTGTTCAGGCGCACCAGCGGCGTATTGCCCAGGGTGCCGAGGATGTTGTCGTGGATGTGTGGGGACATAGGGTGCCTTTCAAACCCGGACAACCGGGATGATTTGAATGAGTGAATCGAAACGGCGCATTCTTCTTTTACTCTACGGCGAACTCGGTGTACTTGCGCAGTTCCGGCGGGTGAAACGCCAGCACGATTCGCTCGCGCGCCACGCCTGCATAGAGCAGCTCCATTGCGATCGGGCGGTCGGTGCCGTCGTACTGGACGTGAAATTTGCCGTCGATGATGTCTACGTGGATCATCGGCGAATAAACCCGACTCTTTTGTTTCCCCCACCATTCCCAGCCAACCGTCATCAGAAGATAGCGATCGTGTTCCCGATCAAAGACCGTTTGGGTTTCCATACTGTGAATCAGAGAGGATTTTGAGACCGGAATTGCGGCGTATTCTTCAAGAATACGTTCAATCAGGTCTCGGTCTGGTTCGTGTGTAGCCATTCGACAATCTCCTCACTGTCTACATTGAATGTCACCATACTAAGGCTGTTGTTTTCGATGAGGACGCTGCCAATATCGAGTTGGAATATCTTGGTGAATACAAGGTCTGTGACAGCCAGATAGAGCACTCTGTCCGGCTGCAATTTTTCGAGCGCCAGCTTGTACAACGTATATTGTCCGACCGCCTGATAAAGCGCCACCAAGTCGCTGACGCCGATAAAGCTCTTGATCTCGACTGCAATCTTCTTTTGTTGGCGCTCGGCGAACAACAGTTTTTCCGCCCCGATGTCCACATAGAGCTTTCGAGTCGGCATGGGCAGATAAAGCGGATCATCCGTTATGCTCCACCCATCTTTGGTGAGAGCATTGACAAACTGCGTATAATAAAGGTCATCGGCTGGCACAGGTCACACTCCCAGAGACAGGTACTTGACCTCAAGATACTCGTCGATGCCGAACGATCCGCCCTCGCGTCCGAGTCCGCTCTGCTTGACACCGCCAAACGGCGCCTGCGCTGTCGAGGGCAGCGCGTCGTTGGCGCCGACGATACCGTATTCCAGCCGCTCCGCGACCCGCATCACCCGGCTGATGTCGCGCGTGAAGAAGTAGGCAGCCAGCCCAAACGGCGTATCGTTGGCGGCGGCGATCACCTCGTCCTCGGTATCGAACAGGATCAGCGGTGCGACCGGCCCGAACGTCTCCTCATGCGTGATCCGCATCGACGCGGTGACGCCGCCTAACACGGTCGGCTGCCAGAAGGTGCCGACCGGGTTCACCGCGTCCGGCAGCGCCGACCCGCCCATCAGTAGTGCCGCGCCCTGCGCCAGCGCGTCAGCGATGTGCGCCTCGACTTTTTCCCGCGCCGCCAGGTCGATCAGCGGACCGAGCTGCACATCGTCCGCCAAGCCGTTCCCGACGTTGAGACGACTCACGGCATCGGTGAATGCGTCCGCGAAACGATCGTAGATGCCGCGCTGCACATAGATGCGGTTGGCACAGACGCACGTCTGTCCGTTGTTGCGGAATTTCGAGGCGATTGCACCGGTCACGGCGGCGTCCAGATCGGCGTCGTCGAAGACGATGAACGGGGCATTGCCGCCCAGCTCCAGCGACAGTCGCTTCACGGTCGCCGCTGACTCACGGATCAGGATTTTGCCGACCTCGGTCGATCCAGTGAACGACACCTTGCGCACGCGCTCATCTGCAAAGATCGCCTGTGAGAATGGGATCGGATCGCTGCATGGCACGATGTTGACCACACCTGCCGGGAACCCCGCCTCGATGAAGACGCGACCGAGCTCCAGCGCCGACAGCGGCGTCTGTTCGGCGGGCTTGCACACGACGGTACAGCCTGCCGCCAGTGCCGGGGCGATCTTGCGCGTCAGCATGGCTGCCGGAAAATTCCAGGGAGTGATCAAGGCGCACACGCCGACAGGCTGGCGCAAGACCAGAATCCGTTTGTTCGGCACCGACGCCGGGACGATCTGCCCGTAGGCGCGTTCCGCTTCTCCGGCGAACCAGGTCAGGAAGCTGGCAGCATAGCCGATCTCGCCGCTCGCCTCACTCAGCGGCTTGCCCTGTTCCAGCGTCATCACGCGCGCCAGATGATCGCGGCGTTCCAGCATGATCGCGGCGGCGCGACGCAGCAGGTCGGCACGGGCGAGGGCGGGCAGCGCACTCCACGCGGGCAGTGCAGCGGACGCAGCGTCGATGGCGGCGCGGGTGTCATCAGCGCCCGCGTCGGGGATGGACGCCAGCAGCGCGCCTGTCGCCGGGTCGGTCACAGCGAAAGTCGCGCCGCTGGAAGCGGGGCGGAAGTGGTTGTCGATGAAGATGCCGTAATCGGCGCTGGCGAGGTCGTGTACGGCGGGCGTCAGTGCGTCGTGCGCGGTCATGGGACATGCCTTTCGCGTGATTCGCGTTGGGCAGATTATATCACGACGCACCCCTGCGGTTAGCGCACCACGCCGTCATCGCATGATCAGGATCAGGCGAATCACTCACTCACCACCAACGCCGTCACCATACCGAACATGCCATCCATGCCCTCGGCGTGATTGAGGATGTGGCAGTGATACGCCCAGGCGCCCAGCTCGGTGCAGTCGATCAGCACGTCATAGCGCTCACCAGGCGCGATATTGAGCGTGTCGCACATGTACGGCGTCGGCAGCATATAGCCATCTTTGGCGAACACCAGCTGCGGGATGCCGTGCAGGTGCATCGGATGGATCATCAGACCTTCGTTCATATAGCGCACGCGCACCTTATCGCCCAGCTTGGCGAGGATCGGCTGCGTGTGCGGAAAGCTCTTGCCGTTGAGCGTAAAGCCGAGCGCCGCATCGTTGAGGATCAGCACATAATCGCCCTGTACGACCGGTTCGCGGCTGGTGTCCGCCGGATCGATAATGAAGGCGCCCAACATGCCTTTGGTCACCTGCTCGACGGCGTTGTAATGCGAATGGTACATGTGCGAGCCTGGATTGCGCGCCGTGAACTCGTAGGTGAAGGTCTCGCCGGGCATGATCGGGTCTTGCGTGATGAAGGGCACTCCATCCATAGCGTTGGGGAGCAGCAGTCCGTGCCAGTGAATCGCGGTCGGCTGCGTCGTCTCGTTGTTGACGAAGATACGCACGCGATCGCCCTCAGTGACGCGGATGGTCGGACCGGGCACCGTGCCGTTGTAGGTGAACGCCGACAGCAGATTGCCCCCGCCCACGTCCCAGCGCAGCTCCTGACAGGCGATCTCGTACACCTTGACGCCATCGACCAGGGTCGGCTCCAGCGTGTTGTCCCAGTAGGAGGGATTGCTGCCGATGCCATCGAGAAAGGTCTGCACCCCGGCGCGGTGATGTTCGTTCATCGCCGCCCAATCGACTCCGGTCTGCTGCACCGGTGCGGCGGCTGAGACAGACGCCGGGACGTGAACATGCGCGGTCTCTTGCGCACCCACCGATCCCGCGAGCAGGGTTGTCCCCGCTGTGCCAGCCCCGACTCCGAGCATCCTGAGAAATTTGCGTCGCTGCATGATGTCCTCTTTTCGCACGATGTACGCGCGTTCGATCGATGGTATGGAGGGATGGTAGCGAAAGTGGCGCGCGAAAATCAGGCATGAACGTCATGACATTCGGTGACGAACTGCACTAGGGCATCACCTGTGAACGATCGATAATCGGGGCATGATTCGACAGGCGATGCGAGAAAAATCGATATGAACGATCAGCCGAGCGGGTCGCGCGATGCGACCATGCCCGCCTACTTACCGTCGGTGATTTTGTTGGGCACCTTTGCCCTGCTGCTGCTGGTGCTGCTGCCGCGCCCGCCCGCCAGCGTGATACCTGTGGAAGTGACCGCCGAAGTGACCGCCGAAGCGACCGCCGTCGTGATCGCAGACACCACCGCCGACAATGCGAGCATTGTCCCCGCAGATGCGGCGGCAGATGAGGGAGCGCGGATCGTGTATGCCTGGTCGTGCAGCGGGTGTCATGGTGCGGACGGGAATGGCAATCCGCCGTTTGCAGGTGGATTCCTCGACAGCGATTTGTTGGATGACCCGGCGGCGCTGATCGCATTTCTCAGCGCCGCAAATCCGGTCGTCGATCCTGCGCTGGCGTATCCGCATCCGGTGCGCGGGGGCTATCCGGTGCTGACAGACGATCAGATCGCGGCGTTGGTCGGCTATGTGGGCACGCTCGGCGAGCGAGCGGGTTAGCTGGCGCGCGCCAGCGCAGCGCCGCCCTTGACGTAGCCGTGTTCGATGAACCATAGTGCCTGATCACGCATGGTCGCGTCCAGCGGACGGAAGGTGGCGCCCAGCTCGCGGCGCGCTTTTGCCGACGAGACCTCGAAATGACTTTGCAGTGTGGTCAGCGCGCGGCGCGTCACCATCGGTTCGCCGCCTGTGACGCTCGACAAAAGCTCGCTGAAAAATCCCAGCGTCATCCCCACTGGATGTGGCATGGTCGCCAGCGGACGCCGACCGACCGTATCGGTCAGGACGCGCGCTATCTCGGTGGTAGTGGCGTAGCGATTGCTCAGAATGTAGTGTTCCCCGTTTTTGCCGCGCTCCGCCGCGCGGATCATACCGTCGGCGGCGTCGCGGGCATCGACCATGCTCAGTCCGCCAAAGGGCACAGCGGGCGCGGTGCCATTCAGGATCGTGACCAAAAACTGACCGAACGTGGTCGGTCCTACATCGCCGGGTCCAGTGATCAGTACCGGCTTGACCGTCATAATCGGAATGCGATGTGTCTTGCCAAATTCTGCAATGGCGCGGATATTGAGTATTCGCTCAACTTTCAAGTTACAAAAAGAAAACGATCGGCTGATGTCATGACTGCCGCTGCAAACAACCCACGACGCACCCCCAAACAGGAACGCGGGCAGGATCGGGTCGATGCGCTTTTGAATGCCGCCGCCGCGCTGCTGGCAGAGGGTGGGATCGAGACACTGACCACCAACGCCGTTGCCGCGCGCGCCGAGACGCACATCGGCTCGCTCTATCATTTTTTCCCTAATAAAGAGGCGATCCTGCAGGCGCTGTCCGCGCGCTACCTGGAAGACTTGCGCGCCCTTTGGGATACGCTGTTCACCGCCGACGCGATGATCAGCGCACCGACACACGTCCTGATCGACACGCTGATCGAGCGCTTCGCTGAGTTCGAGCTGCACCATCACGGCTTCAATGCACTGTTTTATGGCAGTGGTGCGCCGGACGCGGTACAGGCAGTGTCGGCGCAGATCGGGGGAGAGCTGATCGCCCGGATCGCGGGCGCGCTGGCGCTGCGCTATCCCGATCTGAGCGCTGCATGCCTGACCAGCGCCGCAACGTTGATGCTGGGCGCTGTCAAGACGATCCTGCCCAACGCGCTGCCTGGCATGGGAGCAGAAGCCGAGTCGCTGCGTTATGAGCTGAAGCGGATGCTGCGCGCCTATCTGGACGTGCTGTCCGACCATGCAGGCTAATCTGATGCGCGATCAGCCTGTGCGCACCGTCTCGACAGGATACCACTGCGCCGCACAGCGATTCACCCAGGTATCGACATCGGCGCCGACGATGAACCCGGCGCGCTGTATAGACCGTCCGCCCAGCACACCCATCAGCATCCAGGCGCACGACGCGCACAGACCGAGCAGCAGCAGCGGCGCCAGCAGCGGGATCACATCCGTCCCGATGATCCCGATCGCATTCTTGGTCAGAATGTTGGTCGGCTGCCCCGACCACTCGTTGTACTGCGCCACCAGTCCGCCGATTACGCCCTGATCGCGCCCCAACGACATGGTGCAGTAGTCGTCCGCCATCAGCCGCGCGTGCCAGCCGAGAAACGCCGCCAGCAGCAGCGGCACGATCAGGAATCCGAGCGCGATAGCGAGGGGGCGAACAGTGAAACGCGATCCAGCCTGAGTGATCGTATCGCGCAACATAGACTCCTTGACGTGAAAATCATCGCTGCGATCATCGCGTGTCGCGTCGATCCTGTCAACCACGCCGACTCTGACATGTCGGGACGCGCCACCAGCGCGAAGCATTGATGCACTTCGCACAAAGATTGGCTCATTTCGTCCATAATCGATTACACTGGGTCGCATAAGCCGCTGAAGGCTTACTTAGTTCAAAAAGGTTGGATCATGAAGAAACGTCTCCTTTTGTTGATCGTTGTAACTCTGCTGGCGGCGATGCTGATCGCGCCTGTCGCGGCACAGGATCGTCCCGATCTGCTGATCTGGGCGGACATCACTCGCGCCCCGGCTCTGGAAGAACTGCTCGCCCAGTTCTCCGAGGAATTCGGCGTCACCGCAGAAGTGCAGGAAATCGGGTTTGGCGACATCCGCTCCAATCTGACGATTGCCGGTCCCGCTGGCGAGGGTCCTGACATCCTGATCGGCGCCCACGACTGGCTCGGCGAGTTCATCCAGAACGGCATCATCGTCCCGATCGATCTGGGCGACAAAGCAGCGGAATTCTCACCCAGCGCGCTCGACCTGTTCACGGTCGATGGCGTCCTGTACGGAATGCCCTATGCAGTCGAAAATCTGGCGTTCTTCCGCAATACCGATCTCGTGCCCGATGCCCCTGAGACCTGGGATGAAGTCTTCACCATCAGCCAGGAACTCGTGGACTCCGGCGCCGCCGAAGCGGGCTGGGTGCTGCCCAATACCGCCAGTTACGATTTTTATCCGGTCATGAGCGCGTTTGGCGGCTATGTGTTCGCGCGCAACGAAGACGGCACCTTCAACCCCGGTGACGTGGGTATCGGCAGCGACGGCACGATCGCCGCTGGCGAATATGTCAAGCAGTACGTGGACGGTGGCTACATCACCCCCGGTATCGACGGCGACGTGATGGTCACGTTGTTCACCAGCGGCGACGCCGCCATGATGATGACCGGACCCTGGTTCCTCAACCGCGTCCGCGAGTCGGGTGTGCCGTTCGCCATCAGCGACATCCCGGCGGGTCCTGCTGGACAGGGCGCGCCTTTCATTGGCGGTCAGGGCTTCATGATCAGCGCCTTCAGCGAGAATCAACTGCTGGCACAAGCCTTCCTGACTGACTTCATGGCGACCAGCGACGCGATGCTGGCGATGTACAACATCGATCCCCGCCCCCCGGCATACCTGCCGGCGCTGGAGTCGATCACCGAAGAAGCGATGGGGCAGTTCCAGTCGGCGGGCGCCAACGGTATCCCGCAGCCCGCGATCCCGGAAATGGCGTCGGTGTGGGGATCATGGGGCAACGCGCTCCAGTTCATCATCAATGGCGAGCTGGAACCCGCTGACGCCTACACCCAGGCGGAAGCCCAGATCGTGGAAGCGATCGGCACGATCAGTGCCGCGCCCACCAGCGTCGCGCTGGTCGGCACCATTCAGACCTTCCTGGGCTGCCCTGGTGACTGGGATCCGGCTTGTGAGGCTGCCTTCATGACCGATAACGGCGACGGCACCTACTCGATCACCACCAGCGCCATCCCGGCTGGCGAATACGAGGGCAAGATCGCCTTCGACGGCAATTGGGATCGCAATTTCGGCGTCGATGGCACTATGGGCGGCGATAATTACATGTTCACCGTCCCCGCAGACGGCACCGAGCTGACGTTCACCTTCAACACTGCCGACAACGTCCTGACGATCGACGGCGCCAGCTAAATTCGTGGCAACAGCAGCAGCGCGGGTGGGCGACTCAGGCGGGTCGCCCACCCCTTCGCTGAACCTGGCAGCCGCCGTTCAAGTCGTGCTGGTTCTGCTCGTCGATGCGTTTGGCGGCTGGCTGGCGTTCAACATTTTTCAGGATGGAAATTTGTTTTTTGCGCTGGCGATCGTTGCAACGCTGGTGCTGATCACCGCGATCGTCCTGATACCGAGCCTGTGGCCCCTGAAATGGATATCGCCCGCGCTCGCTTTAATGATCCTTCTTTCAATCTACCCGCTGCTCTATACGGTCTATATCGCCTTTACCAATTACAGTGACGGACACCGCTACACCAAAACCGAGGCGATCGAGCTGTTAGGCGAGCGGCGCTATCTGCCTGAAGGCGGATCGAGCTACGCCTCCACCCTGTACCAGAATGCCGATGGCGCCTTTGCGCTGTGGCTGATCAATGACGCGGGTGAGAGCTTTTTCGCCACCGGCGACGGCGCATGGACTGCGGTCACGGGAGAGGCGCCCGCCGACTACAACGGCTTTGCGCCACTGGAAGGCGGCGCGGTCTTCCGTGCCTTGAGCGCGGTGGACGGCGTGACCTTCGGTGACGAGGCGAACGGTGTGCAGGTGCAGTCTCGCAATGAGGCGAGCGGCTTTGCACAGCAGTGGGTATACGATGCGGCGACCGATGCCATCACCGACAGGGCGACCGGGACGGTGTATGTGTCCGACCCTGTACTCGGTGAATTCATCGCGGCGAACGGTAATCCGGCGCCCTTTGGGTATTGGGTCAGCGTCGGCTTCAGCAATTTTTCACGGATCATCGAAAGCACCCTCAGCCAGGGACCGCTGGTGCGGGTGGTGCTGTGGACGATCGGTTTCGCCGTGTTCGGCACATTGAGCGGGTTCGCACTGGGCTTGCTGACAGCGCTGCTGCTCAATGGATCGCATCCGAGCCTGCGCGTCCTGCGCACACTGCTGATCATCCCCTATGCGGTGCCAGGACTGGTGAGCGTGCTGGTGTGGCGCGGGATGCTGAACAGCAACATCGGCATCATCCCGGAAGTGCTGACCTCGATCTTTGGCGCGTCACCCCCTTTCAGCAGCGATCCAGGCTGGGCAAAAATAGCGATCCTGCTGGTCAATGTATGGTTCGCCGCGCCCTACTTCATGCTGATCGCCAGCGGTGCGCTGCAATCGGTTTCATCATCGGTATACGAGGCGGCGGAAGTGGACGGCGCGTCGGCATGGACTTCCTTCTGGCAGATCACACTGCCGCTGGTGCTGGTGGCACTGGGTCCGCTGCTGATCGCCTCGGTCATCTTCAATTTCAATAACTTCTTTTTGATGGAGGCGATGTTCGGCGGCGGTCCGCCGATCGCGGGCACCTCGGCGCCCCCGGTCGGACACACCGACAACCTGATCAGCTATACCTACCGTCTGGCGTTCAGCGCGGGCGGCACCAAAGATTACGGACTGGCGTCGGCGCTTGGTGTGGTCATCTTCATCATCGTCGGTCTGCTGACACTGGTACAGTTCCGCTTGACGCGGTCATGGGAGCAGGTGAGCGAAAGTGTCTGACGCAGCGATCACTTCCAACGTTCCGCGCGCCGATGTGGGCAGCGTCCCGGCACCGCGCGCGCCATTTTCATTGGGCAAGACCATCCTGTTCATCCTGCGGGCGCTGCTGATCGCGTTCTTGATCGCTTTTGCGCTGTTTCCGGTGCTGTGGGGCATCTCGGCGTCGTTCAATCCGAGCGGCAGCATGGCGAGCCAGACCTTGATCCCTCAGGGCATCGACAGCACCGAAAAGCTGTTCCGCAATTACACCCGTCTGTTCAACGATCCGCAGATTCCATTCTGGCGCTGGGTGGGCAATTCGCTGTTCGTCGCCGGGTTCTCGGCGATTAGTGTGGTGACGATCTCGTCGTTGAGCGCCTATGCCTTCTCGCGCTTCCGCTTCAAATATCGGCGCAACCTGCTGTTGGGTATCTTTCTGGTACAGGTATTCCCGAACGTGCTGGCGATCGTCTCGATCTACCTGATGCTGCTGCAGATCGGCAAATACATCCCGGCGCTCGGTCTCGATACCTACGGCGGGCTGATCATGATCTATATCGGCGGCGGCATGGCGGTCAATATCTGGCTGATGAAGGGCTTCTTCGACACCGTGCCGCGCGACATCGACGAGTCCGCGATGGTGGACGGCGCCACGCCCTCGCAAACCTACTGGTTGCTGATCTTCCCGCTGGTGCGTCCTGTCCTGGCGGTGGTCGGACTGCTGGCGTTCACGGGCACGCTCAACGACTTTCTGCTGGCGCGCGTGCTGCTCACCGACCGTCAAAACTGGACGCTGATGGTCGGGCTGTACAGCTTCGTCGAGGGCAAGTTCAGCGACGACTGGGGTGTATTCGCGGCGGGCGCGCTGCTGACCGCTATCCCGGCAGTGATTCTGTATCTCTTTTTGCAGCGCTATATCGTCAGTGGGCTGACCGCTGGCGCCGTGAAGGGATAATCCGACGTGGAAGTCATTTTCGGCACGTTCGCCAACGATCAGCTCAAGCTCATTCAGCACCGCGCGGCGGGACGGGGCATCCAGCACCATCACACCATCGCGCCAATCGATCCACTGCCTGGTGATCCGGTGACGCTGTGTGCGTGGGTGGGTGTCGATACCGAGGTCGATTATCTGATGTGCTACTACACGACCGACGGACTCGAACCCGTCGGTCAGTTTGGGGAGAGCGATGGCGCGCAAATCGCGCCTTTCCGTCCGATCGCAGCGGAGTGGGACAATCTGCTGTGGGGCTACCGAATGCGCTGGGAAGTACAGCTCCCTGGTCAGGTCGATCGCACGCTGGTGCGCTACCGGATCGGCGGCTGGCGCGAAGGCGGCGAAGAACTGTTCGCCGACTTTCCCGATGTAACGACGATCGGAGAAAATGCGGCGGTCGCCTATTTCAAGGGGACAGACCCCGCCACGCTGCCCGATCCGCCGCCGCGTCATGCCGGCGGCACGGTGTTCACCTACCGCGTCGATACCATGAGCGCGCCCGCCTGGATGCGCGACGCAGTGATTTATCATCTGTACGTCGATCGCTTTTATCCCGGCGACGGCAAAGAGTGGATTCAGACCGCCGACGTGCATCATCTGATGGGCGGTACGCTCGACGGCGCGCGGCAGAAGCTCGGCTATCTGCAAGACCTGGGCATCACCTGCATCTGGCTCAGCCCGACCTGGGCGTGCACCAGCTATCACGGCTACGACATCACCGACTTTTGCAGCACAGCCGAACATCTGGGTGGAGACGCTGCGCTGCATCGCTTCATCGACGCTGCGCACGCGCGCGGGATGCGGGTACTGCTCGATCTGCCCTGCAATCACATGAGCGATCAGGCGCCGCTGTTCCAGGAGGCGCGCGACAACCCTGCCAGCACGCACCGCGACTGGTTCACCTTTGACGACTCGCCGACGGGCTACCGCGCCTTCTTCAATTTGCCCAGTATGCCGCAGATTAATTTGCAGCATCAGGGCGCGCGCGGCTGGATGATCAACGTAGCGCGCTACTGGCTGCGCGAATTCGACGCCGACGGCTTTCGCCTCGATTACGCTCTTGGACCCAGCACCGACTTTTGGACGTATTTCACGGCGAGCTGCAAAGATGAGAAGCTCGATACCGTCTATCTGGGCGAGGTGATCGACTCGCCGGGCGTGCAGCGCGCCTACATCGGGCGGCTCGACGGCTGTCTCGATTTTTTTGCCAACGAGGGACTACGCAAGACCTTCGGCTGGAAGACGATGACGCAGGCGGAATTTGACCGGGTGATGACGCGCAACCGCGCCTACTTCCCACCCGGATTTGTGCTGCCTGCTTTCCTCGACAACCACGATATGAACCGCTTTCTGCACATCGCGGGCGGCGACAAGGAGGCGCTGCGTCAGGCGTTCGGCGCGCTGATGCGGCTGCCGAATGTCCCGATCGTGTACTACGGCACCGAGGTCGGCGTCAGCCACGCGGTCAGCGCCCAGGTCGGCGGGCTGGATGTGAGCCGTGAGGCGATGCTGTGGGGCGCCGATCAGGACGCGGCGCTGCTGGCGGATTTTGCCGGGATGATCGCGGGGCGCCGGGCGTGAGTTGGGGTATACTCGATAGTACGATCGTCTGAACGAAGGCTGTCCAAAATGACTGTCTAGACGCAGTTCATGATGTTTGTGCTTTCCGACGAAGAACGCGATCTTTTGCAGGATTTTGCCGACGAACACGGGATAGACGACGTGCGCCTCGCCGTAGGAATTCTGCTGCGTGAATACATCCAGGTCATGGATGCACTGTGGGAGATCAAGCTCGCACAGCCCAATACGACGCTTGATGCGCTGATCGCGCAGGTTGACCGCGATGCACAGGCTGATCAAATAGTTTTAGCAAGAGGCGCGGCACCACTATAGACGGGAACAACGTGCGCGCTGGGACGATCGTCCCGTCCAGGCATGACGATCCCGTCACATCCCCGTCACATTTTTACGCCGACTCGCTGGTACAGTGTGATCAATGGCAGCACACACGCAGGAGTCGGCAGACATGCCCACCACCAGACGCGATTTTCTCCGTTTCAGCGCCGCCGCCGGGGGCGCGCTCGCCGCATCCACACTGATCGCGGATGTCGGCACTCATATCGCCGACGCCCAGAGCAGTACCCGCCCGTCCGCCAGCTTTGACGCCGCGCTGCACGCCCTCAATCGCATCAGCTACGGCGCCCGACCCGATGATGTAGTGCGCATCGGGGCGATCGGCATCCCGGCGTACATCGACGAACAGCTCGCTCCCGACTCGATCGACGATACCGCGATGGACGAGCGGCTGCTCGCACACCCGATTTTGCGTATGAGCCGCGAAAACGCCCACGCGCTCGGTTTCGACGGGCGCACGCAGACCGCGCTGATGCACGGCTTTCTCGTCCGTGCGAACCACAGCCAGCGTCAGTTGTTCGAGCGCGTCGTCGAATTCTGGACCGATCATTTCAATATTCCGATCGATGATCTGGCGCCCGACCTGATCGTCATGCACCGCGAGGTCATCCGCCGTCATGCCTTTGGGCGGTTCCGCGATCTGGCGTTCGGGGTGGCACGCAGCCCTGCCATGCTCACCTTCCTGGACAACACCTACAGCACCGCCGAACACCCCAACGAGAATTACGCCCGTGAACTGCTGGAGCTGCACACGCTCGGCGTCGATGGTGGGCATTACAGCGAAACCGACGTGAAAGAAGCCGCCCGCGCCCTGACCGGATGGCAGGTGCATGACGGGACAGACGACGGCTTTTTCTTCAACAGAGACGACCACGATGGCGAAGCCAAGACCATCCTGGGGGTGACCATGCCCGCCGGACGCGGCATCGAGGACGGGCTGCACCTGCTCGACCTGGCGGTTCACCACCCAGCGACGGCGCGCTTCATCTGCCGCAAGCTGTGCGTGCGCTTCGTCTCGGATCGACCGTCAGACGCCTTGGTCGAGAGCGCGGCGCAGGTGTGGGAGGCGAACGACGGCGCGATCGTCCCGGTGCTGCGTCACATCCTGACTTCCGACGAATTCGCGTCGTCGGCAGGGCTGAAAATGCGCCGCCCCCTGGAATTTTTCGTCGCGGCGCTGCGCGCGACCGGGGCGCACTTTCGTAACGAGTGGACGCTGGGGGAGACACTGACCGCGCTCGGTCAGGCGCCTTACAGCTGGGCACCGCCGAATGGCTATCCCGACGTGGCAGGCGCCTGGCTCGGATCGGGGATGCTGCTGGAACGCTGGAATACCGCCATCCTGATCACCCATCAGGCTTACAGCGAACAGTGGACGGAGGTCGAGACCGACATTCGCGCCCGCATCGGTGACCCGGCGACGGTCGGTGCGTTGGTCGATGCAGTGGCGAACCAGGTGTTCGCGGCGCGGCTGCCCGACGACGCCCGCGCGACCTTCATCGCCTTTGTACGGGACGACAGCGACGAGTCCGCCCCGGTGACGTCGCGCGTGATCGCCGACAAGCTCGGTATGCTGTATGGGCTGATGCTGGCGTCGCCCCACTTTCAATGGACGTAAATCATGCCAAAACACCGGGGCTGTACACATTGTCCATTGAAACAGTGCCGCATGAAGGCGGTGTCCGCCGCACCTGCACCCACCATCGTCACCCGCACACGATCCGTAGAGACGCATAACAATGCGTCCATTAGCAACGCACAAGGACACAACGACATGACCTCACGACGTGACTTTTTACGCGGCATGACCGGGATCGGCGCGATCGGAGTCAGCAAGGCGCTGTTCCCCGCCTGGATGCCGCGACTCGCTTTCCGCGCCCCGCAGAGCCAATCCGGGAACGGGCGTCCTGGTGACATCCTGGTCGCCATTTTTCTGCGCGGCGGGATCGATGGCTTGAGCGCGGTGGTGCCTTACGGCGACGGTGCGCACTATTACGATCAGCGTCCGACCCAGGCGGTCAGGGAACCGGGTGCGGGGGCGAACGCAGCGCTCGACCTGGACGGCTATTTTGGGCTGCACCCCGCGCTGGCGCCGCTGCTGGACGTGTACCGCGAAAACGCGCTGGCGGTCGTCCACGCCACTGGGTCGATCGACCCGACCCGCTCGCATTTCGACGCCATGCAGTTCATGGAATACGGCACCCCTGGCAGCAAGACCACTGGCACTGGCTGGATCGGGCGTCATCTGGAGACAGCGGCATGGGGCAGCGACTCGCCCTTCCGAGCGGTAGGGATGGGATCGATGGCGCCCACGTCGCTGCGCGGATCGGTCGCGCCGCTGTCGCTGCGTTCGATCGGCGATTTTCATCTGCGCGGACGGGTCGATGAGCTGCACCGGGCGCAAGCCGCGTTGGGCAGTCTGTACGGCACGATGGCGCCCGCCGATATGATCGGCGTCCAGGCGAAGCTGGTGTTCGAGACGATCGATCTGCTGCAAGGACTGAGCGCCAATGCCTACATCCCCGCCAACAGCGCCGATTACCCGACCGACGACGAGGGCTTTGGCATGGGTCTCAGGCAGATCGCACAGTTGATCAAGGCGGATGTCGGACTCGAAGTCGCCACCATCGACCTCGGTGGGTGGGACACTCACGAAAATCAGGGCACGCACGGCGGTTTTTTCAATGACCACCTGGGGACATTCGCGCGCGGACTGGCAGCATTTTACGCCGATCTGCACGACCACATGGGCAATGTCACCGTCGTGACCATGAGCGAGTTCGGTCGGCGTGTCGAGGAAAATGCCAGCCAGGGCACCGATCATGGGCACGGCAATTTCATGATGGTGATGGGCGGCGGCGTCAACGGCGGGCGAGTCTATGCCGACTGGCCCACGCTGGCGCCGGAACTCCTGAATGATGGCGATCTGGCGATCACCACCGATTACCGCGATGTGCTGGCGGAGGTGTTGACGGGGCGCGTGCTGAATCCGGCGCTCGACCGCATCTTCCCCGGTTTCACACCGACCGCGCGCGGGATCATCGTGCCGCGCTAAGACCGCGAAGTCACAAGACCCTGCATCATCACGCATACTGGGCATGGCGTGCCATGCCCCTACCTTTTGGAGAATTCGCCATGATTCGTTTCAGACCCATTATGATCATCCTCGCCGCGCTGCTGCTGACCGTCGCAGCCGCCCACGCCCAGACCGACGACGAAAAAGCCAGCGCGCTGATCGCCATCGTCGCCGATCAACCGCCGTTCGATACCTGGCTGACCCAGTATCCTGACTGGCAGGCGAACGCCAACGACGACGACGAGGACGGCATCTGGTTCGTCGAATTTTACGACGAGTCCTGGGAAGAATGGCTCGGCTATGCCAACATCGACACCACCACGCTGACCTTCGTCGATTATTCCGCGCCGCTCCCGCTGTCCGAGGACGAGTACGACATCCAGTTGAAGCGCGTCACGACCTACATCATGCAGGACGCCGAGGTGCTGGGCTGGCTGAACGAGGTTCCCGACCGCTGGGACACCTATTTCGACTTCAATCGCTGGGAACGATACTGGGAACTCAATTTCTACCGGGGTATCCGCGCGGTGCAGGTGCAGGTACAGATCGACGAGAACGACGACGTTTACATCGAGGCGATCGTCGATCCCAACGCGCTCGATGAGGAAGAGGCACTGGACGCAGCCCGCAACAGCGCCGTGCAGCTAGCCTATGGCGCCGATGGCATCTGGGAGGCGCTGGACGGTCACGATGAATGGGAGACCTACGTCGAGTGGCAGCACGACGCAGTGTGGAGTGTGAGTTTCATCGCCGCAGAAGAAGCGCGCTTCTATGCGCTGGTCGATCTGGACAGCGAGACCATCCTGGAGACCGGGACGTAGCAGCGGATCAGGAATTGCGAGGGGTTGGCAGGTGGGACGCATAACCATGCGTCCCTGCGCGATATATTTCGCGCCTTCGCGCCGTGCTGTTCAATCTTTTATCTCTGCTTTTCTGCTCCTCTCTGTTTTTCTTTCTGACGGACTGCTACACCGTCAGGCTGATGCTCTCCAGCGGCGCGCGACTGGCGATCACCTTCAGCCATTCAGGATACGCCCATGCGATCGGTTGCAGCAGCAGGTGCAACCGTTTTTCGGGCACATCCGCGAGCGGCAGTCGTTCGTGCGTGCGTAGGTGATAGGCGGCATACCCGACCGAGTCCGTCCAGGCGTTGACCATCGCGTAATGCTGTGCCATCGTCTTGCCGGGCAGTGCGTGCATCTCGACCAGGAACCGTGATTTGGCGTGAGAGGCGATCGTCCGTGCCCCTTCCAGCGCGCGCACTTCCGCCCCCTCGATGTCGATTTTAATGAAATCGGGCACGCCGAACTGTGCTGCCAGCGTGTCGAGCGTGCTGGTCGGCACCTGCATCGACTCGTTGCGCTTTGCCGCCGTGTGCGCACGCTCGTTGTACACGCTGCCCGCAGACCCCGTGCCCGTCGTCCAGAGCGTGACCTGCTGATCGTCGGCGGTATCGGCAAATGTGCATACCAATCGCGCATACTGAATCAGATGATTTAGGATCAGGTTTTCGGCGGCGATCGCCAGCGCCGCGGGATTGGGGTCGATCAGCGTGATCTGTCTGACGCTCGGAGACAGCAGCATGATCAGCGCCGCCTGACCGACATTGCTGCCCACGTCGAACACCATTTCGGCACGCAGCGCGCACGCCAGCAGCCAGGCGGCATCGCTTTCAATTTCGCTGATCACCGCCCCTTCGCGCACGCGCAGCGGTCGTCCGAGCAGCGTGACATCGACCAGCGGAGGAGGCAGCCTGAGCAGCAGCCGATAGGCGGTCTGCGCTTTGTGGAGCAGAGAAGTCCGGGTATCCAATGTAAATCCTTTATTTTGTGCGCATGATCTGCCGTATTACGCGCCCACGATTGTAACGTTGATCCAGCGTATATGCCCGCCGCGCAGATGCCAGTTACCTTCGAGCCGGATCGTCACGCGCGCATCATCGATGTGGCGTATTTCGATATTGCTGATGGTGGTCAGCGCCGACGCCGGCAGACGATACTCGGTCTCCAGCAGCGTGAGCCGCGCGCCTGTGATGACCCCGCCCCCGCCGAGTAGCGCGCGTGTCAGGGCGATCGGGTGGTCGCGGGTGCCGTCGGCGCCGGGGGCGTCGTGAGCAGTGACGTAGACGATGTGCGTCGGCTCTGGCGGTGGCTCTAGAACCACGATGTCCTGCGCGGGAACACGATCGGGAATCGGCGGTTCATCGCTGATTGGTACTGCCATCGCGCCGCGCGGCATCCATAAATGAGCCGCGCTGCCGATCGCCGCGCCTTGCAACAACGCCAGCAGCAGCCGACGCCGTGACCAGCGTGGTCGTAAATGAGCGTGCATCGGGAAGGTGTCTCGTCTGCCTACGGAGTGGGTATCGCCGTGCGCTGGCGCCAGCTGGCGTAGATTTCCTCGAAGATGACCGGCAGCGATTTGGTGATCGCCCAGCCTGGATAGTGGGCGCCGATCTTGCTCAGGTCGGAGATGTAGCAGATGTGATCGCCTTCACGCGCTTTTTCGACGTACTCGTAACGCATCGGCTGCCCGCTCAGGGCTGTCGCCGCATCGAACGCCTCCAGAATCGAGACGGAATTGGCGCGTCCACCGCCCAGATTGTAGACCTCGCCAGGACGCGGCGCCTCGTAGAAGCGTTCGATCAGCCGGGCGACATCGTGCGCGTGGATGTTGTCGCGCACCTGCTTGCCTTTGTAGCCGTAGATTTTGTAGGTGCCTCCGGTCGCGTTGACCTTGATCAGATAGCTCAGGAAACCGTGCAGCTCGACGCCGCTGTGATTCGGTCCAGTCAGGCAGCCGCCGCGCAGACAGACGGTCTTCAATCCAAAGTAGCGTCCGTATTCCTGAGTCATCACGTCGGCGGCGACCTTCGACGCGCCGAAGATCGAATGTTTGGCGCGGTCGATGCGCAACTCCTCACGCACGCCGCCCCAATCGGTGGGGTCGGCGTAGTCCCAGCGGGTCTCATGTTCGACCAGTGCCAGATCGTTGGGCGCATCGCCATAGACCTTATTGGTCGAGAGCAGCACAAAGACCGCCTCTGGCGCATGGCGACGAGTCGCCTCCAGCAGATTGAGCGTCCCGCCCGCGTTCACGTCGAAATCGTCGAAGGGGCGCGCCGCCGCCAGATCATGGCTCGGCTGCGCGGCGGCATGGACGATCAGATCGGGCACGATCGCCTCGACGCACGCCGACACGCCCGCACGGTCGCGGATGTCCAGTTCATGATGAGTGAAGCGGCGGCAGCTCGCCAGCAGACGCTGTTGATTCCAGCGCGTATCGCCAGCGGCGCCGAAAAAGTCGGCGCGCATATTGTTATCGACGCCGTGTACGTCCCAGCCCAGGGCGTCGAAATAGGCGACGACCTCCGAGCCGATCAATCCGCTGGAACCCGTGACGAGCAGTTTAGGCATTGGAATTTACCGGATGGATGGGATGTGAAAAATCGCGTTTATGCTGTCACGATACAAGACCGCGCCTGACATTGCAAGTGCAGTCACGCACGCAATCCCTGACCCCCGACCCCTTCTTTCACAACGAGAGAAGGGGAGAGCTGCGTCCGCATCCAGGACGATGCGTCCGCACGATTAACGAACTACCCGTCAGCGCAGCCCACTTCTTTGCTGGCTGCGCCGCGAGATCGAGTCGATGATCACCGCCGCCAACAGCACCAGCCCGGTGATGATGAACTTGATCGACGACGGAAAGCCAGGGATCAAGCCAAGACCGTTGTCGATGCTGGCGATGATCAGGGCGCCCAGGATCGCGCTGCTGACCAGTCCGCGCCCGCCGAACAGACTGGTGCCGCCGATCACCGCCGCCGCGATCGAGTTGAGCAGCAGGTCGCCGCCGCCCGCCTCGGCGGACACCGATCCCAGGCGCGATGCCAGGATGATCCCGCCCACGCCCGCCATCACGCTGGAGATCATGAAGACGATGATGCGGATCGCCTCGACGCGCACACCTGCGCGCCGCGCCGCCTCTTTGTTGCCGCCGATGGCGTAGATATAGCGTCCGAGCCGGGTCTGCCCGGCGATATAGCTCAGCACAATCAGCAGGGCGAGCAGCAGCACGCCGATGAAGGGCAAGCCGCGATCCTGATTGCAGATATAAACGATCCCGATCGCCATGATGCTCAGGATGCCCGTCTCGATGGCGATGAACCCGATCGGCTTGGTCGCCAGCCCATTGGCGCGCCGCGTGCTGTAGGTGCGTAGCTGGGTGAAGGCGAACAGGGCGATCAGCACGATGCAGATGATCCAGCCCACGAGCGGCGGAAAGAACGACAGCGACAGCCCGCGCACGATCGGATCGCCAATGATGACCGTGCCACCCCGACCGACTATTCCCAGGACGACCCCGCTCCACGCCAGCGAACCCGCCAGCGTCACCACGAACGAGGGGAGGCGAAAATAAGTGGTGATCCAGCCGTGCAGCGCGCCGATCGCCAGCATCGCGGCAAAGGCGATCGCCATCGCGATGAACCAGGGCAGCTCGTAGGGCGGACGCAGCAGCACCGCCACGCTCACCCCGGCGACCGCGCTGACATAGCCCGCGCTCAGATCGATCTCGCCTAAGAGCAGCACGAATACCACGCCGTAGGCGATGGCGGCGATGCCCGCCATTTGCAGGATCAACTGCACGATGTTGCGTGGAGTCAGAAAATTGGAATTCTGGGACTGGAAGATGATGGCGATCATCACAAAGCCGAGGATGATCGGCAGCGAGCCGATGTCGCCGCCGCGTATGCGCTTGATCGCCGCGCTGAAGTAGGTGCCGAAGCTCTGTTGTTCCTGGCTGGCGAGCAGCGCGCTTGATTGTGGAGGGACCAGATTGGGCGCGCTCATGACACTTCCGCCTCCGCCATGCCGGGGACGACCTTCAGGCGTCCGGCGGTGATCGCGTGGACGATCTCCTGCTGGTTGGTAGACGCGCGCTCGAAGATGCCGATCATATGTCCGAGGCGCAGCACCGCGATCCGATCCGCCACCTCGAAAATGTCGTGCAGATTATGGCTGATCAGCGCCACTGCCAGCCCGCGATCCGCCAGGCGGCGCACCAGATCGAGCACCTGGCGCGTCTGCGCCACGCCGAGCGCGGCGGTCGGCTCGTCCAGGATCACCAGTTTCGAGTTCCACATCACCGCTTTGGCGACAGCGATCGACTGGCGTTGCCCACCGGACAGCGACGCGACGGGCAGCCGCACCGAGCGCAGCGTCGTCACCGACAGACTGGCGAGTGTCTCGACGGCTTTCTGCTCCATCGATGCCTCGTCCATGCGCGCGAATGGCAGGCTGCTGTTGACTTTCTCACGTCCCAGGAACATGTTGGCGACCACATCGAGATTGTCCGCCAGCGCCAAATCCTGATACACCACCTCGATACCGAGCTGTGATGCCTCGCGCGGGCTGCCGATCGACACCTTTTTGCCGTCGAAGCGCACTTCGCCCTCGTCGAAATTGTAAATTCCGGCGATACCCTTGATCAGCGTGGACTTGCCCGCGCCGTTGTCACCGACCAGCGCGACGACCTCGCCCGCGCGCACGTCGAAATCGACCTCGGTCAGCGCCTGGATGGCGCCAAACCGTTTGGTCACTTTGATACATTGAAGGAGAGGTTCGGCTGCCATGTTAATCAAACCTTTTTATTTTTGATCGATTCAATTCAGGAAAATAAAAAGGGGCGCGGGATGACCCGTGCCCCTTTTTTGAAAGCGGAAATCTTAGCTGCCGATGGTCTCGACGGTGCAGAGTGCCTCGAATTCGCCCACGCAGATTTCGTCGCGTGTGCGGAAGCCGTCAGCGATCACGGTCTCTTCGATATTGTCGATGGTCACCGCGACGGGCACCAGCAGCACCGAGGCGATATCGTTGGTGCCGTTGTTGACGCTCTTGTCCGCCATCATCGAGGTGTCGGCGTCTTGCAGCAGCGCGATCGCCAGGGCAGCAGCGGCTTCAGCCTGTGCCTTGATCGCCTTGTAGACGGTCATGCTCTGGCGTCCGGCGAGGATGTTCTGGATACCGCCGATGGTGGCGTCCTG
>Ga0163154_10002267_pt1 | contig 28340 bp, 24 predicted proteins | sample OliLakLV19MP9P1_FD_148649 | JGI IMG/M metagenome (GOLD analysis project Ga0163154, IMG submission 148649) | Freshwater microbial mat bacterial communities from Lake Vanda, McMurdo Dry Valleys, Antarctica - Oligotrophic Lake LV.19.MP9.P1 | ecosystem: Environmental > Aquatic > Freshwater > Lake >... | reverse complement strand
AGAAACCGCACAACCCCAAAGGGGTTGCGTCTCAATTTAAATGAATAGGATGCCCGCGAGTTCTCAAGACGAATACCAGAGGGATTCCTCCCCAATCTTAGAGTTGCCGAGCTACCCCAATGTAGACGATCAAACTTTGCAGCCGATTCCATATAAGTTACAAGACTTATGGCGGACTACACTAGGTATCACACGACGCCCTGATTCCACGAAGTTTTATTACCTCACTTTTTTGAACCGTGCTATAACAGGGGGCATGGAAAAACCGTGTTGGTGTCGCGCCTTTATGGCTCGAGTATTGAAAGTACAATCTTTTGTAACCGCCCCCCTCTTTTGCCTAATACTCCCATTCTCGTTAATCTTCGTGGGATGTGCCGGAGGGTCGCCCCCGAAAAAAACCGGCTCGATCCAAACTCCGGTGCCGCCCACCGAAAAAAAACCTGCGACCTTTCCTGTTTCAGGGCGAGTCGCCTCAGTGAGTGATCGCGAGAACCTTTGCGTCATAGATTTTACGGGGTCACACATCCCAGAAGAAGGCTCCATACTTCACGTTCTCCGTGACGGAAAATTAGTCGGGACGATAAAAGTCTCAAACCTAGTTCGTCCTCCCCTTGTCACGGCCGACATAAGCACGGGCTCCATTCAACGCGGCGATAAGGTTCAAAATGATATCCGTTGAACGTGCGCAATTAGATATAGCGGAACAAATAGCAAAACTCACCCGCGTGACGGAATCAGTTCCACTCATGGATGCGTACGACAGGGTGTGCGCGGAAACAATATTTGCCGAATATGATCTACCCCCCTTTAAAAGCTCGTCCATGGATGGATACGCCGTCATAGCCGCAGACACAGAGTCGGCAGCCCCGAAGACCATATTGGACCTCGATATTATTGGAGAACAACCCGCAGGAGCAGATTTAGGGTTGGCGTTGCGCCCAGCCACCTGTGTTCGCATATTTACCGGGGCTCCACTTCCTGCCGGGGCTGACGCCGTCGTGATGCAGGAGGACGTAAAAACTTTAGCTGGGGCGATCTTTCTTGAGGAGCCCGTCGTGCCTGGGAGCTTCGTGCGTCACGCAGGGGAAGATGTCGCATCGGGACAAAAAATTATTGATTCTAGCCTAAAGTTAAACGAACGACATTTGACTCTCCTAGCCGCTCAAGGGCGCAGGATCATCGCTGTCTATAAACGACCACGAGTGGCAATAATCACAACCGGTTCAGAGCTTCGTGCGGCTGGACTTCCCCTGAGGCTTGGTGAAATTTACGAAACAAACGGGCTCATGCTCGCCTTGTTGGTAAAAAAAGCAGGCGGGTTGCCGATTAATCTGCCCCACGTAAAGGACGAACTACCTCCGCTCTTAGCTGCCATTGATGCGGCATTAAAGTGCGATGTCGTGGTTATTGTGGGGGGTATGTCGGTAGGTGAACACGATCTGGTTAAGATCGCCTTAACCCGCAAGAAGGTTCAGCAAAAATTCTGGCGCGTAAAAGTTAAACCTGGGAAACCTTTCCTTTTTTCACTCAAAAATAATATCCCGATTTTCGGGTTGCCGGGAAATCCGGTGTCGGCTTTTGTGACCTTCCATCTCTTCGTCAAACCTGCGCTCGAACTCATTCAAAACGTCACGTTTGAAGAGAGGATGACCTCACTCACGGCTTCAGAGAAATTAATTAATGAAGACGAACGGGTTCATTACGTGCGGGGAACTATCTCAAAAGGTTTTGTTCGTCCTTCGGGAAGACAAGGATCACATATCCTGAGCTCACTTGCGACCAGTGATTGCCTCATTCGTGTGCCGGGCAATACCACTATCCAACCCGGGTCAAAAATACTCTGTCAGCTGTTGTGAGAAATGACCGACTTAAAAAGAGCCCGTTCGTAAATCTTTGGGCACAGCCAAATAAAGCAAACTGGCAAGACAAGCTGTAACCACTCCGATAATCATCATCAATTTCGCCGGACCTGCCCAACGGAATAGGTGTCCGCTGATCAGCAACAGCTGAGGCACAATAAACGCCGCAGCAAAAACCATCCCGCGCGCTGCAAAAACACGTCCCCGGCGCGCATTGGAAACACACATTTGCAGACGTGTATCGACTGGAATCATAACTCCCCCTGCACTCATTCCTAATACAACAACACACAAAACCAACAGCGTATAATTGGACAGACCGCTCATGATAAAAACCGCAACTCCCATAATAAAAAAACTAAGGTAAGGCAGGCCCGATTTGTGCGAAATTTTAGGTACTTTGGCAACCACCCACATACCACCGGCAACTCCCAATGCCATGGCGACTGTTAATACCCCCAAAGCAAGACTTTTAAATTCAATTGTGGGGCCGGTCTTTGAAAACACCCTGAGAAACGTCTCCAAACTTCCTGCCAATTGATCCCAGCCTGCGTAATTAATAATCGTTGGATCGGCTATAAAACCAAGTATCACGGGCACAAAAAGACCGAGGATAAAAGTAAAGGCGCCTGATAGAACAACCAACGTGAAGGTTAATCGGTCAGTCACGATTTCGTGAAAACCACCTGTTAACTCATGCCACAACGATTGAAACGGATGCTCGTGGCGCTCTGGTTTTAGATCAGCTTTAATACGGAGAATAAACACCGCGGATAATAACAATGCCGCCGCATTAAGATAAAAACAACTCATGGCTCCTTGACCCGCTGAAAACACAGCAAGATACAATGTCACCAGCAAGACCCCAAGGCAGTTGGCAATGATGCCCGCAGCTGCAGAGAGTGAATTGGCCATCATGAGTTGATGCTGAGGCACAAGCCCCGGAAGTGATGCCTGACGGGCGGGAATGAATATGTGAGACATAATTCCCATGATAAATAAGATAAAATAAACCCCCTTCAACGAGCCTGTCCATGTCCAGATCAGGGCAATGAACACCACTAATATAGCTCTGAGCACATCGGAAACAACCATCACCTTCTGCCGATTAAATAAATCCGCGGGTACTCCAACAAAGGGCCCCAATAAAAGGCCAGGGAGTAAACTGAACAAAAAAATACGTGCGGCTTCCGGCCCGGCTTTCTGACCCGCTTCAATACCAAAAATAATGCTCAGGAGCGCGAATTGATAAAACCGATCACCAATTGATGAAATGATTTGGCCGATCCAGAGACATCGAAAATCATGCACGCGGAGTACATCTCTGAAACCCACTCGTGGTGTCTTTTCATCTCTTTGGGTTTCTAAATCTGACTTCATTTTTTCTTACCTTTACCAGCGGGGTTTTTTACTTTTTCCGAGGAGCCCACTTTTTTCTTTGCTGTCGACTGAACAAGAAAACTACCAATCACCAAGATTAATCCGCTCAGAAATAAGGCGTAAAACAATAACCATATACCCATTCCAGGGAAAATGCTTTCTACGGACCGTTGGAAGGATGAAGCTAATAGGCAGTACCTCAGTATGAAGGCCACCGCTAATACCGCAAACCCCGACATGAGCCACATGGCCCGTTTTCTTATCAATAATGCAAATGCCACGGAAATGATTAATAGGGACGGGCCGAAGTAAATGAGTACGTTTGAATTTGGAAATTGTGATGGCGAAAGCAAAAATACGGTTTCAACAAAAAATACCGCCGTACGTCCACGCGCCGTTTTTTGCTTCAAAGCCTTGGAAATATCCTTACCCGAAATGCCGTAAAAGGGATCCGTCATAGCTACTGACCATTCCCTTTTTCCGGGGCTAAACATGAGTGCCCAATCCACATCTCCCGAAAGTCCCAGTTCTTGCGAAGCTTTCTGCGTGGCCTTGCCGCCTTTAAAATGCGCCCCCCCAATTTTGATCCAAGGAAGGAAAAGGCTCACAACGGCCATTACTCCCATAAATACCAAAAGTGTAAGTACGATTTTTCCCTTCATAAAAGGGATGTTAAAGCCGGATCAGATAAATTGGGCAAGCGCTATTATGTCCATCTACCCCTCACACCATAGGAACGGGTAAAAATCACTTCTTAAAAAACCTGTAAATCCTTAAGATGTTTGAACTAAATGTAATCTTATTATGAAAGGTATTGAATTTATTGAAATTACAATTTATCAGCAATTTACAGAACTATTTACTGAACTTTATTTAGTTTAGACCGTTGGATTGTGGTAAGGTTGTGGTTCAGTGCACCCATACTACATCCATACGGTTATTAAAAAGGCTTGGTTACTCCTGCTTTTATGTAGCCCATTGGCCCTTAAAGGTGGGGACATTTATTGGAATTTAAATACTAACGGCAACTGGGATGTGAATGCAAATTGGAGCCCCGCAACTGCTCCGGGTAGTAACGATGGCGCTTTCTTCACAAACCGAGCCGCGTCAAGTATTACCGTAACTCTTGCTGCCGGTAATACTCAACTTAAGGCCATCGACTTTAATGCAACAAATGCTTACGCAATTGCCGGCGGCGCTACGAGTGCGCTTCTACTTAATGTGGCAGGAACGAATTTCAGCTACAACAACTCGGGCAATGTCACTATCGACGTTCCGATTGTTAACAAACAGGATTCAATCTGGGCGGGGAATGGTTCGGGCCTCCTCACAGTAAATGGTGCTGTCTCCATGGGAAACAGTGGTCGCACTCTAACTAAGCAAGGAAGCTTTACCTTGGTTCTCACAAACGATAACAATTTCGGGGGAGGGTTAATAATTGAAGGAGGAACCGTTATTGGAAAGGGGCAAAATAATGCCTTTGGCGTACAACCTATCACCCTTAAAGGCGGTACAGGCGTTCTTGATGGAATCACAACTCCCACAACAGCGACTTGAAGTATGCAGGGTGGATCCGTAACATCGAGCAACTCAGCAGCAGGTATCGCAGGCACTGTAGCTTTAGTCTCGAACACCACTTTTACGACCCTTAGCGATTTAAATATCTCAGGTGCTATCAGCGGCTCAGGAGGTTTAACTAAAGTCGGTGCCGCTATCTTGACTTTATCAGGCACCGCTGCCAACACCTACACAGGGCTTACAACGATCAACGAAGGCACGCTGATTCTCAACAAAACAGCGGGGGTCAACGCTATTGCCGGAAACCTGCAAGCCAGTAACAGCACAGTTCAACTTAATGCGGCTAATCAAATCGCGGATACCTCAAGTGTCAGTTTATTCCAAAATACTTTTTTCAAACTCAACGGCTTTAACGAAAGTGTTGCAGGACTAAATATAAGCGGAAACAACGTCACAATCGATTTCGGGACCACGGGTTCAAGCATTTTAATGGCATCTAGCTTTAATTTAGGCACCTTTAATCTCAACATCTTTAACTGGACTGGTTCCGCAACTCAAACCGGACTCACAGATCAATTTAAAACCACGAATTACATTTCGTTCATGACAAATAGAATTAGCTTTTATTCTGATGCTGGGACTACTCTGATGGGGGATGGTAGGACTGTTTCGGTTCCCGTTGCCGGTGGACTTTATGAATTAATTCCTATTCCTGAACCCAGCACTCTTAGCATTGGCTTAATTTTCTTTTTGGGGCTTAGCGCAGCTCTCAGGCGGCGTTTTAAAAGCTAATAACATCATGGTCGATCTATTGCTTAAATTCATGTCTGATCGCTTTTTTAAGTTTTCTACTTGGCTTTTGCTCTCTTTGGTATGTTTTTCCTGCTACTCCCTTACAAAGCTCTATCTTTCTTCTCCACAATGGGCCGCCCGTTCTTTAAACAAAAAAGGAATCAATGCCTTGACGGTTCAAAAATTTCATCAGCTCCTGCAGAGTAAAAAATTCGATACGGCACAACTCTTTTTAAACACAAAATTTCCTTTAGATAAGCCTCTCGATAAGCAGGGTCTGACGCCCTTAATGTCCCTCGCTTCTGAAGGAAACATTGATGCCGTCAAATGGCTCATTAAAAACGGTGCCAACCCGAAACTTAGCTCTGCCCGCGGGGATTCCGCTTATTCCCTCGCCTATGAGAATGGGCACACAAATACAATGCAATTCCTTGTTTCGACCGGATGCGATACCAATGTTTCCCTCATGTCGCACGTTAAAGCCGGCAACACACATGAAATTCTGAGCCAACTCGATGAACATAAAAACCCATCTACCCTCAAAGATCCAGATGGCACCCCACTTTTACTCTGGGCGATCAAACGAAAAAATATCACAGTAATGAACTATCTCATTAAAAAAGGATCTGATGTAAACCTCCCCGAACCAAATGAGGGGCATACCCCACTCATAACCGCCTGTGCAATTGGGCACCCTGAAGCAGTTTTAAGTCTAATCAATTCAGGAGCTATTTTAGAATTAGAAGATAAATCCGGCCGAACACCCCTTTTATGGTCGATCATTAACGATCATCGTGAGATCACGAATCTTTTATTAAAACATGGGGCCTCCGTCAACACAGCCACGGGAAATCAAAGGTTTACGCCCATGCACGCGGCTGCCATTAATAATAGAGCTTCTGCCATCGAACTCCTTACTCAACACAAAGCCGAGATTGATCCAGTGGATATTAACGGACGGACCCCTCTTGCTTGGGCTGCATTTAAAGGATCAAGTAACGCAGTCACTACTCTTCTAAAATATGGAGCCAATACTGAAATCCAGGAATACCAAGCTGGTTTGACCCCCATTGAGGCCGCAAAATTCGCCTCACATCGAGAGATCGCTCATCAAATGTTGGGACTAAAAGAGGATGCCGATGCGATTCCTAACCAAAAGGATATTTCTCAAAATCGTTTCAAAGCAAACCGATTTTTCCTCAGTCCCGAGTCTCACTAAACGTCACAATAAAACCACAGGCAATGGTTCAGCTCCACGGAAGTCTTCGTTTAACGTAATAGGCTTTGTTCTCTCAGGCTTCTTTAATGCAAGGGACAACGACAGTAGGTATTGTTTCAGTTCTTGGTCGTTCAGGGCCTTTTTCTCGATTCGCTTTATACATTGAACAATGCCACTTCCATCGGCATACCCATAGTCACGCGCGACATCAATGGGCCGCTCTCCGGCTAATCGCACGCGCATCCAAATCAAGTATTTTTGCTCAATCTTTGTCGTATCAAGACCAGACAACATAAGACGCGCCTTTGTTTTTTCGTATCGCTCTCGCCAACGCTGTTCAACAAGACCTTCCTTATTTTGAAGCACTTCAACCACTCGCTCTTCAGTCTTTCCCCCAGGAATGACAAGACCCCATTTTGCTGTTTCGTAAGGGGTATTGTTAATTGTTCCATCGAGTCGATTTTCCCATGCTTGCAGATACTCTTGAATCAGCCTTTTCTCCGATAACCCAGCGATCTGACTCACGTTCTTAACCTGGACCAGTGATCCTTCGGAAGATCCCTCGCTATACTCTGCATGTGATGTCCAGCGAAGAGATTCTTTTATCCCGCTCATTGACTTTTCGGGCGGCGCCCCCTTTTGAGTGCGCAAAGCATTTTGATGCATATAACAAGCCCACGGGATAAGATGAGAGGGCGCATCGAACAAGATAGTTTTGAATCGCCCGTAAAACAGGTGTCCAAGTCTTTTGTGTTGTCTGTTGTACCTGATCGAGTAGGTCGTCTGCAACCAACCCACCGCTTGACTTAAGTTTGCATGAGTGGAGTGGATCAATAAGTGGTAATGATTTTTTAACAGGGAATAGGCCAGAACCTGAACCCCGAACTGTTGGGGCATCTCTCGGCACATGTTTAAAAAATGATGATAATCGTCTTCATTTTGAAAAATGGGCCGACTTTCGTTTCCATAGGCAGAAACGTGATAGCAAGCATCTTCCAGTTCAATTCGTATAGGTCTAGCCACGACAAAAGGTTAGACCGAGCATCGCCAATTTGTCAATTGTCAAGATATGGAACCATGAGTAGTAGCTCTCCCTATGGCTTGTCGAAGTATCGTCAATCCTTGGCTTTATCCCTTCCCCCTCGTTTCCCAAAATTAACACATAATTACTTCTCGATTTTCTAGTTTGCTCGCGTAAGTTTACCCGTCCTAATTATGCCAAACGTTGACGAAATTCATTACGCTATCGCCCATACTCGCGTCATTTTGGCTCCCAAACAAGCTCTTCAAACTTTTGGTAATACCGTCATCCATTACCATCTCCTGACTGAAAAAATGGATTCCATAAACGAAATACGGATCCGCGAAGGCCTTATTCATACGGAAAAACCGCAGGTCTTAACCCCTGCTTATTTTCAGCAATTAATGTTAGAAGGCTTTGGTGATGACGGCTCAACGTACGTCGATTGGCTGAAAGACCATTTTCATGATCTCACTTTCATGAAATACGGGTTTCGATTTCGAAAAGAAGAGATCCGCGAAGAAACAATTCACGATAACCTTCTATCAGCAGGAGAACGGGTAACGGAATCAGTGAAACAAAAGAACAACCCCTTTTCCACCGTGTTGACGGGAGTCGACGATTCCTGGGAAATTTGCCTTCTGAAATTCGTCACAGACGTGATTCGCAATAGTGCCTCAAGCAACTTCGATGAACTCAGAAAGCACAACCTGTTAGAATCAATCCAAGGTATCCCTCGTGCCGTGAGGGACGAGATTGAAGGTGACCTTCAGGCCGCAGGTTCTGATTCCAGTAAAATCAAGTTGTTAGGCAATAAACTCCGGTATTACGGAATTTTTGAACAATACGAAGACCGTTTTTATGAAATCGTCAGGCGCATAAAAGAGTGAGTTCCCTAGGAAAAAGGGAATAGCGCAAAACCACGGATCCAGTTTTTAGCAGGAAAGTCCGTTGCTCCCCTTTTTGATTCTTCGTTTTTTTGCATTTATCATTTAGGAAATACTCTTTACCCTGAGTGTGTAGGCATGAAAAAATCTGTTCCCACAATTGGCCAGTTCCTTATTGATCGCCTTTACAAGCATGGAGTTCGCCATGTCTTTGGTATTCCAGGCGATTACGTTCTGGGATTTTACGACCAATTAGTTCACAGCAAAATCAAAACCATTAACACTTGTGACGAGCAAGGAGCTGGGTTCGCCGCGGATGCTTACGCACGTGTGAATGGACTTGGGGTCGTTTGTATTACCTACTGCGTCGGAGGCCTTAAAGTGGCGAATACTACCGCCCAAGCCTTCGCCGAAAAATCGCCCGTGGTGGTTATCAGTGGTGCACCGGGATTGAAGGAACGGGAGAAAAATCCTCTTCTGCATCATAAGGTTCGGGACTTTAACACCCAACAAAAAGTCTTTAAGCAAATAACGGTTGCTTCTGCAGTCATCGATGACCCTCAAACCGCGTTCTCAGAAATCGATCGTGTTCTGCATGCGGCCCTTCGCTACAAGCGCCCGGTCTACATCGAGATCCCTCGTGACGTGGTGAACATGAAAGGCAACCCCAACTACCGGCCCGCTTCTTCTCACGAAGAATCCGATCCGGTCACGTTGAAAGCCGCTGTCGCAGAAGCCGTGGCCATGATTAAAAAGTCCAAAAAACCAGTCATTCTGGCTGACGTGGAAATACACCGTTTCGGCCTGCAACAGGAGGTGATTGATTTGGTTTTTAAAACTAACATTCCGATCGCCTCTACGCTACTTGGTAAATCAGTGGTGAGCGAGGGCTTACCTCAATATCTGGGTGTCTACGAGGGGGCCATGGGGCGAGATGACGTCCGGAAATACGTCGAGTCCAGCGATTGCGTAATCATGCTTGGGGTGTTCATGACCGATATTAATCTAGGGATTTTTACAGCTCAATTGGACATCGCCCGATCGATATATGCAACAAGTGAGAAGTTATCCATACGCCACCATTATTTTGAGGATGTCCGATTTAAAGATTTTTTACGTGGCCTTCTCAATGCCAAATTACCGAAGCGAAAGGTCATCAAACTACCCGCTAAAAAGGTTGTTTTTGTTCCTAGTTCTAAAAATGAACTTACGGTAAAATCCCTATTCTACTCCCTTAACCGCTTTCTCACGGACGACACGGTTGTCATTGCCGACGTGGGAGAATCTCTCTTTGGCGCTGCTGACCTTGTCATTCACAAACAAACTGAATTTCTAGCTACCGCCTATTATGCATCAATGGGATTCGCCGTACCGGCGGCTTTGGGCTCTCAGATGGCATCGCCTCAATCCCGCCCTATTGTTCTTGTCGGCGACGGGGCATTTCAAATGACCGGAATGGAAATCTCATCCATCGCCCGCTACGGATTAAATCCTGTTATCATCGTTCTTAACAATAGCGGCTATGGAACAGAGCGCCAAATCCAGGATGGACCGTATAACGACCTACGCGAATGGCACTATTCAAAGATCCCGGATGTCATCGGATCCGGAAAAGGTTTCATTGCCAAAACCCATTCAGAATTTGAATCAGCCCTTTCCGCCGCGCTCAAGCTCAAGGAATGGTCCATCATTGACGCACAAATAAGTCCATTAGACCGGTCCCCCGCGCTCGAACGCCTCGCGAGTCGCCTAGCCGAAAAGCTAAAATAACGCCGCCCAGCCTTTGATTGAATAACATCCATGGCGTTGGATTTAATAATCGAATACAGCTCGCAAGTTCTCGCGACGAATCCCAAAAGGATTCTTTTTCGGATCAGCTCACACCTGGATCAAAGGATAAACACCCTCAAATGAAATCGTGTCGGTCAGTTTTTCAAGCTTGCGTTTGATCTTGTCAAAATTGGTTCCGGTGGCGGGCATTTCAACCTCGATCATGAACGTATACTCGTCGTGCCTACCGAAAATAGGGCGAGAACTGATGCGGGTCATGTTGATTTTGGCTTTTTTCAACTCCATAAGAACATCACATAAGGCTCCGGACCGATGCGGAAGCTCAAAGAATATTGTCAGGAGAAGCGCGCCCTTCGGGCTTTTCAGAGGTTTACCGACCACAAAAAATTTAGTTTTGTTCATGGCCTCTCGGCCTACATCCTTCGACAAAATCTGAAGCTTGTACCGCTGCCCTGATTCCGCACTCGCAATCGCAGCGCCTTCTGGGTCGCGCGATGCCTCCATGGCGGCTTGCGCTGTACTCGTCTTGGCGATTCGGTCAACGGTGGGCAAATGCTTGCGGAGCCAGTTATCGCAGTGATCAAATGGAGCAGGATGCGAATAAATTCGTTTCACTTTGGTCAATGGACCTTTGCCCATGAGCAGAAGTTCTATCGTCATCGCCAATTCTTCACGGACGGCGTATTGCGAACCTTTCCAAGAAGCATAACGGATCAATTCCGCCACAGTATGATCAATGATTCCTGCTGATGCATTTTCTATAGGAACCACGATTTGATCCGCGACCCCTTGGCGCAAGGCGCAAAAACAGTCGTAGGCATTTGCCCCTGATTTAAATTCAGCACCAGAAAACCGGCGACGGGCGGCAATATGAGAAAAGCTTCCTTCCACCCCAAAATAAGTGATTTTAAGTAATTTTTTAGGCATTTGACCTTTAAGCGTAGCTACCTCCATGAACCAACCTCAAACTAAGTTGACGCTGTTTCCGCTCTTGTGCGGCAAGTACTTCGTAACGTGATTCCCTATGCGCGACGAGCGGATTCTCTAGCAACCCTGATTGCAGAACTATATCGGCTATGTTCATAAAAAGCTGAAATAGAGAATAATCAGCGCATCATTAACTGCAACCCTTTAGAGGGTATAATAGATAACCTGTCAGTGAGAAGTTAGTCTAGGACAGGCAATGGACAAGGCGGCGAGAGCGCCCGCCTGACTAACGAATCTGGCCATTCTTAATCATGTTAGTAATCGCAGCGTAAAGATGGAATTCACAGAAGTTAAGCTTTTCGGTCAGTTCAGTGACGCTTGCAGGTTGATTTTTAAGAAAAGCGAAAACGGCATTGGCAGCCTCGGCGTACATTTCCTCCTCGAAAGTCAAAGTTTCGACGATTGTGACCAACGGAGTTAAGAAGTCCTTAATTTGCTCCCTCAATGCCGGATATTCGTCGCGCATCTGAAGTGCATTCATTAAAACCTCGGTGGAGCTTTGGCTAATCAATATACGATCTTCCTCTGCGGGGGACGCATCAATATAAAAGGCAAATGAACCCTTCAAATGCTCATCGAGGAACAATTGCCATAGGCCCTGAACCCCATGAAGGTTATGAAATTTGGAGTACGTCGGGGCACCCGCATCAAAATAAAACCGCCCAAGTTCACGGGCGTTATCATCGCTGATCCGGAGTTCGCCAGTTTTGGATGACTGCGCGATCGTTTGGAAAATGGTGACAAGATCGAAGTTGGAAAGATTTCCGCTCAGATCCAAGCAGTTACTATTCAAATAAGCCAAGTTGGACGTTTTTTGCAGGCGTTCCGCAAGGCGTACCGCTAAGTAATGGAAAAAACTCGGAACTTGTTCAATCAACTTATAAAAATTTTCTTCCGAAAAATATTGGAGCGAACAAGGTTCACACGTTCTCACTGTTGCAGACCGAGTCATTCCGGTAAGCAGACCGACTTCTCCAAGGCAATCGCCACGAGAAAGGTAGCCGAGTGACTGTTGACGCGTGCGATCGTGACTTTGCACGATGACCTCCACAACCCCGCGATTGATAATATAAAGCGAGTCCGAGGGTTCGCCCTGACGGTAAATGAGAGTATTAGGCGCCACGTGAATGACACGAGAAAGCTGCCCCAACGCTTTGCGTTGTTGAAGATCTAAGGACGTGCAAAAAGAGAAAAAATCTTTCCTTAAAGGCGCACGCGTAGGAGCCGTGGTCGTCATAACGTTTGCAATCTAAACCCGAAGTTCTGAAAAAAACAGTTCTTTCTAATATTTCTAATACTTTTCCTGCGTCACTTTGCATTCGCAAGTTTAAAAATTAAGAAAGAAAACTGGTTTTTCGCTCAAATCAACACAATATGTCCGAAATTTAACTTCGGAGGATCATTTGTGCAACTCGGATTAATCGGACTCGGACGCATGGGTTTAAATATGTCTCTTCGCCTCATGGAACGAGGCAATCATAAAATCGTGGGGTTTGATCCCCGCCCTGAACCGCGAGCCGAAATCGAAAAGGCCGGAGGCGCCAGCGCGGCTTCTTTGCCGGAACTCGTCTCCAAATTAAGTGCGCCCCGGGCTGTTTGGGTCATGGTCCCTGCGGGGAAAATTACAGAAGACACTATTCTCGAACTTTCTAATCTACTTGCCCCGGGCGACTGTATCATTGAAGGGGGCAACTCAAATTACCGCGATTCCCAACGACGCGCGGCTTTACTCAAGGAAAAGAATATCCATTTTATCGACGCGGGAACAAGCGGCGGTGTGTGGGGTAGGCAAAACGGTTATTGCCTCATGGTCGGCGGTTCTAAAGAAGCTGTCGATCAATGGAAACCCATCTTCACGACCCTTGCCCCAGAAGATGGATTCCTTCATGTGGGTGATTCCGGTGCGGGACACTTCGCAAAAATGATCCATAACGGAATCGAATACGCCATGATGCAATCCTATGCTGAGGGGTTTGAACTCATGCAGAAATCGGCCTTTAATTTCGATATGGAGAAAGTAGCTGACCTGTGGAATCACGGGAGTGTCATTCGCTCGTGGCTCCTCGAACTCGCTGTCGACGCTTTTAAGAAGGATCACGATTTATCGGAACTTGAGGGATACGTTGAAGACTCCGGAGAAGGTCGTTGGACTGTACAAACAGCCGTCGAACAGGCCGTGTCAGCCCCCGCTATTACGGCCGCACTCTTTGCTCGATTTGCGTCGCGTCAGGACAACTCATTTGGTAATAGGTTTCTTGCAGCGCTCCGAAACGAATTTGGCGGGCATGCTGTCAAAAAAGCGTCCGTTGCTTTGGAACCTAAAAAAGTGGTTCATAACCCCACGGGCGACCTTTAGAAAGAAGTCGGAAAATACTTATGGAAGTTATTACATTAGCTGGTGAAAAGTGGGCGTACGGGTTGACTGATGCATGGAAAAAGGTGGCTGCAAAAGCAATAGCCGAACGGGGCGAATTTAATGTCGCATTATCTGGAGGAAAAACTCCTGCTCCCTTCTACAGAATGCTGGCTCACTCGGATGGGATTCCATGGGATCAAACCCACGTCTATCTTAGCGATGAACGCAACGTTCCATTAAACCATGCTGAAAGTAACTTCGGCCAAGCGCATTCGCTCCTGCTTCAGTATGTGCACATTCCCTCCGACCACGCCCACCCGTGGCGCACGGACTTGGAGCCCAAAGCGGCGGCGGTTCAATACGCAGAAGTCCTTAACCGCATCCCAAACGCTGTTCTCGATCTTGTGATATTAGGAATGGGCGAAGACGGTCATACGGCCTCGCTCTTCCCAGATAGTCCTTTAATTCAGGAAACCGATGCGATCACAGGGGCCCAATTCGTAGACGGGAAAGGTTGGAGACTCAGTTTTACGTTCCCTATGATCAATCGCGCCAGGGAAGTCTGGTTGGTCATCCATGGTCAAAATAAATTAGATTTATTCGATGCTTACGTCCAAAACCCAAAAGTGGTCATCGCTTCGATTAAACCTACCTCCGGCGACTTCAAAGTGTACGCGGGGGTTTAATATCTCCGCGCCACATGGACCCTGATCTCCCAGTTAACTAACCGACCTTAAATCGAACGTTCAGCTGACTTAAGTGCGTTGTCTTTCTCCGCGTGACTTCAAGCCTGTTTGCTTTTACCCGCAAGGATATACGTGAGGACGGCCAAAAATGCCGCTATCGCGGTTGCGATGCCGGTGACCTTCATGTTTTCAGTCACGGGCGCGAACACGATTGCGACCAACAGCACGGTGGCTATTTCATTTATGACCCTCAATGACTTTGAGGAAGGCACAGGCTTACTGGCGGCCAATTTTTTACGAATGATTCCGCAGTAGTGATGATACCCCAATAGGATCACCACAAAGCCAAGTTTCATATGCATCCAAGGTTGTTTCTTATACATCATGCCATCGCTCCAGTTGGGCAACAACATCCATAACCCGAAAACAAGCGTCAGTATCATAGCTGGCAGTGCAATGATAAGAGACAATTTCCGTTCCATGATCATAAACTGCGCATGCAAAATCCCACGTTCCGGCTCCGATTTGCCCAAGGCCTCAACATGATAAATAAACAAACGCACCAAATAAAACAAAGCAGCGAACCACGCCACAAAACTGACAATATGCAAAGCCCTCAACGTATTAAAATACATAGCCCCCAGCGTTATCAGGTTCTCACACAGAGTCAATAGCGGCACCGCGGCGACAATGAGAGCTCATTCACAGCCACGGCTCAGTCCTACTGAATCTCTGCTGACACGGAGCCAAAATTTTAGGAGTTGGAACACATGGATGATGGTCAATTCACGCTTGCTCCCTCAGGGGCCTGCCTGCCGTGAGCGGATGACAGCAGGGGAATTTCGCCACATACCCCTTTCACACCACCTTCCGCGCGGTCTTCCTCGTACAGCGATTGAACCGAGAAAATGTCAGTTTCCTGCCTTCGATTCCGAAGGGACAGACAAATTATTTGATCTATATCGCTTTTTCTAAGGGACCGGTCGGCCGCTCAATCCCTGTCTGTGCTCTTTTTCTTAGGTGTAGCCGTACATTCTCGTCTCGATGTATCAAGTTTCTTCCTCTGCCCCGAAGGGACAGACAAACTATGGATATATTGTTGATAAATCAAACCATGATTAGCACATTTCATAAGGGACAAAAAAACTATATATTAATTGTTGACAAATCAAATATTCACTGGTATAATCATACGCATATATGAGAGGCGCACGCATTAAGGGTGGTGAAAACAGTTATTATCACTGCATTTCAAGGGTCATTGACCGGAAGTTTGTGCTAAAGCGCCAGGAGAAGGATCGGCTAGTGGAGCTGTTGGTTCAGGCCTCAACGTTCAGTGGTGTCGAGGTTGTCACTTACGTTATGATGGGTAATCACTTTCATTTGCTTATTAAGGCAAACCCTGACGTTGTCGTGACGGACCCGATGTTGGCTGATCGGTTGAAATGTTTATATGGGCAAAGCCGCACTGCGGATATCATGACGCTCCTTGGCGATTTAAAAAGCCGTGGTGATTTTGCCTCGGCTGAGGAGTATAAGCGGCGGTTTACTTGCCGCATGCAGGACGTCAGTCAGTTCATGAAGCTTTTTAAGCAGCTGTACACGAGGTGGCATAATAGCAAGTATAAGCGCAAAGGGACATTGTGGGAGGATCGTTTTAAGAGTGTTCTGGTTGAAAGCGGTCAGGCCCTTAAGATGATGGCGGCTTATCTTGATTTGAATCCCGTTCGGGCCGGTATTGTGACAGACCCGCGGGATTATCGGTGGAGCGGATACGGCGCAGCGTGCGCGGGCGGGGAGTGGGCAAAGCAGGGGATTGAGCGCGTGTTTGAAGAGGATGTCACAGATGACCAGCGAATGACAGAGGACAAGATAGCAAGGTATCGTGTGCACATGTATTTAGTAGCGGAAAGCACAGAGACAAAAGACGCTCCGCGTGTGGCAAAGGACGGTCAGCCCCGGATGCGGTGCGGGATAGACCGCGAGGAGGTCCGGAAAGTTGTGGAGGCAGAAGGAAAACTGTCTTTAGGACAACTGCTTATGTGCCGAGTGCGGTACTTTAGTGATGGCGTTGCCATTGGAACCGAAGCGTTTGTAGAGAAGATTTTCGAGAAGAACCGGAAGTGGTTTAGCAAAAACCGGGAAAGCGGAGCCCGTCGAATCCGACACGCAGCGGACGATGTGGATATAATGACACTCCGAGATTTAAGGATGAGTCCGATTGGATTCCCGGGTCAGGTTTAAAATTTTTAGTAAAACACCGAGAGATAGGCAGCAGCACGGGGCATCTCCTTGCCTTCTAAAACCTTGCTCTGCCCAGATTATGGCTTGGTGCTATAACTCAATCCTGCAAAGCAAAATTCCTCGCATTTAATGATCGAATTCCGATCATAACGTCCCATAAAAGGTTCAAATACAAGAAGTGTAGAAAATGTCTTTTAAATGAGAATATTGTTGGCCCCTCCCTTCGATAAATGACGAATAATTTGTCTGTCCCTTCGGAATCTAAGGCGGAGGACAAACTCCTCGCGCACAATGATCGACGCAACAGCAACCGCGTAGTAGCTTTTCCGAAGGGACGGACAAATTATTACATTACGGTCAATCAGGTTTGTTTCTCCGCTTTCCTTTAATCTGCGTGAATCCGAGGGTCCACACAGGAAGGTTTCGTTCTTCGGTACGAATGGCGAATAATTTGTCTGTCCCTTCGGGATGGGTCAACAGAGGGGGAAGGTTTTCTCGTTGCAAGGGGACGGCAAGTAACCGCAGGTCGTCTACAGGATATTGGAAATGTCGGATTCCAATTCGGAGGAGGTTTTAAAATGCATTTTGGCGTAGGCGTCTAGGGGCAGGCTCTTCTTAATCAGCTGGGCTGCCGCTTTTTTAACGAGAGAAGATGCACCCTTGGGTAGGTCGATGCCCGCTTTAGTTCCAAGTTGACGAAGGCGGCGGACGAATTCCTCGCGGGCTATGATCGACGCGGCAGCGACGGCGTAATCACTTTCAGCTTTGTGGCGTTGATGGAACTCGATCTTTTTCCCCTTCTCTTTCAAGTGTTTCTTGATGGTCCACTCGGTTCGGGCGAACTGATCTGAAATGGCTTTGGGGGCATCTACCCGACATAATAAATTTTCCAAAACGCTCGCGTGGCCCCAACCCAAAATTTCATTTACGTTTCGCATTTTACCGTAGAGTCGATTGTAGGTTTCAGGCATTAACGCAATGACGTCCACGAGGCACCCGGGAACCCGTTTTATTTCTTTGGCGATCTCCTCAATCTTCTTGTCGCTCTTGATGAGCTTACTATCTTTGACCCCGATCTCTTTAAGCGCACGCACGATTGATTCATTGACGTAAACGCTGGCAATTACCAAGGGGCCGAAGAAGTCCCCTTTCCCGCTTTCATCAATACCGATACGTGGCTCGAGTTGTTCCGGAGCAAGTTCCAGTTCATAGCCAAGCGAGGCTTTTTTGAGCACTTCCGGTTCAAGGAAAAATTCGACCCATTCTTTGGTATCCTTACCTTGCACGAGTAATTTCCCACTTTTAAAAGCCGTCACGTTAAGTTTTCCTTTGGCGGCACCCCAGAAGGCATACGGCACTTCGCGAAAGGTAAACAAGCGGTCATGGAGATAACTTTTAACCTGATCCGCCTGAAGGGTGGTCACTTCGCAGGTATAAGATGTAATTTCCTTTTCAGGCACAAGGACGGCTAGGGGAAGGATTTTTTTTAAATGGTAGCCCTAACGGGGATCGAACCCGTGCACCAGCCTTGAGAGGGCTGTATCCTAACCAATTAGATGATAGGGCCGTTTTTGAAAATTACCGTTAACAAACTCTGAATGCAACGCGTTTGTGAATTTTACCTCATTTCACCTTACTCGCACGAAGGGACGCATTATTCTTTACCCGCGACTTGAATGAACGGTTTAAGCTCGTTCATGAGTGTGCTGAAGGAATCGAACGTAATTTGTTGTGCGCCATCGCTCACTGCCTCCGCTGGGTTTGGGTGGACTTCGACGATCAGACCATCTGCGCCCATGGCAGCTGCCCCTTTGCACATCGAAACAACCATATCCGCACGGCCACAACCTTGACTAGGGTCGATTATGATCGGCAGATGACTTTCCTTTTTAACAACGGCAATAGCGCTCAAGTCCAGCATGTTCCGGGTATAAGTCTCGAACGTTCTAATCCCCCGCTCACAGAGCATGACGTTCGGGTTACCCTCATTCAGAATGTACTCAGCCGCTAACAACCATTCTTCCACACGCATGGACATCCCGCGCTTGAGCAAAATAGGTTTTTTGGTTTGGGCTGCCGCACGAATCAGTGCGAAATTTTGGGCATTACGAGTCCCAATCTGAAGAATATCCGCGTACGAAGCGACAAGCGTCACATCGGCTTCTGCGAGAACTTCTGTTATAATCTCAAGCCCGGTTTCTTGGCGGGCCGTTGCTAAAAGTTTAAGCCCATCCTCTTTCATACCCTGAAATTCGTACGGTGAAGTCCGAGGCTTATAGGCCCCACCCCTGAGGATTGTAGCTCCACACGCTTTAACATGCTTAGCAGTTGCGATGAGTTGCTCCTCACTTTCCACCGAGCACGGGCCAGCCATGATGTGAAATTTTTTCCCGCCCACTACGTTTTTACCCACGGTGATAAGCGAATCTTTTGGATGCGCCTCGCGGCTTACGAGTTTGTATCGCTTTTGAACGCGCATCACTTCCTGAACCCCCGGGAAAACCGTCAATGACTCCAGAGTATGATGTTTCCGTTCGTCTCCAATAGCCGCAATAATAGATTGCTCAACTCCCTGAATCAGCTTCGGTTCATATCCTAACCTTCTGACCTCTTCACAAATTTTCTCAATATCTCCAGCGCTTAAGCCCGGCTTTAAAACAATGACCATATTTTCCTCCAAAATTGAGTTTACCTTATTTAATATCAAACAAATCCCGCTTGGGTTTCGCATTCACTTTACGTTCCAACACCTTGAGAAGCTTGCACCTCACATTGACCATCGCGGGATCCCCTCTTGTGGGGACAAGCTTTTCCTGATCCTCCTCGTCCAGATCCTCCACCCCGCCCGGCAAAATAGACTCAAAAATTCCCGATACAATAAGCACCACCAACAACCCAGCAATTGCGGCGGATCCGTGCCACAAAAAACCCATGCGCACGAGTATAAAAGTCACTAGTGCAATCACGCTCAAGTTGATCATAACCAGAATCACTCGCCCCACCACCAAAAGACGATTCATCAAAACGGACAACCCGCCCAGCATGACAATCGACAAAACCAATTCCTCCCAAAGAGGCAAGAACCGATAATTTTCTCCCGCTAACATGGCCTGAAAACAGGATAAACTTTCGTTAAACCACGATGCCTTCAGCGTTTTAGGCTCGACGGTTATCACAATACCTTTGGAAAGCTTCTCTAAAAGGGGACTCTCATTCACCCCCGGCTCGTAAACGTTTGATTCAGCCAAGAGTAAATCCAAATCGATCGTTGAATAGACAGCAGGAGCAGGAGGGAAAATAAACATACCCTTCGAGTTGACCGGCAAAAAGCGATCGGCCTCTGATCGACCATACCCAGGAGGTATTTTAAGAACTCCACCAGGTTCGCCCGACACGCGCGTGGGTTGGGTATCTAACGACCTCAAAAATAAAGTCATGGGTAAGGAAGCAGCCAACTTTCCTTTCAATTTAAACATAATAGGAAATTCCCCGTCATCGCTACGCAAGGCGTCTACCGGCACAAGCGTCGTGTATCCGTAGGGGAGAAAAAAGACCTGCGCCATTGTGGTGATCTCCACCTCTGGGACGTCATACAAGGGACCCTTGATCTCTGAAAGATAATCAACTCGTACCGAAGCTTGGATTTCTTCCGTAGTTGCCTTGGTTTTTTTGACCTCCCCAAAAAGCAGCACGTTCGGAAGGGTCTGAATTTTATCGGATAAAATATAATCGAACTCCGGCTGTTTAGCACTCCGATGATGCAAAGGGTGAGTGATCAAAAAGACTTTGGGCGGGCGTTTGGTCATCGCGTCCACTAACAACGCTAGATTCAGTCGATTATCCTCAACGGGAATAACGTACACCGGCATCTGTGCGTTGGGTTTAGGTTGACCCCATGCAAGGGCTTTCAAGTCTATGGGTTCAGCCACTCGCGTAATTAACAGTGGAAGCACCACCGCAAGAGAGGTCAAAAAAGTCGCTATGGCTAGAAGCGCGGGTCGTCGCACAAGGGAAGCTTATGTTTGATCCACCCAAGTTGAAAGATGAAAGTTTACATCGTGTGCAGCTCCCCCTGAGGGACTGGCCGTAAAATTCCAGCCCCATGTTAAGATCGGGCACAATTGGCCTTTTAGCGACAGCGAGAATTTCCGGCACCATCCTGCCACTCACCTCGTAAAATTATGTTTGCCCCCGAAAAGTAATATTTGTGATTACGAAATGAGATTGATGACAGATGAAATCGGCTGCATAGGTACTTCCTCAAAAGCAACTGCCATCGCAATTGCTGACGAAAGGCCGTTTTACTGACGCTGGACTTCGTCCGGCTTAAGTAATGAGTCTTCTATCTGTCTTGGAATTTCAACAATAAAGGTCGTCCCTTTTTCGGGAGAGCTTTCAACTTTTACCATCCCATGATGGGCTTCGGTGACACCTTTAACGACGGTCAGACCAAGCCCCCAGCCCGTGTGCGCATCAGAGGATTTGGCGCGACGAAATCTTTGGAAAAGCCCAGCTTGGTTCTCTTCGGCAATTGGATTTCCTACGTTATGCACCATTACCGTTACTGTCGTTGATGATTGGAGAATCGTTATTTTTACAGGGGTTTCTGGAGAACTATATTTAACCGCATTAGTAGCAAGATTTTCAACCACCCGCCGAAGCGCGCTCCTGCTCCAAAATCCTATCGCTGGGGATTCCGCAACTAAGGAGAAACGTTGGGCATAAATAATATTAAATTCATCAACGATATCACTCACGATCAATTTAAGATCACACTCCTCAGTTTTTAATACTAATTTTTCGCCGGCACGAATCACACTTGCGTCAAGCAAGTCATGGATCATCGAATCAAGTCGTTCCATACTGTTAATGATACGACTCGCTGCTGACCTGCCTGCGGCATCAACGCCCTCTTCATTTTGAAAAATGATTTGAGCGTACAGTTTTGCAGAAGTGATAGGCCCGCGTAAGTCGTGGGTAAGAGTCGCTGCAACAGCTTCTTGGACGAGCCTAAGGGTTTCACTAAATTGCGTGGCAGCATCGTTTACGGCCTGTTCGATACCACAAGTGATCACTTCGCGGTCGACTATAGAAACCTGTTCGTGTTCCTCAAGTACGTCAAAAATCACCTCTCTGAGAATGTGATATTCGAAGATCATTTGATCCATAGTATAATTTACTGACTTGGCTCGAACATGCCCGTGTATTTTACCCACGCGCGAGGCTTCATCCCTTTCCCAGACAAGCCGCGCCTTACTCCGGTCTAGTGTAGTATCCAGAGCTCTTACCAATGAATCCAGGAGCTCGTGGAGAGAATTGTGCAATGCGAGTCTTTCAATGTGCAAAGCAGCGAGAACTTCTTTTTTCGCTCGCTCTTCCCATAGCTTCATGATTTTTTCAGCATTTTGCTTGAGGATGGCAGACGTTTTAACGGACATAAGTTACATACTTTCGTATATCAATGGAATATGGCCCAATGAAGTGATGACAAACTAGGCCGAAAGTCGAACTCACAGCGTTAATGAATGATAACAAACTACCTTATGTTTGGCATTCGTCGAGTTATACTTAGTAAGCTTCAAAAATAGCTAATATTCTGTGTTTGTTCAGTAATAAAACCCTGAGGTTTCCTCAAAAGCCAATGCCATCCCTGTCGAAGGCTTATTTTAACGCAGGATTTCGTCCGGCTTAAGTAATAATTCTTCAATCCTTTTTGGAATTTCAACAATAAAGGTCGTTCCTTTTTCAGGAGAGCTTTCGACTTTAACAACGCCATGATGTGCTTCCGTGACACCTTTAACCACGGTAAGCCCTAGCCCCCAGCCCGTCTGCGCATCAGAGGGTTTGGCGCGTCGAAATCTCTGAAAAAGCCTCGCTTGGCTCACTTCGGAAATTGGATTTCCTTCGTTATGCACTAATAATGTTACCGTCGCCGCAGACTGGAGAATCGTTATTACTACAGGGGTGTCTGGAGAACTATATTTATGGGCATTAGTAGCAAGATTTTCAATCACCCGCCGAAGCGCATTCTTGCTCCAATACCCTACCGCTGGGGAATCCGCTACTAAGACGAAACGTTGGCCATAAATAACATTAAATTCATCAACGGTTTCACTAGCCAATGATTTAAGATCACACTCCTCAATTTTTAACGCCAACTTTTCGCCAGCTCGAATCACACTTGCGTCAAGCAGGTCATGAATCATCGAATCAAGTCGTTCCATGCTGTTAATGATTCGACTTGCTGCAGACCTAGCTCCGGCATCGACGCCCTCTTCATTTTCATGAATTATTTGAGCGTACAGTTTGGCAGAAGTGATAGGCCCCCGTAAGTCGTGGGTAAGAGTCGCGGCAACCGCCTCTTGGATTTGTTTGAGCGTTTCACTAAATTGAGTGGCAGCATCGTTTACGGCCTGTTCAATACCACAAATGATTACTTCGCGGTCGGTTGCAGAAATCGACTTTTCTTCCTCCAGTACGTCAAAAATGACCTCTCTGAGAATTCGATATTCGAAGATCATTTGGTCCATTGTATAATGAGCAGTTTTTGCTCGATCATCCCCGTGTAACTTACCCACGCGCAAGGATTCGTCCCTTTCCCAGACAAGCCGCGCCGCGCTCCGATCTTTGGTAGCGTCTAGGGCCCTTACCATTGAATCGAGGAATTCGTGGAGAGAATCGTACAGCGCGAGTTTATCAAGGCTTAAAGCAGCGAGAACTTCCTTTTTCGCACGCTCCTCCCATCGTTTCAGGATGTTTGCTGCATTGCGCTTAAGTAGAGTAGATGTTTTATCGGACATATGTTACATTCTTTCGTATTATCAAAGGCATAGAGCCCAATGAAGTGATGACAAACTAGGACGAAATTCGAACTCACATCGTTAAGGACTAATAAAAACCTACCATAGGTTTACCATTCGTCCATTTATCCAGGTTAAGCTTTAAAAATGGCTAATTTTATTGGGGCTCGTTAATGAAGCGCCAGAGATGGCGCTTAGGGAATATGCCTATATTTAAGGGATACCAAGTCAATAAGACTTAAACTCTCCCCCTCCTGACCCCGCCCACGCTCCTCTTGCCCTACGACTGGATCGGTGGTTCCTCAAAAGCAATTGCCATTGCTGTTAAAGGGTCATTTTAACGGGTGGAAATCGTCCAGTTTATTTAAAGATTCTTCTATCCTTCTTGGAATTTCAACAATGAAGGTTGTTCCAGCTTCAGGAGAGCTTTCAACTTTAACAATCCCATGATGAGCTTCCGTGACACCTTTAACAACCGTAAGCCCTAGCCCCCAGCCCGTCTGGGCATCAGCGGTTTTGGCGCGCCGAAATCGCTGAAAAAGAACCGATTGGTTTTCTTCAGTAATTGGATTTCCTTCGTTATGCACCAATAATGTTGCCGTCGCTTCGGACTGGCGAATCGTTATCGTTACGGGGGTTTTCGGAGTGCTGTATTTATGCGCATTAGTAGCAAGATTTTCAATCACCCGCCGGATTGCACTTTTGCTCCAATATCCCACCGCTGGGGAATCCGCAACTAAGACAAATCGCTCGTCATAAATAATATTAAATTCATCAACGACTTCAGTGGCTATCAACTTGAGGTCACACTCCTCAATTTGTAATGCCAATTTTTCCCCAGCTCGAATCACACTGGCGTCAAGCAAGTCATGGATCATCGAATCAAGACGTTCCATGCTGTTAATGATTCGACTCGCTGCAGACCTGATACCGGCATCAACGTCTTCTTCACTATGAAAAATTATTTGAGCGTACAATTTTGCGGAAGTAATAGGCCCGCGTAAGTCATGGGTCAGAGTCGCTGCAACAGCTTCCTGGACGAGTCTAAGCGTTTCACTAAATTGCGTGGCAGCATCGTTTACAGCCTGTTCAATACCACAAATGATCACTTCGCGATCGGTTTCAGGGAGTGGAGCTTTTTCCTCCAGTACGTCGAAGATGACCTCTCTGAGAATGTGATATTCGAAGATCATCTGGTCCATCGTATAATTAATCGTCTTCGCACGACCGTGACCGTGCTTCCTACCCACGCGCAAGGATTCGTCATTTTCCCAGATAAGCCGCGCCTCGCCCCGATTATGGGTCTTATTCAAAGCCCTTACCATTGATTCCAGAAGTTCAGGGAGAGAATTGTGCAAGGTGAGTTTTTCAATATGCAATGAGGGCAGAACTTCTTTGTTCGCGCGTTCCTCCCATTGCTTCATGATTTTCTCAGCATTCAGCTTAAGAAGTGCAGACGTTTGATTGGACATAAGTTACATACTCTCGTATTATCAAAGTCATAGGCCGATGAATTGATGACAAACTAGCGCCGAAAGTCGAACTCAAGGCGTTTAATGATTAAGAAAAAATTATCATAGGTTAGGTATTCGTCTAGTAATATTTTTTAAGATTTAAAAATAGCTAACATTTTATATAAGTTTGGTATTGGAACACAGAGAGGCCGCGCTTGGGAAATATTCCCTTTTTACCGGATACCACACACGGGCAATGAGAATTTAAATTGCCACCCCTTACTGACCCCGACCACACGCGCTTTGCCCTACTGAAAGGTCACGCCTTGATTATCTACGGCCAGGATTCGGGTGACGCCGCCATTTTTCTTTTTATTGTAGGCTTTTTTCATGGATTGGGCGACGAGAGCGGCTTTTTCGAGAGTCACGCAGCAGATTGTGGATCCAGAGCCACTCAGCCACCCGCCTAGGGCTCCGGCTTTTTGGCCGCAGCTGATCACGTTATACAACTCAGGAAGAAGCTCAGCCCGGTAAGGTTGGTGAATACGGTCATCGAGGAACTGGCCAATCAACTTATACTCGCCCGAGATAATGGCCGCAGTGAGAAGACAAGCTTGGTTGATATTACGGACGACATCTTGACGTGAATAATGGGCAGGGAGAATCTCGCGCGCTTTGCTTGTTTCAATTTCTACGTCCGGAATAAACACGATAAACTTAAGTTTATAAGGAAGTTCCTTACGAAGATAGACCACACGCCCATCATTAAAACTGCTCGCGACAAAGCCACCTACAAGCGCGGGCACAACGTTGTCTGGATGTCCTTCGATACTCGCAACCAGATTGACGAGGTCCTTTTTCTTCAGAGGTTTACCCAGGAGCCTGTTCAACCCGGCAACAATACCCACAATAACCGTTGAACTGCTCCCTAGTCCCCTAGCCAACGGCACGTCATTGGTTATCTCCACACGGAACCCACGAAAACCTATCCCTGCTTGAGCGTAGAAGGCTTCCGCTGTCTTCTTGATTAATGATTTCGCTCCTTCGAGTTGGATATCGTCAAGTTCAGCAACTATTTCAATCTCCTTGGCGTCTAGGAGGGTGAGTTCGAAATCGTTATAAAGCTGAAGCGCGACGCCAAGCGTATCGAAACCAGGGCCAAGATTGGCCGTGGTGGCAGGAACACGCACAAGAATGGAACGTTTCACCATGATCGGTCTCAGGGAATCAGAATTCATCAGGATTGCAAACAGGAAAAGCTGTCGTTTCGGTCATGTAATATTCGTACTCCTTAATGACGCAAAAATAGTACCTAAGAAATTCTCCACCAATAAGCGCACTCTTTAAGCGAGAAGCTTTTGAACGAGAGCGCTCACCGCTTTACCTTCAGCGCGCCCGCCCACTTTAGCCATCACGGCTTTCATCGCTTCGCCCATTTGTTTCTTAGTCGTGCAACCCGATTCCTGAAGTGCCGCTTTCACGACTACCTCAAGTTCCTCGGCACTTAAACCCACTGGAAGAAAGGGTTGTAAGATGGCCATTTCCTTTTTTTCTTTATCAGCAAGCTCTGCGCGCCCAGCGGATTCATAACTCTCGATCGAGTCTCTCCGTTGCTTGATCTGTTTTTTAACCACCTCCATGACGTGGTCATCGGAAACATCTGCACTGACAGAGCCAAGTTTATCGATGGCGTAGTATTTGATAGCTGATTTCAACATGCGCAGTGTCTCAACCTTAAGCGAGTCCCGCGCAAGCATGGCAACCTTCAAATCCGCATCAACTTTTGTAAATAATGACATTATATAAGCTCTTTCTTAGGGCAATTCAGAAGCCCCTGTCGAGCGTCTCGCCGCAGAAGAAACCTCTGATTTCAAATCATGCTTTCTCCAGCGCGCCCACATGAGCATGACCGGACTACACACAAACACTGACGACCCCGTTCCCACAATGACACCGATCATAAAGGTCAAAGCAAAGTCACGTAAAACGCCGCCACCAAACAAATACAAGGCCAATGTCGCCAAGAACACCGTACCGGAAGTCAGAATTGTACGACCTAACGTCTGATTGACGGAATCGTTTATGGTCTGCTCCAAGGGACGATGAGGATGCAGATGAAGGTTTTCGCGGATCCGATCAAACACAACAATGGTGTCATTGATCGAGAACCCGATGATCGTGAGAATCGCAGCGACGATCGGAGCCGAGAACTGGTTTCCAAGCAAAATAAAGATCGCCAAAGTAACCAACACATCATGAACAACCCCTGCGACAGCGCCCACCGCAAATGGCAACTCAAACCTGAACGAGACGTACAATAGGATTCCTACAAGTGCTACTAAAATGGAAATGAGAGCTGCTCCTAAAATAGCCTTTCCGACTGATGGCCCCACCTGCTGGATTTGATAAGTGACAAAACCCGCCTGCGGAAACTCTTTCTTGAGCACTTCATCCACGAGGCGCCCTGCCCCATGTTCAGTGGTGATCCGCAGGAGCTGCTGTCCATCACTCCCTAATTGATACTGAGGCGACGGTTCTTTAACACCTGCGGCTAACATGGTTTTGTTCAAAATGGACTCTTCAACTTTCTGACCCACCTTGAGCACGACTTCGTCGCCACCGGCGAAGTCGATCCCCATGACCTCGTGGCCGCGTTTGAAGTATCCATAGGAAAGACCTACGACAATGATTAAAATCGAAACAGCAGCTGCAGGTTTCCACATTTTAAGGAAATTAATATTGGTCCCCTGTACAATATGCATCATGGGGATGCGCGAAAGCAGGTTGTTTTCGGTAAGGAAATCAAAGATGAGCCGTGTCACAAACAGGGCGGTAAACAAGGAAACCGATAGACCAATCGCCAATGTTATTCCAAAACCACGGATAGGCCCGGATCCGAAATAAATCAGTATGCTTGCGATCAACAGAGTCGTCACGTGCGAGTCGATAATCGTTAAAAACGCACGACTGTACCCAGCGGCTAAGGCATTCTTGAATCCTTTACCATTCCTAAGCTCTTCACGGATGCGTTCATAAATCAAAACGTTTGCATCAACTGCCATACCGAGAGTCAGAACGATCCCCGCGATGCCCGGCAAAGTTAAGCTCGCTTTAAAACATCCCAAAACGCCAAGAGTAATCAGTAGGTTTAAACACAACGCAGCATTCGCAACCAGACCAGCTACAGAATAATAAATCAGCATGAAAATGATGACAAAGAGCGTTCCCCAAACCGCCGCACGAATCCCGTCACGAATGGAATCTTTTGCAAGGTAAGGACCCACTTCTCGTTCTTCGATAATCTTGACAGGCGTTTCCAATGGGTTTTCGAGGTCCGAAACAAGAT